>JAABVA010000920.1_pt1 | contig 33477 bp, 17 predicted proteins | sample 5560331 | NCBI WGS metagenome assembly JAABVA01 (sample SAMN12812661, study PRJNA571458) | rock metagenome | isolation source: Antarctica rocks | place: Antarctica: Victoria Land, Mt New Zealand sud | collected 2016-01-07 | reverse complement strand
TCTTCATCAATACAAGACTTTAACATCAAAACTTCATCAAATAGCTGTCATACTGTAGTGTCTCACATTGTTACATACCTTACTCATCAGCCTCTTATAGATAAGAGGCTTGTGAGTATACAATTTTAACAACTAAGAAACTTAAAAGATTTGTATGCAAAGACTGTCTATATAGTACTTTGCTTATCAATCATTGCATAAGGGGTTCAGCTATGGTTTGGTATGAGTGCATAGTGATATCATGACAATTAATTCAACACTTTATGTTTTAAAGCTTAAAGTCAATCTTTTGTTAAAAAAGAAGATGTGTAAAAAGAAATTATTTAAATATTTTGATTACAAGAGTCTTTATATACAAAATAAAAGTGAAAAGCTCATATTAAAAGCATTTAAGAAAGAAAAAGTCTATATAGTCAAATATATCTTAAATGATCTTAATGAATTTGCTTTACTCTCTGTTATGTATATATAAAGTAAGTCAGAGATTGCTTTTTCAGAAGTATATAAGAATTTATAGATTTAGATTCTTAAATTTATTACAGACACACTCAGCAAGAATGTGCAAATGAATGATGACATAATTATGTTACATAATAACAAGATCAAGACATATAGACTTTAACATCATTAATTTGCTTATTTTAACATAATTAAGCTCTGTAATCTCTACAAGATCATCATTTTAAGTAAGTCAATTCTTATTATTAAAAACAATATTGATGTGTATAAAATCTGTGCTCTGACTAAGTTTGTGAATCAGTAAGAACACAACATAAATAAAAGAAAAGTAAACATTCTTATTTTAATCTTCATCAACATATATAAATCTCTGTCTTTGTCATTCATCAACTATCAATACTTTTTGAAAATTGTAGATAATCATTTATGAAAAATATAAACAATATCATTAAAGTAACAAGACAATGCTCTGCAGAAACTATGAAAGTAATGATTAAAGATTAAACTTCAATTTAATGTAAAGATTCTTGCTGTATAAAGCAACAATGCAATAAAGCTAAAATCTACTCTTAATGAGTGATGTATGTCTTTTAACATTGTATTACAGTACACAGTGCTTTATATATTGATTTAAAATGATGTAATCAAAAAAACAATTAAGATCACTGAGAACTCAGTGTATGCAATGATTAAAAAGACTGAATTCTCAATAAAGTTTTAAGTAAAGACTGCATAGACTGATGTTTATCTTTATAATTGCACAGCAACTGATTTCTTAATCAATGACAAATAAGTTACTTCAGAGAAAGCTTTCACTGAGATGAAATCATTTATTAATTATGTATATATATAAGAATGCAAATACTACTTCTATATTGACTTAAAGTCTCTGTCTAAGAGCAGACAGAATAAGTTTATGAACTGAGAATAAGTAAAAGTATTCATAAGTTATAATGAGAAAATCACAAAGCAGTATTTGTTTTGAGCATTAGATCTTAAATAAATTATTAAGAGTTATGCTGTCAAGTTTGTTAAAAACAAGAAAGAAGACAGCATTAATGTAAGACTTTATAAATAAACATTAAACATTTTTTTAGAATGAAAGTCTGTTAAATGATTACATAAGACTGAAACTGTGACTGCTTCATTGAAATAGTTTTTAAAATCTGATATGCAAACTTATGAATTTAAATTCACAAGTTCTCATTCTGTTGTCATGTTGTCAGAGAAAGAGATTACAGACAATTCATTATTAAAGTTAATTGCAGTTAACTTTAATTACAATGCATTAAAGCTCTTCTCTTATATTAAGATTTCTGTTAACAAGATCAGTCATTTAGACATAAATGTCTTAATTTAGAAAGTCAAGACATTTCTATGCATTAAGATATTAAAGAAAAGATAAAAGAACAATAATATTAATTTTAATGAGCTTATAATAAAGATCTTAAAAGCTATGCTGACATTGACTGCATTTACAGTTAATGATAAGAATAATAAGTACTCAGTAAAAACTGACATCTCAACTTCTTTAATATATGCTGAAGCAGTGAGAGACTTAATCTGAGAAAAGATGTAAAAAAACATCATTAATGCAGAGTTGACAGCACTTACAATAAATGATATTTAAGAAAAGACTGTTCTGTTAAGAGAAATCAACATTGTGATCAGCAAATAAGTATTTAAACTTAAGCTGTACACTGATGATTTTCTTAATAAATTAAAGATAAGAATAATGATAAAAAAGTTTTCACAGATATACAGCATCAATTATAAAGACATCTTTACATTAATTATGAAGTTTAATACTCTCTGTGTCTTTTTAATTCTAATTGCACTTAAAGATCTAGAATGTCATCAGATAAATGTCAATAATGTTTTTATTGAATTATTTTTCAAGAAAACAATCTACATAACATTATCTCTTAAAATTATAGCTATCTCTAATTATACATTACACATTCTGCACAGTCTATATGATCTGAAGTAAGCTGTCAGAGATTAATATGAACAATATGTCATTGAGTTTTTTCAGTTAAATTTTCATCAAAATAATGTGAACTTATGTCTTTCAATTTACATTGTTAAGAGCATCATGCTACTTCTTTATGTAAATGACATTATTATAATCTCATTAAATCTCTTAAATGTTCTTTAATTCAAAATGTTTCTTAGAGACTTATTCAAGATCAAGAATTTGAGAAAGACATAGAAAATTCTTGACATTTAAATAATTTATAATTGCAAGAAAAAGACACTGCACATAAATTAGACATACTATGTTAATAAGATGCTCAGAGATCTTTATATGTAAAATAATAAATATTAATGCATTAAGATCTTACTGAATGAATATAACTCTCTTTACTCAGCTGATTCTAATGATTAGCATATAGATCAAAGAAAATATCAGCAGATCATTAAAAGTTTTATGTATACTGCAATTTATATATATTTAGATGTCTTCTTTATCTTAAAATGACTAAGTCAGTATCTCAGTGACTCTGCAAAACATTATGAATATGCATTTAAGAGATTATTGCAATATATATAATCAATTATCAATTTTAAGATCATATATGAGCTCAATGAAAGTTAAGATCTACTTAAATACTTTAACTCTAACTATGCATTAGACAAGTTAGACAGAAAATTTATTCTAAATTATGTTTATTTATTTAAAAAAGAATTTATATTATGAGTTAGTCAGAAGCAGAAGTCAGTGACAACATTGATTATTGAGATTAAATATATAATTATATCAATATGTACAAAGACTGAAGTCTGACTCACTCAGATATTAAGAAACATAAAGTTAGGCAAGTATCTTGAAGTCAATTTACATTGTATAAGTATTTAAAAGAATGAGATTTATAGAAAAAATGCATTTTTTTAGCTTAAAAGAGATAATCAAACTGTTTTGACACTGATTAAGAATGCTTATGTATATAAGTGATTAAAGTACATCAACATTGTTTATCATCACATTTAAGATCTGCACAAAAGAAATCAGATTTAAATAAACTTTGTATTTAATTAAAACATAATAGTTAATGAACTGATCAAGTTCTTATCAAGATAGATATTTAAGTGCTTTGTATGTTAGCTGAGACTTAACAACAATGAGAGTTGATAGATACAGATGCATTAAGTAAAAATATTAAGAAGTGTGATGTTCTATTTACTTTCTTGATTTCTTTAGTCTTAATGTAAAAAGTTAACAGAGTCTTCTTTTATCTTAAATAACAGAGCTTCTGCTATCTATCTAACTTAGAGTGGCCATCAGGTTTTTTCAAAGCTGGTTTTTCGCTTATTTTGCATGCCTTGTTAGCCATGAGCAACCATAGTGGCAGGAACTTCAAGAATTTGAACAAAGCTTCAGTTGTGTGCATTGAGCTTGAAAGCGATCCGTTTTTTGTGATTTTAGGCTCATTTTGTAGAGAATTGTGAGGGCTTTCCAATGATGTAAAAATTACCAAAATTACATGAGAAACAATGAAAATTACCTAATATTATGAGTCGGGTCGGGTTTCAAAGTTGGGCCCGGTGGGTCGGGTCGGGTCCTAAAATCTGGGCCTGACCCGACCCGACGGCCACCCTAATCTAACTATATTTAAGTTAACTGTAGTCAATGTTGACACATTAGATTCACTAGATAGGCAGATAGCACAAGTACTCATTATTCTTTTAATAATCTAACTGTAAAATTCAGTGACAGAAGTACTGTGCAGTACATTTGAAGATTACTTAAATGTAATGATGACAGTAACATTCTCACACAATAATGAGCAGTTAACATTAATCTTTTATAATAACATAATCTGACTGTAAAACTCAGTGACAGAAGCACTGTGCAGCATACTTAAAGATTACTTAAATATAATGATGATAGTAATGTTCTCATGCAACAATAAGCAGCTGACATTAATCTTTAATGATAACATAATTTAGCTGTGAAACTCAGTGATGAAGAGACTGCCTTAAATATTCAATGTTGACAGTGTTGTTAAATTATTATTCTTCACTGATATGTTATATATTAAGATAAACTGTAATCAAATACAACTTAAGTCTGTTTTAAGTAACACTCAGAGTCAGTTCTTATCATTAAGTCTTTAAGTTATAAAGAAAGACTGATTAACATAAAATGATTATAAAATACTTTAACTTTCTTCTGAATTTTGACTGACTTATGTATTAATATACAGAAATATATTTGCAATAAGTTACTCATTAGGTCAGATTTCATTTTTTGAACTAAATATAGAATTTAATCAACTTCAATAGTAACATTGCTCAAGTCATTTTAACATAGCTTTCAATCTTCTTACTCATCATCTTATTACTCTGTCTTTATATGTACTTATGTGTTTCTAGTGATTTCTGAGAGAATTTGTTACACATAGCAATAATGTTACATTCTAAGGTGACATTCATCAATATTAAAGCTAGAAAATGAGCTTGTTAATATTAAGGTTGCAGTGCAAGGTAATTTTATCTTAGATGAACAAATTTACTGTTGATAGAGTGAATATATTTTGTCAATAAGGCAAGTTATGTGAGTGCAGAGAATCTGCATATTGAGAGTAGAGTGAATTTGATTTTCAGAAATAGAGTGTATTTAAATCTCATGATCAGAATTTCATGAAATTTAAGCATTAAGTAGAGCATAATCAGTTTTGTTAAAATCCTAATGATTTTAGACATGACAAGTCAGTTATTTGTGACTATAGTGACAGAAACATCAAAAATATAATAAAACTTCAAGGATATGCATTGAGCTTGAAAGCAGTCTGTTTTGAAACTTAAATATATATAAGTGCAGACCTCTCTAACTCTTCAGTTTTAGCAAGTAAGCTCATCACTTTTTGAGTAAGTTAAGCAATATTGCTCATCTTGCTTCACTCAGTTCTTACACAATCAAGATAAGCTGAGATGAGACATCTTAAAAAAAGTCTTTAGTATATAAAAAAACTATTATATCTTCTTTTCTTCTCTCATTCTTCACTGTCATCATGAACAAAAAATGTCAAGTTTTAACAACACTGTTTTGAGCTATAAATTCATGCTGCTGTGTTAGATAACAGCCTGTCAGTTAACTCAGTCAATGTATAAAGAACAAAATGTCTTTTTTAATTTACTCATCATGCTCTCTTTTATTCTTTCACTGATTAATCTGCTTCATCAAAAACATATCTCTTGTATATCTTTCATAAGAACTCAATTCTCAGTAAGAAATAAGCTGCAAGCTCAGAACTGTAGCAAACTGAGTTAATCTTATTTGTAAGAAAAGCTAAATACTCTTATATAACTTTGATCTGAAGCTTTAATCAGTAAAGATCAGCATTGAGAGATAATGTAGATCAATTTGACAGTTACTAAATGATGTAAAGACTGACTGAGATTAACATGTGAATGCAAAGAGAAAGATAGAGAAAATTGAAATATAATTATTGAGATGATGAAGTGATTTAAGAAGATGTAATAGAAATGTATAAATCATGTTAGAATTTCTAGAACTGATTTTCACTGAAGACATAGAGATGTAATGCAATGATTACATCAATCTATGCTTAGATTGTAGAAGCTTGCTTTTAGCTTCTTGATAAAAAGCTTAATGGTAAGAGTCTTACTTTCTAAAAATAAAGTTTCTGTATTTTTAATGATCTTTAATCTTGCTTTCTCAGAGCAAGATGTGAACATAGAAGTTAAAAGAATGTATTAGATACATTTTAGCATTGACTGAGATTAAACAGTAAAAAGTGTCTTAAAAGATAGTGAAAGATAATGAGTTATACAGATCTGTTGTGTCTGTCATTGAAATGAATTATATCTTTTTATAAATATAGATAAGTTACTCTTCTCTTTTGTAATTGACTTTGTTGCTGATCTGCTTATCAGTAAAGCAAATTAAAAGATTATTGTAATGATCTTGTAAATGTTATTAAAGATTCATAATTATTTAATTAAACTTCTCTTAACAGCATTTATCAAGACACATCTTGTCAAATCTCTATTCATCTACAATAAATCATCATAACTCTCTTTCTTTCATTTTCAATTAATATGATGTCTTCACAATCAAGATGAGATGTTAAAAGATATAAGCAACAATCTTCAATGTTAAAGTCATTGAAAAATCAAGATAAAATGATCATAATAAAGCTAAAGCCTTCTTCTACTGACACTTTATAGCAGTATAATCTCACAGTATTGAGCAAAAGCAGTCTTTTACATTCACTTGTAAAAGTGCATATCTGCAAGAGAAACTACATCTGCATTAACAACTAAAAAGTTAAGAAAAAGTGCATTAACTTTTTTTTTATGAGTACTGATTCTGATAAAAAGACATGTTCTATAGTTTATTTACATTTAGTTATGAATGTTAATACAAATTAAAGACTTCATAAGATTCATTGAGCTCTGTTAAATTCTTATATTTTAATTAAAAATGAAAATAAAGTTACAAATCTGATTCAAATTACAAGACTGAGATTGTAAAAGTTGAACATTCATTCTTTTAAACAAAAATGAACTTAATAAAAAGCAATTACAACTCTTTTTTGTAAGCTGTTCTGCTCAGAACACATTAAGTCAGAAAGCTGTTAGTAAAATTAGCAATAGTAATGTTTATCTGTATCATTGAGTTTAAGAAGAAAATTGATTTAAAAAATATTTTGAAGAAGACAGCAATATAAGTTAATTATTTATGCAAAAAAGATTAACTTTATCTCTCAGTAATAAGCAATTAAATATTAGTGATGTTTCTCTTAAAGAAGAGAAAGATTCAGCTGTAAAGAATTAACATTATAAGTAGATATTTGTGTCTGCAGACATCTACATAAATAATAATGATAAAGTAATCATTATAGATGTATCTAAGATTTTATGTCAGATTTTGCTGAATATAAAGCAGAAAGTTTCTTAAAATTCTTTTTTCAATAATGATTTGTTTAGAAGAATCTGTCAGAGAGTTTAGAATAGAAATGAGATCAGAGTTATTCAGAATATGTTTTTACTACTTATCTTTAGTGTTAAGATTTTTTTCATTTACAGAGTTACACATCTTAAGCATTTAATTAAAAATGTAAATAAAGACTAAATTAAATTCATTTCTTTTATTAAGAAGTCTTATCTGCAATTTAACTTCTCTGTTGAACTTAAATGATTTAAATTAACTGCATTTACACATAATCAGTTTAAGAAGCTTAAATCATTTATTGACAACTGATAAGACACATCTTATCTTATAACTATGAATAAGATGTATTTTCTGTTTCTAATTTCAGAGATAAAATGCAATAATGAAGTATTTAACATTGCTGATCAGCAGAACATGCATAGTGTCAGTATTGCAGTAAATATTGTTGTTAAATTATACAAAGTGATGTTCTGTCAAGATGAACTTCATTAAGAAATTCTTGTCTTCTTAATTTTACATAATCATTAAGCTGTAAAGATCTATGATCATTATGCTCTGATTGATAGCAAAGATACTGTTGAATATAACTTACAATAGCTTTGCTATTAGTGTGATGTCACCTTTTAACAGATTATGAGCTCAGATTAGTGAAGTGATTTCTTGTCTAAAATCTCAGAAAGGTATGCATCTAGGTTATCTTAGTCAATGATTTAAGTTCATGATAAGAAAGTAAGCTCAAAGATTGCAAGTTTAAATCATCATCTGCATGCACTCTTTACATCTGCAGAATGCTGAATGTCACAATGTATGTGTGTACTCTAGGGAATTGTGAGTTAAAAAGAGTGTTGAATATAACTTATGATAGCTTTGCTATTAGTGTGGTGTCACCTTTTAACAGATACATCATTTTACTGCTATTTGATTCAAAGCTTCAACATCATAAATCAAGATGATAAAGACAAGTAACTTGTCTACAAGGTTACAAGAAACATTTACAACACATTTATCTCAATTCATCTCAAGAGAATCTATGTCACTGTAGATTAACTATTTAATTTAAAAGTCTTTTTCATAAAGCTTCTTTTACAGCAGTCAAACATGAAATTAATAAAATAAGATAATAGTTAATGAACTTTCTTCTACTTTTAAAAGAGTCTGTCTAGACTCTTTTCATTGTAGATGACTGAGTTTATATTTAAAAAGTTAAAGATTGAGATTTCTCAAAGATGCTATGATCTTTTAGATAATGATCATGTCTAGATCTCAGTTTACATAGAATGACTCTGTTAATCTATTATTTATAATGTACAATAATATTTTATTTGCATTGCTGTTGATTCAATGACACTTCATTAATTTAAATATAGATTTATTATTAAGCATGAATTTATCAAAAAGCTTAAAGTCTTATATAACTGAGAGCATATCTGCTACACAGTTAAGAGTATTGCTTAATTATTTTACATTTATGCAATGAAAAATCTTATTGATCATAAGCAAAGTCATAATATTAAAGAGTCTGTGTCTTAATCTCAGTATATGATCTTTAAATAAATAAATACTGATCTATAACATCTTCATTCAGTTCATTTCAGTCAGACTTAAAGCTTCTTAAAATTGTTATAAAGTCTATTTTAAAAGCTTTAATGACTTTTCATGATCTAAATGAAGTACATACTGAGATCAATTCAAATAACATATATATATCAGACATTCATGATCTCTACTTTATTGTTAAGCTCAGAGATCTGAGCAACTGTATATTGATTGATATATTGACTTAAAAAGACAATTAAAATTAATAATACTTTAATTGTCTAAAATTCTTTGTTTATATTTTTCTAAATTTCATTAACTTCAGTAATATCATCAGGTTTTAGATCTGAAGTTGATACATTTATTATTGATAAATTAATGAAGATCTTTAAATTCAGTATTACAAACTCAGAGCTTTTATTTCAGAAGACTGCACTTTACATTGCTGTAATTAAATCTCTGAATAAAAAAGATGCTCTTTGAAGATCTTTTTATAAAACATCAAGAGCACAACAGCTGCTTTAACTTTATCTCTCATATCTGATTGAATTTAAGCTGTCATAATATACCTTTTGATTCATACAATGATGTTGTAATCAGTATTAAGTTATTCTTCTTTTACTGCTTGACTAAAGTCTGCTGATGTTTTCACAACTGATAGAGATTAACTGTTGATCTTTAAAAGAAGCTTCAGCTAAAGTAATCATCAAATTAAGTTAACTTGACCTGATCTGAACAGAGCTTTCAGGTCAGATCAGATCAGACTTTAATTGTTAATTTGAGAATTTGAGTTAAACTTTAACATTGAAGCTTAACTTAACTTAAAAGCTCTGTTTAGATTTTAAGAATTCTGAGACTAATTAGTAAGTAAATTCTTAAGACTTGACTCAAGAGTAAAGATTATGAGCTTAGAGATTATTGATACATGAGTGTTATAAGTGAGACTACATAAGAAAGAAGATCTGATAATATTAGAAAAATTGCAAAAGATGAAAGCAATCTTTTATATGTTGCAGACTTACTAAAAAGATAAAGTGTACTAATTAATATATTTTTGCTCTGTAAAGAATGAGTGATCTGATAATTAAGTTAATAATGCTTATATATAATGCTTATAAAGTAGACATGTAGTCAAACAAAAAGAGTTGTATACAATACTAATTGAAAATGTTGCAATAATAGCTGCTGTCAATATAAAGCTGCTTAATAACAGAAGTTAATTAATTTTAATTTAATTTAAGCTGTCAAAAATAGTTTGACTTGACTCTGACTGAAATCTGACTCTGTATAGAGTTAAGTTGAGTTGCAAAGTAAAGCTTAATGAGTCAAGTTAAGTTCTAAAATCTGAGCTTAATTCAACCTGATGGTCAGTCTAGCTTCAGCAGTTTGCATTATGAAGATTAAGAATGTTATAAGACATATTCAGTAGGCTGAGCAGCAGCAGTAGGTCTATAATATTGACTAAGACATTTTACAAAGAATAGAAAGCTATTCAGAAAATGTGTGCACCTTATGTACATGCAACTAGTGTCAAGACTTCAGTCTCACAAGCTAGCTGAGTCTTCACAGCAAAGTTATAACAATAGATTTCTTCTCAATAGGTTGAGCTCTGTGAGACTGAGACTTTGACTTGAGCTTCATTAAGTACATGTAATGAAAGATGCTGAGTAGCAGATCACAGTTATTAATGTTTGAGACTGATTCTCAGATAAAGATGTCATATTCAACTCAGCTTATTAGGTACTAAATGTATTCTCTTTATATATGCTTGAAGTCAAGTATCTTCTCAACTTCATAGTTAATATCTTCATCAACTTCAATAGACTGCAGAGATGATTGCACTTGATTTAAAAAAGAATTAATGATGATAGATAAGAGCTTAAAAACATGAAATACAGAGTGAATCTTCATAGTGTTTAATAAATTAAGTTTGTAAATTCATGAGCTCAAAACAGTCTTAATTGTAAATCATCTGAGATTCTTTTAATTAAGTTTATGAATGAGACACTTAATGTATATATTCTTAGCATCTAATCAGATCTAATCATCAACACAAAGAATAGATGCTGATAGACAATCTTGTGCAGTATTATTTTTATACTTAGCTTATACAGCTGACATCTCAGAGCATAATACATTTAGAAGATCTTTTATTTAATTTGTATACTTTTTAGCTTTGACTTAAGTGAGCAGTAAGAATCTTGTCATGACTTGATGAGGTTTAAATCTTATGTAGAGATTATATTCATAATTAATATAGAAGAGACTGCATTATATGATTTCTGAAATGACATTGTTGACAGTGAATTCAGCTAAATTTAGTTACTTTGATCAGTCATCTTGCTGATATACAGTGTATGCACAAAGATACATCTTCATTAAAGCATTGCTAATCTCAGTTTATTCATCAATTTCAGAATGAATTGTAGTCAACAGTAGTTAAGAGGTGCTCAGTCTTCAATAAAGAAGCTTTTAAAAGAGAACAGCAAATTGAGATTCTCAGTTAAAGATGATTGTGTCAGAAAATTCATGAAGATAGTAGATGTAATTTGCATATAAATCAGCAACAGTTTCAGTGATAGCAGTAGTGTGCATAGATATAAAGTATCTCATCTTTATCAGTCAGTTAATCATCATTAATACAGCATTATAGTTTTTTGAGATAGATAAGCTGATTATGAAATTCATAGAGATATCTTTTCATCATTAAGTGAGTATAGATAAAAGCTTAAGTACACTGTACTTGATGTGTCTTTGAGATTTACTTTAAGAACAAGTGTGACAATTTCTTATGTAGTGAGTCACAAAATTTCTTATTTAAGACTAAAAGTAGCTTCTACAAATCAATTTAAGCATCTTAGTATGTTCAGTGTGTTCTAAACTAAAGATGTTGTGATGTACTTTGCATATACATATTCTGAGCACTTCATCATTAAACACATAAAGTCATCTTTAATATCAAAGATGTCTCTCTTTTGCTTTACATTCAGCTAATGTAATCTTCTTAAACTGCATGACTCTGTTATGTAATAATTCTAAGATCTTATTAATGAAAGAATCATCAGTATAGACTTCAGCAATGACTTAATTCAGAGAAGTCTTCTCATTATCTTTTTCAGCTAAAGTTTTAGACATGATGATCAATGCAGCAGAGTCAGACTCTGTTAATTTAACAATAAATTCAATGTTATTAGCAGCAATTTAATAAGACTTAAGAACAATCTAACTGTGATGCTCAATTCTAAAATTCTTTACAGAAGAAATATCTTCTAATTTTTAAGTAAAAGTGTTCAGCTTTGTGCTCAGACACTTTGAGCAATACTGAATCTTAAAATTAAAAGACAAAAAAAATTCAGTTCAGCAAGCTTGACAATGATTAAGCTGCTTTGTCAACATGAATCATTCAAGATTCTTGTGATCATTAAGCACTTAAATTGTGCTTAAAGAGTCTTTAAGCTTCATACATTATTCTTAAAAAGCAAGAATCACAGCTAATAGTTTTTTGTTGTAGATTTTGTAGTTGCATTCAGCAGAACTATGCTTCTTGAAGAAATAGACAATGAGATATAAGTAATCTTTAGAGTTCTTTTGAAAAAGCACTTCAGCAAAGACATAATCAGAAGTGTTAATCTTTACAATGCAGTTCTCTTTAAAATTAAACAAAGTCAGTATAAAGACAGTACAGAACATCATTTTCAGATCTTTAAATGTATATTTATAGATATTTGTTCATTCTCAAGTTAAATTTGAGCTCATTAAGATGATCAGTGATGCAGCAATCTTTAAAAAGTCAGCAATAAATTATCTATAGAAGTTGACAAATTCTATAAAGAATTGAATATCTTTCTTATTTTATAATCTAGATCATTTCTTAACAACAGTGATCTTAACAGAGTTCATTTGCACTTCATTTCTTCTGATAATTAGTTTAAGATAAAGAACTTTCTTCTTATGAAATTCACACTTTAAGATGTTGAGCTGTAGATCTGCACCTTGCAAGTAATCAAGTACTTAATGTACATATATCTTGTGCTTCTTCAGTGTGTTGCTATAGATCAAAATGTTATTTATGTATGCAGAGCAGAAAACATTAAGAAAGTCTTGCAAAGTCTTATTGATATAGCTCTGAAACTTGATCAGAGCATTATATAGTTTAAAAGATAAGATAAGAGATTTGTAGAGTTCATAATGTGTAAGAAAGGCAGTTTTTCATTTCTCACTCTTTTTCACATGTAAGTGATTGAAAATAATGATGACATTAAGCTTAATGAAGAATTTAGTGATTAACAGTCAATTTAGAGTCTTTTAAATCTGAGAAAGTGAATAGTAATTCTTGATGATGATATTGTTTAGTTCTCAATAGTTAACACAAAGATGCAGCTCTTCTTTCAGTTTTCTTATAAACAGAATTGATACAGTGATGAAAGAGCTGCTGACTTAGATAAAGTCTTTAATAAAGTTCTGTTTAAGATATTTTTTAAGCATCAATAGCTTATCTCAAGACATCTCTCTGAGGTTGTAGAATGATGATTGCTTTTCTTTTAACAGAGAGATGTCATAGTCATTAAAGTGATGTAGAAATAATATGTTGATTAGTTTCTTTAAAAATAAATTGAGATGTCTTCAATACTTTAAGTTTAGCACAGTCTTCAGATTCACTTTTTTTTTCTCTTTAAGAACTTTATTGATGTCTTACATGAACAGTGCAAAGCAGTAGTAATCATACTTTTTGTTAAGCATTCTGTATAAAGTAACTCTGATCATGAAGATGCTTATATGTCTGATTGAGAGTAAAGACATAGTAAATAATGTGAAAGACAGTGTTATTAATGATGTTAACAGCAGCTCAACAACACACTTACAGTGTTCTGAGATATTTAACACTTCAATTATATTAAATATAATTGCTGTCTGTTTATTCTGAAGACAATGCTCTTTACAGTGAGGAAAGTTGAAGATAGTCATGTTAATGACTCACTTAGTAAAGACATCATGTTGTTGAAGTCACTTAATGCTGAGCATTATGAGATAATGTCTTAATGTGATCATGAATATGAAAAGATCTTTTTAATGAGTTGATATCTTTATTTTTAAGATCACACAGTGAGTGATTGCTTCTAAGTTTATTGAGCATTCATCAATGACAGTTAAAGAATGAGATTGCTTAAGCTTGTAGAGTTTGAGTCTATGAAGTTGAGCAAAATCAGTGTTAATGAATGTGCTGACAGAAGCATTACTATTAATTAAGTTTTATGTGTGCATAGAAGAATGAGAAGTCATCAGAGTAATTAGTAACACAAGATGATCACTGTTCATCTCTTATTTCATCAACAATGTTATTAAAACTTTTATATTCTTCTTTTATCTTCAAGCATAACTCTGCTTAGAGACTAGTCTTTTCTCTGCTTCTCAGACACATCAACATCAATTAATAAAAACTTTTGAAGTCATTGCTTTCTTAACTTAATACAATCTTGTGCATCATGTTCAATTTCTTTACAGTTATAGCACTTAAAGATTGAGCAGATAAAAGCCTGATAATCATTGTCTTCACAGTAATTGCATAGATTAAGAGCTCTGCATCATAGCTTTTCTTTAGGTGAGACTGAGTCTTTATAGATGTTCAATAGATTTATAGATATAGAGTTAAGATTCTGAGCTGAGTAATTTAATGCTGAATCTGCAGCAGTGATAAAGACAGAGATTGATGATGTACTTATTGATGTTGATGAGTTAACATAACTTAAGAATTAAGATTGAGCTTGTTCTGTGCTGAAGCTGCTATCAGAACAAATGATAAAGAGATAAAACATAAAAATGACTTTAAGATTGTTGTTGAATCTCTGTAGTAAAGCAATATATTCATTAAGATCTGTAAAAACAATTTATATAATCATAGCTTGCTTAAGCTCTGCAGAGATGCTGTTTGAGAAAAAGCTTTTCAAGAAGTGCTGATTGAATTTGATGTTGAGAGTCATCATTGAAATTAAGCAATGAAGATAAAGAAATCAGTGTTTTTCTATTTGAGTGTGTAAAGTTCTTGCTGAGCAGTAACTTGCTTATTGAGATTCTCAAATGCTACAGTCAAGATCTGAATGAGATCATTGACAGTATTGTAATCTGTTGTGTTGTCTAGCTTGATATAAGACATAATCTGTTTCATAGCTTGCTCTTTAAGACAACTAATAGCATAAAACATCTTCATATTCTTCAAGAAGAAATAGTCTTTATTGAGAATCAGTTTAATGTAGAGTTGAATAAGAAAAGATTTAAGCTCAATTCTATTTTTATTGAACTTGTCAAAGTTTGAATGCTTAAGTAAGTGACTTGCTTAAGAACTGATAGTGTGTGTAGTGAGAGCTTAAATGAGTTGTTTGTTCATGTTGAGAAGTTTATACTCAAGAATAGCAATGATGAACTCATGCTTACAGCATAGTCTAATAAGATTCATTTCAGCATCTTTGAGATAACTAAATTATGTATCTGAGTGTAAAGCAACATCTATAGATAATGTTGATGATGTAAGCTCTGTGAAATGCTCTTGAGTAACAGAGAAGTCAGGGATGAGCAAAATGTTGTAAGAGATTACATTGATTATAATGACTAAAGAGTAAAATGTAATGTTACAGAGTGTATTCAGTAGACTGAGCAGCAGCAGTAGATCTATGATATTGACTAAGACATTCTACAAAGAACAGAAAGCTATTCAGAAGATGTATGCACATAAGATGCATACAATGAGTATTAAGACTTCAGTCTCACAAGCTAGTCAAGTCTTCACAACAGAGTCATGATATATTTAATAAAATTCATTTTATCAGCTGATTACTTGCTCTATTTATAGATAATTCTTAAAGGCATCTCTCTTGAGTTCAGAAAAGCTATTTTTGTCATGCTGTATCAACTCACTATGTTTAGAATCTGCTAAATGATCAGTGAAGAATCTTTACAAGATGAAAGAAACTTTACTTTTTCAGAAGCATTCATGCATCTATTCTTCAAAATTTTAAAAGTACAGCTCTTTATTTCATCAGCTTTAAAGATTCAATGATATCTCAATGAGCACATTCAAGAAAAGAAATCATGACATTAAGTAATAAGCACTTCAAAAATCTGTTCTGTAACATAAGCATAATAAGATATGTTGAAGCTTCTCAATCACACATCACAACTTACTGATACAACATTCTTTAATTTTTCTTAAAAAGCAACATTTAGAAAGTTGAACACTTCTATTGATCATTGATCTGAATATTACAGACATAGCTTTTTATCATTATTTAATATTATTTCATTTTTCATCATTTCTAAAGCAATCATCTCAAGCAGTTACACATTAACTGCCTCAGCTGTGATACAGTCACTTATATAGACTGAGATAGACAGAAAGTAATTAGAACTTGCTCATTAAGTTGTCAATATAACATATCATTTTTGATACAGTTATCTGCTGAGAACAACATCTTAAAGCAACTGAGATTGATATGCATCATTGTGATGTTAAACATCATTCTGTCAACAAAGTAATGTTAAACATTGCTCTGTCAATAAAGATTGAGAATCTTTAACTGTATAATTTCACTAAAGATTGAGAGTCTCTAACTGTGTAATTTTACCTGAGATTGAGAGCTCTCAATCTTGTAATTTCATCAGAGATTAAAGACTCTTAACTATGTGATTTCATTAGAGATTGAAGATTCTTAACTGTGTGATTTTATTAGAGATTAAAAATCAATTATGTAATTTCATTAAAGATTGAAGATCTTTAACTGTATAATTTCATCAAAGATTGAGAACTCTCAATTATGTAATTTCACTGAAGATTGAGAATCTCTAATTATGTAATTTCATTTAAGATTGAGAGTCTCTGATCATGTAATTTCACTGAAGATCAAAGATTTCTGACTATGTAATTTCATCATAGATTGAAGATCTTTAATCATGTAATTTCATCAGAGATTGAAGATCTCTGACTGTATGATTTCATTAAAGATTAAAGATTTCTGACTGTGTGATTGAGTGGTGTGGTGAATGATGAAATAGTGAAGCATGAATAAGAAGTAATGTAAATAAAGATGATGTAATTAAAATTAATTTGATATTCACTGTTAAGAATTAACATTATTCACTGTCAAATTATTTTTATATAAATTTACTCATTACTTATTTCTCTTTATTCTCTTCTTTCTTCTCATTCTTCAAATGTAAATGTTCTTTCTGATGTACAATGTATTTCTCTTGAAAGCAAAGAAGTTAACATTGTGTTTTGAACAGATTGTAGTTTCATAAATTTTTTATATTTATTAATATAACTATTAAGCAAATCTCTTCTGACTCTCTTTTTAGAATGAGCTGAGAAAATTAATAATGTAATTAATTGTAAAGATGCTGTAATATTGACTAATTTATTTAAATTATGATGTTTTAATCTTTTAATGAGAAATTCTAATATGCATACATCAGTCAGCTGTCTTCATAGATATTAAGTCTCATATCTTTGTTTAGATTATCAGAGTCATCATTTAAAGTATTGTGAGAATTGCATTCTAAAATGTTATAAGTGATTTAATTCAGAGTATCAGTCAAGCTGTTATTTAAAATGTTAGAAGAATTGTAATTTAAGATAAATACATAAGATAGATGCTTCATGTCTGTATTAACTTCATTTAAAAACAAGTTTTTTGCAATGTTTTTTCTTTTAGTTATGAGATGATTCAGTTTTTAATGTTGAAGTAAATTGAACTTAATCATTATAATGATTTTAATGATGACTTTATTTAGTCAATCTCTTTAATAAATAATGATATCTTAAGCAAGATTGAACAGTCATTCAATCTCAATATCAGTTATAAATATAGTAAAAACATTCTTAATCATTGTGATTAATACTGAAAAGATCATGATCTGCAATTTTTAGTATTTTAAAATGTTAAGATCATTCTTATTAACTGAATACAGTAAAGAATTTAAGTATTGATTGACTTTTAAATTAATAGTTATAATGTCATTAAGTTAAGTCTTGAATTGCTGTGCTTTTGTGATGAGATTTATGAATGATTTAATGATAGATGATGTTGAATTCTGAGTACAATTATGTGATAAAGCATTCTTATATAAACAATAATGATCTTTATAATAAGTTTAAAACTCAATTCAATACTATACATAATATGTCTGACCTTACTTAGCTGACTGTACACCTCAGTAATTAATGATACACATTAAAAATATATATTAAAAAATCAGTAAAAATGTATCTGATACAGTGAAAGTTTCTGTGTAGAATTAAAAACAATGATAATGTTATATAATAAGTTATTTTTATCTTCTGTCTGTACATAATACTTCTTCATCTTAATTAATGCTTTCTTAATAGCTGTCTTTAGCTTCACTGTTTATTTTAAGATTAAGTTTAATCTCTTTATGTTATTCTGATTCTTCAGATGATCAAAAAAATTAATGTATATAAAAAATATTTTATATATAATTAAATCATATGTTTAATTCATTGACTCTGTGTACTTCTTGAAAAATTAAAAAAGCATCATTATATATATAACTTGCTGTCACTTCTGCTCAGATATATATAAAGTCTTAAGTTTTTTACTTAATTTTGTGATTCTATTACACTCTTGACTGATTCAGACATGTATATTATTGTAAAGTTAATAAATTTTTTACATCATATTATAAATAAAGTTTCATTGTGTTCTGACATTCTGTATAAGTGTCAGAGCAAAATGTAAATGAATGAGATACTGAATTTTCTTAAACATTTTGTATTGTTACAGAGAGAAATTTGTAGCAATAGTAAGCTGTTAAATTTAGATATTTAAGAATATGTTAGTCATATCTGTTAGAACTATTCATTAGAAATAAGATAGTAATATATTTTGAATAAAGTGTTAAATAAAATGATTTTCTTAATAATTTATGTTAAATTATTTTTGTCAAATGATAAAGTAATTAATTCATTGACTGTCAATGTCTTTAACAAGTCAAGTAGATTCTTGACAGCTAGCTAAATGATATGTATAAAGTAAGAAATAACATTAACTGTAGTCTATTATATAATATCTCTTCTCTTTAAAAGCTCACTTAAAGCTCTTTATATAAATTCATTGTTGCTGCAGCTGTCTGTAGTCACTGCAAGAAGACACTTCTTTAATTTATATTTTTAAAGAATTGCAAAGATCTCTGCAGTCATTGATTGATTAGTATGTTGATTGTAAAGAGATTAAAAGATAAAAAGAATTTTCTGATAGTTTTAGTTTTTGTTGATAAAGTAAGTAATCATATTCATAAAGATCAGATAACTGAGACTAATTCAGTTGTTATATCTTTATTAAATTGTTAAATCAGTGTCTATTAAGCATTAATATATCTGACTGCAGCATTTAAATGAGTTTTTGAAATTCAGAGTTTTTAAGTGCTCAAAAAGAAAGATTTAAAGAGAGAAAGCTGTTTAAAAGTTATTTAATGAAGTTTTTAACATTAAAATGCTTATTTACTGATTTTTTGTCAAGTTTTGTCTGCTGCACTATGTCAGAGATATGCATTAGAAACACATGTTAGAAAAGTAGAAATTAATATTTTTGAAAGTAAATTAAATATTTATGTTTAAATAGATGTTTGTAATGATAGCTGAACAGTTCTTAATTGATTTATAATTTTAAAGAGAGTTTATATCACTGTTAATTAATATTGAATGAATTATATTCTCATTATAATGACAGCAAATTAAGCAAGACACATTACTATATTAATGTACTGTCTTTAAATATTCTTATTACTCATTACTGATATGAAGATGATCATCTCATTACACAATACAATGTTTTCAATTAAATCTATTAATACTAAATTGACTGTCATCAGTATTCTTTTATTCATAATTAATTAAAATTCATCACTCTTTAAATTTACTCTGCAGCTCATTCTTTCTGACTGAATCATCATGTTTTAAGTATTGAACTAAATGTTTTTAAAAGTCAATGAATTTTAAGCTTGAAGAAGATTTTAAAGATAATTTAATTGAAGTACTTAAAGATTCTGTTTAAAAATTGATGACATCATAATAAAGTGTAAATGATGTTGATTAACTGAAAGTTGTGTAAATGATTAAGCTATAGAAATATAAAGCTTTGAAAATTACTTTGTAAAGTATATATGATGTGTTTACAGAATTGCAATGCATTCAAAGACATAAATATATTTTATAGTTAGAAGTTAAGAATTAAATATAATTGCTATTTAATGTTTTTAATATATTTTTCTAACATACAATGACTGCAGAGAACTCTGCCTTCATTTTAGATATTTATTAATTGAAAAACTCTTAATTTAATTACTGAGTAAGCTACTCTCAATTAAGTTAAGAAAAGTAATATAATTTAATTATTACAATAATTATCTCATTCATTTTATATATTTGCTGCTCTTCTCTGAGAAGAAATCAGAAGATGAGACAGAAACTATATTAATGATTTTGTTACAGATATATTTAAAAGCTGTATTGAATAATTTATGAATATTATAAATTATCTTTATTTCTACAATATTGTGATACATTCAAACACATTTAACACATAACACTCATCATTGTAATTAAAGAAATAAAGTTAAAAATCAATATTTTTAATAAATTTTTCTAATATGCAATCTTCTCATCTTCTTCAGTCTAAATATTATTGAATGTAATTATTTTCAAAGTGCACTAAAAGAATTAAATAGTAAAAGCTAATCTTTATACAGAAAGAGAAAGCAAAATTATTTATTTATTTATAATTTATATAGTAAATTAAAACATCACTGACTGCTTTTCTCTTTTAACTGTTTCAGAGTCTTTTAGCTTTTACTTAAGATAATATAATTATTTTTGTAAACTTTACTTCATCAACAATCTGTTTCTTGAGTCATGATGTATGTAATGTTAATAAAAATCATATCATAAAATTTAACTCTTTAGAGATTTCTCTTAGATTATTTTCTACATTTTCAGAAATCTATAATTGACATAAATATATTAAAATTATCTATTAAAATTCTTTTATCTTCATCACTACCTCACTAACTGCAGCATTCTTCTCACTGACATCTTTCTTTTTAATTTTGCTCTCAGCAATATCTTTAATTGTAACTTTCTCTTCAATAACATCATTCTTCATAACTTCTTTCTTAATCATCTCTTCAATCATAACATTCTCTTCAATCACAACTTTCTTCTCATTAAGATTCTTCTTCATAACTTCTTTCTTATTAATATCTTTAATCATATCTTTCTCTTCTTCATCAGCATCTTTCTTCACACATAAACTCTCTTTTAATGAGATAATAATGACAAATTTCTTAAGCTTAATCATCTATAATAATCATTAATATATTAAAAATAACTGTTAAAATTCTCTTACTTTAATTATGAATTCATTAAAATATTTATGTTCATTTATATTTAACTTTATAATTTAAAATTCATTATCATTCTCTGTGCTTAATGTTATGACAAAACTCTCATCATCAAAAAGAAAAATATGCATTCTCTTTAAGATCTTAAGATCTTTAACTGCACTGAAGAATTCAAGCTTTAAGATATGTTCTTTTAAGTCTGAAATTGTGTAGCTATTAATGATAAGTAAATACATGTTAAAATAAACTGTTAAAACATTTACTTCATTGTTATGTTCATGATATTATCAGAGTTCATCATTTATTGCTGAAAGTATCTTATATACATTTTTGATTTAAAATCATCAGCTATTTAAAGATTATATCTTTTTCTTAAATAACTTATTTATTCTTAATGCTGAATTACAAAATCAATGTTTTGCTCTGCTGTCTCTTTAATTGTTAAGTGAATCTATCATATAACAAATAAGTTTTAATAAATTTTTCTAATGTATATATATGATATTTATCTCTTCAGTAATCTTCTTCTTCATTAAAAGCTTCACTTTCTTCTTATTTTTTTTTATGATTACAAAATTTTCAATCTTTATTTGTATCTTTTACTTCTTTTATCTTCTCACAATCTTCTATCTCTCTCAGTTGATCTCTAACTTCAGTCACTTTGCTAATGTCTATTAATAATATTAAATTCATAAAACTTATAAATATATCACTCTGCTGAGCATAATAATGATTCTTCATAATATTCTTTGTTAAATTCTTCTTCATCTACTTTCTTATCTTTACATTGACTTTAATTCACACTGATGTCAGTCTAAGCTTACTTAAAATATAATGATGTATTAATTTATTATGATAATTTATTTAATTAAGAAAACAAGCATTGAGAGACAGCTTACTCTGATGTTTTCATTCTGCAGCAATATAAAGATGTTAAGAATATTCATTCTTCTTGTATAGACTGTCACTTTCATCTTTAATATATTGTTTAGCTTTTCTTAATGATTTAACTTCATGCATTTCTATCAATCATCATTGTAAGATATAGACTTTAATTTCAGACTTCTACATGCTTAATGTTATTAATGTATTAAAAATAAGTATTAAAACTTACATCAATGTCAGTATTGTTAAACTTAGCAGATGAAGAAATATTCTTGATAATAATTTTAAATGATGTAATATGTAAGATAATGTCTTTTTATATTTTGAATATTATTAATATGATAAACATAGATGTTCTAACTTATCTTGAAGTTCTTATAATATTTTGTGAAGATATTAACAATAACATTCATGACAGAATCTCTTTATACATTAAATGTTATTAATATGTTAAAAATAGACATTAAAATATATCTTATCATCATTGTTGTGATGCTTCTTTGAAGACAATGACATTGATAAAGATATGACATGATGTTTTGAAGTTTCAGAAGACATCATAATATGTATTATTTTTATTAAATAATTTCAATGTGTATATTAGTTAAAGAAGAGATATAAATGTTGAAACTTATATTCTTAATGATGCTGATGAAGATAAGATGTTTAAAGTTGAATGATCATGTAAAGAAAGATAAGCTGAGCTTTTAAGTTTATTTTATTTATTCAGTAAATTTCTCAATAACATTACAACAACAACATAGCTTTAGTAACACTACATTCATAATTTTAGATTAAAATAATATATTTTACATCAAAACAAAACACTCACATCTATTAAAAGTCTTCATCTCAGACATTATGTTCACAGAGTCATTAGCAACATCAAATATATTTAGTTCTTTATCTTTAATGCATCATTTTAACAGTCTAATTAAAACAGAAGCATCTTCATTATATCTTTATAATAAATTTTATTTCTATGAAATCACAATCATCACTGAATCATCTATCAAATCAGAGTTATCTATCTCATTTTTAATGAACAATTTTAACAGTTCTAGATAATATAATCAGAACAAAGTGAATCTTAAAGATAATGAAGTTAAGCAGAGTAATAAATTACAATAAAGTGAGAAATACAGTTAAAGAAGAAGACTGAGTAACTGTAAAGTTAAAAAATAAAATGACAGCTGAGATTACATTATAATCATTAAAGAAGCAGAGATTCAAGACTGACAGTATGTATATATTTTGTTTATTTTTTAACAGTACTTTTTAACATATCTATAGTGATTGCACTCAGAAAGATCAGACACTATTAAAAAAGTCTAAAGTCTCTGATTCTTAAATTATTATTTCAGTAATTGATTAAAGAGATTGTGCAGAATATCTTGTTTAAATCTTATTTTTACAAATTAAATATATCTATTTGCTGACAAAGCTCTGCTATTCAGACTGTACAAGAGGCTATGAAGACATTTTTAATAAAATATTTTAAGAATAATACTTTATATATTGATGTTGAGATCAACTATTAATAGATATTTAGACATCAACTTGTGTGCAATTTATGTAAAATACATGACTATTTAAACAAAGAACATAGAGTTGATTCATTACTTCTATTATAAATTGATGTTGTTTAAGTTCTTCTCAAATCTTTAAAGATAGTATTACAGTTATAGTCTGTAAACTATAATGTGTGTAGCTTAACTTGTTATAATAGAATTACACTTGTTCTTAATTCATTACAAATATACATTAAAAATATGACTATAACATGATTGTGATGTTGTCTGAATTTATACAGTAAACTTATGCTATATATTAACTCAATAGAACATAGAATTGAGATCAGTATAATTCATTATAATTAATCTTATCTGCATGCAGATATCTGCACAGATTGTAGATAAAGTTAATCTATGCACAAATCTGATTTAACTTAATCTGAATTCTAGTGCAAATTCAGATTAAGTGCACTTTTTTTCAATCTAACTTGACTTTATACTCAGTCTACTTTCATTTAATATATCAAAGTGCTAAGCAAACTTCTTAGAAGTTTATAGTGTGCTTTTAATCTTCATTAACTTATCTAATCACTTAGTACACATTTCTAATGATGAGAGAAGACTTCATATGAGACAAATGATTAAAATTAAATTAGCATGACAAACTTTTTTAAATTAGCATCACATTAACTTCTGTTTCTGAAATAGCATCTCTGCACAGATTCATCTATCTCATAAAAGAGTACAGCAGATTCTTATGAAATGATGAATGACATTAAAGATTATTAATTTAGAAGATTTAACTGTAGTCATTAGACATACTCAAAGTTGCATAAGAAGATTACAAGAACAATAGATATCTATGTTCATCAAAGCTTAATATATTTGATGCTGAGCAAGTCTGACTTGAAGTTCTTAAACAGTAAAGAATTAAGATAAAGTTTATAAATTTTTAAAATGTAATTTATATAAAGCTTTTCTATCTTTTCTTTCTCAATTCTCTGCACATCATAGACTCAAAAAATATCAAGTATTTAAAGAGAGTTTTTAAGACTGAGAACTGTCTTAGACTTAAGTCAAAGCATTATATCTCAGTTATTGTTTATAAAGAAGCTTTTTAGACAGCTTTGAAAAATGTAAATCTCAGTAAAGAAAAGCTAAAAGAAAGCTAAAAACAAGATCTGATAGAGCTGCAGTTTGCTGATGAGTTTAAGCTTGAATGTCTTTATAGACAGCATAAAGTCATTGTAGCAGAGCAGTGTCTATATTTTGAGAAAAATAAATGATGAGTAATTAATTTTTACAGTTATGATAAGTCTTCTAACTGAGCTGATTAAGCTGACTGAGTTACATGATATTGAAGACTGATTAAAGATCTATACTTATAGAGCTTATCACTGATGCAAGAGAATGCTTTTAAGATGAGTATTTGTACTGCAAGAAGTATGAAGATAGCATCATATTTTAATATATGCATCTCTTTGCTCAGCAAGATGATGCAAGTACAGAGCAACAGTAACACTTTTAACTCAGTTTTATTAAGAAAAGAGATGTTAAGAAATTATTTTAATGTAAATCATTGATTGCAGCTTTCAATAGTCTGCTATTAATTAAAGAATTTTGAATTAATAAAGTACTCAAGCTGAGTTTGTTAAACAATGTATTGAGTCAGAGATGTAATAAGATAGAATTATTTCTTTTTAGCTTTGAATGTCTGTTGATTTAATGCAGAAAATAATTTACTATCTTGAATATGTAAGAATAACATGAAATACAATCTTAATGAATGATTAAATACTCATAAAATGTATAAATGAATTTACAGTCAAGATTATACAACTATAAGTATCTTTATTCTTCAAGACAGATCATAACTTTCTCTGTATATTCTTAAAATTGAGAAAGTTGTTTCTGATGATAAGAAATTTATTGACAAGATTGACAATTAGAAAAAGTTTACTTTCTGTAAATCATTTAATTTCAAGTCTGTTTATCTTTCTGAAAGATCTGAAATATCTTAAATTACAGTTAAAGATCATGAAGAATTACTTTCAGACTCATTGAAAATAATTATTTGAAAGAACTTTCATTAGCATTTCTCTGATGATGACTCATTCATCACTGAATACACAGTTCTTTAAACATAAAAGTTTTTCTTCATTATCATTGTAGACAGTTTACAAAACTGCTTTAATCTGAGTCTGCTTCAGCTTTAAGCTTTCACTACTCAGTACTTTTCTTAAATGACTTAATTCACTTTAAAGATAAATGAGAATAGTGTTAAGCTGCTTGTGCAGAAACTTAATGCTCATCTATAATATAAGTTTGCAGATCTGACTCATCATCTTAAGTTTAGATTACAGAAGATTAATAATATTCTAATTAGAAACACTGATGACAAGATTATTTCTGACAGTCTTTATACACTTTATTTTAAGATTATGTATGAAAGTAATGCTGTTTCATTCATTAATCTGATTTAAGAGATCAACATGTCTCTGTAGAACATTTGCTGTTTCAGAAAATGCAACATTAAATCTTACATTCAAGTAATAAACACTGAGAAAGTCTCTCATTGATGCAGAATGTCTTATAATAAATCTTAAGATTGTAATCAAGAATATATTTTTCTTAATATGTTATATATCTCTCAAAATGAATACAATAGCAGCAACAACAAGATTAACTCATTCTACATTAAATAGATTATATTCTTTGCTTTTTTTGAGACACAGTTGTCAGAAAGTCTAAGTTTAAAGAAGTCATCATTATTGCATGTAGCTTCTATTACAGTTGAGTGTGATGATGCTCTAAGAGAAAAGATAGATGTAAGCTTTAAAAATAATGTCAGAGATGACACAATACATAAAGAAAACAGAGATTCTTCTGATTCTAAGAAACATGAAATGATAGCTATGATTGTATTTAAATCATTAAACTTTGATACTATGCAGCTGAAGCATGAGAGAATTAAATACAACATTGTTTAGTATGTCAATTCTACAGCTTCTGAACATATCATTATAAATTTGTATATGAGAGCTTTCATCAGAAAGAAAGAAATCTGCTTAAGATGTTAAAATAATCAATTTTAAAGACTGCTAATTGATCTTCACTTCTAAGAAAAGAACAGTTTCTAATAACTTATAAACTGATGATACAAAAGTTTTCTCAGACTTTTATAGCAAATTTTGTTTCTCATTTATTAAATTAGAATTCTCTATTCACTAAGTAAACTAAATAGTTAATTCAATCTTCATTTCTTTAAGTAATTAATCATGATAAGTTATTATGATTTTAACAGTATTTCAATATGTTCATATCATCAAATATCAGCTGACATATCTTGTAAATGTGTTCTTGTTTCAGCTTGTGACTTGCAAACTTTGTAAATGTATCAGTGACTACTTAATTTAATGTTGTTCATGTACATTATTACTTGAATCTCAATTTGTACATACTCAGCACATAATGCAACAACAGACATCTATTAAATGACTACAGAGATCTATAGATTCTTTTATAAACTGAAAGAAATCATTAAGTTTTTTAATTTAAATATCAATAGCTTTATAGACACTATAGATGAAACAATCATTCTTAAATATTTAAAGATCTCTGACAACAGAACAGCACTTACAGTTCTGAATCTTGAAGCTCAAATTCTTACAACAATAGAATCTCACAAGCACATTATTGATTATAAGAATCAGAGAGAAGATGATCTTCTATTTAAATGTATACAGTGAGAATCAATAGCTCAGTTTCTCAAAGACTACACATTAACATGACAACAGAGATTGTTCTGAGCATATTAAGTTATTAAAGCTGTTACTGTTACTTATAGAGCAAATGTTATTCACTGTGATATCAATGTTAACAATCTTCTTCTAAACAATGATTTAATAATTAAACTTTACAACTTTCAAGAATGTCTTCTCTGATCAAATAAAAGCATTAACAAGAACAGTCTTGTCTGAAAAAACATTAAGTCATTTATATTTTAAGCTGATCTCAACTACTTTAATCAGAAGACTAATATCTTCATTTTTAGTTTAACTTTCTATCATATTATGCAGAGTTACAAATCATTTCTGAACATGATTCTTTTATTGATGAAGAGCAAATTAAAAGAAGATTTGCATCTCATCAGTTCTCTGAGATGAATTTTCTTCTGATGAACTGCATAATTCATAAGTGCTGAGCTGAGAAATATAATTTAATTAAGACAGTCTTGCAGAATCTAAGATCTGACAATGCATGTCTGATAAGAAGATTATGAGAAAGAAAGTAATGCATTTAAGAAATCAGTGAGACATTGAGAATTTGAGTATGTGAAGAAGAGAGATGTCATGAATAGTGTAATTGAATGAAAATGAGTAAATGTATATATACTAAGTTAAAAGATAAATGAAACAGCAATTAAAAAGAAGATGCTGCTGATTTAGTGTCTACATTCTGTTATCTTCTTATTCTTTTCAATTTTGCATCAACTCAGACACAATAAGTTGATGATCATTTACTCAAGAAGATTTTCATTAAATAAGATATTGCTTGCAGAATTTTCTGTTTTCTTGCTTCACATTTATCTGTTTAACAATTTTGTCTTTTTAACTTTGTTGCTCATAGACAACAGTCATGTAAGAAGTTAAATGTCAATGCAATCATCTGTTTATAAATTTCTTCATCTCATTATCATTTATATCTTTCTTAAGGTCAGTCAAGTGAGCAGATGTGAACAGATGTAAGTTAAGATGTTGAGATGTGTTATGATTTAAAAAGTGTACAGCTACTGTTGTTTAACTTATATTATATTTTCATTTTCTCATCAGAAGATAGCTGTGACAGTAATGACAAGTATCTTATAACTAAGCACTTTGCTAGCAAAAATAAGAAGATTAAACATGATAAGAGACTTACATGAAATGACTTTGAGAATTTTGAGAAAGAATTCTTAAATTTGTAATTTGAAAGTACTTAAAAAGATTAGAGACTGTGCAAAGCTTGTAAATTGTGATCATCTTTAAACATTAAATATGAAGCAGAGACTCTTAAGATTGTATTTATAAAAGATTAATTTAGATCTATATTGTTACATGCTTATTATTTAGCTGAAATTTCTAGATTCTTTCTTGTCTTTTTAAGAACATTAATTATATGCTGCTAAAGCTCTTCAATCTTACTTAATTAGTGCTTTCTCTGAATGAAACAATGAACAGATTCTAGAGTAGAAAGAATAATATAATTATTGATATTTATAAAGAGAACAAATGCTGTATGTCAGACAAGCATATTCAGAAGCTGTTAATTTTTCAATGTCTGCATTTTGATTTTTTCTGCAGATCAACAAAAGTAATTAAAAGTCATTCATTCTTGTCTATATATATTAATCTGTCTTATTTATCTTCTCATTATATTTAACATTTGATCTCAAACTTTCACAACAGTTTCTATGCATTTTCTAATTTGTATTTAAGCAGTCATGTGCTCTTTCAATACATCTTGTATTCAATGTTTTATCTTATATATCTTTTATTAAAAATTCATTCAATTTCTTATTTCTTCTCTTCATTCTGTGCTGAACCTCCTTGACTCAAAGGCTGCTGAAGAAGTAATGAAAAGATAATGATAGCATTGAGAAAACTTATAATCATTACTGCTTCATGATTATTTTTATAAATGATTTACTCATGTTAATGCTGAAGTAGAGCAATGCTAAGAGAAGTTAAGCAATCAAGAGATATATAGTGATAGATCTGATGATAATGTTAATATTTAAGTGATTATGTATTTTAAACTGTTTCTTCAAACAATATCTGTAAAGCTGTACAGTATCAACCTCAGACTCAATGCTTATGATTTTAATAGAAGTACTGACTTTGCTGATCTTTATATTATTATTCTTAACTGTAAGATAATTATCTATAACATATTAAAAGAAAGCTATCTTGCTGAACAGAAATGCATTATTAAGATTCATCTTGACAATTATTAATTTTATGTAATTAACTAGAGATTATTGTACTCTCATAATGTTAAGAATGTTGATCAAAAGAATATTTAAACTTCTTTAATAAATGATGATTATACTAAGAAGTGACATTCATGTCATTGTCTATATCATCAATTATGATTGATTCTTTTAGAACTAATTAAATATTCTTACAGTAATTGAGACTGTGCACTAATCTGTATACAGCATTCTTATTAAGGCAGTCAGATCTATTACTGATTGTGCAGTAGAATCTTAAAGCTGAGACTGCATAGAAATCAGTGATAATTCAGAAATTAATGAGATAATCATTAATTTAAGAAAGCATAATAAAATATTGTCTATATTGCAGCTAATCAGAGAAGTACTGCTGTTCTTAATATTTTAGTCTTAATCATAAATCACAAATGAAATATCTGTTGAACATTAGACTGTCATTTACTTCTTAAATTAGAAAATGTACATTTCATATTTATTTTGATTGCTGACAGATTCATCTCAAAAAAGCAGTGAATGACAGTGATGTTTAATATAACACTGTGATAAAGACTCTTTATAAGCAATAGATCAATCTCTTTTTCTTGTAAAAGATAGTAAAGACTTCTTGTTTTTTTTATTATCATAATTAGATTCATCACTTTCATTATTTCTTTAAGTCTCTTTATTTTCTTATTCAACTCTTTTATTTTCATCTTCTTTGCTCTCATCTTTCTTGTTCTCATCAAATAAGTAATCAGACTCAATATCTCTGTAAGTTGTGTTGCTTGCTTTGCAGATTGATTTATTGTGTCTTGATAAAAGAAAAATAGAAGAAACTGTAAAATGAAAATCAGAAATGAAATTTTTGTTCTTTTTATTGAAGATGAGATATTTAAGATAGACATTATCTGTCAGTATTGAAATCAGTGAGTAAGAATTTTAAGAATTGTATTGAGTTTCTGAGTCTGTTATAAAAGTTAATAAAGTACTGATTAAATTACATTTTTTATAATGCTTCTCAAAAGTTGCTCTGTCACTAATGTAAACACTGCTGCTGCTGTTAGTATTCTTACTTTTATCTTTATCTTGTCTCAGTTCAGAAATGAAAGAATTGTTGTAATTATCTTTAATAAAATACTTTAAAACTTTATTAAATCTCTTTATTTTCTCTTCAACACTTAAACTTAATCATTGCAATTCTTATGCACTATTAACATTAAGCAGCAGTTTCTTAACAGATAAAAGACTATCATCTTTTTTACTATTGCTGTGACTGTGATCACTTACAGTAACAACTTCATTCAGAATATCTAAAATTATTAATTACTGTTAATTAAAAATAAAAAAAGTAAATTGTATCTTTGTTAGTGTCTTTAAGATTTAATGCTGACTTGTAAAATAAATTAAGCTTCATCAGTAGTGAGTCAGTTAGATTAAGAAATTTTAGGCTGAGTGTCAGAGTCAGTAGCTTTAATAAGGTAGCTTTACTAATATTTTTATTATGAGAGTGTTTTGAGAGATTTTTACATGAAAATTTTACGACTAATAGATTACATCATTTCATAAAAGCTGTGAAAATTTCAGTAATTTATCTTGTAAATTACACAACTTACATAGTCAACCCGCAAAAAACCCGCAAAAAAGCTACATATTGCGGGTTAAGTAGCTTTTTTGTGGGTTTTATTTATTTAAGTGTGTGGATTGCGTAATTTACAAAGTAAAATACTGGAATTTTCATAACTTTTATAAAATGATGTAATCTATTAGTCATAAAATTTTCATGTAAAAATCTCTCAAAACAATCTCATAATAAAAATATTAGTAAAGCTACCTTATTAAAGCTACTGACACTGACACTCAGCCTAATTTTGAAAAAGAAAAGAAAGAAGAATTACTTATTTCTGAGTAGTTATTGTCTCATTATGCTGAAAAACACAATCACAAAGCTTATAAAAAAGTTAGTTACAGAGTAAATTGCTGATGCAATAAAGATGTACAGTCTTTTTTCTTAAAATTAAATGAAAACTAAAAAGCAAAGATCTACTTTCACTGCTTTAAAGCTGCTCATGTTATGTGTTAACACTGTATAAAAAACAAAATCAAAATATATAATATTGATGTTCAGTCTAAATCTGAATAAAGTATTTAATAATGTCTTGCATAAGAGACTGTTGCACATTATATAAACTGCAAATCTTTCATTATAAATCATTTACACTGTAAAATGCTTTCTAACTGAACAGTGTACAAGAATAGTCTTTTTAGAATTTGAAAGTAATTAAATACTTATAAGATCAGACATTTCATAAGAATCTTTTCTGTTTTTAATTCTTTTTCTTTTTTTCATTTCAGAATTACTGATGATCTTTGAGTGATTAGAGAACAAGATTATAATATTTAACTTTGTAAATAATATAAATTTAATTATATAAGAAATCTCTGCTTAGATAAACTGCTGCAGACTGAAGTCAGTTTACAGTTAATGCATTGCATAAGTGAAGAGATATGAAGTAAGATTTGTATCAGACAAATATTAGCTAATTTATTTTATAAGATGTTATAAAGATCTCAATGAGAATCTGATGAGTACTGTGTACTTTGATGATTAAGAGATCTCAACAGAAACAACAATATGTGTATTGAGTGTTCAGATTAATATAAAATTAAGATGAAAAGAGTATGTGTAATAGACAGTTTAAAAAGATAATATGACATTTAAAGCTTTTTTGTGCATTATAGCTTTTATATAAAAATCATTTATGAAGTAATTTTAACTTCTTTATACAGCAATAATTCAATTAACTATACTTTATAACTTGCAGATGTGAAGTCTGCAAGATAATGATACTTCATTAACAACATTATTCATTAAGTCACTGAAGTGCTTACAGAACTGCTGTCTTCATAAAATAATGAAAGTTTATAAAAGAACTTTCACTGCAGCACTAAAGTGAGAGTTAAATGTTCTGTTGGTGAATCTACATATAAAATACAAGATAATACAGAGATCTTTTAAGACAGCTAGTTACTTAACTACAATAAAGATTAATTAAATAGTGAATACAGTCTGAATATTACTTTAATATTTATCTGATGAGATACTGAGAAAAGATTAAAGTAATACAGTCTTCACATTAAGATCAATAATAATGACTGAGAGTCTACAAAAAAGAGCACTGTCATAAGTGAAGAAATAGATACAGTGACAATCAGTAAAGCAATTAATAAATTTACAGAAGATATTGAATAGATAAATAAATCTTAAGTGAAAACAAAGATGAATTAACAAGATAAAGTAACAAAAAGCAATAATTTAAAAAACAGAATGAATGCAATCTGTTTATTAGCTATATGATGATCTTTATAAATACAAAGTAACAACATTATTTCTACTTTACATAAAGATACTGAGCCTTAATGTCTGACTAGTCTTGATGAGAGTCTCAGAGATTGACAAACACTGTATATATAATTAATTAATATAAATCATATATTATATACTTTTTTCTACTTAAATTACAGAGACTTCTATGCTCCCTACTTTCAGAGAGCTAAACTCATGAATTTTTATAATATTCTGTTCTCAGCAGTCAGCACTCATCAGACAGTTAAGTAACTTGCTGTTAATGATCTTCTTTGTTAGTTCAGTCTTGCATAACAGATTACTCAGAAGAATATCTTAAATTATGATAATTTTATATATTTAAATAATTAAATGATAATTTAATGAATTTAATAGATTCAATAAATACAGAGAGATTATCTGCTGATTAGTGAAAGCAAAT
>JAABVA010000917.1_pt1 | contig 33542 bp, 30 predicted proteins | sample 5560331 | NCBI WGS metagenome assembly JAABVA01 (sample SAMN12812661, study PRJNA571458) | rock metagenome | isolation source: Antarctica rocks | place: Antarctica: Victoria Land, Mt New Zealand sud | collected 2016-01-07 | reverse complement strand
TAAGGAAAGGCGGATATCCAAGAGTATTCGGAACTAAACTTTCAAACCAACCTATGATATATATTTTGTCATTTAAAAGTTCTATAAGCTTTGTCAGTATCCGGAATGGTGGAAACGGGTTGGGGTCTCGCTCAATAGACACCACTAAGGCGGCGACCATCATCAAAAGGCCAGTTCCAGCCGCCAGCACGCCAAGCGCATTATAGGCAAGGCATGCCGAGCGTGCTTCCGGGTATGTCATTTGCCCCCCATGCATTGAAGCTGAATTATGCAGTCAGACAGCGGCACTATGTCAAAGACGGGAAATCGTCGCCTTGCTGACGGCGTAGCTGTCGGCCAGCTCCCGGAGCGTCGCCCCGTCCTCGCGCCTCTGGCGGGCCTCTGCCGCCTGCTGGGGGGTCAAAGCTGGTCGGTCGGCCCATGTGCTGCCCTCGCGCCTTGGCGCGGCTCCTGCCCTCTGCCGTGCGCGTCCTGATAAGGTCGCGCTCCACGTCCGCCAGCCCGCCCAACACGGCCAGCATCAAACGCCCGGTGCTGGTCGAGCTGTCGGCCCACGGTTCAGCCAGTGACCGGAATTGCCCGCCCGCGTCCACGATCCTCTTGACGATCGAGAACAGGTCGAACGTCGACCGGGCCAGCCGGTCAATGCGCGTCACGGTTACCACGTCGCCGGGCGCGATGGCCTTCAGCATGCGTTGCAGCTCGCGACGCTCTACCTGTGCCCCGGTTGCCTTCTCGCGGTAAACCCTAACACAGCCTGCCGCCTTCAACTGCGCAAGCTGCGCGTCAAGCGTCTGCCCATAAGTGCTGACGCGGGCATATCCAAGGGTGCGATTTTGTGGCTCTGTTTCGGTCATATCTTCTGCAAAGCTTAACCCATTGGTAGCATTGGGTCCAGCCAGATTTGCAGAAGTCTTGAATTGTGCAGCACAACGCTTTCGTCTCTCTTGATTGTAATCGTTTTCTGGAACCAACAAGCCTTACCGAGGCGGCCTAGGCCAACCCAGCCCGGGCAATCCGAAAGAAGACCAGCCATGCCCGGAATAGCAAGCAGCCAACCCCGCGCCCACAACCCGCAACGTCCGCCCCAACCCTACCCCGCCGCCTCCGGCCGGATATCCTTGATATCCCGGAACACCAGCCCCTCGTTCTGCTCCGCCGTCCGCTTCATCATGAATACCGAGCTCGCGAGGAACACCGGGTCGCCGTCCACGTCGTCGGCCATCGCGGTACGCTGGATCTGGCTGAACTTGTCCACCGCCGGGCGCGGCCCGCTCACCCAGCGGGCAAGCGCGTACGGCACCGGCTCGAACCCGATCGCAACGCCGTACTCGCCCGCCAGCCGCGCGATCAGCACGTCCAGCTGCAGCGTGCCGACCACGCCCACGATCGGCTGGCTGCCGTCCTGGGGGCGGAACAGCTGCACCACGCCCTCCTCCGCCAACTCCTGCAGCGCCTGCCGCAACTTCTTGGCCTTCATCGCGTCGTCCAGCCGCACCCGGCGCAGGATTTCCGGCGCGAAGTACGGCACGCCGACGAAGTTCAGCGTCTCCTCCTCGCTCAGCGTGTCGCCGATGCGCAGGGTGCCGTGGTTCGGGATGCCGACCACGTCGCCGGCGAACGCCTCGTCGGCGATCTGCCGGTCCCGCGCGAAGAAGAATTGCGGCGCGTGCAGCGGGATCAGCTTGCCGGTCCGCACCTGCCGCAGCCGCATCCCGCGCACCAGCCGGCCCGAGCACACCCGCGCGAAGGCGATCCGGTCGCGGTGGTTCGGGTCCATGTTCGCCTGGATCTTGAACACCAGCGCCGTCAGCTTGTCCTCGCTCGCCTCCACCACGCGCGTGTCGGCCGGCTGCGCGCGCGGCGGCGGGCCGAATGCGGCGAGACTGTCGAGAAGGTCCGTCACGCCGATCTCGCGGATGGCGCTGCCGAAGAACACCGGCGTCAGGTGCCCGGCGTTGAAGCTGTCGCGGTCGAACTCCGGCAGGGCGGCGCGCACCAGGTCGATCTCGTCGGCCATGGCGATCATGCGCGGGTCGGACTGCCCCAGCGTCTCGGCGGTATGCACCTCGCGCGTGCGCAAATCGTAAGTGCCGACGAAGCTGGCGGCGCGGCCGATCGGCCAGGTGACGGGCGCCGTGTCCAGCGCCAGGGTGCCCGCGACCTCGTCCAGCAGTTCGAACGCGTCGCGGGCCTCGCGGTCCATCTTGTTGATGAACGTCAGGATGGGGATGTCGCGCAGGCGGCAGATCTCGAACAGCTTGCGGGTGCGCGCCTCGATGCCCTTCGCCGCGTCAATCACCATCACCGCGGAATCGACCGCGGTCAGCGTGCGGTAGGTGTCCTCCGAAAAGTCCTCGTGGCCGGGCGTGTCGAGCAAGTTGAACACGCAGCCGCCATACTCGAACGTCATGACGGAGGTCACGACCGAGATGCCGCGCTCCCGCTCGATGCCCATCCAGTCCGACCGCGTGCGCCGCCGCTCGCCCTTCGCGCGCACGTTGCCGGCGAGTTGGATAGCCCCGCCCGCCCGCAGCAGCCGCTCGGTCAGCGTGGTCTTGCCGGCGTCCGGGTGGGAGATGATCGCGAAAGTGCGGCGGCGGGCGATCTCTTCGGCTGACGTCATGCCCTCAGCGCGAGTAGAACTCGACCACCAAGTTCGGCTCCATCTGCACGGGATACGGCACGTCGGTCAGCTTTGGCGCGCGGGCGAAGCGGCCCTTCATGGCGCGGTGGTCGACCTCCAGGTATTCCGGCACGTCCCGCTCGATGCTTTGCGTCGCGTCCAGCACCACGGCGAGCTGCTTGGACTTCTCGCGCACCTCGATCACGTCGCCGTCGCGCACCAGGAACGACGGGATGTTCACCCGCTTGTCGTTCACGTGCACGTGGCCGTGGTTGATGAACTGGCGCGAGGCGAACGGCGTCATCGCGAACTTGAGGCGATACACCACCGCGTCCAGCCGGCGCTCCAGCAGCTCGATCAGGTTCTCGGAGGTGTCGCCTTTGCGGCGCACGGCCTCCTCGTAATACTTGCGGAACTGCTTCTCGCCGATGTTGCCGTAATAGCCCTTCAACTTCTGCTTGGCCATCAGCTGGATGCCGAAATCGGTCGGCTTCTGCTTGCGGCGCTGGCCGTGCTGGCCGGGGCCGTAGTCGCGCTTGTTGATCGGCGACTTGGCGCGGCCCCAAAGGTTGACCCCGAGGCGGCGGTTGATCTTGAACTTGCTTTCGGCGCGCTTCGTCATGCGCGGTACTCCTGTCGTGTCGCCCGTTGAGGGGGCTCTGTTGCACCGGTAGGCCGAATGGCGATGGCGGGCGCAGGCCCCGAAGGCCTGTCCACGTTCCCGGCAGTGCGACGGGGAGTAGGCGCGTGCTCCGGGCTTGTCAAACCAGGGCGGGCGCGGCAGGTAAGACGCATGGTGGATCGTGGCGAAATCATCTGGCTCGGCGTTGCCGCCGGAGTCACCGGCGGGTTGATCGGCGGCATGCTGCTCGGCATCGGCATCGCGATGATGATCAGCGGCGCTTATGTCGGCTTATTGCTCGTGTGCATCGGCGGCCCGGCCTCCGGCCTGATCGGCTGGCTGATGGCCCGGCGGCTGGCCAAGCAGCTGCCAGGGCCGTCGCGTTAGCACCCTTTGCAAATCCTGATCCTCGACGGCCATCCTGACGAGGGACGCCTGGTCGGCTCCCTCCTCGATACCTATGCGGCATCGCTGGCTCCGGACACGGCCGTCGAGCGGATTGCCGTTCGCACCCTGGCCTTCGACCCGAATCTGCAGCATGGCTACACCGCCGATCAGCCTTGGGAGCCCGATCTCGAACGGGTCGCCGTTGCGATCGGCGCCTGCGACCACCTCGTTGTCGGTTTTCCGCTCTGGTGGGGCGGCGAGCCGATGCTGCTGAAAGGCCTGCTCGACCGCCTGCTGCTGCCCGGTTTCGCCTTCCGCTACCACCGCCACAACCAGTTCTGGGACCGGCTGCTGGCCAGGCGTTCGGCCGACGTGATCATCACCATGGAGACGCCGCCCTGGTACCTTCGTGCCATCTACGGCGACCCGGTGATCCGGCGGTGGCGCCGGCAGGTACTCGGCTTCTGCGGCTTCAGCCCAATCCGGTTCCTGCGCTTCGGGCCGACCCGGCGCGGGCAGGCCGCCAAGCGGATCGCCGGTTGGCAAGCGCAGGTCGCCCAAGCCGCCGCGACAGCCAGCGCGTTGAAGCGGGCGCCAAAACCACCGCTTGCCGACCGTGCCGCCTACGCCGCCGCCATCGTCGAACGCCAATCCTAGCCGATCCATGCTTTTGCCCGTGACGGCCGACGATGGCGTGTCGCTCGATATCCGCTACGCCACCGCGAACAACTTCACGGGCAAGCCGATCTACGCTCGCCCCATTGCGCTGCTCCGGCCCGAGGCGCGCACGGCCCTGCTCGCCGCCGCCGCCCGGGCTGCGGCCATCGGCCTGCGACTCAAAATATTCGACGCCTTTCGTCCGCTCGAAGCGCAGTGGGCGCTGTGGAACGCCCTTCCCGACCCGCGTTTCGTAGCCAACCCAGCCGACGGCACCGGCCGCCACCCGCGCGGTATCGCGGTCGATCTAACCTTTGCCGACCGCGCGACTGCGGCCGAACTCGACATGGGGACCGGCTTCGATGACATGACGCCGCAATCCGCCCATGCCACGCTCGACCTCGCGCCATCGGCCCTTCGCAACCGCGCCCTGCTGCTCGGGGTCATGACCGCAGCCGGTTGGGAGCACATCGCGTCGGAGTGGTGGCACTACCAGCTGCCCGGCGGCGACACGCTGCCGCTGCTCTGGGCCAAGGACGTGCCGGGCGGACCGATCTAGTCCAGCTCCGGCGCGAGCATGTCCCGTTCCACCCGGCCGCGGGCGCGGCGACCGACCGCCAGTTCCGTCACCACGCCATGCAGCGTCCGCAATTCCTGTTCGGTCACCTCGCCGCGCTCGAACAAATGCCATAAGTTGCGGACCATCCCCGGGCGCTTCGGGGCGTTGCGCAGGAAGCCGCACGCGTCCAGTTCGTCGATCAGGTGGGCCATGAAGTTCTGCAGCGCGCCCTTCACAGCCACCCGGCTCTCGTTGGTCATCAGCACGCGCGGGGGTGTCGCGTCGGCCGCGGTCCACCACTCGTAGGCCATCACCATCACGGCCTGCGACAGGTTCAGCGACATGAACTCCGGGTTGAGCGGGAAGCGCACCAGCGTGTCGGCCTGGGCTATGTCGTCGTTATCGAGCCCGGCGCGCTCCGGTCCAAATAGCAGCCCGGCCCGCAGGCCCCGCGCCGCCGCGTCGCGCAGGTCGGCAGCGGCGGCGCGCGCGGTCAGCACTGGCTTCACGATATGGCGCGGGCGCGGGCAGGTCGCGAACACCCGGTGCAGGTCGGCCACCGCGTCCGCCACCGTATCGTGCACCGTCGCAGCTTCCAGCAGCCGGTCGGCGCCGGACGCCATGCGCCACGCCCGCTCCTGCGGCCAGCCGTCGCGCGGGGCGACCAGGCGCAGGTGGAACAACCCGCCATTGCCCATGGCGCGGGCCACCGCGCCGATATTGTCGGCGAGTTGCGGGCGCACCAGGATCACCACCGGGCTGCCCGGCGCCGGTTCGAGCGGCGCGCCACCGTCTTTCCCCGTCAAGGCGTGGGTTTGCCGCCGTGCTGCATCTGCCAGCGCCGCATGAACGCGATTTCCTCGTCCTGGACGGCGACGATGTCGTGGGCAAGCGTCTTGAACGCCGGGTCATGGCGGTACTGCAGTCTGGCCTTCGCCATGTCGATGGCGCCGGTGCAGGGCGTGTCCATGCCGGCCATGATGTGCTCCGAGACACGGCGGAAAGCCGCTTCGGCCGACATGCCCGGCTTAGGCTGCGAGGACGCGGGCGTCGCGGCCAGCAAAGCCGAGTGCTTCATATCAGATACCCCGTCATGTCTTGCGCCATGTGGTCCCACCCGGACCGTCCTCCAACACGATGCCCTGGCTAGCCAGATCGGCCCGGATCGCGTCGGCGCAGGCGAAGTCGCGGGCGCGGCGGGCAGCCAGGCGGTCGGCGATGGCGGCCTCGATCACCCCCGCATCGGCTCCGCCGGCGAACCACGCGGCGGGGTCGGCCTGCAGCAGCCCGAGCAGCGCCCCTCCCGCCTGCAGCCCGGTCGCAGCCGCGGCATCGCCCGCCAGCGCCGCATCGGCCAGTGCGTGCAGGGCGGCCAGGGCACGCGGCGTGTTCAAGTCGTCGCACAACGCGTCCAGGACCGGCGCGGGCGGGTCCCCATCACCCGGCGTCGTCGTGGCAAGCGCGCGGTAGAACCGGTCCAGCTCCCGCCGCGACTCATCCAGCGCGGCCAGCGAGAAATCGATGTCGCCGCGGTAATGCCCGCGCAGCAGCAACAGCCGGATGGCTTCGGCCGGGGCACGGCCCAGCACGTCGGCGACCGTGGTGAAATTGCCCAGCGACTTCGACATCTTCTGGCCATCGACCGTCAGCATGCCGTTGTGCATCCATACCCGGGCGAACGCGCTGCCCGGAAAGGCGCACAGGCTTTGCGCTCGCTCGTTCTCGTGGTGGGGGAAAAGCAAGTCGCTGCCGCCGCCGTGGATGTCGAAGCTCACGCCCAAGGTGCGCCACGACATGGCGGAGCACTCGATATGCCAGCCGGGCCGGCCCCTGCCCCACGGGCTGTCCCAGCCCGGCAACTCCGGGGCCGATGGCTTCCACAGCACGAAATCGCCGGCATCGCGCTTGTAGGGCGCCACCTCGACTCGCGCGCCGGCGAGCAGTTCGTCCGGGCTGCGGCCCGACAACGCCCCGTATTCCGGGAAACTCGCGACCGCGAACAGCACGTGGCCCGCCGCGGCGTAAGCGTGGCTGGACGCGATCAGCCGCTCGATCACGTCGATCATCGCAGGAATATTATCGGTCGCCCTCGGCTCCTCGTCGGGCGGCAAGTTGCCAAGCGCTGCCATGTCGGCCTGGAACGCGGCCAGGGTGGGGGCCGTGATGGCGGCGATCGGTTCGCCCTCGGCCAGCGCACGGGCGTTGATCTTGTCGTCCACGTCGGTGACGTTGCGGACGTAGGTGACGCGCGGATACAGGCGCCGCAGCAGCCGGGCCAGCACGTCGTAGACGACCACTGGGCGGGCATTGCCCAGATGCGCGCGGTCGTACACGGTCGGGCCGCACACATACATCCTTACATGCGCGGGATCGAGCGGCACGAACGGCTCACGCCGGCGGTGCAGGCTGTTGTGCAGAACCAAAGCGGACATGACGCTTTCTGGTGCAACGGGCCGCGCAAGGCAACCGCTTGACACCGGCGCGCGCAGTTGCGAGTAAGTCGCAACTGTAGGCCGTGCTGGCGTGCGATGTCGATCAATGGAGTGAACATGCCGCAAGCGACCCTGCAACAGGCCCATCCCAAGCGGGTGGGGCGCTTCCTCGCCGTGTTCGGGCCCGGGCTCGTCGTCATGCTGGCGGATACCGACGTCGGCAGCATCATCACCGCTGGGCAAAGTGGCGTGCAGTGGGGCTATCGGCTGCTGCTGCTGCAGGTCGTGCTGATGCCGATCCTGTACATGGTGCAGGAACTGACGGTGCGCCTCGGCATCTTCACCGGGCGCGGCCACGGCGAGCTGATCCGCGAGACGTTTGGCCGGTTCTGGGCGTGGGTGTCGGTCGCCGGCTTGGCGGTGGCGACGATGGGCGCGCTGCTGTCGGAGTTCTCCGGCGTGGCGGGAGTTGGCGAGCTGTACGGCGTGTCGCGCTTCGTCACCCTCACCAGCGCGGCCCTGGCGCTCCTGGGCGTGGTCGTGACGGGATCGTACCGGCGGGTGGAACGGGTGGCGATTGCGCTCGGCATATTTGAGTTCGCGTTCTTCTTCGTGGCTTGGACGGCGCATCCCGACCGTAGTGCATTGCTGGCGGGTGCGGTCGATATCCCGTTGGCCAACAAGGAATACCTGTATCTCGTCGCCGCCAACATCGGCGCCGTGATCATGCCGTGGATGGTGTTCTACCAGCAATCCGCCATCGCCGATAAGCGCCTGGCGCCCGAGCATTTCGGCGCTGCTCGGCTGGATACCGCAGTCGGCGCGGTGGTGACGCAGTTGGTCATGGCGGCGGTGCTGATCGCCTGCGCCGCCATCATCGAAACACCGGACGCCGACAAGTCGCTCAACACCATCGGCGACCTCGCCGGTGCGTTGACACCGCTGTTCGGCACGGAAACGGGGCGGCTGCTGTTCAGCCTCGGCGTGGTCGGCGCTGGCATGGTGGCTGCGATCGTTGCTTCTCTCGCGCTCGCCTGGGGCGTCGGCGAGGTCGCCGGGTTCAAGCGATCATTGGAACTGCGGCCGCTGCAGGCGGGCTGGTTCTACGGAATCTACGCCGTCTGCGTCGTCGGTGGCGCGGCCCTGGTTGCGGTGTGGCCCAACCTGGTGTCGCTCAATATCGCCGTGCAGGTGATGAACGCGTTGCTGCTTCCCTTGGTGCTCGGCTTCCTGATCGCCCTCGCTGCCCGTGCGCTGCCGGACAAGGTGCGGCTGCGGGGAGCCTACCTATGGATCGTGTGCGCCGTGGCCGGGCTGACCTGTGCGCTCGGCGTGTTCGGCGGTCTATCGGGCGCGGGATTGCTGGGGTAGGCCTTCGATGCCGCCCGCCTTGGCGGACGCAAGAAACTTGTTGACTGGCTCAAGCGAGGCCGAGGGGGCTTCTTCAAACGGGACATGGCCGAGCATGGGAAAAGGCACCAGCGTCGCGTCGGGAATGGCCTGAAGATAGTCGGCGGCGTTGGTGAACGGGATCATGGCGTCCTTCTCTCCCCACAACAGCAGGGTTGGCGCTTGAATCCGGCGCAGCAGTGGTACCGGGTCTGCGAGCTTCACCTGTCCCATACGGGCGACCATGGCGCGACGGACACCAGGAGCCAGCATCATGTCGCGATAGCGGGTCACGACATCCTCGGAAAGATTGCCCGAATCGCCGTAAGCCGGCGTCAAGCTTGCCCGCAGGAGCGCTTTCGGGAGGACATACGGAAGCAGCCGGACCACAAGGGGCACGCTGGGCTGCTTCCCATACTCAAAGCCAGGGCTGGCGAAACCGTCTGGCGAAATCAGGATCAGCCTGTCCACACGGCCCGGATTCCGGGCCGCGAAGTTCCAGGCGATCTTCCCACCCAAGGAGTTGCCGACGAGGCTGGCCCGCCCCACGCCGAGCCGGTCCATCAGAGCCGCCACCACGTCGAGGCTACGGCGGTCCGAGTAGTCTCCGGTCGGGTCTGGACCGGTCAATGCAAAGCCGGGCAGGTCGAAGCGGATCACCCGGTAGTCGTTGGACAGGCGTTCGGCCCATGGCTCCCAGGTGAGCAGGCTGGAGCCGAACCCGTGCAGCAGGACAAGGACGGGGGCGTCCCTGGGACCGCTATCCCGCACGTGCAGCCGGAGGCCAGCCACCTGCACGTAGACGCTCGGCGCCGTGAAATATTTGGCTTCCAATACCGCACGGGATTCATCGCGCGTGTAGAGCCACATGGCAACGCCGACCAGGGCTGCGAGAACAAGCGAGAGGACGATAATCGCCACCTTCATTACCGCCCTCGTCCGTCGATGCTCCAGGCGAGGCCTAAGCCGCAGCCACCCGCAGCCGCTCCGCCGCGCGCACACGTCCGATCAGCGGCAGCAGGTCGCGCATCTCGGGTCCCTGGTCCTCCCCGGTCAGCGCCAGGCGCAACGGGTGGTACAACGCCCGGCCCTTGCGCCCAGTCGCCTCGCGGAGCGCCCCGGTCCAGGCCGGCCACACCTCCGGAGTCCATGGCTCGGACGGCAGGGCGTCCAACGCGGCGCGAAGAAACTCGCCCTCCCCCTCGATCACCGGTGGCACGATGCTGCCGGCGACCACGTCCCACCAGCCGCGCGCCTCGCTCAGCAAATCCAGGTTGCCGCGGATGGCTGACCAGAACGCCGGGGTGGAGGCGGGCGGCAAGCGGGCCTGCACCGCCTCGAACGGCAGACCGTGCAGCACCCGGCTATTCAGCGCGAGCAGTTGGCGGACATCGAACCGCGCCGCCGAGCGGGAGAAATGCGACAGGTCGAAGCTGGCGGCCAGTTCCTCCAGCCCGAGCGGCGCCGGGTCGTCGGAGGTGCCGAGGCGCGCGAGGTACGAGGTGATCGCCACCGGCTCCACCCCGTCCTGGCGCAGGCTACGGAGCGACATGCCGCCCTCGCGCTTGGATAATTTGCCGCCATCGTCGGCGGTCAGTAGCGGCAGGTGCGCGAAGGTGATGCTGGAGCGGTTGCCGCCCAGCGCGGTCCAAATGTCCAGCTGCACGGCGGTGTTCGTCACGTGGTCCTCGCCACGGACGATGTGCGTGATCGCCGTTTCCAGGTCGTCCACCACCGAGGTGAAGGTGTACAGCATCGTGCCGTCGGCGCGGACCAGCACCGGGTCGGAGATGGTGGGCAGCTTGATCTCGCGACGGCCGAGCACGAGGTCGTGCCACGCGACCGCGCCGTCCGTCAGGCGAAACCGCCAGTACGGCCGCTTGCCGCCCGCCTCGGCCGAGGCACGCTGCTCCGGCGTCATCTTCAGCATGGCGCGGTCGTACACCGGGGCGAGATGGCGCTTCAGCCGCTGCTCGCGCTTGGCCCGCAACTCCTCCTCGCTCTCGAAGCAGGGGTACAGCCGGCCCGACTGGCGCAGCCGCTCGGCCGCCGCCTCGTAGCGGTCCAGCCGGTCGGACTGGCGGAAGCTGTCGTCCCAAGTCAAGCCGAGCCAGGCGAGATCCTGGGCGATGGTGTCGGCGTGCTCCGGCTTGTTGCGCGCGGCGTCGGTGTCGTCGAAGCGAAGGGTGAAGTGGCCGCCATGCCGCCGGGCCAGCAGGTAGTTGGCGAGCGCCGCGCGGGCGTTGCCGACGTGCAGCAGGCCCGTCGGGCTAGGCGCGAAACGGAGTCTCATGCCTCCGGCTCGCCGTGGCGGCGCGGGTCCAGCGCGCGCCAGTCGCAGTCTTCCTCGCTGGCGGGGCGCTCGCCGAAATCGGCCAGCTCGGTGGCGCTCCGCCAGGCGCCTTCGGGCTGGCCGTCGATCTCTGCGTCCTCCCCGAAGGCGAACCAGGCGTCCAGCACGTCGCGGCTGTTCAGCCCTGGGGCGCGGCACCGCTCGACGCTGTCGCGCACGTAGCGGCGGGCGAAGGCGTTGGCTTGCATCAAGGTGGGAAAGCCTGCGATCTCCTCGACTAAATTGTCCTCGGCGCCGCCGGACAAGTCCACGATGCGCACGCGCCAGCCGCCTTCAGGAGCGAACAGGTCGCTCATGCCACCAATCCGGTGTAGCCGTTGGTAATCGGGTAGCGCCGGTCGCGACCAAACGCACGGTGCGTGATCTTGACGCCGGGCGGAGCCTGCCGACGCTTGTACTCGGCCCGGTCCAGCAGCCGCCACACGCGCAGCACCGTCGCGCGGTCGAATCCCTGCATCACCAAGTCGTCGACCGAGTGCTCGCCCTCGATCAGCCCGGCGAGGATGCCGTCCAGCTCCTCGTATGGCGGCAGGCTGTCCTGGTCGGTCTGGTCCGGCTTCAATTCGGCCGAGGGCGGCTTGGTGATCACGCGCTCCGGCATCACCGGGCCGTCCGGGCCGCGCGCGCCGGGCGAGCGATGGGCGTTGCGCCACCGGCACAGCTCGAACACGGTAGTTTTGTACACGTCCTTCAGCACCGAGTAGCCGCCGCACATGTCGCCATACAGTGTGGAGTAGCCGACCGACATCTCGCTCTTGTTGCCGGTCGTCAGCACCATCGCGCCCAATTTGTTGCTGAGCGCCATCAGGATCACGCCGCGCGCGCGGGACTGGATGTTCTCCTCGGTGATGTCGGCCTGCCGCCCGGCGAACAACGGGGCGAGCGCCGCGCCGAACGCATTCATCGCCGGGGTGATCGGCACCGTGTCGCACTGGATGCCGAGCAGGCAGGCGCAGGACGCCGCGTCCTCCAGGCTGTGCGGGCTGGTGTAAGGACTCGGCAGCATCACGGCATGGACCGCTTCCGCGCCGAGCGCATCGACTGCCACCGCCGCCGACAACGCACTGTCGATGCCGCCGGACAGGCCGAGCAGCACGCCGGGGAAGCGGTTCTTGCGCACGTAATCGCTCAGGCCAAGCATCATGCAGCGGTAGATCAGGTCCAGCCGGTCTGGCTCCGGCGCCAGCGGTTGCGGTGTGCAGACCAGCCGCCCAGCATCGCGGCGCCACTCGGTCAGCGTGATCGCCTCCTCAAAATACGGCATCTGCACTGCAAGGCTGCGGTCGGGGTTGAGCACGAAGCTGGCGCCCTCGAACACCAGCTCGTCCTGGCCGCAGACCTGCGCGCAGAACACGAACGCCAACCCGGTCTCGACCACCCGCTCGACCGCCAGGGTCACGCGCCCGGCCTGCTTGCCGTCCTCGAACGGAGAGCCATTGATAGAAAGCAGCATCTCAGCTCCAGTCTCGGCCAGGGTCTCGGACACGGCGGGAAACCACCAATCTTCGCAGACCATCAGGCCGAGCCGGAAACCGCGAAACACCACCGGGCCGGGCGCGTCGCCGGGATCGAACACGCGCTTGTCGTCGAACACGCCGTAGTTCGGCAACTCGTGCTTGGCCCGGCGCGCCACGATCTCACCGCCATCGAGCAGGAAGGCCGCGTTGTGCAGCAGCGACCCGTTCTGCCACGGGCCGCCGACGACCAGGCCGGGACCGCCATCGGCCGTGTCGCGCGCCAACTGCTCGACGGCAGCCTCGCACGCGGCGACGAAGGCGGGCTTGCGAACAAGGTCCTCGGGCGGGTAGCCGGCGATCGAGAACTCGGGGGTGACGACAAGGTCGGCGCCGAGACGGGCGCCCTCGGCCCTGGCGCGGCGGATAGCGGCGAGGTTGATTTCGATCTCGCCAACGTGCGGATTTAGTTGGGCGAGGGCGATCCGGAGCGTGTCGGGCATGTCCCCGATCTAGGCACGAATCTCCGTGGGATCAACGCGCAAACCGTCGCGTTTGCGGTCGCCGTTGCGGCGGAGCAGGAACTCGCGTCCAACCTTTACCCGCGGCGAGCCGTCGTACTCGACGATGTCGGCAGTGGCGTAGGTTTCGTTCCAGGCGTCCGGGATGAAACTCCCGGTTCCCACGACGTCGATCGGCGCCAGGGCGTCGGCCATCACCCGGCACTTGCCGACCCCGAACCCGGACGACGCGATGATCCGCACCTTCGGAAAGCCGGCCTCATCCAATGCCTCGCGCATCCGCCAGATCGCGGCGGTGGAAACGCCGGTGCCGACCAGGAAGCGCAGTTCCGTCTCGCTGCGGTAGCGGCGGATGGCGCCCGGCGCGTGCCGCTCCAGCACGGCGTAGCTTTCCGCCGGGTCGAGGCCTTCCAGGAAACGGCCGCCATGGGTGTCCAGCCGCACCGCGACCCGCCCGGCGGCAGCAAGGTCGGGGAAGCGGCGGCAGACAGCCAACCCGTCGGTGACCTCCCGGCCGAAATAGTCGGTCAGGATCGTCAGGTTTTCGTGCGGAAAGACCTCGTGGAACATCTCGGCCGCGCGGACGGTGGAACCGGCGTAGCCAATTAACGCGTGCGGCATGGTCCCTGCGCCGCGTACCTGGCCGAAGAAGTGCGCGGTGGCGTCCGTGGCCGTGCCGATGAAGCCGACCGCTCCTTCGAGTTGCGCCGCCTTGCTGCCGACGCTGGCCGCGTAGCCCATCATCTCCTGCATCTCGGCCCCTGCGCAGTGCCGGGCGTCCATGGCGATGAAGGCGACCTTCGGCAGCGCTGCGCACATTTGGTAAGCGTTGTGCGCAGCGACGCAGGCGGGGCCGAGCTTCTGCAGGAAAATGGTCTCGCAGTTCGACAGATGCTCGAAGCTGCCGGTGATGTAGGCGATCGGCTCGCCCGCGCCGACCCACTCGCCTTCCTGGTGCGTCAGGTCGACGTGGAACTCTACGCCTTGCTCGGCTGCCACCGCCGCCAGCCATTCCAGCATCAAACGGGGGGCCGAGATGACGGGACGGCGCAGGAACACGGCGTAGGTGACGCGCTTGTCGCCGAACCGTGCGACGATGGCGCGGGTGCGGTTGAAATACGCGTCGGTGCGCGCGTCGATGTCAGCGGTGAGCGCCCGGCCGGGATCGGCGTTCATTGCGCGGCTACCGCGGAGACCACGCGAGGCATCCGCCGTCTTTTCAGCTCCTCGGCGACCAGGAACGCCATCTCCAGCGACTGCTCGGCATTCAGGCGGGGGTCGCAAAACGTCTCGTAGCGCGCGCCCAGGTCGGCTTCCGTCAGCCGGTGCGCGCCTCCGACGCATTCCGTCACTTCCCGCCCCGTCATCTCGACATGGACGCCGCCGGCGTAGCTGCCCTCGGCCGCGTGCACGTCGAAGAAGCCGCGGACTTCGGCCAGAATCGCGTCGAAGCTGCGAGTTTTGACCTTTAACGACGTGCTGATGGTGTTGCCGTGCATCGGGTCGCATAGCCATAGCACCCGGCGTCCCTCCGCCTGCACCGCCCGCAACAGCGGCGGGAGCTTGGCCGCGACCCGCTCAGCCCCCATGCGGCTGATCAAGGTGATGCGGCCCGGTTCGTCGCGCGGGTCCAGGGTCTCGATCAGCCGCAGCAGGTCCGCCGCTTCGGTCGTTGGCCCGACCTTGATGCCGACTGGGTTGCGCACGCCGCGCAGGAATTCCACGTGGGCGCCGTCCGGCTGCCGGGTGCGGTCGCCGACCCACAGAAAATGCGCCGAGCAAGCGTACCAATCCCCCATGGTCGAGTCGACGCGGGTCAGCGCCTGCTCGTACGGCAGCAGTAGCGCCTCGTGGCTGGTGTAGAAATCGGTTTCGCGAATTTGCGGCGTGTTGACGCTGCTGATTCCGCACGCCGCCATGAAGCCCAGCGTCTCGTCGATGCGCGCCGCCAAATCACGGTAGCGCCCCGCCAGCGGCGAGCGCTCGACGAAGCCCAAGTTCCAGCGGTGCACCTCGTGCAAATCCGCGTAGCCGCCGCTGGCGAAGGCGCGCAGCAGGTTCAGCGTCCCGGCCGATTGGAAGTAGCCGGACTCCATGCGCGCCGGGTCGGGGGTACGGGCGGCAGCGGTGAAATCGGGGCCGTTGACGATATCGCCGCGGTAGCTGGGCAGCGTCTCGCCGCCGATCGTCTCAGTGTCGGACGAGCGCGGCTTGGCGAACTGCCCGGCCATGCGGCCCATCTTCACCACGGGAACGCTGGCGCCGAAGGTCAGCACCACCGCCATCTGCAGCAGCACGCGGAACGTGTCGCGGATGATGTTCGCGTCGAAGTCGGCGAAGCTCTCCGCGCAGTCCCCGCCCTGCAGCACGAAGGCGCGGCCCTCGGCGGCGAGGCCGAGCGCCGACTTAAGCCGCCGCGCCTCGCCGGCGAACACCAACGGCGGATAGCCGTGCAGCTTGGCCTCGACCTGGGCCAGGCGATCGGCGTCGGGATACGCCGGATGCTGCTGGATGGGCCGGCTGCGCCAGCTTTCCGGCATCCAACCCTGAATGGCGGTCATATCGCGTCTATCTCCTGCGCACGCGATCGCACTAATCCACGAAACGTCGCCGGACGCTACTCCGCCGCTTCTGCAACGCCGGCGACCCGGGTGCGCGTACGCATCGTGACCCACTCCTCGGCCGCTGTTGGATGAATGCCTATGGTGCTGTCGAAATCTTGCTTGGTGACCCCTGCGTTGATGGCGACAGCGATACCCTGCATCATCTCGGGCGCCTCGTCGCCAAGCATGTGCGCGCCCACGATGCGCTGCGTCGATTGCTCGATCACCAGCTTCATCATCGTGCGGACCTGCCGCCCGGTCATGACATGACGCATCGGCGTGAACCGGGTGAGGTAGATGTCCGTTGGGAAGCGCAGCGCCGCCTGCTGCTCCGTTAAGCCAATGGTCGCGATCGGCGGATGGCTGAACACGGCGGTCGCGACCGCCTCGAAGTTCCAGGCGCGTGGATGGCGGCCGAACAAACGATCGGCGAGGATGTGCCCCTCGGCAATCGCGACGGGCGTCAGGTTCATGGTGTTGGACACGTCGCCGATCGCGAAGATGCCGGGCTGGCTGGTCTGGTACTCGGCATCGACGGTCACGCGGCCTTTCCCGTCTAGCTTCACCCCCGCTGCTTCCAGCCCCAGCCCGCGCGTGTTGGGCACGCGACCGGTGGCGAGGAACACCAGGTCGGCGTCGATCGCCTCCCGGTCGGTCAGGTGCACCCGGCGCCTGCCGCCGATCGCCTCGATGCTGTGCAGCTTGACGTTGCGGTGCAGCCGGATGCCCTGCGCCACCATCGCCTCAGCCAACGCCTCGCGCACATCGTGGTCGAACCCGGCCAAGGGCAGCGGCTGGCGGCAGATGAGGTCCACCTCCGCCCCCAGTCCGGCGAAGATGCCCGCGAACTCGACCGCGATGTAGCCCGCGCCGACCATGACAATGCGCCGCGGCAGTGCCGGCAGATGGAACGCCGCGTCGGAAACGATGGCCAGGTCGGCGCCGGGGATGTCCGGCCGTACGGGATAGCCGCCGACCGCGATCACGATGCGCTCGGCCGTGATTTGGCGGGAGCCGCCTGCCGAGTCGGTCAGGTCGAGCGTGTGGCCGTCGACGAAGCTTGCCCGCGCCTCGAACATTTCGACCCCGGCGCCGCCGAGCAGCTTGACGTAGATGCCGTTGAGCCGGGCGATCTCGGCGTCCTTGGCGGCGATGAAGGCCGGCCAATCGTGGGTTCCGCGCCCGCCATCCCAGCCGAAGCCGCGCGCGTCGTCGGCGGCCATGCCGTAATCCGCCGCCATCACCATCAGCTTCTTCGGCACGCAGCCGACGTTGACGCAGGTCCCGCCCCAGTAGGTGCTCTCCGCGATCCCGACCCGCGCGCCGTGGCTGGCCGCAATGCGCGCGCACCGCACCCCGCCGGAGCCGCCGCCGATGACGAAAAGGTCGAAGTCGTAGGCCATGGAGGCTGTTCCCGCTGGTTCGATCGGAAAACTAAGGCGCTTTCGCCTCGATTGCGAGGCGGGCGTCGGGCGGTTCCATGCACATAATCGACTTCAAACTCTGGGGACGTTACGTGTGACGTTGCCAGTTTGAGGACCATCTTCGACTGCTGACATGCCCCGGGACCCGGAAAGCTCGGACCTTTTTCCGCAAGGGAGGCCCCTCGTCAGCAAGCGCTTGTAAAAACTCCATTCGCCCAAGTGGCGCCTGCAATAATCGTTCGAATACAGCCGCCAACCAGTCGCAATGCTGCAGAATTACTACGCTCGCTTAGTGCTATACGCGAAAATTGCCGCTTATTATCCCAAAAAGCACTCTGCTAACACTGTAACGCTGCATTAACGGAACAGCTCGTGGACGTTGACGTGGCACAAGCGGTTTATGCGGCTGCGGCGCAATGCCGCCCAACAAAGGCAACCTCACCATGGCATTTCTATCGGTCACGGCTCCGAAATCCACGCTCAGTCTTTACGGGCTCAGCGGGGACACCGCCATCGCATACGGGGATGGCGACACCATCGACAGCGGCCAGTTCAACGCCCAGTTCGATACGACAAAGCCCGGCAACAACAACACGGTCATCTCGTCGGGCAAAACCAGACGTTCATCGACGGAAACCCATTCAACGGCGGCGGCAGCAACCGCATTGCCGTCTATGGCGACAACGACGTGGCCAAGATCAGCGGCAGCTCCGTGACCACGTTCGGCCAGGGCGACACGGTGAACATAACCGGCTTCCACGTCGCCGACCATGCCAGCGCGTTCGGCTACAGCTCAGTTGCGGCCATGGGCGACAGCAGCGTGTTCGTCACCTGCTCAAGCGGCGCGATGAACTTCATCGGCGGAACCGGCTTCTCGGTCATCCTGGCGGGCGGGGCAAACTCCGCCGGCATCAACCTCGGCCAAGGCGGGGGCGTGGCCGTCGTCGGCGAGGAGGAAGTCGATTACCGGCCCCACACGGAGTTCTACGCCCAGAACACGCTGGTCGCCGGGCTCAAAGCCTCCACGCTCTACGGGTCCAATCACGGCACGAACGACCTGGTGGCAAGCGGCGCGGCGGGAGACGGCATGGTCGGCGGAGAGAACTCATACAACAGGCTCGACGCGTCCAATTCCATCGGCAACAACTACATGGAAGGCCATCAGGGGCCCTACACGGCGCCGGTTGGAATGTTCAACAACGGCACGCCCTCGCCCGCCAGCATCATGCTGGGCGGCGGCGGGAACGACGTCATGGTCACAGGCTCCGGCTACAACGAGATGCACGCGGGGAGCGGAACCGACACGTTCCTCGTCATCAACAGCGCCATGAACCAGGTCGGGGGCGGCAACCAGGTCATGCTCGACGCCTTCAAGCAGGCACCGATCACCTCGACCTGGTAGGGTATGCGGGGTCCACCGATGCCCTCCTGGCAAGCGCGCAACACTTTGGAGGCGGGACACAACTGCAACTGGCGGATGGCGCGCACCTGAACGTGGCGGGCGTCAACCTCACCACGGCCGATATCTGGCGCCAAGGCTGAACACCTCCGATCTGCGCCCTCCCCGCCCGCGGGAGAGGGCGTTAGAACATCGCTTCATCCATCGCCATCATCGCCTGCTTGCCGGACTTGATGCCGAGATACAGCGCGCCCGCCTGCGGCAGCAGCCGCTCCATGTAGAACTGCGCCGTCGTCAGCTTCGCCCGGTAGAACCCGGCGTCGCCGTTGGCCGTCGGCAGCTTGCGCAGGCTCACCTCCGCCGACCGCGCCCACATGAAGCCGAGCGCCACCAGGCCGAACAGCCGCAAGTAGTCGGTCGCCGCCGCCCCCGCCTCCTCCGGATCGCGCATCCCCGCGGTCGCCACATGCGTGGTCGCCAGTTGCAACGCGCCGAACGCCCACTCCAGCGCCTTCACCATGGGGGCAAGCTGTGCGTGCTCGCGGTGTTCCTCAATGAAGGCCGACACCGGGTGGAAGAAGCCGCGCAGCGAGCGGCCCATGTTGGCGGGCAGCTTGCGGCCGACCAGGTCCAGCGCCTGGATGCCGTTGGTGCCCTCGTAGATCATCGAAATCCGCGCGTCGCGGACATACTGCTCCATCCCATGGTCGCGGATGTAGCCGTGGCCGCCGTACACCTGCATGCCGACCGACGACATCTCGAAGCCGATATCGGAGAACAGCGCCTTCACGATCGGCGTCATCAGCGCGGTGAAATCCTCCGCATCGCGCTTGGCGTGCGGGTCGGGCGAGCGCGCGACCTGGTCCAGTTCCCGCGCCACCCAGCCGCCCAGCGCCCGGCAGCCTTCGGTGTAGGCGCGGATCGTCATCAGCATCCGGCGCACGTCCGGGTGGACGATGATCGGGTCGGCCTGCTTGTCGCGGGCCTTGGCGCCCGACAGCGAGCGGCCCTGGATGCGGTCCTTCGCGTAGAACACCGCGCCCTGGTACGACGCCTCGGCCGCGCCCAGGCCCTGGATGCCGACCGATAGGCGCTCGCTGTTCATCATGGTGAACATCGCCCGCAGGCCCTTGTGCGGCTCGCCGATCAGCCAGCCGGTCGCGTCGTCGAAGCTCAATTGGCAGGTGGCGTTGGCCCGGATGCCCATCTTGTGCTCGATGGACGTGCACACGACGCCGTTGCGCGCGCCGGGTCCGCCGGCCTCGTCGGGCACGAACTTCGGCACCAAGAACAGGCTGATGCCTTTCACCCCGGCCGGCGCGTCCGGCATGCGGGCGAGCACGAGGTGGATGATGTTCTCCGTCAGGTCGTGCTCGCCGGCGGAGATGAAGATCTTGCTGCCGGTGAGCTTGTAGCTGCCGTCCGGTTGCGGGACCGCCTTGGTCCGCAGCATGCCGAGGTCGGTGCCGCAATGCGCCTCCGTCAGGCACATCGTGCCTGACCAGGTGCCATCGACCATCTTCGGCAAATAGCGCTGCTTCAGCTCCTCGGAGCCGTGGTCCAGGATCGCCTGGTAGGCGCCGTGGGTCAGGCCTGGATACAGGCCGAACGAGGTGTTGGTGGCGGAAATCATCTCCTCCACCTGCTTGTTCAGGACTTCCGGCAGGCCCTGGCCGCCGAACGCCGGGTCGGCGGCCATCGCGGTCCAGCCGCCGTCGGCAAACGCGCGGTAAGCCTCCTTGAAGCCCTTCGGCGTGCGGACGACGCCGTTCTCGTAGGTGCAGCCTTCCTCGTCGCCGCTGGCGTTGATCGGCAGCAGGATGTTTTCGGCAAATTTGCCGGCTTCTTCAAGGATGCTGTCGATCAGCTCGGGCGTGACGTCCTCCAGGCCGGGAAGCTGGGTGATCTCGTTGCTGTCATGCAGCTCGTGCAGCACGAAACGCATGTCGCGGAGCGGGGCCTTGTACACTTGCATTTGCGGGAACTCCCTAATTACGCAGCGGCTTGCCGGTCTCGAGCGTGTGCTCGATCCGCGCCAGGGTTGCACTCGTCTTCAGCAGCTTGAGGAACCCGGCGCGTTCCAGATCCAGCATTTGCTGCTCGGTCACCATGTCCATCAGGTCGGCCGTGCCACCGGTCAGCACCTCGGCCAGCTGCGTGGACACGACCAGGTCGTGCGCGGTGGCGATTCCGCGCTTGTGAAAGGCCTCCGCCGCCATCCGCAACGCCAGCTTGCCGGACGGGCCGGGCAACTGGATGTCGACCGGCGTCGGCGGCACGTAGCTCTCCGCCAGCTTCAGCGCCTTTGCCTTCGCGTCGGCCAGCAGGCGGTCGCGGTTCATGGTGATGCCGTCGCCGTCGCGCAGGAACAGCATCTCCCGCGCTTCCGCCGCCGACTTCGAAGTGCTGGCGGTGCTCACCATCTTGAACACCTTGGCGGGCGCCGGCATCGGGCCGCGCGGCAGCTTGCCCGCGACCGTCCACCGGGTCAGCATCTCCTTGCACCCGCCCCAGCCCGGGAGCAGCCCGACGCCGCATTCCACCAGGCCGATGTAGCTCTCGGCGTGGGCCTGCACCGCGTCCGAGTGCAGCAGGATTTCGCAGCCGCCCCCCAGCGCCATGCCGGCCGGCGCCGACACGACTGGGAACGGCGCGTATTTCAACGCCAGGTAGGTTTGCTGCCCGGCGGCGACGCTCTTCTCCAGCTCGCCCCAGGCCGCGATGTTCACCGCGAACAGGGCGAGGCCAAAATTGGCGCCGACCGAGAAATTCGCTCCCTCGTTATAGACCACCAACGCCTTGTACCGCTCCTGCACCAGCGGGATCGCCTGGTTGAGCAGCGCCATGATCTGGTCGTCGAGCGAGTTGCTTTTTGAGGTGAACTCCAGGCAGACCACGTCGTCGCCGATGTCCCACAGCGCGGCGGACGCGTTCTTCAGCACCGGCTTGGACAGCAGCTTGATGTCGTCCAGCAACAGCACGCCGGGCGCCAGAACCACGTCGTGGTAGCCGCCGTCCAGGCCCATGAACTGCCGGCGGCCCGCCTCGACGCGGTACAACGGCCGGTCGCCCGCGGCGGCCAGCAGCGGCGGAACGACCATGCCGTGCGCCGTAAGCTGGCCGGCGAACGCCTTCGCGCCGAGCTTGTCGATCAGCTCGAACGGCCCCCAACGCCAGTTGTAGCCGAGCCGCATCGCCGCATCGACCGCAACGATGGTGTCGGCCGCTTCCGGCACGATCGACGCTGCGTACGCCAGCGTCTGCCCGATCACGCGCCACGCGTACTCGCCGTACTTTCCCGGCAGCGCGAGCAAGCCTTTCACGTCGCGGGCCTCCGGGAAGCCAGGTTTCCGTTCCGCCCGGTACTGCCCGGTGGCGAGGTCGATCGCCTCCTTCTTCCGGGTGCGCCGGTCGAACTTGTAGAAGCCGCCGCGGCCCTTCCGGCCGATCAGCCCCTCGGCGATCATGCGGGCGAACAGCGGCACGTCGCGGTTGGCGGCGTGGAACGCGTCGCCTGGCGGCAGCGTGCGCGCCAAGCTGGCGTTCACGTGCGGCATCAAATCGAGGCCGACCAGGTCCAGCAGCCCGAACACGCCGGTTTTCGGAATCCCTATCGGACGGCCGATGATGGCGTCCACCTCCTCCACCGTCAGCCCGGCGTCCAATGCCTCGACCACCGCCACCTGCAGCCAGTAGTTGCCGACACGGTTGGCGATGAAGCCGGGGCTGTCGTTGCAGTGCACGACCGTCTTGCCCATTGCCACGTCGGCGAACTGCGCGACCGCGTCGGCGGTCGCCGGGTCGGTGTGCGGGCCGGACACGACTTCCAGCAGCCGCATGTAGCGCGGCGGGTTGAAGAAGTGCGTCACGATGAAGTCGCGCTTGAACGAGTCGGGCATCCCCTCCGTCAGGTCGCGCAGCGGGATAGTCGACGTGTTGGACGAAATGGCGCTGCCGGGCCTGCGGATCGCGTCGAGCTTGCGGTACAGCGCCTGCTTCACGTCCAGCCACTCGACGATGACCTCGACGATCCAGTCGCAGTCGGCGAGCTTGCCGAGGTCGTCCTCGACGTTGCCCGTCGCGACCAGCTTGGCCGTCCGCGCCGACATGAACGGCGCTGGCTCGGTCTTGAGCATCTTGGCGACGGCGCCCTCGGCCACGGCGCTGCGGTCGTTCGACCCCGGCGGCACGATGTCCAGCAGCACCACGGGCACGCCCGCGTTCGCGACCTGGGCCGCGATCCCCGCACCCATCACCCCGGCGCCGATCACGCCGACCTTCTTGATGCGCATCAGATCGCCTCCAGCACCGTGGCGATCCCCTGGCCGCCGCCGATGCACTGGGTCGCCAGCGCGTACTTGCCGCCGGTGCGCTGCAGCAGGCTCGTCGCCTTGCCGACGATGCGCGCCCCGGTGGCGCCCAGCGGATGGCCGAGCGCGATCGCCCCGCCGTCGATGTTCAGCGTCTCGTCGCGCACGCCGATGTCGCGCGCGCTGGCCAGCGCCTGGCTGGCGAACGCCTCGTTCAGCTCCACCACGTCGACCGCGCCGATCTCGATCCCGGCGCGGGACAGCGCCTTCTTGGTCGCCGACACCGGGCCGATGCCCATGATCTCGGGGCCGCAGCCGGCGACGCTCACGCTGCGGATACGCGCCAGCATCGGCAGGTTGTGACGCCGCGCATACTCCTCCGTCGTGACCAGCACGGCGGCGCACCCATCGGTCAGCGGCGAGGATGTGCCGGCCGTGACCGAGCCCTCCTGGTCGAACGCGGGCTTCAACCCGGCCAGCGCCTCGGGCGAGGTCTCGGGGCGGATGCAGCCATCCTTGTCGATCGAGTGGCCATTGACCCGGATCGCCACGATCTCGCCCGCGAGCTTGCCCTCGGACTGCGCGGCGGCGGCGCGGGCGTGGCTGCGGACGGCGAAACGCTCCTGCTCGGCGCGCGGGATTTGCCACTGGCGCGCGACGTTCTCGGCGGTGTCGCCCATGCCCATGTACGCGCCAGGCTGCTTCTGGTGCAGCGCCGGGTTCAGCATCGGATTGTAGCCGCCGAGCGGGATGCGGCTCATGCTCTCGACCCCGGCGCACACGAACACCTCGCCCGCGCCCATCTGGATCGCCCCGGCGGCGATATGCACCGACTGCATCGAGCTGCCGCAGAACCGGTTGACGGTCATGCCGCCGACCGAGATCGGCAGGTCGGACAGCAGGCCAATCAGCCGCGCGACGTTCATGCCCTGCTCGCCCTCGGGGAAGGCGCAGCCCATGATGATGTCCTCGATATCCTCAGGCTTCACGTGGCTGCGGGCGATCAGCTCGCGCACCACTTGGGCGGCCAGGTCGTCCGGCCGGATGCGGGCCAGCGCGCCCTTTTTGGCGAGGGTGAACGGCGAGCGCGCGTAGCCGGCGATGACGACATTCTTCATGTGTGCAAATTCTCCAGAAATTATATTAAACGTGCATCATGGCCTCGTCGGCCTGACGCTTGATTTCGTTAAGTTCCTTTAGCGTTTCGTCGAGCGCGATCCGCTGCTGCTCCAACTGTTCGACCCGGCCCGCAACCGCCTTCAGCAGCGCCCGCAACTGCTCCGTCTGGGTGTGGTCCACGTCATACAGGTCGAGGTAGTCCCGGATTTCGCGCAGGCTGAAGCCGAGGCGCTTGCCCCGCAGGATCAGCGCCATGCGCGCCCGGTCGCGATGCGTGTACACCCTTGTCGTGCCGGCCCGCTGCGGCGCGATAAGGCCCTTATCCTCGTAGAAGCGGATCGTGCGCGCGGTCACGCCGAGATTTTTCGGCAAGCTGGGTCACCGTGAACAGCCGGTCGGTCAGGACGTCGCCGGTCGCTTCGCCGCGGTGCCGCACTGGTTTCCCTATACGTTAACTACCTAACGCGGAACATACACTTCCGCCTGCCGGGATCAAGTCCCGACCAGCCCCCGCGCGAAGTCCATCGCGTCGAACGGCCGCAGGTCGCCCGCCTGCTCGCCGACGCCGACCGCGTGCACGGGCAGGCCGAAATCCTCCGCCAGCGCCACGACGATGCCGCCCCGGGCGCTGCCGTCCAGCTTGGTGACGATCAGGCCGGTGACCTCAACCAGTTCCTTGAACACCCGCACCTGCTCCAGCGCGTTCTGACCCGTGGTCGCGTCCAGCACGAGCAGCACGGAATGCGGCGCCGACGGGTCGCGCTTGCGCAGCACGCGGATGATCTTGCTCAGCTCCTCCATCAGCGCGGCCTTGTTGTGCAGCCGGCCGGCGGTGTCGATCAGCAGGACGTTGGCGCCCTCCGATTGCGCCCGGACTAGCGCGTCGAACGCCAGCCCGGCCGCGTCCGCGTTCGGCGGCCCGGCGATCACCGGCGCGCCCGTGCGCTCGCCCCATACTTGCAACTGCTCGACGGCGGCGGCGCGGAACGTGTCCCCGGCTACCATGACGGAGCGCAAACCCTGCTCGCGGTACTGCAGCGCCAGCTTGCCGATGGTGGTGGTCTTGCCGGTCCCGTTCACGCCGACCACCAGCACGACGTGCGGCGTGCGCGCCGGGTCGAGCACGAGCGGCTGGGCGACCGGGGCGAGGATGGCGGCGATCTCGCCGGCCAGAGCCTCCTTGACCTCCGCATCCGTCACTTGCCGGCCGAACCGGCTGCGGCGGAAGTTAGCGACGATATCGGCGGCGGCGTGATGGCCGAGGTCGGCGCCGATCAGCAGTTCCTCCAACTCCTCCAGCGCCGCGTCGTCCAACGTGCGGCGGACGAACACCGCCGAAATCCCGCCCGTCAGCTTCTGCGTGCTGCGGGACAGGCCTTCCTTCAGCCGGTTGAGAAATCCGAGCGCCATCTACGCCGCCTCCGCCACAAGCCCGTCCGCGTCGGACCCGGTGATCCGCGCCCGCACCAGCGTCCCGGCCGTGGCCTGCAGGCGGACGGGAGCGAAATGCTCGGTGTGGCCGGTGCCGTTGCGCTCCGCCAGCACCATCGCCTCCCGCCCGAGCTGGGCCGCGTGGAAGCGCTCCGCCACCCGCGTGCCCGCGTGCCGAAGCTGCGCCGCGCGCGCCCGGCGCTCGGGCTTGGGCACCGGCGGCATGCGCGCGGCCGGCGTGCCAGGACGCTCGCTGTAGGGAAACACGTGCAAATAAGGAATCGCGGCGTCCTCGACGAAGGCCAGCGTTTCGGCGAACTGCGCTGCGGTCTCGGTGGGGAAGCCCGCGATCAGGTCCGCCCCCACCGCCAGGCCCGGCCGCAATGCGCGGGCGCGGGCGATCGTGGCCAGGGCCTGCGCGCGGGAGTGCCGGCGCTTCATCCGCTTCAGCACCAGGTCGGACCCGGCCTGCAGCGAGAGGTGAAGGTGCGGCATCAGCCGAGGCTCCTCCGCCAGCAAGCGCCACAGTTCGGCGTCGTCGGCCGCCGGGTCCAGCGACGACAGCCGCAGCCGGGGCAGGTCCGGCACGAGCGCCAGCACCCGGCGCACGAGGCCGCCGAGCGTGGGGGCGCCGGGCAGGTCCGGCCCGTAGCTGGCGATGTCGACGCCGGTGACGACAACCTCCCGGGTGCCGGCCTCGACCAGCGCACGGACCTGCCGCACCACGGCGCCGACCGGCACGCTGCGGGACGGGCCGCGGCCGAACGGGATGACGCAGAAGGTGCAGCGGTGGTCGCAGCCCTGCTGCACCTGGACGAACGCGCGGGTGCGCCCGGCAAACTCGACCACGGGATGCGCCGCCGCTTGGCGCACGGCCATGATGTCGGACACGGCAGAGGGCACGCCCGCGTCCCAGGCGTCCGGCCGCAGCTTGTCCGCGTTGCCGAGTACCCGCGTGACGCCGGGCAGCGCCGCCCACGATGCCGGGTCGATTTGCACCGCGCAGCCGGTGACGACGATGCGGGCGTCGGGCCGTTCGCGATGCAGCCGGCTTATGGCGTGGCGCGCCTGCCGCTCGGCCTCGGCGGTGACGGCGCAGGTGTTCACGACCACGGTGTCGGCGGCGAGTCCGCGCATGACCTCGGATTCGGCGATGTTCAGCCGGCAGCCGAAGGTCAGGATGTCGGGGCTCATAGCTCGACCTGGCCGATGAAGCTGGTCGCGACGGGTCCGGTCATCAGCACGTGCCCGTCCTCGCGCCAGTCAATGTCCAGCTCGCCGCCGTCCATCGCCACGGTCACGCGCCGTCCCGTCAGGCTGCGGCGATGCGCGTTCACCGCCGCCGCGCACGCGCCGGAGCCGCACGCAAGCGTCAGCCCGGCGCCGCGTTCCCACACCCGCAACCGCAGCCGATCGGGGGCGACAAGCTGGGCGAAACCGATGTTGGCGCGGTCGGGGAACAGCGGATCGCGCTCGAATTTCGGGCCGTCGCGGGTCACTGGGACGGTTTCCGCGTCGGGGACGAAGAAGGTCGCGTGCGGGTTGCCCATGGAGACGGACGCCGGGTCGCCGGGGAGGTCGAGATTCAGGGTGTCCATGGCGCGGGCCAGGGGGATGTCCTGCCATTCCAGCCGTGCCGGTCCCATGTCGACCGTCACCCGGCCGTCTTCCAGCATCTCGGCCGGAAGGTCGCCGGCGACGGTGCGGATGACCTGGCGGCGTGCGCCCGTGTCCCGGAACAGCAGGGCGGCCACGCACCTTGTGGCGTTGCCGCACGCCCCGGCCTCGCTGCCGTCGGGGTTGTGGATACGCATGAACACGTCCGCCCCGGATGCCGCCGGTTCAAGGGTGACGAACTGGTCGCAGCCGATCCCGGTGCGCCGGTCGGACAGCGCCGCGATCCGTTCGGGCGTCAGGCCGGGCAAGCCGCCGCGCGCGTCGATGACGACAAAATCGTTGCCCGCGCCGTGCATCTTGTGGAAAGGAACCAGCATGGCGGGCCTTATATAGGCGCAACCCTTGCAGGGGTAGGCCGCCGCCGTTATACCCCCGCCCTTAGTTCGCGCGTCCGGGCCTGTGTGGGCATGCCTGGCCGCGACGCCTGCGTATCGCGGGGCCTACCATTAAGGAGATGCAAATGCCCAAGATGAAGACGAAGTCGTCGGTGAAGAAGCGATTCAAGATCACTGCGACCGGCAAGGTGCTCGCCGGCCCTGGCAAGAAGCGCCACAACCTGATGGCGCGCAGCCAGAAGGCCAAGCGGGCCAACCGCGGCCGCCAGACCCTGACCCACGCTGACGGCCTGACCGTCAAGCAGTGGGCCCCGTATGGCCTGCGGTAAGGAGGGCGGCACATGGCACGGGTCAAGCGCGGCGTCACGACGCACGCACGTCACAAAAAGGTTCTCGAGCAGTCGAAGGGTTTCGTCGGCCGCTCCTCCACGAATTACCGGATCGCGCTGGAGCGGCTGGAGAAGTCGCTCCAGTACGCCTACCGCGACCGCCGGGTCAAGAAGCGCGAGTTCCGCGGCCTGTGGATTCAGCGCATCAATGCGGCGACGCGGGAGCACGGGCTGACCTACAGCCGCTTCATCGACGGCTTGAAAAAGGCCGGCATCGAGATGGACCGCAAGGTGCTCTCCGCCATCGCCTTCGACGACCCGGCGGCGTTCGCGGCCATCGTCAAGCAAGTCCAAGCCGCCCTCGCTTAGCTCACGTCCCCCTCTCCCGCCGGCGGGAGAGGGCCTTAGCTAGGGTGTCATGCACGACCTAGACCACATCCAAGCCGAAACCGACGCGGCACTGGCCGCGGCGTCCGACCTACGCGCTTGGGACGCCATTCGCGTCGGCGTACTCGGCAAGTCCGGGCGACTGACGGCGCTGCTGAAGGAACTCGGCCGCGCCACCTCGGACGAACGGCGGGAGCGCGGCGCGGCGCTCAACCGGTTGAAGGGATCGCTGACCGCTTCCTTCGAAGCCCGCCGCATCGCGCTGGACGAAGCGGCGTTGGACGCTCGCCTCGCCTCCGAGCGCCTCGACGTGACCTTGCCGCCTTCGCCGGAACCGCCGGGCCTGATCCACCCGATCAGCCGCACGATGGAGGAGATGGCCGCCATCTTCGGCGCCATGGGCTTCACCGTCGGCGAGGGCCTCGACGTGCAGACCGACTGGTTTAACTTCGCCGCCCTGAACATCCCCGCGCACCACCCCGCCCGCGCCGACCAAGACACGTTCTACCTCCCCGGCGAGCGCGACGGCCGCCCCTTGCTGCTGCGGACCCAGACGTCGGACGTGCAGATCATCTCCATGCTGAGCCAGACGCCGCCGCTGCGGGTGATCGCGCCGGGCCGGACCTACCGCGCCGACCACGACGCGACGCACAGCCCGATGTTCCACCAGTGCGAGGGCATCGCCATCGACCGCGGCCTGACGCTCGGCCATCTCAAGGGCTGCCTGACCGACTTCCTCCGCACCTTCTTCGGCCTTGCCGCCCTGCCCGTCCGGTTCCGGTCCAGCTACTTCCCGTTCACCGAACCCTCCATGGAGGTCGATATCGGCTGGAACCGCCGCACCGGCGACATCGGCGGAGGCGGCGACTGGCTGGAAATCCTCGGCAGCGGCATGGTCCACCCCCGCGTGCTCGCCAATTGCGGCATCGACCCGTGGGAGTGGCAGGGGTTCGCGTTCGGCATGGGCGTGGAGCGCGTGACGATGCTGAAGCACGGCATCCCCGATCTGCGCCCGTTCTACGAGAGCGACATGCGCTGGCTGCGGCATTACGGGTTCAACCCGCTCGCCCCGGTGTCGCTGCACGAGGGCATCGGGGCGTGAGGTTCACCCTGTCGTGGCTCCGTACCCACCTCGACACCGACGCGCCGCTCGACACGATCACCGATACGCTGACCCGCATCGGGTTGGAGCTGGAGGGAGTGGCGGACCCCGGCGCCACGCTCGCCCCGTTCCGCGTCGCGCGCGTGGTGGAGGCGGCGCCGCACCCCAACGCCGACCGGCTGCGGGTGTGCCGGGTCGATACGGGCGATGGGATCGTCGGCGTCGTGTGCGGCGCGCCGAACGCGCGGACGGGCATGATGGCGGTGTTCGCCCCGCCGGGCGCGTACATCCCCGGCATTGGTATCACCCTGAAGGTGGGCGACATCCGCGGTGTACAGAGCGCCGGGATGCTGCTCAGCCTGCGTGAGATGGGCCTGGGCGAGGACCATGACGGCATCGCCGACCTGCCTGCAGACGCCCCGGTCGGCATGCCGTACGCCGAGTACGCCGGGTTGGACGACCCGGTGATCGAGATCGGCGTCACCCCAAACCGCGGCGACGCGCTGGGCGTCCGCGGCGTCGCGCGCGACCTGGCCGCGGCCGGGGTCGGGATGTTGCGCCCGTGGTCGGCGGGGGTCGTCCCCGGGGCGTTTCCGAGCGCGGTCCGCTGGGACATCGCCTGGCTGGACGCCTGCCCGTGGGTGCTCGGCCGCACGGTCCGCGGCGTCCGCAACGGCCCCAGCCCGGCCTGGCTGCAGCGCCGGCTGGCGTCCATCGGCCTGCGCCCGATCAACGCGCTGGCGGACATCACCAACTTCTTCACCCACGACCTCGGCCGCCCGCTGCACGTGTTCGACGCCGACCGGCTCGCCGGCCCCGTGCTGACCTTGCGGCCCGGCGCCGGCGAGACCTTTCGCGCGCTGAACGGCCGCGATTACACGGCAGACCCTGCCGATTGCGTCATCGCCGACGCGGCCGGCGTGCAGTCCCTCGCCGGCGTCATCGGCGGCGACACCACCGGCTGCACCGAGGCGACCACGACCGTGTTCCTCGAATGCGCGCTGTTCGACCCCGTGCGCATCGCCCTCACCGGCCGCCGCCACCAGATCGCCTCCGACGCCCGCGCCCGCTTCGAGCGTGGCGTCGACCCGGCGCTGCTCCCGGCCGCCACCGAGGCCGTCACCCGCATGATCCTCGACCTCTGTGGCGGCGAGGCGAGCGAGGTGGTGAGCGCCGGCTCCGAACCCGCATGGCAGCGCCACGCCACCCTGCGGTTCGAACGGCTGGAATCGCTCGGCGGCCTGGCCGTGCCGCCCGACGGCGCGGTGGCCGATCTGGAGCGCCTCGGCTTCACCGTCCAGGCACGGACGCCCGGGAGCGTCACCGTCGCGGTGCCGTCCTGGCGCAACGACGTGGCTGGATCGGGCGGGCTGGATCAGTCGCCGGCGCTGCACCCGACCATCGCCAGCGCCGCCGCCGAGGGCCGCGACGCCGCCGAAGCGGAGGCGGACCTGGTCGAGGAGGTGCTGCGCCTGCGCGGCCTCGACACGGTGCCGCCGGTGTCGATGCCAGCGCTCGGCCCGGTGCCGCTGCCGACCTTGACGCCGCGCCAGGTCCGTACCGCCACCGCCCGGCGCACGCTCGCCGCCCGCGGCATGCTGGAATGCGTGACGTTCAGCTTCATGGCGCATGCGGAGGCCGCGCTGTTCGGCGATGCCCCGGCGTCGATGCGGCTGGAGAACCCGATCGCGGCCGACTTCGACCAGATGCGCCCCACCCCGGTCGCGACCCTGCTGCTGGCCGCCCGCCGCAACGCCGCCCGCGGCTCGCCGGATTGCGCGCTGTTCGAGGCCGGGCCGGCCTTCGCCGCGGACTCGCAGCAGGCGGTTGCGGCCGGGGTGCGGACCGGGCACTCGCCGCGCAATTGGGCGGCGCCGGTCCGGGCCGTGGACGCGTTCGGGGCGAAGGCGGACGCGCTGGCGGTGCTGGCCGGGCTTGGTTTGCCGATGGAGAGCCTGTCGGTGACGGCCGATGCGCCCGGCTTCTACCATCCGGGCCGCTCCGGCGTGGTGCGGCAGGGGCCGAAGCTGGTGCTGGCGGCGTTCGGCGAGTTGCACCCGCGCGTGCTGGCCGGGCTGGATATCGGCGTCCCGGCGGCGGCGTTCGAGGTGTTCCTGGACCGCATCCCGGAGCCGAAGCGCCGCAAGAAGGCCGCGCCCGACCTGCCGGCGTTCCAGGCCGTGCACCGCGACTTCGCCTTCCTGGTCGAGGCAGGGACGCCAGCCGAGGCCGTGCTGCGTGCCGCACGCGGGGCCGAGCGGACCCTGATTGCCGCGGTCGGCCTGTTCGACGTGTACGCGGGCGACAACGTGCCGCCGGGCCAGAAATCCCTCGGCGTGGAGGTCGTGCTGCAGCCCCGGGTCGCCACCCTGACCGACGCCGAGATCGAAGCCGCCTGCGCCAAGGTGGTCGCTGCGGTGGCGAAGGCGACCGGCGCCGTTCTGCGGGCTTGATCGCACGCGTCGGCTGACAGAACGGCCGGGACCCATTATGTCTCCCGCATGACCGACACGCCCCTCGCCCTGATCCGCAACTTCTCGATCATCGCGCATATCGACCACGGGAAATCGACCCTGGCCGACCGGCTGATCCAGGCGTGCGGCGGCCTGACGGACCGCGAGATGAGCGCGCAGGTGCTCGACAGCATGGAGCTGGAGAAGGAGCGCGGCATCACCATCAAGGCGCAGACGGTGCGGCTGGCGTACCGGGCGAAGGACGGGCTGACCTACGAGCTGAACCTGATGGACACGCCGGGCCACGTCGATTTCGCCTACGAGGTCAGCCGCAGCCTGGCCGCGTGCGAGGGCTCGCTGCTGGTGGTCGACACGTCCCAGGGGGTCGAGGCGCAGACCTTGGCCAACGTGTACCAGGCGATCGAGGCGAACCACGAGATCGTCCCCGTCCTGAACAAGATCGACCTGCCGGCCGCGGAGCCCGACCGGGTGAAGCAGCAGATCGAGGACGTGATCGGCCTCGGCGCCAGTGACGCGGTGATGATCAGCGCCAAGACCGGCCTGAACATCGAGGGCGTGCTGGAGGCGCTGGTCACGCGCCTGCCGCCGCCGACCGGCGACGCGGCCAAGCCGCTGACGGCGCTGCTGGTGGATAGCTGGTACGACCAGTACCTCGGCGTGGTGATCCTGGTGCGGGTCCGCGACGGGCGGCTGAAGCGCGGCATGAAGATCCGCATGATGTCCAACGGCGCCGCCCACCTGGTCGAGCAGGTCGGCGTGTTCACCCCCAAGATGGTCCCCACCGGCGACCTCGGCCCCGGCGAGATGGGCTTCATCACCGCGGCCATCAAAACCGTCGCCGACTGCAACGTGGGCGACACCATCACCGACGACCGCAACCCGGCGACGCAGGCGTTGCCCGGGTTCAAGCCGTCCATCCCGGTGGTGTGGTGCGGCCTATTCCCGGTGGACGCCGACGATTTCGAGAAGCTGCGGGAGTCGCTCGGCAAGCTGCGCCTGAACGACGCCAGCTTCCACTACGAGGCGGAAACGTCGGCCGCCCTCGGCTTCGGCTACCGCTGCGGCTTCCTCGGCTTGCTGCACCTCGAGATCATCCAGGAGCGCCTGACCCGCGAGTTCGACCTGGACCTGATCGCGACGGCGCCCTCGGTGGTGTATCGCATCCACCGCACCAATGGCGCCACCGAGGAGCTGCACAACCCAGCCGACATGCCCGACCCGAGCCAGATCGACCACATCGACGAGCCGTGGATTCGCGCGACCATCATGGTGCCGGACGACTATCTCGGCCCGATTTTGACGTTGTGCAACGACCGAAGGGGCCAGCAGCAGGACCTGACCTATGTCGGCACGCGGGCGATGGCGGTGTACCGGCTGCCGCTGAACGAGGTGGTGTTCGACTTCTACGACCGGCTGAAATCCGTCAGCCGCGGCTACGCCAGCTTCGACTACGTGATGGAGGACTACGCCGCCAGCGACCTCGTGCGCATTTCCATCCTGGTCAACCAGGACCCGGTGGACGCACTGAGCTTCATCGCCCACCGCAGCGCCGCCGAGGCGCGCGGCCGGTCGATCTGCGCCAAGCTGAAGGAGCTGATCCCGCGCCAACTGTTCAAGATCGCGATTCAGGCCGCGATCGGCGGCCGGGTGATCGCGCGCGAGACGATCGGCGCGCTGAGCAAGGACGTGACGGCCAAGTGCTACGGCGGCGACATCAGCCGCAAGCGCAAGCTGCTGGACAAGCAGAAGGAGGGCAAGAAGCGGATGCGCCAGTTCGGCAAGGTGGAGATTCCGCAGAGCGCGTTCCTGGCGGCGCTGAAGATGGACGCGTGAGGCGAGGGTTGGTATGAGGTTCGCGCGCCGGAGGGATGGCCGAGCGGTTTAAGGCGCACGCTTGGAAAGCGTGTGTGCGTTAACGCGTACCGTGGGTTCGAATCCCACTCCCTCCGCCA
>JAABVA010000916.1_pt1 | contig 33569 bp, 37 predicted proteins | sample 5560331 | NCBI WGS metagenome assembly JAABVA01 (sample SAMN12812661, study PRJNA571458) | rock metagenome | isolation source: Antarctica rocks | place: Antarctica: Victoria Land, Mt New Zealand sud | collected 2016-01-07 | reverse complement strand
GATCTCGGCGAAGAACAGCTCCGACAGCTCCAACCCGGCAATGAACGAGCCGGCCATACGCACCAGCGTCTCACATTCCCCACTGCGCTCAGAACAACCAGACGCATCCACCTGGCGCACGTCACCGAGGACAGCCGTGCGTCCTGGCAACCGGCGCAGGCGCCCGTCAGCGAACCGGCCACCGGCGAAGGCGGCACCGCCCCGCAAGCCGAACCTCCTACGGCGACGATTCGGCTGCTGGCGATCAAGATCGTTCCCGTCCCGATCGGGGATGGTGGACCGGAACGCGTTTACGAAACGACGAGGCGCTCGACCGGTTGGCCGGTCACTTCGGCGATCATCTCGAAGTCCTTGTCGAGGTGGAGGACGGTCAGCCCGACTAGCTCAGCGGTGGCCGCGACGATCAGGTCAGCGACCGAGGGCGCTCGATGGTGACCGAGGTCTGCTAGACGCAGTTGCACTTCAAGGGCGCGGTCCTCGACGGCCGGCGTTTGATACTCCACCGGCATGGACGCCAGCGGCGGTCTACGGATGGACGTGCGCAAGTCTGGACCGGACCGTGCTGAGTAGCCGATCTCCAAGCGGGTGACGGTGCTGATACGCACCAACCCCCGTTCGATCCGCTCGGCCCACTTGGCAGCGTCAGGACTACGCCCCAAGCGAGCGAGTGCGGAGGTGTCGATGAGCCATGACGTCACTCCCAGGCGCCCTTCATGACCTCCGGATCGGTGAGGTCGGAGAAGGTCTCGGCGAAGGCGGCAAGGTCCGCTGCGGTCACTTGCTGCGCCTCGCCCATCACCTCCTGGGCGAGGCGTCGGCGCAGGTACTCACTGCGCGACAACCCCAACCGCGACGCGCGGGCGTCGAGCGCGGTGATCACTTCTTCGGGCACCTCACGGATGAGAACGTCTGTCATCTCCACACACCTCCAGCTGATATCACATGATAGCAATGCCTGATGCGGATGGGCTGTACGTCGTCCCTCCTGCCGTGCACGTAACCGGTCAGGGATCCGGAAGTGAGAACGCTTCATTCCTTGTACCTAGCGACTCTATGCCCTAGATTCACTAGGTATGAGGGGTGAAGTGTTGAAAGGCCATCTTGATCTGCTGATTCTGGCTGTCGTAGCCGACCAACCATTGCACGGCTACGCGGTCATCGAGGCGCTGCGGGAGCGCAGTCAGGGCGTGTTCGATCTTCCCGAAGGCACGGTGTACCCGGCGCTGCACCGGCTGGAGAAGGCGGGGGTGCTCAGCAGCCAGTGGGGTGAGGTGGCCGGTCGACGCCGCCGCTCCTATCAGCTAACTGACAAAGGAATGACGGCGCTAAGTGTCCAGCAAGCCGGGTGGCAGCAGTTCAGGTCCGCGATGACCGCGACGTTGAGGGGTGCACCGTGGCCCACCGCGATTTGATCGAGCAGTACCTCGAAGAACTACGCGCAGGCCTGGCCGGCCGCCCGAACGCGGCCGAGATCATCGACGAGGTCAACGATCACCTCCGCTCACATGTTGAGCGATTGACTCCGGGGATGACCGACGCTGAGGCGCAGCAGCAGGCGCTGCAGCGTCTGGGTGATCCCCTCGTAATGGCCGCGATGTTCCACCGGAACGAACGGCCCGACCGATTCGGCGATCAGGCTCGCGCAGTGTTCGGGACGGCTGGGTGCGTCGCAGCGGCATGTTGGTTCACCGGCGCCCTCGCGCCCTACCTGTTCCACGGTGACGACGGCTTCATGGGTGGCACCTGGTCGGCGGCGATCATCAGCTCTGCCGTGTTCCTGGTTGGGGTGAATTGGCGATCAGGTCGGGTCCAGCCGATCTGGGTGGCCGGATCGGTCGGTGCGGTTCTGCTCGCCGTACTCATGGTGGCCGACTTCAGCTTCAATGTGTCCTACGGCGCCGCCGTTGTCATCGCGGCCGGTGTCTTTACCGCGGTCAGGTGTGGGCGTCGTCGCCCAGGCGAATTCTGGGCGAGCGTGGCCGTGGTCCTGGTCACCTCGGCCGCGGTTGTCATCGATGTATACGTTCTCAATCCAGCCGGTCTTCCGCAACAGCCGATCGTGGCAGCGGTCTACGGACTGGCGGTGCTTGCCCTTGCACGGCTGTACCGGCGCCGACAATCGGGGGCCGCCCTTGACCAGCAGATCCGCGTTCCGAGCTGACATCAGGCGTCACGACGCAGAAGACTGTGCCACAAGCCGAACCCCATACGGGAACGCCGCAGGTGGCCGGGGTGCAGGCTGCCAGGCCGTCCCACAAGACCCGTCCGGTGAAAATCCCCGCACAGGTACCACCTACGGGGCGACCACGCCCGACTCGTTACCCCGGATTTGCGCCTCCCAGCCGAGGGCCAACTGATCGCACTCGTCACACAGCGTTGCCACGTCGGAGATCTCCATCGCCGGACAGACCACCGCGACCAAACCTCGAACGGGACTGCCGATGCCGTCACCCCTGCCGATCAGCGCGCCGACATCGTCGGCAGCAAGAGTGGCTATGTCATCGTCAGGCACCGTGACGGTCAACAGGTTAGCCGTCCGTCAGACGACCTTTTGGGGTCAACCGCGAACGTCAAGCAGCCCCCGCCACCTGCTACCGCCGCCCTTTCCTGCGTACTGGTTGTGATTGAAAGCTGAGCCGTGCCTGCGCCGGCTTCGACACGGGTGCGCATGACGCATCCCCACAGGTGTCGGTTTCACGAGGTGCCGTCGTCTCCCACACGCTGGTGCATCACGAGCTTGGACGATCCGAATCCGAACAGGGACACCGCCGCGATGTAGGGCCGGGGCCTCACCGCGATGTGGACCCCGACCAAAATGCCGATCAGTACCCGGGTCAACGTCAGCCCGTAGGGGCTGAAACCGTTATCACTGCCGGCCACGACGAGGGTCACGGCCCCCGCGGCCGCCCATCTGGTCATCACGAGGGCGAACCGCAACAGCTGGTAGACGTCGGACCGACACCCCCGACCCGCTCGGTTGAAGAACTCCATGAACGCTCCCATAACGGTCAGGACCAGAAGCACCGCCGGTAGTGAGCAGGCCAAGAACTCCCCCACGATCGCCATGCAGCGCGTGTAGCCGTAGATCAGGTGGTCCAGACCCCAGGACCCGGTCGACAAATCCGGAATGGTTATCGGGCCGGAATCACCCACGATCCACCGGACATACCAGGGCTGCCGGCCGCCGGTTTTCGCCGTGCCGGCGGCGCGCTGCCACACCGTGGGAACCACCATCGCCAGGGTGAGAAGCGCCGTCCTAATGAACAGCGAAACGGCGGCGAACACCCCTCGAACAAGCGCCGGGCCCGATCGCCAGAGCCACCGACGAAGCCCGGTCGAGGCCACCCACAGGTGAGAGCTGCGTAGGTTCTGCCACCACAGGACGGCCTGGGACGCGCCGTACTTCACGAGACCGGAAAGACCGTCTCTGCGGACAGACGGAACGGACGGGCGCATCATCGGGCGGCTGCGAATATTCGCCCGAAGGCCATGGTGAGCGGTCATCTCAGCGCGGTCAAACCAAAACCGGACATCGGGCAGGTTGAGCCTCAGCGCTTCCAGTTCACGGCCGCTCAGCTCTCCGGGCCGCACCCAGACCGCTATCACGCGGGCTGCCTCGGCCCGTGATCCGTAGTCCCCGATGATCACCTGGCCTTCCAGGGCCACGACCGCAAGGAGCCGGCGGGACAGCGGATATTGGCATTCCAGCTCGTACGGGTCGTGCATCGAATACACACCGCAGGTGCAGTGATCACCCGGGATCGAATGGGGGTCGCGGTGAGCCTGTCCCCGTCGCGGCCGCGGTCGGGGGGCCTGGTGGGGGCAGGTGGCCACACACGTGCCGCCGACCCAGTCGCTGTAATCGCCCTCGCCGGAGTTGACCACAGACACCAGGTGGCCGTCCGCAGAGACGCGGAAGGTGCGCAACCCGAGTTTGCCGATCACCAGCTCGGCGGCCTCGTCCCCCAAGTAGTGGTTCACCTCGTGTGTACCGGTTCGCGGTCGGGGGCGGGCGCCACGAGCGGCTCGGTCGGCGCCTCCCGTACCGGCTTGGTGATCGGAATGACCTCGATTCGCTTCGGGTTCGGCCCGATATCACCCATGACGTATTCCCTTCCTGCGTGCATTCCCTGCCGTCGTGCCTGCGTGTCGGTGGTGTGCCATGACTTGGCCCCTTTCATTGACGGCCTTATGAATCGCTCAGGCCGCATCACAGAACGTCCACGAGCGCGCGCATCAGGGCCAGCGTCGCCTGACAGTCGTTGAGCGCTCGATGGCCGCCGTTGAGAGGAAGGAAGCTGGTGGGGTGGCCTTCGGCGGTCGACCGGGCACGCATAACGCAGCCCCACACGCCGGGATCGTGGAGATGGTCCAGTTCGACACCAGCACGGATGGCGTCTCGAGTGATTACCCTGCGGTCGTAGTCAGCGTTGTAGGTCATCACGTGCGGGCTGTTGGCAGTAATGGCGACAAGTTGGCTAAGGACCGTACGGGTACTCGGGGCGGCGGCGAGTTCGTCCATGGTGATTCCGTGGATCTGCTGCGCCTCTTGGTTTATCCGGTGCTCCATGCCCGGGTTGACCAGGGTGTTGAGCAGCACCTGCCCGGCGGTGTCAATCACGGCGATCTCGCAGACCGCGGCGCCGAGGTCCACCGTCTCGGTGTCCAGGATGACGGTGTCCGGGTGCTGCAAAGTTCGAGCTAGCCATCGCCTGGCGCGAGTGCGATCTTCTTGCGAGCACGTGATGGGGTCGACGGCCAGAAGGTTCATGACACCACCCCGGTACGCGGGGAGGCCGGGATCCGGCCTCCCCTGGAGGAGCTGAGATCGACTACAGCAGTGAACATCTGATGGCCATCCTTTTCCGAGTCGAGCGGCTTGAGTTGTTACCGAGGGATCATCGTGCGCCACTTCGCTGCGTTCTGAATTCCCAGCTAACCAGTTAGCCGGTAATCGGGTATACTGGTATTACAGCAACTTAGTCTGGAGGTCCGAATGCACCACCACCCCGTCTTCGTCTACGGCACCCTCATGCCCGGCCACCACAACCACGCCCGCTGCCTGCAGAAACGGACAACCACCGAAACCCGCGCAGTCATCAACGAAATTGGCCTCTACCGCAGCCAGTTCCTGCCCTACGCAGCACCCGCCCCCGGCCGACTCACTCACGGCTACCTGATGACGCTGCCCGACGACACCTACCTGCAGACCATGCACGTACTGGACCAACTCGAGGGATACCGCCCCCAAGAGCCCCCAACCCACTCCCACTACATACGGACCATCCGTCCCGCCCACTTCACCGATCCCAAAACCGGTCAAGCCCAAAGCCTTCAGGCCTGGATCTACCTTGCCGGACCCGACATCGACATCACCGCCCTGCGGCCCATCCCCGCCGGCCAGTGGACAAACTGACACCACAGCGAAAGAGCGACACCATGTGCGGAATCTTCGGCACCCTACGACCCCGGCGATACACGCCGACCACCCGGCACGACGCCGCGGCCGCCCTTCTCACCCTGGGCGCCCTAGCGGAGGAACGCGGCACCGACTCGGCCGGTATCGCCACCCTGCACAACCGGCCACTGACCACACGCACCAACAACGACGCCGAACTCGTCGACCGAGCCGCCGGCCGCACCAGGATCGTCATCACGCTGAGCCCGTTCTCCGTACGCATTCCCAGTGCCTGCCGGATCGTCGGCTCCCTGCGATCAGCGAACCTGGTGCTCGGCCACACCCGCTGGGCCACGCAGGGATTGGTGGATCTGTCCAATTGCTCGCCCATGATCGTCGACGCCGTGCTGGGCACCCACAACGGCGACGTCACGGTCCCCTACACCGACGGCGCCCAGGCCACCGAAACCGACAGCGCCTGGCTGTTCTCCCAGCTCTCCCCTACCACGACCGTCGCCACCGCAGCCGCCGTCCTGACCCGGGTACGCGGCCGCGCAGCACTGGCCTGGATCAACGCCGTTCGACCGGGCAGCCTGTTCCTGGCCAGGGCGGCCCTGTCACCATTGGCCGTTGCTCAGGACTCCGCCGGTGCCCTGTGGTGGGCCTCCAACCCCGCGTGGCTACGGAAAGTCGGATACCGACACCACCTCGGAATGAGCGATCCGCAAATGGTGTCCGAGGGCAACGCGATGGAATTCCGCGCCGCCGACGACCATGTCGACATGGTCGCGTTCCGCCGATTCACCGCGACCAGCCGCGTCCGCGACCAGCACCTGGACCATGCCATCTGGCGGGGATTCAGCACCCGCGACCGCAACTTCGACCTCACCCGGTCTGATCGGCGCCATGTAGCAAGGGGCGCCGTTACCCACCTTCCGAAAGGTGGGTAACGGCGCCAAGAGCTAACCCTGGGAACCGCAGACCGCGTTCTGAGGTGGCGGCGACTTCGGATCCACCGCAATCGTGTACCAAGCACCCACACACACCGCAGTCGCCGAGGTCAACGGCGGCGCCTGAATAGTGCCGGTCGCGGTACCGCCCCGCGTTTCTTTCCAATCGATGCGCCACGTGGCGGAGGCCGTCACCGGCCAGCTCCCGGCACCGCCGGTCCGGTCATCTGTCGAGCGGACCTGATACATGTACGCGCAAAAACCGTTCGGCCGCGGATCGACGGTGGTGTCCGCGTTGACCGGCGGCGGGGCACCCGCCCCCTTGCACACCACCGGACTGTCCACCGTGCCCAGGTAGGCAACATCCGAAGGCGCACCCATCGACCACGTGACCGAATCCAGAGTCGCCGTAGCCGAGACAGTCACGTTCCGGGTGGTCGCGGAACGAGTGATAGGGCCTGGGTTGTCCGTCCACAGATACAGCCAGTACCGCGCGGCCACATGGGCGGAATCAGGACCGAAGTGCATGACCGGATCCGTAATCGGAATTAGCCGATACGCCTCCTGCGCTACCACCGCGGGATCAACCGGCGGAGGCGGAGGCGGAGCGGCAGGAGCACCCTTGCCGGGAGCGGCAGGAGCAGCCTTGGCGGTGAACCGGAATGTCGACGCCCCCGCCTGGCTGATGCCACCACCTCCTCCGTCGCACTCGAAGAACTCGACCACACCATCAGCCGCGCTGTGACCTTCCCAGACTGCCGACCCGGCGGCCGGTTGCGGATTCATGACGTACCACTGGCCGCACCCGACCGGCTTACCTGAACCGCCGCCGCCGCCGCCGCTTGATGAACCGCCTGATGAACCGCCCGATGAACCGGCACCCGATGAACCGGCACCCGATGAACCGGCACCCGAAGAACCGGCACCCGAAGAACCGGCACCCGAAGAACCGCCATTGGACGTGCCGCCACCGAACGCGCCAGTGTTTGGAGCGGAGCTCGGAGAGCCTGGAGCGGAGCTCGGAGAACCGGGATCAATGGCACCCACACCGCATCCCAAGTGACCGCAACCGACGCCAGTACCGTCAGCCCACCCAATGCCCTGGACGGACAACAGGAATACCGATACCGCCAGCAACGCCCCAACACCGCGCCGGGCAACACGTGCGGTCAACATGTTTTGCTGAAATCGTCGTTGATGGTGGTGACCAACCACTGATTACCGACGAACTCGTAAACGCCCACCTTCGCCGGGTGGCGATAGTACGAACCGGGTGCATCCGGCGCTTTGATCGAGCGGCCGGTCTTGTCAAAGAAACCGACGTTGCTCGTATCGACACAGACGGTCAGCTCAACTATGGCGGTCTGAACCTTGGTCACCCGCGAAATGAGCCGAATATGACCTGACCCGTACTGCCCGAGCTTCGCTGTGGCCTTGAGGTATCTCAGGGTCGAAGACTTTTCCGGGTCGGAGGCAACCTTGGCGAACGAGGCAGACCAATCCTTGCCCGGGTGCGCAAATGCCTCACCGAACACGACGTAGTAGGCGGTTAAGGCCGCAAGCGCGGACTTCGCCTCGATGATCTGGGGGCGGGTCAACGTCGCTGGCCATGGAACCGGCGTCGCGGGGGGCGGCGATGCCGGTTTCGTGGTGGGCGGCGAGGATGCTGACTTGGTCCTGGTGGGCGCGGTGGATTTCGCCGTAGTGGACGGCAAGGTTGCCGACGACGAAACCGACGACGAGATGCCTGTTGAGGTCGGACTCGCGGAGGTCGACACACTCGATGTCGTCGACGAGGTACTGGTGCTCGAGGCGGGTGGGGTGGCTGCGGGCGCGCTGCTCGAGGTGCAACCGGAGAGGGCCAGCCCTGCGATGAGCGCGACCGCCGCGGCCGTCAGTGACTTGCTGAGCCGGCGGGCGGCCGGCGCGCTTCGTCTCGTTTCAGGCCGGTCATCGATGTGGGTGATCACGGGCTTTCCCCTTTAGCGATTGATTTGATTGCTGAGGCTCAGGTGTGGGTTTATCCGGTTGCCGCGAGCAGCTGCGGTTGGCGACGGCGCAGGGCCCGGGTGATCTGTTGGGCACGTCGAGGTGGGAGCAGGCGGGCGAGTTCATCGCGGCTGGCCCAGATACATCGGCTGTAGGGACCGTTGGCTGTGGGCCGGCCCGTCACGTGGCGGCCGGGGATCAGCACGAAGATGCCGTCGGGTTCGACTGCGATGTCAGTGACCCAGCCGATTTGGACACCGATCGAAACGGTGTCGGTGACTACTCGGTGCGCGGCGGCGCTCATTTCCTCACCTACTCGGAGGTCGCCGGTGGGCAGGGTCCAGGTGTGGCTCGGCCGGTGCCAGGTCAGCAGGATCCTGCCGGTGGTCGGTTCGGGGATCAGGATTTGCAGCGTGCACCGCGGTGGCGTCATTTCTGTCCAATCTGGGGAACGACTTGCAGCGGCCGGCGGCGGGTTGGCTTTTCGCCGGCGGCGGCGTGCCGGTCGAGGCGTTCCACGGCGGCGGTGATCATCGCGGCGGCTTGGACGAGCTCTTCACGGCGGGTCAGGGTGGCGTCGAAGGTCGCCGACGGCCAGGCCCAGGCCAAGGGGATTCCCGCCTGGCTCTTCTCGCGGAAGCCGTCGGGTAGCGCGTACGCGGCCGCGCACATTTCCAGAGTGTCGTCGTCTGGGCCCAGGGGTGCGGAATAGGCAGGGTCGCCGCCGTCGGGGCCGAGCAGACGTTGCCGGGCGCCGGCGATTTCGTTGATGACGCCGCTGGCAGCCGATGGAGCAGTGACGGTTCGCATCGAGGATTGCCCTTTCTGAAGGACTGTGGTGGTTACGTGCATCGTGCCCGGTCCTCCTCGGTTCTTTTATTACGGAAATACAGTAATGCGGGCGGGTTGCGTCTTCATGTGAGAGATGCATACAGCAAGGCCAGCACGGATCCAGCCGCCAACGCAGGACCCAGCGCTGTGTGTGCGTTTCTGTCCAACTGCGGATCGGAGCGGTGCTGGCGGTGCCGGCGGACCCTGACCGCGGCGACCAACACCACGACGGCTACCTGCCCCCCGAGCAATCCGACAGCCCACGGCAGCAGGCCAAGGTGGGCCATCCATGCGCCGATGACCGCGGCCAACTTGACATCACCCAAGCCTTGGTCGGCGACTAGGGCCGTGACCAGCGCCCAGAGCCCGGCCGCGGCGCCGCCGACCACCGGCCCTATCCAGCCCCACAAGGTGTGGTCGGACAACACAGGCAGGACCAGCACACCTACAGCCAACAGAGGGTAGGTGATCCGGTCGGGAATTCTTTGTTCGGCGACGTCGACGGTCACGGCGACCAGAACCGCGGCCAGGAAACCGCTGTAAAGAAGAACAACCGGCCAGCTGTGGATGTGGCTGACGGCGGCGCCGGCTGCGGCGCAGGCAAGGATGAGAGGCACCGGCGGGATGATTCGTGCGCAATGCTTGTCGAGAGCTGCGGTGACCAAGAAACGGCCGGCCGCCGAATATACAGCTGCGCTGGCCAACGCCCCGGCAGCTGCTCCGAGCAACACTTCGATGATCACCACGCCTCCTCCTCCTGTTCCTTGGTTTTCTGTCCAATTGAAATCGGGCCCGTGCAGGCTCAGCTGTTCGCGGCTGTGGGCAGACCGTCGGGGAACACCTCGGTGACGGCCTGGAAGGTGCTGAAGTTCGGGAGGTCTTCGGCCAGCTCGATCTCGTTGGCCTGCAGCAGCGCCGCGAGCCAGCCTCTGGCCTTTTGGTCATCGCCCACCTGATGGGCAATGCGCATGTGGTCGACCAGTGGCAGGTCGGCTTTGTGGTCCACGGTGTACCCGGCGTCGGCGGCTTGCCGGGCCAGGTCCAGATCGCACGCGTCGATGGCGAGATCGACCAGCAGGTGGGCGGTTTCGAGCATCATCAGGTTGGCATCCCGCAGATCGGCTTCATCGTTGGTCGAGGACCAGGCGTAGCCGTTACGCGGGTGCTGATCCAAGGTCGGGCCGCGCACCAGGTCCAGCGCGCTGCACAAGTCGGTCATGGCCCGGGTGTAGTCCTCGGCCTTGAGGTAGGCGTCTGCGCGTTTGCGCAGTCGGCGGAACAGCTCGACGTCCAAGAGCCGCCGGCGCCGCTCCAGGCCGTAGAGCTTGAGCCTGGATGGCAGATAGGTGCGGCCATCTGGGTCGGTGCCCAGCCATGTGCGGATCCGTGAGAGGTAGGCGCGGCGGTTCTCGTCGGAGGTCGTTCCTTCGACCGGCCACAGGTCGGCAACGAATTGGTCGACCTCGGCGTCTCGGTGCAGCGCGAGGTAGACGACCATCTCGGTGTATTTGTGGATTCGGTCTGTGGGTTTGGTGCCTCGGACCAGCACCAGCGGCGGGCCGAGCACCCCGACCCGGGGACGGATTACCCAATCCATTTTTTCGTCGGGGTCAACGACATCGGGGGCGGTGAACCATTCCTCGACGTCGGCGTCCAGTTCGACGTCGTCGGCCAGAACTTTCGAGAGGAGGTGCTGCGCGGCGGCCAGCGCCGGACGCAACGGGACCACCTGGCTAGCATTGGCCTCGTGCTCAACTTGGTTATTTTCGGCGCCCTGGTCTTCTTGATCCGGCTGGTTTTTTTCGGCGGCGAGTGTGACATCAGCACGGCCGGTCGGCCCTCCGCCGGCGGTGTGTGGGGTAGGGATGATCAGTGATCCCATGACTGACATGTCCGCCGACCAGGGCTCCGTGTTGTCCGTGATTGCGCCTGGCTTCTGGAACTGGCCGGCGGCGGTGAACAGCTCGAGCAGTTCATCAAGCGCCTGCTGGGTCAGCCCGGCGGCCTGGACACGTAGGTCGGTGGGGAGAATTGATGGGATTTGCAGGGTGCCGTCGGCGTCGATGTGCGCGGCGGCGCTGCCGGCGATGATCTGGTCGGTGCGGGTTACTACGGCCACTGCGGACCGGCCGGCGCCGCTGATGCCTTGCAGGGCCTGGGTCAGGGGCTGTAGGTCCTCGTCGGCGCGGGCGTCGATCAACAAGATCGTGGGGGTCCACGGGTCGTCCACGGTGTGCTGATCCCCGATCCGGGATTTTAGAACGGTGGTGCCCCCTTCCGCCTGGACTTCCAGAACCTCTTCCAGGCGGCCCCGCAGGATCGTCACGACGTCGGCAACTGAGGGGGCGTAGGTCAGTCGATCCGGTTGCAGCGCGGTCACCGTCTCACCCCAGCCCACCAAGTAAACCTGCAGATGGTCAGACCACAGCGAATGGCTGTACTCGGCGGCGATGTGACGCAGCAGGTTCGCGGTGCGCTGTTCATCTCCGGTCACCGTCAGGGCGCCGACACGCTCTAGGTCGACCAGAAACGTCTCGCCGGCGGCCTCTCCGAGGGTGACCAGCGCCGGGAACGGCGCCGCTGTTTCTGTCCGATCGGGAAGCTCGGTGCCGGTGGGTATTACCCAACCGTCGCCTTCGGCGAGGAACGGTGCCGGGGCCGGAACCGGGGCGGCCAACTGCAGTTGCAGTTCCTGCGTCGACAGCCACACTGCGGTGACGTCCGGAAGCTGGTCGACGGACCGATCTGCGGACAGAGCCGCCGCAGACCGCAGGGCGTTGTCCATCCATGCGACCTCGGCGCCGCCAGCTCGTTCCCGAAGGTGCCGTTCCACCCGTGTCGCGGACAGGCTCACCAGACGTGGAACTTCGCCCGTGGGCCGCCGTCGACCTTTCCGGCGACGCGCGAGCGCGATGCCAGCCAGGAGTACAGCCCCGAGCGCAGCGCCCAGACCGGCGACCATCTCGGTGAAGTCCGAGGACGTAGCTGAGGGAGCCAGGGTGGCACGGTGCGGTGTTGCCGTGACCTGCTGGCCGGTGGGGACCGAGGGCGCCTGTTCCGCGTTCTGTCCAACCGTGTTGGGACTGGAGCCGGCAGAGCTGGTCAGGCCGGTGCTGGAGGGAACGGAGATCGTCGTCGGAGCTTTCGGGGCATTGGCGGCCACCACAGAGCGGGGAGCTGCGGTGTGCCCGGTCGACGGCTTCGGCGTGGACGCGGCCACGGTGTGCGATGTCGCCGACCGGGGGTGCACGGTGGCCCCGGCGGTGTCGTGCGGGTCGCGGACCCCAGCGGTGTGGGTGGGGACGACTGTTGAGGCAGCATGCTTGGGTCCGCTCCCCGCGGCGGCGGGGATGGTCAGGACTTGCCCGGGAGTTATCTCGTTGGGATCGACGAGGTGGTTGGCGGCGGCGATTTCGGGCCAACGATCGCCGTCGCCGTACTGGGCCGCGGCGATCTTGGAGACGCTGTCACCTTCGCCGACGATCACCGTTTTCTGTCCAACTTGCGGGGTGGTGTGCCCGGCCGGAAGGACCGCAGTCCGGGGGAGGATCAGTTTCCAACCGATTTCCAGCGGAGTGTCGGCCGTTTTCATCGTTCGCCCATCCAGCTGCGGGACGCCGACGTTGAGCTTGGCGATCTCGTTGTAGTGCGAGTCGTCGCCCATGGTCGCTTCCGAGATGGACATCAGGGTGTCGTACCGCGCCACCGTCCAGGTGTGGCCGCCGGTGGCCGGCCGCTTCGACGCGGCTGTGTGCGTCGGCGAAACCGGTGCAATCGCTGGGACGGCGGTGCGTGCGATCGGAACCCCGGCTACGGACTGGGTTACCGAAGAGGTAGCTACGGCATGTAAGGAGGGTGTCGTCGCAGAGGCCATAGCTGTGCCGCCGAGCATCAAGGTGCCAGTCAGAGCCAGGCTGATCAAGGCCGATACCGCGGACTGCGGGGCTCGCAGCAGCTTGATACGTGGCGCGGCCTGGACAGTGCCGGGGCGGCCAGCCCGCCGGCGGCCGGCCAGCAGGGAAACGACTTCCAGAAGCGCGCAGAGCGCGAAAACAGCCCAGGCGACCACGCCCACGACGACCAGGAAACCCAGGAACAACGAGCCGGTGTCGGTAGCCGTGGCTCCTGCCCACACCTCCTGCAGGGTTGGAACGTGGTCCGGCAGAAATCCGCGACCCAGATGCCACAGCGCGAGCGGGGCGCCGACCAGGCCGCCGAGCAGCACCAGCAGCGCTGCCAATGACCGTGCGATTCGGCTCATGTCGTCCCTCGTTCCTATCGGTTGTAAACCACATCGGCGGTGCCTTCACCGTGAACCGTCATCGTCGAGATGCCGACCATCGACAACATCTTCGTATTCTGCTGAATGGTCACGTCGACCACGATCTGTTTGCCGCCGACGATGCGGGTGTTCCATTCGGTAATGCCACCGGCCGTCAGATACGCCCCGACGACGGCGTCCACCCGTTGCTGGTCGATGCCGTCAGGGGTAGCCGCCTGCAGGCCGGCCCGGGCCGCTTCGGTGGCCAACTGGTTGGCGTGGTCCAGGGTCCGAGCCTTGGCCGAACCGTCGATGACCAACCCCAGCACCATGAGCAGCCCGATCGCGAAGATCAGCATGACCAGGCTGATGCCGCCGCCGGATCCGGCTTCGGCGCCGCGGTCGAGCAGACGCCGGATCCGGGGCCGGTGAACGGTCATGGTGTGCTGGTTCATGTCTTGAGCCTTCTTGTGTCCAGCGGTGATGAGGCCTGAGCGACGAGCGTTTTGCTCCCTGGCCATCCTGGGACGGACAGATCTGACCACTGCACGGTGCAGGACACGGTGACGTTGACTGTGGCGATCCCTCCGGGGGGTGCGGCATATCCGCCGGTGTCGACGGTTACGGCGAAATTAAGACACGAGACACCCACGGAGGTCAGGGTGGAGGTCGCGGCGGTTGCCGCGGCGGTCTGGGCGCCCTCCGCGGTTGCTTGCTGGGAGGCGGCGCGGGCTGCCGCTCCGGCGGCCTGATCGATCTTCCCGCTGCCCAGGTTGAAGCGGCCGACCGCTACGAGCGCCGCGATGAGCGCCAGGAACGCCGGGACCAGGATGAGAAGCTCCAGGGCTTCGCCCCCGGCGCCGCGTTCGGGACGGTTTCGGAGTCGCCGCCAGGCCGCGCGTAACCCGGTCATGGCAGCGTCTCCACGCTTACCGCGGCCTGGCGGGTGACCGTGCCGGGCAATACAGGGGTTTTGCCTGTCACGATTACGACGACCTCGGTGCCGTTGATGGTGACCTGCACCGAGGTGTCGGTGAGGGTGCCGGATCCGGCCCGGGCCAGGAACGCTTCGGCGGCTAGCTGGCCGCGGTCGGCGGAGGCCGGGTACAGCGCCGCTTCGCGTGCCCCGGCGTTTGCGGCGTCCAGTTCGAGATTGGACCCATACATGCGCCATCCCACCGCGATCCCGCCGAACATCAACCCGAGCATGACTGGCGTCAGCAAAAGCCAGATCAGCGCCGTACCGCCGCTGCCCTGGTCTTTACGCTGACGCCAGCCCATGGTCACGGTCATCGGAGTGGTGGTCGCCCCGTAATTACGGGTTGACCGTGCCCTCTTTGGATGTGATTTTCACGACGAGCCAGGCCACCAAGGCCAGGCCCGCGACGACGCCACCGGCCAACAGCACCAGCTGCTCGAGCGACTGGCCGCCTGCGCCGCGCTCGCCGTTACGCCGCATGTCATTGACCCGTTTCCGCACGAGCGCCTGACCCATCATGACGATGTACTGCATCTCTCCGAACATCGTTACTTCCCTTCTGTCGTTGTGATCTCGGTCGACCACAAATTTTTTACGATCCGCTGATCCCGACGATCAGTGGATACATCATGAACGCGACCCCCGTCATGACCAGGAGCGCCTTGGGTATGCCGAGCCGCACGGAGTTCGCAGAGGCGTTGGCTTCGGATTCGGCTTGCATCTCGTTGCGTAGGGCGTCGGCGCGAGCCAGCAGGGTGGTGAATACCGCGGCGCCCTCCAGGTTCGCCGTGGCGGTGATCTCGGCGACGTCGGACAATTCGTCGATGCCGAGTTCTTTGCCCAATTGCTCCAGTCCATCCTGGGGGGAGGCGCCCGCCCGGAACGAAGCGGACAGTCGAGCATCAATGCGACGAAATGTCCAGGCGTCGGAGACTCTCGCGGCTTGCTGCAATGCCGAATTCATTGCCTCACCGGAGGCCTTGAACAGAGCCAGGATGGTCAAAAAGGACACCAATGCTTCGCGCATTTCCAGGCGGCGTTGCTCGGCCTGGCCTTTTACCCAGACTCCGGTGCCGTACCAGACTCCCGCAGCCAGGAACAACGACACCGCCTGGGGAACGGCGTAGGTGATGCTTCCGCCGCCGACAGCCACCATCATGGCGAAGATCGGCCCTGCCAGCAGTGCCAACGCAGCCAGGGCGATACGCACCAGCAGGAACCGTCCTCGCGTCCACTCGATCAGGGTGAGGTCGGAATCGGGAGTGGTGAAGTTCCGAGCGGACAGCCAGGCCTCGATGCGAACGCCGAAGCCGGTGAGCCGGCCGGATCTTTCCGAGGTCATGGCGCGGGCGGCTTCCTCGTCCCGAACGGCGAAGGTGGCGATGGATCTGTCCAATGACAGAGCTTGGTGCAGGGACACCCGGGCCGGGATGAGGACGCTGAGGAGGATCCAGGCCAGCGCGCCGGCGGCGAGGCCGCCGCAGATCACCGCGCCGGCGATGTTGGGGTTCATTCGCGCGCTTCCCCTCGTTCGTTCAGGATCCGCGGGGGCTGGCCGCCGATGCTCAGCCTGCGCATCAGGCCGAGCGCAAGAAGCACCACGGCGCCCAGGATGACCAGGACGGTTTGCCCCGTCGAGCCTGCGTACCGGGCCGGGTAGCTGGTGAAGGTGCACAGAGCGGCCACTGCGAGGGCCAGGATGATGCAGATCGTCTGTGTTTCCTTGCGGGGCCCAGACCGCTCCTTCTCCACGGCGCGTCTGGCCTTGACTTCGTTTGCTGTGGACGCCGCGAGAGTTTCCAGCACATAAGGGACCCGCTCGCCACCACGGATGCTGACCGCTCTTTCCAGAGCCAGGACGACGATGTCGCCGAGCGCGTCGTCGATGTCGTCGGCAAACTGATCCAGGACCTCGGTTCTGTCCAATCGAGGAGTGCTGAGGTGGTTGGCCAGCTGCGCGACGGGTTCGCGGATGGCCAATGGTGCCTTGGCGGCAGACCGGGTGATGGCCTGAATCGGCATCACCCCGACCGCCATGGTGTTGGACAAGGTTCGCACCCACTGCTCGAGGGCTTCCAGACGTTCGATCCGTTCGTTGGCCACGCGCGCGCCGCCGAAGAAGAATGGGGCGGTCAGGACCAACGCCGTCGTCATGGCTCCTCCCACTGGCCAGCCGGTGAACAGCCACACCACCACTCCTGCGGCGACCGCTACGAGCAGGCGAACTGATCGGCTGCGGGCGAGCGTCAGTGCCCCGGCGGACCGAACTCGGGTGGCTCTGGTTCGAAAAGGCCCCTGCTTGCCGGCTGGCCGGCCGATGATCGCCATGATCGCGCCCCAGATGGCGGCGATGACCACGCCGACGCAGGCGGCGGCAAGGACTGCGTCTTGGGTCACTAGAAGCTCCTGAACGGGAACTGGGTGTCCCAGCCGCCCTGGGCGGGGTCCAACCAGGCCAGGTCGAAACCGGCTCGGCGAGCCCAGAGTCCGTTGTCGGCAAGAGCCGCCCCGGCGGGGTATCCACGGGGGTCCAGGGCGCGCTGGTCGGCGTCGTCGTGCGGCCGGAAGATCTCGGCCGCCCCGATCTGCCCTTTTTCCCCGACTGATCCGACGCTCAAAATCTCTGAGACGTAACGGATCTCCACGGCTTCGCCGGTGTTCGGGTCGGTCCCTTCTTCGCGGTCGATGAAGACGACGATGTCCAGTGCGGTCGCGATCTGGCGCAGTGCAGCGTCATGGGTGAGCGAGGGGGCGTGCTCGATGAGCAGAGACGCGAGCGACTCGAACGTCTCTCGTGCTGAGTCGGCATGGAAAGTCGCCATGCTCCCCTTGAAGCCCCGGCTCATGGCCCGAAGGACCGAGACGATCTCGTCAGATCGGCATTCGCCGACGATGATTCTGTCCAATGAATGGCGTAGCGACCACGGAAAAACATCGCCGACAGTGATTTCTCCTATGGTCTTGCCAGAGGCATCTTTTTCGCCGGATCCAACTCTTTCCTCAATCGGGATAAGAAGAGGGAACCGGCCAGGAATCTTGTGCAGCAACAACTCTGACTCTGTTTCGAGGGTAGCGAAACGTTCCGTCGGGGAGATGCACTGGCACAGCGCCCGGAGCATCGTGGTCTTGCCCGCCGACTGGGGTCCCACGACCAGGATCGACCGTCGGCCGATGACCGCGGCCTGCAGGAAGGCCATCATGGACCGGGAGATGGTCCCCCACGTGACCAGATTCTCGAGCTGAACGTTGACGTAGCGGTGCCGCCGGATGGTCACCACTGGGTGTGGGGTCACCCCGAACAGGACCGCCATCCGGGCGTCGTGCTCAGGTAAATCCATGTTCAGGAACGGTCTGGCCTGGGTGATGTCCCTCTCGTTCAAGCCAAGGTGCGAGGCGATCGCCGACACCTGTTGCAGGAGGTCATCATCGGACTCCGCCACAGGTGGCCAAATCTCACGGCGACCGCCGAAGAACTTGGCGATCACCGGGTCGGCGCCGGTGATGTAGAGGTCCTCCACATCATCCGAGCGGGTCAGGATCGCCTCGATCCGGCCCATCCCGAACATTCTGGCGATGACAGCGTCCCGAATCGCGGTTTCGTCCTGCGCGGTGAGCACACCGTCACCACTGGCCGCGGTGGTGTAGGTGTGCTGCTCCAGAGCACGCATCACCAAGCTCGCAGCGCGTTGGCGAACATCCTGCGGGCTCATCGCGCCGTTCACCGCCTCGTACTCCTCCAGCTGATCGTTGACCCGGGCCTGAATCGCGCGCACCAGGTCGAAGTCAACGGACTTGGTTTCGTAACTGGGTTCGCTGGCAGCTGTCATCGGGGGGCTCCTTCACTTGGGTTAGGTGGTGCAGCGATACGGGGCACACCGCCGGCCAGCGTTTTGGTCTCGGCGCCGGGGCGGAGCTCCATCCGGAGCGACGCACTGACCCGCGGTGGGACGTCCGCCGGAAGTGGGATATCCGTCGGGGACGGGAAGACCGACGGCGGCATCACCACTGCGGGGTCTTGTCGCTCGGCCTCAACACTTTGTCCGCGGCTGCCCAGCTCGTGAGCCAGCTTGGCGGCAGCTTTCATCAGGGGGCTGCGGGCAATCTTTTTGCCTATTGGATGGACCCCGGCGAGCTGCTGCGCAGCTGCCGGATCATCGGGCAGTTCGCCCAGAAGGGCCGTATCCCCCAATTCCGCGGCAACCTGGTTGGTGGGGTAGCCGCCGGGAGCGTGCACGATGACCGCCCCGAGCAGGTCGACGCCCCGCCCGCCGGTCATCAGGTCCGACTGCAGCGCGGCGGCAGCGATCTGTCCAATTCGAGTGCCGAGCATGGTGGACCGGACGACCAGGGCGACGACGTCCGCGGTGTTCCAAATCGCCCGGGGGGCGCGCACCGGATCACCGAAGACGGTGCCGCAGTCGGCGATGACGTCGACGCCGGCGGCGCCGAGTGCGCGGGCCACGCCGACCCAGTCGATGGACCCGGCCTCACGAGGACTGAGCAGTCCGGGCAGCCAGTATTTCGGGATTTCCTGGCCATCTTCACCGGGGAGTGCCACGACTTCTTCCCAGACCGACTCGGACATGGATCGTCGGCGCGCGGCCACTTGCAGCCGGAGCAACCCGGCGGCGCCGACGTTGGCGCCTTGGGCTAGCCCCCATTGGACGTCCCCGCCACGGGGATCGCACTCGGCCAGGATGGCCGGGCGGGGCCACGCCTTGGTCAGGGCCAGTGCCGTGGTGGACGCGCCAGGCGCGTTCCGTGAGGTGACGACGGAGATCAGCATGCGGTCAGCTCCCCGGCAGCAAGGCCAAGGCGATGTGCCCGGCCGCAGCGTCGTTGGCCGCCGAGGCAACCTGGCCGGCGGCGAGGATCACGTCGATGGTGCGGGCGCCACTGGCATCTACCGGACCGACAGCGAACACCTCCGCGGTACCGGTGGCGCCCTGCACGCTGCCTGTGGAGGCCGATCCGGAGATTCCGTTCGTCCGGATGAGCGTGACGTGGTCGCGGGGGTGAAGCGAAGTTGCCGGAAGCTGGCCCGGCTTGAGCAGCAGCCCCACCAGGGCCTGTCCCGACGCCAAGACGTCCTGACTAGTGACGGATCTGTCCGAGGCGATCGTCCCGGCAAGCAGCGCGGTTGCTGCCTTGTGGCCGCTCAACTGGGTCCGGTCGGTCCAGGCCACCGCGGACAGACCCTGATCGGGTAGGACGTCGACCATCTTCAGGTCCGTGGGTGCGATGACCTGGCCCCAGGCGACGTCGTGGGCAAATCCCACGACCTCAATTTTCACCGCCGAGCGGTTGACGAAGAAGCCCGCACCGAGGGCTCCGATGACGATCGTCACGATCATGAGGGCGAGCATTCCGCGTCTGCGGGAGCGTCCGGGCTGCGCCAGCTTCGGCGGGGCAGCGATTGAGCGGCCCGGCGGTACCGTGACCTCGGTGGTTGCCGACTCGGCCGGCGCAGACGCGGGATCGGTCGTCATGACCACCTCTTTTGGGCTGGTCGATTTCATGCGTCCCCCACGGGCTTCTCGATTCGAACAACGTTAACGATGACTGTGCTATAGGTCGGCGACTTAACCTAACCCAGCAATACAGACTTACGGTATATATGCTTCGTCGTCCCCTACTGCCGTATTACCGGATTGCTGGTAATATTACCGAAGTCAGCGTGTAGGACCCTATCGGTTATGCCAGACCGCAGCGACAGAAGCCCCGCCATGTCCGTCTTGCCTTCCCGCCTCCAGGGGGCAGCCACCCTGGCGGCCCTGTTATGCCTGACCACGGCATGCCAAGCCCCGCTTGCAAGCGGCCCCAGCAGCTCGACCAACACTGTCGTCAGCCCAACCGGCACGGCGAGTGGAACGGCGGCGGCCGCGCTGGTTGCCCTGCCGGTCAAGGGCCGCGCCGCCAAGACCGGGTACAGCCGTAAGCAGTTCGGGCAAGCGTGGAGCGATGACGTGAGCGTGCCCAGCGGACACAACGGCTGTGATCAACGCTCAGACGTCCTGAGGCGGGATCTGACCGGGGTTGCGTTCAAGGCGTCCACGCGCGGATGCGTCCCGGCCTCCGGCACGCTCACCGATCCCTACACCGGGCGGACGATCCACTTCACCCGTGGGCCGGCCACCTCGACCGCTGTGCAGATCGATCACGTGGTGGCTCTGTCCAACGCCTGGCAGACCGGCGCCGCCCAGTTGCCAGCCGGCCAGCGCGACAACCTGGCCGGTGACCCGTTGGAACTGCTGGCCGTCGACGGACCCACCAACGAGGCCAAGGGTGACGGCGACGCGGCCACCTGGCTCCCGCCGAACAAAACCTTCCGATGTGCGTACGTCGTCCGGCAGATCGCCGTCAAGGCCAAGTACCGGCTGTGGGTCACTGCAGCCGAGAAGAGTTCCATGACCACCGTCCTGCGCAGTTGCCCGGGCATCGATTTGCCGACCGAACTGACGGTCGCCGTTCCCGCGGCGACTCAGTTGAAGAGCTGAACCCGCGGATGTCGTGGCTGCCGGGTGGGCACACCCTGCCCACCGCGCTCTCCTGGGCCGTCGCTGTAGTAGTTGCAGTGCTGCTGCTGATCGTGGTGTTCAAATCTGCGCGGCGGATCGTGCACCGGCTGATCGGTATTGCCATCAGTCTGACCTTGACATCCTCCTCGCCCTGAAGGACGAGGATTCCTGGCTCCTAGTTCAGGAGGCAGATTGCAATAGACGGTTCGCAGACACAGCAAAATCCTGGAGGTCTCCCCGTCCTGACACCGCATGTCCGTCGGCGTTTTCAAGCGAAAGCAGCAGCTGTAAGCCGCGATGGTGCACCACTCGGGCTGCGTTGAGGTCGGCGTTGATCGGGCCAACAACACAACTCGGGTTGGTGCAGTGGAAAACCGCTTGGCTCTTGCGGCTCTGGTGATCGATGTGGTGACAGGCGAAACATTCCTGCGAACTGTAGGCCGCCGGCACCGTGAGGACCCTGGTGCCTGTGCGTCTGGCGGCGCTGGCCGTGGCCAGTTTCAACGCACCCCACCCAGCGTTCAGGATGGACTTGTTCAGCCCGGACTTCGCCTTGCGGTTGTTCCACAGAAAATGGCCGGGCCGGGTGAGGTCCGGTTTCGGTGCGGCCCGTTTGGTCATGTTCTTGACCTTGAGGTCTTCGAAGACCACGACGCTGTATTGCTCCGCCAGTTGGTGTGCGGTCTGGGCGGCCCAATCCTGCCGGCGGCGGCGTCCCTTCGCGGAGGTGGCGGCGATCTTGGCCTTGGTGCGGCCCCGACGAGCCGACCCCTTCCGTTGCCGTGCGAGGTGCCGCTGCAACCGGCGGACCCGCTCTTCCTCCCCCGCGGTGACGAACGGTGCGTCCGGATGCAGCACCCGGCCATCGGATACTGCCGCGAGGATGTTCACCCCACGGTCGACTCCGACAACGGGACCAGAATGCATGGTCGGCGTCTGGGAGTCGTCCTGGACCAGGACCGAGAGGTACCAGTGCCCGGCGTCCATGGACATTGTCGTGGAGCGGATCCGGCCGTCGATGATCCGGTGGTGCCGAAATTTCACCTCACCGAACTTCGGCAGGTTGATGGTCGCCCACTTGTGGTTGATCATCGTGATCCGTACCCGATCCCCGTCGGGGAACCTGAACGAGGGTGACCAGGTGTTCCTAGCCCGGAACTTCGTCGTCCACGGGCCATGCTTGCGGACTGTCTGGTCCAGGTCCCGCAGTGTCTGCTGCAACGTGTGGGAGGGGCCGGCGGCGAGCCAGTCGATCTCGGTGCGAGCCTGGGCCAGCTCCCTGGCCAACTGCACATAGCCGAGGTAGATGCGGTCGATCTTGGCCTTGCCGACGTTGGCTCGGGCGTAGTGCCTGTACAGGTCCAGTCCGGTATTCCACACCGTCCGGCACACCCCTGCGATCTCGCCCGCCTGCACCGCCTGTTCGGTGGTCAGATTCAGGCGAAAGCGCATGCCACGCAACATCACTGACCACCACCCTTCAACGAAATCGGTTCATGTTCAAGGGTAGTCGACACCACCGACAGGACCGGCGGAAACCTGTCCCAGGCCTGGACAACTTACCGATGCGCTAACCCCGCCCTAAAGGACGAGGTCTGCGCGCTACCGATTCTGATCACGACTCTGCTCCGCGCTCAGCTCTCGCCGCTGCTGCACTCCTGGCTGGGCCGTTAGCGCTCAGTTGGGGGCCCCGAACCCGTTGTCTGCCACCAGCCACTTTCCGCCGGGTTGGCGTACCTCCAGCACAGTTGTCTGCCCGCTGGTCTGCTGGGATGCCCCGTCCTTCTGTGTGAGGACGGACATCCACGTCAAGTGCACGCTGGCCTTCGTTCCCGACGCGCCGGGAACATAAGCGGTCAACTGTGTGACCGCGGCGCGCGAGACCATCTGCGTGGCCACCACCTTCGCCCAGGCCGTCGACCTAGATACCGAACCTGTGGTCTGGACGACAGCGTGGTGGACCGGGACTGCGTACGTGGCGGCCCGGGCGATGCCGGCGCCCGGGCCCGGGTCGGTGTAGCTGTAGGACATCAGCGCCACCAGGTACGCCCAGGCGACCTGGGCGGCCGATGTTCGGTCGATGTGGTCGAAGTCGTACACCGGGTCGGTGATCTCGTGGGCATTGGGCGGGCCGCCCAGATTTGCGCCCGCTCCACTGGGTTCTGTCCAACTTCCCGAGCTCGAGCTCGTGGTCGACCCGACAGGGCTCGTCAACCTCGTCGACAACGGCCGATGCGGAGTCGGAGCCGGGGTGCGGTGGGTGAAGGTCACCGGCACGGCGGGACGCGCTGAAGTGGTCGCGGAACTTGATGTGCCCTGGTGGGCGTCGGCACAACCTGCCATCACGAACCCGGCGACAAGAAGCGCCGCGCCACGGGTGAATGAGTGCATCGGCAATACCTTTCTCTCTGCAGCTCAGGACCAATAACGGTGCAATACCGTGTCGGCCGGTTGCCCTTCGTTGGACCAGTAGATCTTACGAATATGGATGTTCATTCCCGGGGCTGGAGCTTCCAATAGGTATTGGACGCCGTCGATGTACCCGAGATACATCGCGACATGACCGGCAAATCCCATGATGTCGCCGGGCACGCCATTGGAGAAAGGAATATTCGTCCCGCCGGTCCGCTGGCTACCTGAATCGGTTGCGATGTGAAAGCCCGCGGTCTGCAGGATGTATCCGGTCAGCCCCGAGCAGTCCAGGCCGACGATGCCCTGGCAGGAGTTCAACTGGCCGCCGGCCCGACTGCAGCCCTGATCTGGTGGCCCGTCGTCCGTGCCGCCCCCGTAGACGTAGGGCATCCCTACCAGGGACAGGCCGGCGGCCAGACCGCGGGCGACGGCGGCGTTGGGGGCGGTGATGGTCTTCCCGGCCACCGCCGGGTCGACGTCCGGCATGTTCGGGATCGTGATCGAAACGCCGTTGACGATGACCCCGCCGCAGCCGCCGCCGGCCGCGGCTGCGGTGGGGGCAAGCGCCGACTTGCCAGCTGCGGAGGTTATCGTAGGGAGGGTAGATGCATTGGTGGGCACCGCAGTCCGGCCGGAGGCGGCGGACGGTGCCGCGCAACCCGAAGCCCCTGGGCCGGTGGTGATCGAGGAGCATCCCGCCACCGGGGTGTCACCATTGGGTAGGGCGGTGGCGGTGGCGCCGGTGGGGCCGGGTGTGGCGTTCTGGTCGGCGGCCCACTGATAGTTCAGTTTGTCTCCTTGCTGGCCCATGTAACCGGTGATGGCGTCGAGTGTGGTGATGGCTGCTTTCGGCATACCGGAGACGATTCCTGTCCAACCTGGCGGGTCACCTCTGGTGGGGTTGGTCCACCCGAACGAGGCGGCGTAGCTGTTGTCGTGGTGATCGTGATCGGTAACGCCGACCCAGGGACCCGGGCCGGCCTCGATAATGGCCAGGTTTACCGACTTCTTGGTTCGAGGGTTGGTCACCGTCACCATCCACGGCTTCCCTCCGTCGTGTCCTGCTTCAAACCAGGCGTATTGTTTTTCGTCGAGGTCGGTGGAGGTCCCGCCGAAATTCCAGGCGGCGTAATTCCAGCGCATATTGCAGTCCGCCGCCTGGGCGCCGGTATCATCCCGCCCACCGGGGGCACTTCGTTCTGGCGTAGCCGACCAGCCGGCGCAAGATTCTGATGGCGATCTTGATTAGGAAGATCAGCAAAAACCCGGCAAACAACGCGGCCAGCAGCGCCCATGCGGCCAGCCCCAGGATCTGGGACAGGGTCGGTGCGTTTTCTTCGTCGCTGATTTCCGAGGCCAGCAGCAACCAGACGAAAGCTGCTGCGACGACGACACAGGCCCGGCGGACACCGGGGATGCGGATACGGCGGTGGGGCGCTACGTGACGGTTGCCCATGTCAGCGGCCGATGAGCTTGAGGGTCAAGAACAGCACCAGTAGAGCTACCACCGCCGCGGCGATGTAGAGGTTCACCCGCGGGTTCTGTTGGGCCCGGGCACGTAGGTAGCGCAGCCCTGCCGGGTCGCCCGCGCGTCTGAGCAGGGCGTCCCGGGGAACGTCGTCCTCCTCGTTCTCCTCGTCCTCCTCGTCCTCGTCGGTCTCGTCCTGGTCGGTCTCGGTGGGCTGGGTCAGCTTCCCGCCCACCGCATCCGGGTCGAAGCCCAGGGCCATCCGTTGTGCCCGCAAGACCTGGTGCAGCTCAGCGGACAGGTTCACGATGACCTGCGGGCTCAGCGCGAGGTACACCGAGACAGGCAGACCGTGGTCGTCGGTAGCGGTGGAGATGAGCACTGCCTGCAGCGGGTCGATGTCGTCATCGGCTACCCCGATGGTGTGCGCCTCGTATTCGGCCCCGTTCATCTCGATCGTCTCGGCCAGCTCGGTGGTCTGTTCGGGGGTGCTCATCGCGGACCGTCGTTCTTGCCGGACGGCAACATCGCGGCTGCGTACAGGGCGCGGCGGTGCGCGCCGAAGCGGCGGCACGGCGCCATGTGCTGGATGGCGGGAATTTGGTCCGGGGATGCGACCAGGACGGTGGACCGGCCGCGCGAGGTGCTGACCTGGTGGGAACCCAGTTGGGCATCCTCGTGCAGAGCGATCACCACCGGTTGGACGTGCCGGGCGGGTATGCCGACCGCGGCAGCTGCGTCGAGGGATTGGTGCACCGCACGGTGCAGTACCCGCTGCGGAATCACTTCCGCTGTGGTGGTCAGGGCGGTCATCGCGCGGCCGCGGCCGACGAACAGATTCGGCGAGCCGCTGGGGATCGATCGTGTTCCCAGATCTGTCCAACCGGCGGTGATGGGCAGGGTGGTGGTCAGCTGCTGCCAGGCGCGGCGGTGGCGACGGACTACGACAAAGCAAGCGGTGACCAGGGCCAGGATCAGCACTGCGGATCCGAAGCCGTGGTCGCCGAACGCAGCGACCGGGGCCACTGCCAGCAGCAGGATCCCGGATCCGATCACCGAGTTCACGGCGCGGGAGATCAAGGTGGGACGCAGTGTCCACGCGATCATCGTCGGAATGGGCGCGGCGATGATGTGCCCGGTCAGGACAGCAGCCACTGCGTCCGCGTTGGCCAGGTGGCCGCCTATTGCATGGATCACGATGAGCACCGGAACGGCGGCGGCGACCAGCGCGGCCAGCACGCTCAGGAGGATGTCCCGGCGAAAGCGCAATGCCCACCCGGTAGCGGCCAGTACCGCCGAGAAGGCGAGCAGGAACCACAGTTCGGACTGCAGGGCGACCCATAGCCAGCTCAGGAGGATGGCGGCGCCGACGGCCCTTCCTGTCCATTTCCACATCGGCCCAGCATTCGGTGCAGTGGCGCCCGCCAGTGCCCGGCGACGGATCTTCATGTTCTTCTTCATTGCGGGCTGCTCCTTGAGATCGTGGTCGGACGCGGGGTTGCATCGCCCTTGCCGGGCTGCGCCTTGACTCGGCGACTGAGCGCACCAGTGTCCGAGTTGCCCTTGCTTGCCCGACTTTTCGAGGTCGGGGGTCGATCAGGTACCGGCGCAGCCGAGGGAGGCTCCGTAGCGGCCGGTGGCAACTGCGGTTCGCTCACGGCGTCCACTCGCCCGGGCAGAGCGGGCGTGTCCGGCGCGGCCGGGCGGCGGCGGGTCGGCGGGTCCGTGGTTGGTGTGGCCGGCCTGTTCGTCGGCCGCGGATCCTTCGTCTGCGGCGGGCGGTTGGGTCCCTTCGTGATCGGCGGAGCATCGGTCTGACCGACCCCCGGCGAGGAAGGTGCCGGTGGTTTGTGAGCTGGGGTGGCCAATCCCAGGGGTGATCCCCCGGTCCGCATCCGGGGGCGCTGCAGCCCTGGCCCTCCTGCCGGCAGGCGCGGCCGCCCGGCCCTGGACGTCACGACGGGCCGGATCACCCGAGCCCGGGGGCCGTCCGCCGCGTCGTTCGGCGCATCGCCGGATGCGGTGTCCGTGGATGGATTTTGCGAGTCGGCGGTGTTCTCGATCGGCGGGGCGGACGCTCCTACGGAGGCGGGTTCGGCCGATGGAGTGTCGGTCGGGGTTACCCCGTCGGCGCGCGGGACGGCCCCGCCGGATCCAGCCGGCGCCGCGGCTGGATCCGGCGATGGGATGGGGGGGCGGGGCGCCGCGACCCGGGTCGAGGACGGCGCATCCTTGGCGTTCACGACCACGGGGCTGGCTGATCCGGCCTTGCGTGTACGGGAGTTGTTGTTGGTCCGCGGCGGCTTGCCTGGGGGGCCGCCGCTACCAGGGCCACGCCGGAGGACGTTGGCGGTACGGGCCTGGGCGGCCGAGGATGATCCGGTCACCGCGCCCCGTAGTCCGCTGCCGGCGTAGCTCAGCGGTGCGGTGAGGGTGCTGATCTTGCGGCGGGCGGACCCCCGGGTGGGGTCGGCGGCCAGGGACCGGCGGCGCTCGCGGGTGGCCTTGATGGATCCGACGCCACCGGGAACGGCGTGCACGGCGTGCCGGCTGCTGAAGCGGCCTACCTTCTCGGCCTGATCGGTGACCTTTTGTGCGATGTCCGGGGCCATCGAGGACACCCCCGGCCGTAGTTTGCTCTGCACTTTCTGGATGATCTTCCAGAAACCCATGAGAATGATCGCCAGCCAGAACAGCCGCATTCCGAAGTTTTGGGTGGAATTCATCATCCACACGATGAGGACGATCATGATTGCCAGGACGAAACCGTATGCAAGGCGGAGTACGTAGGAATATCCGAGATCTTCCAGCCAGTCCTTGGTCATCTTCATCTTGCCGGCGTACAACGCGAACCCGTTCTTCACTGGGCCAATCAGGAAGTACGCAAACGTCATCGCTTCCCATCCCATGCTGATCACCGATGTGACGAGCACCGCAATACAGACCAGAATGATGGCCAGCAGCGCCGTGAATGCCTGGGAAACGCGGGAAACACTGCCTTGTCCGGCGTAGATCGCGGAGGTGGTGGGATCACTGTCGGCCAGAGCGTTGAACACGTCGTACATCGGGCTGCAGTTGGCGGTCGCCGAAAGCGCGTTCTTCAAATCATCCGGTGATGATGCGGTCGCTATGCCGACCCTAATACCGTCGACCGTGCAGATCAGATCACCTTGCTCCCCGGAGGGTGCACCGTTGAGTTGGACGCCACCGTGTTGCGCGATCAGATACGTACGCAGGTCGCTGCACGAGTTGTAGTCCACCCAACATGGGAACTTATGACCTGCGATAACGGCCTTGACGTCAATTTTGCCGTCCGCTGCGGGCATGGCCGCGGACCAGCCGGACGGAATCGGGATCCGGTTGGCGCCGGCGCTTCCGAACTGACCGACCGCCCATGGGCGGTACGCCAGGGAGTCGGCCAGTACGCAGGAGGTCAACCGTTGGCCTCGCTGCACGGGGTCGGAGTTTTTGTCCAATACACAGGTGCCTTGGTTGCCGGTGAGGCCGTCGAAGATTGCGCTCGTACCGGTCGCGTTCAAAAATGAGATGGTCGAGTCGACGGCCACTGCGGCTTGCCGGAAGCCTGCTTTTCCGCCGGAACCCAAGGTGTAGAAAAAAGCCATGAGTGTGACGATGGCGAACCCGGTGGCCATGATGCTGAACGTTCCTCGGACATTGGCTTTACCACGCGCCGACTTCAGCCCCAACCAGATGGCGGATGCGAGCAGCGACAGCATCGCTACCGGGATGAAGCAAAAGACGAAGATGTTGCTCATCACTCCGCCGCTGGCGTCGTACAGGAATTTGAGTGGCTGCGGCTTCGCGGCCTCTTCCTTGAGAGTGATGACGACCTGCAGCAGGTTCTTATCGACTGTGAACAGCAGGTTTGCGCCCTGGGTCCAGATGTAGTTCCACAATGAGCAGTGACGGGACTTGTCCACATTCTGCGGAATGGTCCACCAGGACAGACCCCGCAGACCGGCGACTTCGTAAAGCGTGTACTGGCCCTTCGGGAGCGCTTGGAGTTCATCCACGGTGTCCGGCACACCTGGTCGGCCGGGCGTTGTGGTGACGACCGCTGCCTTGCCGGTGACTTTGGCGACGGGCGCTTCGGACACCTGAGCCAGGTTGTGGTTGGGCAACCACCCTTCCGGGCCATTACCTACCGCCTCCCACGGTTCGTCCGGGGCCACCACGCCGCACAGCCAGTCCTGAACCGCATCGCTGATCCCGAAGATGTCGGCCCGGGCCGGGCTGGTGGCGCTCAGCCCGATACCGGCGGTGCCCAGAAGTGCCGCCAGGGCGACGGTAAGCGAGGCCAGCAGGTTCACCGCCTGGCGACCGGAAACGGCGAGCATCCGCCAGTGGCGGTCCGATCGGCCCGGGGCCAAGGTGACTCCCCAGGTGAACTCGGCACCGTACCCGGCGCCCGGCTCGGTGGTGGTGATAGCGGTGCTCACATCAGCACCTTCTGCCGAGTGTCGTCGTCGGGCAGGTACTCGTCTGGGATGGTGTCCTCACCGACCACCTGGAGTCGGACCTGAGTGGTGTCTGCAAATGCGGCTGCCCACTGGTCGAGATCGTCGTCACGGTCTGCGTAGTGGCCTTGCTCGTCGTCGCTGACCGATCCGCGCAGTTCGTTGAGCGCGGCCGGATTGATCAGCCAGTCCTCGGGGCTGGTGGGCATCTCGTTCGCCCAGGCCGCCGGCTGCCTTTTCGGGTTGGTCTCCGAGGCGTGCAGCAGCGGCCAGAACATCTGGTCGATGACCGTGGTGACCACCCGCTCGTCGGGGTCGCGGAACACGCACTGCCCTGGCCTCAGGTTGCCGCCGGCATCTTCCCCGAGCAGTCGTCGGGCCATTTCCCGCCGCTCGATGAGCGGCACTTCCTCGGCGATCGGGCGGAGCAGCTGCAGGGCCTCGGCGGCCTCGCCGGGGCTGCGTTGCTTGAACGCGGCTATGGATGGAAATTGATTGGTTTCTGTCGCCCCCTCTTTGGCTGCCTGCTCCTCGATGGCTTTGGGGTCCCGGGCCTGTTGGCAGATGAAGAACAGCACGCAGGCCAGGCTTCGGCCCTGCCGGGAGATGCGGACCATCAGAGTTCGACTCGGTTTCATTGCCGTGAGCATGTTGCCTTCGTCGACGAACACCGCTGTGGGCGCGATTCCAACTTCGCCGGGGTGTCCCGGACGGGGGACCATCCTCCCGTCGAGGTTTCCGCGCAGGTCGTAGACCATGACCGTCATCAGGGCTGCTGCGTTACGGTCCTCATCCGTCCAGGATTCAGGTCGATCGGGACTGTCCGGGGTGGTGAAGCCGGCCATTGTGTAGATGGTCCGGCGCTTGGTTGACCGGCCGGTGGCACTGGCCCGCTCGTCGGAGCCGCGGCCCAGTAATAGACGCAGGAACGTCTGGTCTTCGCCGTTGCGCAGTCGGGTGATCACTTCTTCCAAAGTGTCTTTCTCTGCGCGCAGGGCGCTGGTGGAGTCGCTGCCCTTGCGGCGGACCTTCTCGAGATCTTCGGCGATGACAGCCAGTTCTTCTTCGACGTAGGTGACGATGTCACCTAAACCGACGGTGATGTCTTCCCCAGCTGCCGTCGCTGCTTTGTGTGCGTCGTGGAGTCGGCGTAGACCCTTTTTAACAATTTGTTTGTGGGCCGGCTCGCTGAACAGCATGTCGACGATCGTCAATGCCAGGTTGTAGCCCTCGTTGAATGTCTTTGTGACAACCCACGGGTCGCGGATGCCGCGGGCGCCGCGGGCCAGATCGATGATTTCCGAGTTCTCCCAGAATTCTTCGTCGATTGGCTGGAACTGGCTCTGCGGTGTGCCGAGCAGGCCCTCGTCGGCTTCCTGCAGAAAATCGGGGTGCAGCACCTGCGCGCCGAAAGAAAGGTAGTAGGTGAAGTTACGAAACTCGATCTTGGGATCCAGCGCGTAGCAGTGGACACCGGACTCGGACATCCAGAAGAACATGGTGAGGGCGAACGAGGATTTCCCGCCGCCGGAGGCGCCGACGATGGCTACCCCAGCTCCGTTGAGTCGATCGATCTGCGCGTGCGGGTCGAAGTGGAACACTGTGCCCGAGGATTTGACGTACCCGACGGCGATGCCGATCCAACCGAGTTCGCGGCCACGGTCGATTTGCACCCGGTCGCCGACCTGGTCGTAGGTGCCCAGCAGACCCAGTGCGGCGGCGTAGGTGTCGGTGTACCGGGTCCACAACTTCAGCCCGCCGGCCGGTCCGGCCGACAGGCCACCGATATCAGCAATGTTCTCCCCGGGCAGTTGCTCTGCGAGCAGGTCCAGGGCGGCGTACTCACTGAGTTCGATCTGAATGTCGCCCATGGCCAGCTTGACGTCCCGGATGACCTGGGCCAGCGCGTTTCGGCTGGGAGCCGAGACGATGAACCGGAGCCTTCCCTGCATTCCGGGGTCGGGGTCTTCGGCGTTGTCCACGACCAAGGTGGCGGCCTGATCCAGACGCGCCTCGAAAGCCAGATCGGCTGTGGCGTTGGCCTTATCGCGGTCGGTTTCCTCATCGGCCACGTTGGCGGCGAGTTTTGCGCCGAACTTCTTCCACTCCTTGCCGGGGATCAGGGTGTATCGCCAGTTGATTTCCACGGGCAACCTGGACAACCGCGGCATCCATGCCGACCGGGCGCTGAACACCTGCCGCGGTGGCTGATCGGCCAACACCAAAGTGGCGGTATAGGAGACCTGGTCCTCGCCGGTCTCGGGGTTGCGCTGGCTGAGCTCCACGTAGCCGCCACCTAGGTTCCGGGCGCGCAGACTGGCCAGCAGCTCGAAGGTTCCGCCTCGCCAGGCCCGCTGGGCCAACACCGGCTCATCGGTGACCGGGAGGTGCCCGGCGGCCGTCTTGCGGATGAGCCACAGCAGATCCCGCTGGGTCATGGGCTCGGCGCCGAACCGCTTCGCGGTCCGGTGCACTTCAGAGGCCTGCGCCCGCCAAGGGGCGAGCTTCCCGGCGGTCAGCCGTTCCTCGGTGACACCGGTAACGGCAGACTCCAGTTTTGACAGTGGGTCTGTCGAGGCGGTCTGCAGCGGGAGGTCACCGAGCCGGACAATCAGCATCCACATCCGCTGTGGCGCTGATCCGGCGAGGTGTCTGCCCTGGGCGGCGGCCAGGACCTGGTACTTGCGGGTCGGGTTCCAGGCGTTGCCGACCAACTGCCGCAGCCAACCCTCGGTAGTCACCTCCCGGTAGCGGACCAGCTCTTGGCAGTGAACGTTCTTGCCGTCAAACATGGACAGCACCGACTTGAGGAGACCCACCTGCCCCATGGCGATGTCGTCGATTTCTTCCCTGGTGGCGTACTCCCCCGGTTTGGTTGCCAGCTCGATTCCGCAGTACACCCCCGAGCCGTGGACGAAAATGTAGTCGTCGGCCCATCTGTAACCCAGGCGCCGGGCGTCTTTGCGGCGATCAGGCTTCAAAGCTGTCACCGATTTGAAAACAGTCGGGGTGCCGTCGATGTGGTTGCTTGCGCGCTTCACCACGTACTTGTAGATGCCGTACGTCCCACCGCCCATTCCGGCGAATACGACGAGCAGAACAATGATCAGGACCATGTCGTGGCTTCCTCACTGCTCGGCCGTGTAGACGATGACGTCCCACACGACCATCGTTGGTTCGGTGTCGCCGGCCAGCCCCAGGAACTCCTCAGGCTGCTTTTTGTCCAATTTCTTCAGGGCGGTTTTTTCTGCTTCTGAGAGCCCGCCGGTTCGTTCCTTGGCTCTGCGGCGATAGGTGATTGCCGCTGGGATCGGGAAGATCAGCACAGCCAGCAGCGGGGTGATACCGCAGACCAGTAGGGCCACGGCCCCTGGGCCGGCGTACTTGAGGCCGCTGATGATCGCCGGTACGGCGGCGTCCCACTGCACGCCGCCGATCGGGGCAAGGCTGATGTCGCCGAACGTCCACGACCGGCTCTGGAACTGGGCGAGCCTGGTGAAGTCTTCGGAAAAGATCGTTTCCTCGAGCTGAGAGGACATGCGGTAATCAGGCCTTGGGCGCGCTTTGGCCGAGCTTGATGGCCAGGGCGATCACGATGAGAGACATGCCGAGGAAGAATCCGGCAAACAGGATCGCGACGATTTTTCCGATGCCCTCACGCATGTGCGTGTTGTCGCCCTTCTTGGCGGCGGCCGCGCGGGCACCCATCGACACCGCGGCCCACGCCAAGCAGCCGCCGAGGATCACCGCGCCCAGGACGATCATCCCGGTGGTCCAGGGCTTGATGTATGCGGTGACTTGCTCGACGGGGCCCGCGAGGTAGGTGACGCCGCGGTGGCTGCCCTGGGAGATGAGGTGCTGAATGTTCATGGTGAAACGTCCTTTCAGGATGAGGCGGTGGTGGGAGAGCTGGTGGTGGTGAAGGTTTGCGCGGCGGTGCCACCCTGCTGGTCGACCGGGCCGCCGGCGATGTCGGCTACCAGCCACCGACCACCCACTCGCCGCAGAAAGATGTCGTAGGCAGATTTCTGCACCCCGGCCGATTGGGTCTTCCACTCCACGACCGTCTGGGCCGTGACCAGGTCACCGTCGTTGTAGGCCGACGGTGATCCCTTGGTGACCTCGACCAACACGGTGTCGATGGACGGGGAGGTGAGGGTGCCGCTCATGCCGCTGGTCGCGGTCGATGAGGCATCAGAGGTGACGGTGAGACTGAGTTGCACCGTGTCCGATGCCGCCCACGCCTGTAGGAAAGGTGTCAACACGGTGGGTTGGAGCTCAGTGG
>JAABVA010000915.1_pt1 | contig 33587 bp, 22 predicted proteins | sample 5560331 | NCBI WGS metagenome assembly JAABVA01 (sample SAMN12812661, study PRJNA571458) | rock metagenome | isolation source: Antarctica rocks | place: Antarctica: Victoria Land, Mt New Zealand sud | collected 2016-01-07 | reverse complement strand
CGCCGCCCTCTGCCGGTCCATGATGGCATCCATCAAGGAGCAGAGCTTCCCCGCGCGTCCCGGGGCGTATTGCGCGTACTGTGACCACGCCGCTCGGTGCCCGGCATTTGCGGGGAGGGGCGATATCGCCTCAACGGCGTTTTAGAGGCCTCCAGGCGGGGCGAGCGGCCTATTCCGCTCGCCCCGCCCGAAGGCCAATCGTCCGCGTGGGAGGGAGCCAGAGTTAGGCGAGCGAATCGTCTTTGGTCGCATAGGGCCGGGCTCCCGGCGACGACTATCGGTGGCCGGAGCGCAGGTGCTCGATGGGTACCGCCCTATGATGGCCCTGCGGCCCCTCGGATGCTTCTCGGAACGACCCATCACCCACGGTTCGACGGGCGGGTCGAGCTCGTGCAAAGGAGTGTGGCCCGGCTTGATGGCCATTTCGCGCTCGACGTGGCCGCAGACCGCATGGCGTCCCGGCCGCGGTGTGGTGGTGCCAACAACGTCGATTCCGACAACCTTGCATTGCCCACGCGGTGTAACCATCCCAGTAAAAGGCGATATCCCGATTGGATGTTTCCCGTCCGCCGTCTCTATAGGGTTTGTGGAGGGGGAAGAACGTCACGTCACAGGGACGATGCGCCGTCTGGATCTGATAGGCACCGTCCACCTTACGCGCGATTCCGTCGAATAAGTTATCCGTCCGCGCGTCGGCGCTTGCCATCACCACCGGCCCACGCCGACGCGCGGACGACGATCGGAAGGAACTATCATGGTCGTTCGCAACGTTCGTCACCACGGCACTGCCAAGAATCACACGGGCTCATTCCCCAGCTATCTGATGCCCGGTGTGTGGGTGCGCTACGAGTCGCTGATCGAACTCGACATGCTGCGCATCCTGGAGATCGAGCGCAACGTCGTGCGCTACCTGACGCAGCCTTTCACGACCGACGACAAGTACACCCCCGACATGCAGGTGTTCCGGAGAGGCAGGAGGAACCTGATCATTGAGTGCAAACCGGAGGATAAGCTGGAGAATGCGCACACCCGCCAACAGATCGACAGGGGTGAGCGGTGGGCCGATGACAACGACCACGACTTCATGGTGGTGACCGACGCCGACCTGCGCGGCGGGGGAGGGCACTATCTCGCCAACGCGACGTTGCTCTGGCGCTATCGTCACCGTCGCCTGCCGGCCCCTTTCATCGACGACTGCATGCGCGCCGTGGCGCACCTCGGCGACGCCGCGTCGATCGAGGCGCTGGCAGTCTACCTCGCGCAGGCCGCACCGTCGTTCCACCCCACGCCGGTGATCTACAACCTGATCTTCCACCACATGTTGGCCACGGATCTGACGCGCCCGCTAGGGTCCGAGAGCCCGTTGTGGGCCGAACGCCTCGACGCGCGGGAGGGCTGAAAAGGGTGGGACGCACCAACTTCGACATCGGCAAGCGGTTCGAGTGGCACGGCGAACGATACGTCGTCACAGACCTGCTCCTGGACAACAAGCTGGAAGTCAAGAACATCTCGAGCGGCGGGCGCTCGGTGGAGGCGCGGCTCACGCTCGTTCAGGGATGGGCGCAGGGCGACCTCGTCTTTCTCGGTCGCCGCGGGCCCAACGCCAATACAACGGGGCTCCAAAAGTCCGCCGCGGAGTATACCTTCGCCGACTTTACATGCTTACCCGCGGGACACCGCGCGGAAGCGTGGCGACGCTACCAGTTGATCCTACCGCTCCTCTTGCTGACGCCGCGCGAACGCAGCGCGCTCCTGAAATCTGAGGAATCCGAGCAGCGGTTAAGCGCGTGTGGCGACGGCAAGAAAGAGCGCCGGGCTCGCGTCTCGCGGGGCGAGGCGGACAGCGCGCGCTCGAAGAAGCGTTGGCTCAAGGCGTTCGTCGAGTCTGGCTACGAAAGGGAGAGCTTGGTCCCCGCGCTGACCCATCGCAAGCCCGACAAGGACGACGAGGAGGACCCCCATCCGTTCACCGCAATCCTCGACACGATCCTGGCCGAACATGCCCTGTCCGAACTGCCGACGAGCGTCCCCGATGTGCGGCTGGAGCTGCTCCGCCGTCTGAGGGTCCGCGCGATGACAGAAGGGCGGAAGGACGAGGGCGCGGCGAAAAAAGAGGCCGAGGATCTCTGCCCGAGCGAGAGTACGGTGTTGCGCTACATCAAGGACAAGAAAATCCAGTGGATCTTGCGGTCGCGACCCGGTGCGATGGACGCCCACGGACAGGAGACCGCCGTGCAGCCGGGGCCTCGGCCCACGCGCATACTCGAGCGCGTCGAGTTCGATGGCACCCCCCTGGACTTGATGGTGGTGGATGACGTGGACCGGCTGCCCATCGGCCGCCCCTACCTGACGGTGGGGATCGATGTCGCCAGTCGTTATATCTGGGGCTATCACGCCGGGTGGGAGCCGGACGACTTCCAATCGGTCCGCTCCTGCATGCTGAACGGCATCCCGCCGAAACCGGAGCCCGGGCCGGAGGACGGGAATACGCACCGCCAGCTCAGCTACGGCGTGCCGGAACTGGGGGTCCTCGACAACGGTAAGAAGTGGACCGGCGTCAACATGACCGACGCGGCCATGTCGATCGGCATGATCGTGGACGAGTGTCCGGTGCGGGCCCCGTGGGAGAAAGGCACCATCGAGAGCTTTTTCCGCACGCAGAGCAAGGGCCTCGGGCACCAACTGCCGGGCACGACGTTCGCGAGCCTGTTCGAGCGCGGGGACTACGACCCGATGAAACACGCCTGCATCAGCCTCACGGCGTTCCGCAGGTTGCTTCGGATCTTCCTCTTCGACGTCTACGGCCGGCGCAAGCACCGGGGGACGGCGCAGACCCCGGGAGGGCCGCGACGGACGCCCGAGGCCCTCTGGCGGGAGGGCGAGCAGGCGCACCCGCCCGACCTCCAGCACAACGCCGAGGATGTGCGCATCTGGTTGCTCAACACCGAGTGGCGCACCATCCAGTCGACGGGCGTGGACCTCTATTGCCTGCGCTACCAGAGTTCGGCCCTGACGCCGCTGCGCAACAGCCATGGGACCGGCTTCAAGTTCAAGGTCAAGATCGACTACGACGACCTGAGCCACATCTACGTGCTAGACCCGGACGCGAATAAGCGCCCGATTAGGGTGCCGATTACCAAACCGTACCAGGAGTACGCGAAAGGCCTTTCCATGCACCAGCACACGATCATCAAGGACTACGCAAAGCGCACCACACCGGAGCATGAGATCGACGAACACGACCTGGCGGACGCCAAGCATCGCATCCGTCAGATTGTCGAGGAGGAGTTCGCCCTGACCGGCAAAGCCAAACGGACGCGCCGACGCCTCGCCCAGTATCTCGGCAAGGGCAAGGAGGGGACCGTCTTCGCGGGCATCGACGCGCTGACGACGCCGACGGCGATCACGCCGCCCGCACCGGTACGACGCTTACCCGCGCCGACGACCGTCGTGGACATGGGTGCGGAGGGGGAAGCGAACAACGCAACGCCCGAGGCTCGCCTTACCGATACGCGCGCGACGAAGGGGGCGCGACAACACCAGGCGCGCGCGGCCACGTCGGGCCGGCGGACACGGGAGGACGTCATGCCCGCCGCTCCCGCGACGGTGGATGAAGTCCCCCCGGTCGAGGGGCAACGGTCCCCCCAGGATGCGCCCGTCACGTACCGTCTGGCAACACGGGAGGGATGGGGCGGCGACCATCATCTCCCGAAAAACGGGCGGCCGAACACGAACAGGTGAGTCGAGGAGGGCACATGCCGCACACCTTGAACGCGCGCCCCCCCCGTGGCACGACGGCGGGGGATGCGCGGCCGGTTGAGGCGAGGGCCATCCGGCCCTCGCCTCGGCCAGTCGGATGTGCTCGATGGACGCGGGAAGACAGGCAGGAAGGACAACGACAATGACCGATCCGGGCGAGATAGGTATGGCCCTCGATAGCTGCGTAGACGCGCCTCCGGCGCCTATCCTCGAGGATAGGCCCATCGTCACGCGGCGCCATGCCCCTCATGTCAGGAGCGTGCCGCGTAGCCTTCGGGCCATGCCCGGACCCTGCACGTTCCGGCGGCTGCGCCACAGATCCCACAACCGGGGCCCGGAGATCGACGTCGCGTACGATCACGGCATCCTCGGACGCGTACATGTCTGCGATGAAGACGAGGGGGGGAGACCTTATGCGACGGGTCGACGGATGGCACGTCGACGAACGTGCAACGACACAAGGGGGGGACCGGATGTCGATGGCTATGCAACAGGATGCGACGATGGACGGGTTGGACGATGCCCTGCGGGCGGAATACGAGTCCCGCGTGGAGAGGCTCGCGCAGGTCAATAGCGCCCGCGTGTTCTGGCCGCAATGGCACAGGACGATGACGGCGATGGAGCGGTGCTTCGATCTGCAACCGTACCGCGCCAAGCCGCCGTGCCTGCTCGTCGTCGGCCCGAAAGGATGCGGCAAGAGTACGCTCGCGGAAAGTTTCAAGGACAGGCACCCCGTGGAAAAGACGGCGATGGGGACGATGGTACCCGTCTTCTATGCGACGGTGCCGGGGTCGGCGACGCCGAACCAACTCGCGAGCGAATTGCTCCGCGGCATGGGCGACCCGCGCTACGCGCGGGGCAACCTCGTGGCACTCACAGCGCGCCTGCGCGATTACATGGCGAGGTGCCAGACCCGCGTGCTCATCCTGGACGAGATCCAGCATTTCGTCGACGCCAAGTCGAAGGACGTGGTCAGCGCCGGCGCGGACTGGCTCAAGAACCTGATCAAGGACCCCCTGGTCAAGCTGTCCTGCATCCTCGTCGGGCTGGAGGACGAGGCCAACCAGCTCGTGGAATCCAACAAAGGCCAACTCGGCCGCTTCTTCCCGGATGCCCACGAACTGCACCCCTTGGCCTGGGGGGTAGGACAGCGAGCCGAGGATACCGAGTTCTTCCAATTCCTCGAAGAGTTGGAGGCGCTATTGCCCTTCCAGAAGCGGCGCTATCTGGCGAACAAGGACACGGCCTGGCGGTGCTACACGGCCTCGGAAGGTAATATCTCCTACCTGATGGATCTCGTGCGCACCGCCGCCGAGAACGCGATACTGAACGGGGTGGACTATCCGACCCGTGCCCTCCTGGCCGAGGCGTTCCGCCTGGATCTGGCGGGCAAGCGTCGCGGCATCGGCAACCCCTTCGACGACGACGCGCGGGATTTTGGCGACGCCGTGGGCGCCGATGTCGATGCCGATGAGGATGCCGGGGCCGACGGGCAGCGCGGGAGCCGATCGCCACGGTCGGAGCGGAACACGCGCGGCAGTAAGACATTGCCGCTCCGGCCGCAAACGCTACGCGGCGTTCAGAACGCATAGGGGGTGCGGACATGTATCTTCTGCGCGAGCGCCGGCTGCCCGAGGGGCACGAGAGCGCCCAGAGTCTCTTCGAGCGGCTCCAGGACCTCAATTCCTATCGCGGGACAAGCCCGTGGTGGCGCGACGGGAACATCGTGCCCGATGCCGTCGGGCCGGCCAATCTGTACCGCTCGGCTGCCACATACGAGGCCCTCGCGCGCCTGACGGACCTCGACATCGGGACGCTGGTGGGGACGACGCTGCACCGCTTCGTCCCTGCCTACCACACGCCGGCGGGTCTCGCCCGCCTCCGTCGCCTGGAGGGGGACCTCCCCCGTCCCTTCCCCCTCTGGGAACCCGGACGGGCGGTGGTGTACGCGCACGATCAGGTCGAGGGCACGATTTCGAAAGCCTGCCCGCACTGTTGGCGAACGACGCGCGTGGCCCAACTCCCCTGGGCGTTGCGACAGGTCACGACGTGCCCCGAGCACGGCCTACTCCTCGACCGCTGTGCCGGGTGCGGGCGTCGTTTGCGACTGCGCCTCGCGACGGGGCGATGCGTGGCCTGCGGAGCCGAGGTGGCGACGATGGACGCGGGGCAGGGCGTCGTCGACGCAGATGACGGGGAGCTGACGATGGCCGTCTGGGGAGCGCTCGGGTGCGGCGACTCGTCCCTCCCCCCGCCGATGGCCCATGGCGATACCGACAACCCGCTCGGCCACATGACACCGCCCGGTCTGCTCCTCTATGTATGGGAGGCCGGGCCGCTGCTCGCGCGCCGCGACCCGGGACACCCCCTGTTCGGGGCAGCACTGCGACGCCCCCCCACATTCCGAAAGTACGATGTCAGGGTCGCGCACGCCCTCATGCGCGGGGCGTGGCGCACCCTCAGCGATTGGCCGCGCGCGTTCCACGCGTCCCTCGCGCGCATCGCCGCGCGCGAGGGCGCGCGGCGCATGAACCCGTTCTCCTTCCCGCGCATGCTGTTCGCGCGCCTGCCACCGGGCGACCCCGCGTTCGCGTGGCTGCACGAGGCCTTCGCGGACTTCGTGCACGCGCACCTGGGACGATCCCCGGGCGTGGCCGCCTGGTACCCTGTGTACCGCGATGTCCTCGCGACGGTCGGCGGCGCGCGCCCGTCTCTGATGACCAGGCGGGAGGCCGCGGCGTCGCTAGGCATCGGCCGCAAGTGGCTGCAGCGATACATCAACGCCGGCGAGATAGAAGCGCGCCACGCGACGGGCCGCGGCGCCTTCCCCACCTGGGTTGTCGACTCCCGCGAGGTTGAACGCCTGGCGGACGTGCGGGGCGCCCCGCTGACGGTGGAGCAGGCCGCGACGCACCTCGGGGTCGGGCGCGACATGGTCGGCGCGCTGGCCGAGGCGGGGCTCATCCGGGTTGCCCAACTCCGCGCCGTCGACGGGGCGGTGATCACCATCTACCGGGCCGACTTCCTCGACCTTTCCCTGGGCGACCTACTCGGCCATCTACCCGTCCGCCCATGCCCGAAAGGGGCCGGCCCCGGTGGCCAAGTCCTGCGGCTGCGGGGGGTACAGGCGTTGCTCCGGGAGCAGGGTGGGCGGCTGCCGGAGTTGCTCCGTGCAGTGCGCGATGGCGCGTTGCCCGCGTCCCGCGCGACGGGCGACAGCCTCGCCCTGGCAGACCTGTGGTGGGAGCGTCCCGACATCGTCCGATACCTCCAGAGCCTGCGACCAGGGGAGGATGCCGCGCGCTACGGTGAGCGGGAGGTTGCGCTGCTGTTCGGGGTGACGCTCCGCGTCCTGCGCCGTTGGCGGGACGCGGGGCTGCTCCGGCCCGTGGCCACGCCGGAGGGCGCGGGCGCGGCGCGGGGCGGGCGGGCTCCCGAGCGCGTCTACGACAGGGGCGCGGTGGATGCTTTCCGAGCCCGCTACGCGACGCTCATCGAGGCGGCCGCCCTCGTCGGCATCACGACGCAGACGCTCCAACGATGGGCGGACCGCGGGCAGGCGCCGGGCACCCGCGTCCACAACGTGCCGTACCACGACGGAATCCTCTACGACCAACGCGCTATCGAGGAGTTCAAGGCGACGCGCGTGACAGCAGAGGAGGCGGGCGTGCTGCTGGGCATCCTGCCGCGCACGTTCAACAAATGGGCGAAAGCGGGTCGTATCACGCCGGTAACCGAGGGGATCGCCCGGGATCGGCTGTACGACCGCGCGGAGATCCTGCGCCTCAAGACGTTGCCCGGTCGGGTATGCGGGGCCTTGTGCGGCGACCCCGTGACGGCCGGCGACGCCGCCCGCTATCTCGGCATGGCCCACCGCCACTTTAATCGCCTGGTGGCGCAGGGCGCCATCCGTCCCGCGGTCGGGGGCCGTCACATGGACCGGCGCTACGCCCGAGCGGACGTCGATCGATTGGCGGAGGCACGGGGTCTCGCCGTAGACGGCGAGACTGTAGCCTGACGCGTCGCCGTGGTCGTCGCCGCGCCGGACTCAGCGATCTTGGTCTTCCCATGTCGCCACGAGGAACGTCGCCACCGTGCCCGCGAGGTTAACCGCCAGCTCGGCATGCCGCGCATCCGCCCTCTCGTCGCCCTTACTCCGGCCGTGCGCGTCCCCCATCCGGTTCCGGAGGACCCCCACCTCCTGGACGATCGCCTGGCAGTTGCCGAGGAGGCGTCTGATGCCTTGCTCCGTGTGCTGATCGGGGGCGAGTCGCACCTGTCGCGCCGCCCGCCAGTATAGGCCCGGGAGATCCTCCTTGTCGGGATAGGACACCCCCTCCTCGTCGAGGATGTGCTTGCACACGGATTCGAGCAGCGTCCGGGCCACCGTGATCGCCCCGGCGGGGTCTTGCGTGCGCCGATCCACCGCTTTCTGCCACGCAGCCCGGACGTGCTGGGAGTCCACGCGGTTGAGCGTAGCAGTAATCGATCCCTGCGCGGGCAAGGCGTCCGCCTGCTCAAGGTGGGCCAGGAGCGGCTCGAACTGTCCATTGAGATAGTCTCGCCGCTCGCGGTATGAGCCGAATTGCGGCTGGATGAATGCCCAGAACTCGCCTGGGTCCCGGCAGATCGTCAAGAAGCGCGGCAGGTAGGGCCTCACGTCCGAGCGGGCACACAAGGCTTGTCGCAGGCGGGCATAGTCCGGGTCGTCGCGTGGCCCCCCTGTCGCGATGTGCATGGCCCGGTTTTTCAACGTCTGGGCCGTGGCGAGTACGTCATCGGTGCTGGAAGAACTGTCGTCCATGTCCGCCATAACCATCCTTTCGCGCATCGCCTCGCGGGCCTAGCAAGAACATCTATGGGCGAGATCCGCGCCGTCTGCAGGTCGGTGCGATGGGCGACCATCACCCCTCCCCGAGCGGCGACCGTGATCGTGCGCGGCCACCAAAGGCGTCGAGACAGGCAAACCATCCCTCGCACCTACGAGCAAGTGGCGCGCCACGAGTCGTGGGTCGCCCCGCCCCGCCCGGACGACGCGATACCACGCGCTGTCGTGTCCGCGCCGCATGGAGGGGCCTACTCTTCCGTTGGCGCCTTGTACGCGTGGGGGTAGGAGTCGAGGGTCGACGCCAGTATGGTGTGCGCCGTCGGGGTCGACAGGGCCGGGCGCGCGCCCGGCCGGCTCAACTGATTCTTATTCGGGGCCGCACCATAAATCCTGTTGAATGCGTCTCGGACGGTGGGCTGGAGCTGCGCGGGCACGGCCGAGATGTCGGCCCGCCGGGCGTGATTCGCCACGTAGCGCCGGAAGACGGCCGATATCGGGCGGCCCCACTCGCGCAGGAGCGCCTTGGCGAGCGTCGCGGCCATGAGGAATGTGTCGGGGTTGTCGGGCAGCCTGAGGTTTGTGTTCGTCGGCATGAACATTATCATATCGCCGTCTGTAAACAAGGCGTTCGCGCACGCGATCACGGCCGCTTGTACCTCCATCGTATGCTCGAACGGTAGGTGCAGGTTGACCTGCGCGTAATACAGGTTCCGCGCCTCCTCTGCCGTCGAGACGCGCCGGGCCAATTCGCAGTACAGGCGGGCGACCATCCCCTCGGCGTCTTTGGGGATGATAGCTATGTCGAACATCGCGCGGAAGAGGGCGAGGTAGGAGCCGCCCTTCGCATCGTCGAACGTGTCCACCGTCAGCCGCTCGGCCAGGAAGCGGTCCATCACCGGGCGCCCGTGCGTCCGCTCATAGAGGTCGGCGACTACCGTATGACCGAGGCCCTCGCCTTGCACCCCCAGGGATGTGGCCATCGCGTCCGCGATGCCGTCCCAGTCGTACGGTACTTGGCCAAGCGAACAGCCGGCCCCGATGAAAGGGACGAGTTTGTGGCGCGCGAGGAGGTTGGCGAGATGCTCGATGTCGTCGGAGGGCGGCATGGGCATGCCGTTAGTCGTCACAGCTACCTACTCTCAATAAGATATTGTGTGCCACTATCCATTTATTCATCATCACCCTTTGACGCATCGCTGGCGTGCTGTTGTCGCGAATAGCGACGCGTCATCCAAGAATTGCGATAGGGCGAGGATTTTCTGTTCGTGGTGCTGTGGGAGGGGAGAGGTGGGGACGTGTTCGTGGTAGGATAGGAGTGCGGGAGCGATATGTGTCGAGCAAGGGTCTGCTAACCGGACTAAGGGTATGGGCGTGCGTATCAAGGCATAGGGGCTGTAGGCGTGGTGATGCAACCATTGAAGCGGTCAGCCTAGATCGGCCAGCCGCCCAATAGACAATCTCTACTGGTATCATACCCTCAGATCTGTACCCCGGTGTCGGTTACGCACGATCGCGCCCGATATGCAGGTAACGGCACACAACCTATCGAGTGCCCGCGCAATATGCATCATCTTGCGGCAGAGTGAAGAAGATAAAGCATGAACATCCTGTCTAGGCGCAGACTTGCCGGGTCAGGCATCGGCGCCATGGTCGACGTCCTCATAAATGTGCTCGCCGCCTGGGTGCAGCAGCGCACCTTCCCCAATCAACAGTTCAGCGCTCAAGGAATCACCATATTGGTCGTCGCGATCATTGTGGGCTTGGTCATTGTCGAGCGTGTCGGGGGCGTGTCGCAGACGGGGCGTCCGTCGCCCGTCGACCCGGCGACCACGCTGACGGTCACAGGCGTGCGGAGCAAGGACTCGAAGCTCAAGGTCAGCGGGCGCGGTATCCACGTTGCAGACAGCAAGTTCAACAAGACGGAGGCAGACTTTGACGTGGATCGGCAACAGCCATAGATGTCGTATGATCTCATCGATTCGAGCGGGGCGGTCGCCCTGCTCGAGCAATTGATGGGGGATACCCCCCCGTTCAAGGTCTTGCGCCTACTGGGCGAACCGAAGATGGGCAAGAGCCACCTCCTCACTAAGGTCGTGCCCACGCTGGCGCGCGCGCGCTCGGCGCGCCATGCCATCGTCGGCTTGCGGGGACAGACGATGACCGTGGACAATGTTTTGTCCTCCGCTTGCAATGGGTGGTCCTCCACTCCCCATGAGGAATGGCCCCGCTATCGGGCGGCTCAAGCCGCATGGGTCGCGCCGTCCCAGATCAACGTGAGCCATAACGTCTTCATCCGCTCGGCGCTGGACATCTCGAGCGGACACGTCAACGATCCCGCGGTGTGGGATCGTTACCTGACGCAACAGTTCGGCGACGATCTAGCCACGATGGGCGACCGGTTGACCCTCTTACTCTGCGACGACGTCGGAATGGCGCAGGCTACCATGCAGGCATGGCTCATGGACGTGCTCGTAGCACGGTTGGCGCTCATGCCGCATGTGCGCATTGTCCTCGCGGGGGCGACCGTGCCGGATGCGAACAGCGCATACAACGCGATGTGCCGCGAGTATCGACTGCCGCCGGTAGAAGACATCAAGGAATACGCCACGTATTGTCGTCAGGTCGACGCCCCGCTCACGGATGAGCAAATCCAGGTACTCGTTGCGGTCTTCGACCACAAACCAGGGCTTTTCGCGGAGGCCCTGTGGGGGAAGCTGATGCCATGAGTGAGGCCATGATCGAGCGCCTGCTGGCGGCGAGCGCCCCGCCGGAGAAAGCGGCCATCGTGGCGGAGCGCATCCTCGGGACATTGCCCGCGAGGGTGGATTGGGTCGCGCGTCACTGTGCGGTGTCCCATTGGTTCGACCGTGAGATCGTCGCGATCGTCCTCCGGGATGCTCCCGCCGGGCGCGAGGGGGCAGACGAGATCGTCGCCACGTTGGCGACGCTCCCGTTCGTGGAGCCCGCGTCGCATGGGCTGGCATTCCACCAATTGACACGGACCGGCCTATTGAACGGCTACGCGGCATCGGGGTCGAAGGTGATAGTGGCCGGCGCGATTGCCACCGTCCTGGCCTGGGATTCCGAGCGGCGCGGGCGCTCGCTCGACACAGACGCCCGCGCCGCGGAGGTCTTCTTCTGCTACACCGTAGCCGGGCAGCGTGAGCGTGCGATGGAGGTGCGCGATCGGTTGCTAGATCGGGCCGCCCGAGGCGGAGATTGGCAGTATGTGTCCGCTATCCTCCGATATGACGACGAAGCGCAGCAGTATTCGTCCGCGGCCCCGTTGCCGCGTCGCGCCTGGCATCGGACGTTGCAAGGGCTTGTGCGCATGGCGTCCGGAGATGTGCGTGCGGCCATCGAGGACTTCGACGCGGCCGTCACGCTGGAACCGGACTACTCGGCCGTGTTCCTGGCCCGGGGCAACGCGCGCGCGACAATCGGGGACGATCGCGCCGCGATACTCGACTTCTCGCGTGCCATCCACCGTGAACCTCCCGTCGCTTTACAGGCGCGATTGAACCGAGCGCACATGTATTCCAACCGTGGTGAGTACGATAAGGCCCTGGCGGATCTCGCCGGCGCCTTGCAGATCGACCCGAATAATGTCACGGCCCTCATCAATCGAGGGGTGGCGTACAGCATGATGGGGCGACACACAGAGGCTTTGGCGGAGTACAATCGGGCGATTGCCATGGACCCGGCCATCGCTATCGCCTACACAAACCGAGGGATCACCCACGAGAACATGGGCCGCGACGACGAGGCTCTCCGCGATTACAATCACGCCATCGAACTAAATCCTGCCCTGCCGCAAGCTCACAACAATCGCGGGTACACGCTCGAAACGCGCGGTCAGTACGACGAGGCCTTAGTGAGCCTGACACGAGCGATCGAATTGGACCCCTCGTTCGCCCGTGCGCACTACAATCGCGGCTACACACTGGGGAGGCTAGGGCGTCATGGTGAGTCGCTTGCCGAGTACACCCGAGCCATCGAGTTGGGCCTCGCCGATGCCGACACATACAACAACCGCGGGCTAGCGTACGTGCAACTAGGACGCTACGACGAGGCTCTCGCGGACTTCTCGAGCGCCATCGCCGCCGATCCCACCAATGCGCACGCTCACGGGAATCAAGGCGCTATCTACACCCGGATCGGACAATACGACAATGCCCTGGCGGAGTATGACCGCACGCTCCGGTTGGACCCGACGCTCGCATTGGCACGCTACAATCGCGGGGTGATCTATAATGGCCTGCACCGTTACGACGACGCCGTACGCGACTTCGATGTAGCGCTGGAGGTGGACCCGAGCCTGACGATCGTGTTCGAGGAGCGCGGTGTCGCGCATCAATCGCTCGGGCATGACAACGAGGCCCTGGACGACTATACGCGCGCCATCGACAGTGGTCTCGAGAACGAGATCGTCCGCTACAACCGCGGCGTGATTTACGGAAGCCGGCGTCAATCGGAGGAAGCCGTGGCCGAGTATGCGCGGGCCATCCAATTAAATCCTCTCTTCGCGGCCGCGTACGCCAACCGCGGCGTCGCGCGGTATGATGCGCGTCGAGATGGGGGCGCCCTCGACGATTTCGAGGAGGCCGTTCGGCTGGAGCCAACCTCCGCGCTCATCCGCTTGAACCGCGGCAGCATGTACGCACTGCAGGAGCGATATACGGAAGCGATGGCCGACGTCGTAACGGTGCTCGATCTCGGCCTCGCCATCGCGCAGACCTATTCTACACAGGGAGCCATCTACTGTGAGATGCGAGAACTCGATCGTGCTGTCGGCGTGCTCACGCGGGCGTTGGAACTCGACCCGTCTCACGCGATGGCCCATGCCAACCGCGGGGTAACCTACGCCCTCCTGGGGCGCGACGCGGAGGCCGCACTCGACCTCACGCAGGCGGTCGAACTGGACCCGAGTCTCGCGCCCGCGTACATCGCGCGCGCCGCGGTATACGAACGACTCGGGCGCGCGGAGGAGGCCACCGAGGATAGGGCGCGGGCGCGAGACTTGACCCCGGGTATCGACCAAGGTGGATGGGACAGCACCATCATGTCATTCGTCCCGCTCCCTCGCACGGTGCGTCCCCACACGTACGACATCTCGGTGGCCTTCCTGGGCCGCCCGGACAAGCCGACGGCGTGAGCAGTCAAGCGTCAATGGGCGAGACACCCGCGCGCCGACGCGGGTGTCTTCCAATCGTGTGGGGAATCTCCATCGAGGATGCACGGCTGTAGGCTACACGTCATGCGACTGTCCTCAGGCTTGCGAGATGTAACGTGCGAACCATACGGCGTGGATAGGATGGAGAGGATGTCGTACTGGTTATCGCAAGCCATCGCGCTTTAGTAGTCACTCTTCGACTAGTGGCTCGCGAGTCCAAACGCGGTGCCGCAAGCATAGGGACGCTGTTACTCCGCGAGTACGGGCGGTCACACCTATTTGGGCGTCAACATCATCGTCAATCGGCACCGCTCGCCGTGCATTCTGGAAGTTTTGGTGGATGGGATTGCGCCCCAACTTGTGGCGTATTAGGCGAATGAGTGTGAGGAGCGTAAACATGTCCAGCCAGATTCCTCGACAAACTGGAGACCAATACCAAGGCCGCCTCTTCTGGCTTAAAGCGTGCGCTCTCCTGCGAGGTGACGACGACATCTCAACCGTCGGGTTCGAGAGACGGGACGCAAAGTCGTTTGACGACGTAGTCGTGACATATGGTGGCGCGAAGTTGGACGAGAGGCGAAATCTGTTGGAGGCGGACCATTACCAGGTAAAGTTTCACATGCGGGGCAACGGCTCTATTAGTTGGGCTGATCTCATGGACAAGAACTTCATCAACGCGCAGCGTTTCTCGCTGCTAATGAAATTGAGAGATGCGCAGCGTAGTCTCGCGCCGACAGGGGAGGGACGGCGTTTTATTCTCTATACCGTGTGGTACCCCGATCCAAGCGATCTGCTGGGCCAGTTGTACTCCGCAGTTGACGGAAGCATCCGGCTGGATGATCTCTTTACCGGACCGGCGCACACTATGGGTGTGCTTCGTGCGAATCTCCGCGCGCATCTGGGCGTGACCGACGACCAACTCAGGCTTATCCTGACACCTTTCCGCATCGAAACCGTCGGCACGTTTGAGGCTCTCGGGGAACGCGTGAACGAGCAGTTAAGGCTCGTTGGATTAAGGACAGCGGTGCCGGGAGCCATAGCGAGTATCTACGACGCATCTATACCCAGCCTACTACGTGCTGGACGCACGATCTTCACCCGTGATGAACTTATAGAGGAGTGCAGGAAGGCACGTTTGTTAGAGACATATTCTGTCGGTCCCCCAACTAGTCCTCTCCCCATCACGTCGCAACGGACCGATGAAGACAAGCTCCTGAACTGGGAGTGCGATCGCAGGGTCCAGCTTCGCGGAGCGAAATGCCCTTTTGCGAAGCTCGAAGGGATTGACCTACAGCGAGATACCGCGGGCAATCGGGCTAATCTTAGAGATAGTAACCTGTATGGCACATGGCTCAACGACGCGACGCTCACAGGGGCGATATTCATCAACGCAGATCTTCGGTACGCCAAGTTAGCAAGAGCCGATATGTCAAGCACCGACCTCACGGAAGCGCGATTGCACCATGCCTGGATGCGCGAGGTGCATCTGAACGGTGCTATTGCCGAGAAGGTCACGCTCTCCCTCGCTATATTAGATAAGGCAACCATGGAGGGTATCAAGTTACAAGGTGCGCAGATGCGCGGCGTCGACCTATCGAGCGCGATAATGAACCATGCGGATTTGCGCGGTGCCGACCTATCCACTGCTTGGCGACGCGAAGACCGATTTGAGAATCTGTTCGACCAACACCCTGCGCTGCGCAATATCGTCCTTAAACTCTTCCGGCGCTGGGCGAGGCGCAACCTCAAGGCGACTGGGCGGTTCTATCGGCGCGTGGACAAGCATCTCCGGCCTGCGACGTTGCAGTATGCGAAACTCTCGGGCGCAAAATTGTCCCGTGCCGACATGGGCGATGCTGATCTCAATTCTGCCCAATTACAAGGTGCCGAACTCATCGAGGTCGATATGCCTCGAGGGTGGCTAGTTAACGCGAACTTGCAGGATGCGAATCTTACAGACGCGAACTTGCAGGATGCGAATCTCACAGGCGCGAACTTGCAGGATGCGAATCTCACAGGCGCGAACTTGCAGGGCACCAACTTGGGAAGGGCTAACCTATGGAACGCTAAGTTACAAGGAGCTAACCTGAGCGGGGCACGCCTAGAGGGAGCCAACCTCAGAAATATGGGGAACACTGTCAGCCTGTTAATGGGCACGAATTTGAGTGGCATACACTACGACAATAATACTGCTTGGCCACATGGATTCAAGTTGCCGAAGGACGCGATCAACGAGGGTGGACGCCACAATTTCGCACGATGAGCGATTAACTAAAGGGAGTGCGGCTGTGGACACGGTAGTCGATGCCACGATGAGGTTAGTATGTAGGGTAGGACCAACTATCGTGACGTGAAAGCAGGGTAAGACCAACTATCGTGACGTAGAGTGGTCAACTCCGTGACGTAAAGGGTGTCGGAACGGGTGCCCAGGACCAACTTTCGTGCAAGCCTACAGCGGGCGGTGGCCTACCAGGGCTTGTAAAACGTCGACAGCGCGTCCTCTGGGCAGGAGAGCGAGCCGCGGGCACCCGCGGCTCGCTCTCCTGCCCAGCACAATTCACAGACCCCGGCCCGGGGCGGCCTACCCGCGATAGACGTCCAGCACCGACCCCTCGTGCAGGTAGCGGGCGGAGATGATGAAGGAGCGTATGGTGTGGCCGTCGAGGCGGGCGTAGCGGAAGCGTCCGCTACCGTGGCCGACGACGGTGATGTGGTGGCCCAAGCGAACCAGCGCGCCGCGGCCCGAGCCGGGCGCCGCGCGCAGCACGAGATCCGCGGGGTGGCCGATGCTGCCCGAGTCGTCGACGCCCAGGTAGGCGCGGTAGAGCGCCAGCAGGTACATGCGCGCGCCCCAACCGTAGAGCGAGGCCCCGCCGGGCGTCCCGTCTGCGGTGTACCACTCGTTGAAGCCGGTGGCGTTGTTGGCGCCACGCGCGGCCAGACCGTCGAGCACGGCCGCCGAGGTACCGATGGCGTCGTTGCGCGCGGCCGCGATGGCCAGCAGGCCGCCGACGGTCGGCCAGTAGGCGCTCTGGTAGCGCCCCGGCGCCATCCAGTTGTGGATGGCGCCGTAGTCTTCCGGCGCGTAGTCACCGTAGAGCACACGCGCCGGCCCGCCGCCGTCGCCGCCCAGCAGATAGCGCGCCTGACCCGTGACGGCGGCGAGCACGCTGCCGCGGCGGCGTGGGGTGGCCACGCCTGCGGCGACGAGCAGGGCGTTGGCGTCGACCTCGAAGTAGTCGCGCCCCGCCGGGGCCGGCACGGCGCCGTAGTGGCCGAACGACGCCAGGGGGGGCGCGTCACGGTGCGCGGGCGCGGCGACGCGCCAGAGCTTTGTGTTGGCGTCGTACGCGATGCAGGAGGCCGCGCGCGCGTAGGTATCGGCCGCCTTGCTCGCCTTGCGGCCCCCGGCCAGCAGCTCCATCGCCGCCATGGCGTGGGTGGCGCGGTACCACAGGCCCTCTAATTGAGGCGTGTAGCCCTGGCGCGACACCTGATCGGCCCAGTCGGCCGCCCAGTGCTGTCCCGTGGGCCTCAAGGACGCCCACAGCAGGCAGTCGCTGCCGTGCCGACGGTCGACGTAGGCCCCATGCATCCAGCCCCAGGCCCGCCGCAGGGCCGGCAGCGCGCGCCGCACCAGCCCCACGTCGCCCGTGAGCCGATACGTATCGAGCACGGCGGCGATCATGATCGGCGTTTCGTCGTACCAGCCGGAGTACTCGAAGGTGATCCAGCCGCCGGACGGCTGCTGGTGGGCCAACCAGTAGCGCAGTTCGCCCCGCGCGTACGTTGAGAGTGTGCCGCTGTCGTCAGGGACCATGCCCCACGCGTAGCTGTCGCGAATCCACAGGCCCTTGTAGAAGGGGGCGGCGCGGTGGCCAATCTCGGTCTGGTTGGCGGACAGCACCGCCAGCGCGACCCGCTCGGCGCGGTCGAGCACGGGGTCGCCGGTGACGACGGGGAGCGCGGCGGGGGCGAGCGGCGGGCGGGCGGCGGTGGTCAGCAGCAGGGTCTGCAGGAGGACAAGTACGAGGAGGAAAGCGCGCGCCTGTCGCGTCATAGCTACTCCGAACACTACGCTTCTGTCACGTTGTTACTTACAGAGTATAAGCGGTTAGCGATTAGCTGCTAGCAATCGTGGGGCAAGGCGCGCCCCGTGATCGTGATTGTGAGCGCCGTGGGCCTGGCTCTGGAGGACAGGGACAGGGGCGTTTTGGGCAGGTGGGCGAAAGGTGTTGGGACAGCATTAGGTTTATGATACAGGCGCGACAGCAGGGGAGAGGGCCGCTCCGTGACAATAAAGCTTTTGCCCGCCGGCTGGCACTTATTAGGTGAAGCTTCACAAACAGGCCGGTTCGAACCAGGAGTTGTCGATTGGACGGGGACGGGGCACGAGACGCGGGGCAGGACGGGGCGCGAGAGCCCGACCTTTTCGAGGGGCTGATCGGGCGCTACCAGAACATGGCGTTCGGCTACGCCCTGTCGCTGCTGCGCGACTATCACCTCGCCCAGGACGCCACGCAGGAGGCCCTGTTCATCGCCTACGTAAACCTACCCAAGCTCCGCGAGCCCAAGGCGTTCCCCGGCTGGCTGCGCGGCATCGTGCATCATCAGTGCTGCCGCTACCTGCGCGTGCGCCACTTCGACACGGTGTCGCTCGACGAGGCGATTGGCGTGCTGGAGAGCGCCGTCGGGCCGGAGCGGCAGCTGGAGATCGCGGAAGGGTTCCATCGCGTGCTGGCCGCGATCAGGGCCCTACCTGAGCCCCAGCGTGAGGTGGGGCTGCTGTACTACATCAAAGACTACTCGCACCGCGAGATAGCCGCGTTCCTGGAGCTGCCGCCGACGACGGTCAATAACCGGCTGCACGGGGCGCGCCAGACGCTAAGAAGGAGGCTGGCAATGATAGGCGACAAGGTTGGCCGCGTGGTCGCGACCGACGGCCCGGTGGTCGATGTGCTCTTCGCACACGGGGATATGCCCCTGATCCTGAGCGCGCTGGCGCCGGCCGGCAGGGAGGGGGACCAGAAAGAGGCGTTGCAGGTGGTGCGACGCGTGGGGGATGGCCTGGTGCGGTGCCTCGCGCACGGCGCTGCGGGCGCGGTCCCCGCCGTTGGGGCTATGGTCGCCGATACGGGCGGCCCGATGCTCGCATCCGCCGATGCGCGGACGCTGATGGAGGCGCTACCTTTGTTGGTCGCGGCCACCCACGACGACGCCCGGCGGCCGGGGATGCTGGAGACGGGGATCAAGGTGATCGACCTTCTGTGCCCCTATGCGAAGGGGGGCATGGTCGGATTCTTCGGTCCCGCCGGTACCGGGCGCATGGTGGTGAGCGCGGAGGCGCTGCGCAATACTGCCCGCGCCGACGACGGCGTCACCATCGTCGCTTTCGTCCACGGCGCCTCGGAGGCCAGGGGATGGTACGACGCGCCGGACGAGGTACCGCACCCGACGGGCGCGGGCGCGCTCGTCTGCCTGCCCATCGATAACCCGATCGATGCGGCCTCGCCGGCGGCGCTCGCGGCCTCGTCGCTCCTCGACGCGCGAACGTACCTGTCGTCTGCCCTCGGTAAGGCCGGCATCTGGCCCGCCGTCGACCCGCTGCTCTCGACCTCGCGCCTCATGGACCCTGCTATCATCGGGCAGGAGCACTACGATGTGGCGCGCGGCGTGCGCGATCTCCTGCGCCACTACAGGGACCTGCAGGAGGGCGCGCCCGACGGTGCGCCGCGGTCCCTCACGCCCGAGGATCACATGATCGTGGCGCGGGCGCGCCGGGTTCAGCGATTCCTCACGCAGCCGTTCTTCGTCGCCGAGCCCTTCACCGGGCGCGCCAGCCAGTATGTGAGCCGCGCCGAAACGATACGGGGCTTCAAGGCGCTGCTGGAGGGCGCCTACGACGATCTGCCCGAGGACGCCTTCCTGTGGTGCGGCCCTATCGAGCAGGCCGTCGAGCGCGCCAAAACCTCCAATATATAGGTAGTGGGCGAGGGGCGGGGCCGCATGCGGCCCCGCCCCTCGCCCACTACCTATATATTGGACAGTAGCTGCGCTACTTGCGCTACTGCGCGAGCCCCTCGGTGCTGCGTAGGGTGCTATGGTTGGGGGCGAAGACGGTCTGCTCGGCAATGAAGCCCTGTGGGCTCGTCGAGGAGAGGATCGCCCCGTGGATCGGCGCGAAGCCGGGGATGAGCCGGTTCACGTCGAGCGTGTAGCGCTGCGTCGGCTGTACGTCGATGCGCTTGGTGATTTGCTGGCCGTTGCTGCCGTAGAAGGTCGCGTCGACCGGGACCGTCGCGGACGACGGGTTGTAGAGCAGCAGGAACTCGCTGTTGCCCTCCGTGTTGCCGCCCGGGAAGCTCCAGCGCACGCCCGCGCCGTTGCGCCCGAACACGTCGGAGCCAGGGATGCCCGCGGAGTTGGGCGAGCCGAAGTACTCGGGCCGCTCCACCACGACCGGCTGGTCGCTCGTGACCACGCTAGCCACGCCGCTGGCGCTCAAGATGTCGTTGAGCTTGATGTTGGCCCGGCTGCGCGCCGCCACCAGGACGGTGCGGCTACCCAGGGGATTGCCTCCGCCGCCGAAGAAGCTGGCCGTGACCAGGGCCGGCGTCAGGTTGGGGTTGAGCACGGTCAGGAATGTCTCGAAGCGGTTGACGGTCGTGCCCTCAGCGAAGACCCAACTCGTCGCGGCGGTGTTGGTCCCGGCGCGCGTGGTCATGCCGTAGCCGTTCGCGCCGAAGGTCAGGGTGCGCTCGACCACGACCGGGCGGTCCGACGTGGCGACGATGCTGACCGACTTGCCGGGGAACTGCGCGTTGATGTCCACCACGCCGTTGCTGTGCGCGGGGACCGTCACGGGCACGCTCTTGCCCGCGCCGCCGCCCAGCGGCAGGATCTGCAGCTGCACATGCGCCGGGGTGGTCTGGTCGGGGTTGAGGATCGACACGCTCTCGCGGAAGGAGAGGCCGGTGTAGCCCTCGGCCAGGTACCAGGTCTGCCCCAGGCCGGTATTGCCCAGGATGGCGTCGCCGTCCTGGCCGGGGCGGTTGATGTTGAGCTGCGCCGTGATGCGGCGGTCGGCGCTCACAACGAGGCCAAAGGCGCCGCTGAACGGCTCGAGCGAGGCGACCGCGAGCGTCTGCTGCGAGGTGGGCTTGACCGTCACCGTCTTGGTGTCGGTCGCGCCGTTGTTGAAGTAGAAGGTGAGCTTGACGGTGGCGGGCTGGCCGTTGGCGTTGAGCAGGTTGACGAAGGACTTGGCCGAGGCCGTCTGAAGGCCGCCCGCGAAGTAGTACTGCTCCGCGCCCTTCAACTGGCCGGTCAGCGACGCGACCGCGCTCACGCGGCTGCGGTTGCCGATGGCGCTCACGGTGTTCAAGCCCTGTAAGAGGGCGCTGGGCGCCGTGAACGAAGCTGTGAAGGCGCCGTTGTTCGTCGAGATCGGCGCGGTGGTCGAGATGGCCGCGCCGTTGAGCGCGAGCGTGACCCGCTCCTCCCGCCCGAAGCCGCTGCCGGTGACCATCTCAGTAGCGCCAGGGGCCGCCGTGGCCGGGTTGAGCGAAATAGAGGGTGTGAGCGCCTGCACGGTCACCTTGGCCTGGGCCGAGCGCTTGCTCGTGACGCCCAGGGCGCTGAGCGTGTAGACGCCGGGTTTGAGGCCGTAGGCGAAGGTCACGCCGGTGGGCGTAAGGGCGCCCGCGGCGGTCGCCTTGGTCGTCGTGGCCGTCTTAGCTCCGTTGATGAGGATGACGACGGTCTCGTTCGCGGCGTAGCCGGTCCCCGAGAGAGTGACGAGGCCGCCGCGGTTGGTCGTGGTCGGCGTCACGGCGAGCGTGGCCGTCACGACGGGCGTCACGGTCGCCTTGGCCGTCGCCGTGGCGGCGGGCACCTTGGTCGCGGGCGCCTTGGTCGCGGTGGCGGCAGGCTTGGTCGCCGTGGCGGCGGGCGCGGTCGCCGTGGCCGCCGCGACCGCGGCGGACGCAGGCGTCGCCGCGGCATAGCCAGACATGACCAGACCGCCCGTCAGCAGCACGGCCAGACCAGCCCCTAAACGTGGTGTAGAACCCATGATAGCGTAATTCCTCCAAGCGCCCATGTGCGATATCGATAAGTGCACGGGCCTAGCAAGGCGCGCCGGCCGAGATCTATACCCGGGGTGGATACTCGCCGCGGCGCCTCTCGCGCTGTCCCGGTGCGAACGACCGAGACCAGCAGATCAAGACAAAGCTTTCGTCCTGGCTGTCGACAAGAGCTCTATCTTCACTATAGACAACAGGTGGCGGAATAGCATGATATAAAACTCACCTGTTGCGACGGTGATAAAGGCAAGAGTGGGACCACGACATGGCGATTAGCCGTTAGCTTTGGGGAGCGGGCGCATCCACAATCGCTTCGGCGGATGCTCATTCGGTCGCCTGTCGCCGAAGGTCGCCCCCTCGGTCACAGATAGCTAGCCGTTAACCGCGGTCCACGCCACGAAGAGCAGATAGGCCGCGATGATCGCGCCGCCACCCGCGCGCGTGAGGCCACGCCGGCGCGACAGCAGCGCCAGCGCGACGACGGTCATGCCCAGCAGCCAGGGCAGGTCGGCCCTTCCGGGGCCCCGCGTGGCCACGCCGCCGAAGACGAGCGCCGGGAGGGCGACGCCGGCGAGCGCGTTGATGGTGTTGCTGTTGAGCGTCTCGCTCACGACCGCCGCGCCGCGCCCCTGCAGCGCCAGGCGCGCCGCGGCGTAGGCGTTGGGCAGGCTGGTTAGGGCCGCGAGCGCGACCGTGCCCACGAGCGCGTCCGGCGCCCGCCACGCCGTGGCGAGCGCCAGTGCGGCCGACACCAGGGCAAAACTCCCGCCGACGATGAAGGCCAGCGCCACGAGGATCAGGGGGGCGAGTAGCCACGAGCCCGGCCCCGCCCCGGGCGACGCCGCGGCGCCGATGCGCGGATCCTCGGCGGATTCGTGGTCGACCTCGCTCACGGCGACGGCGAGGAAGGGGGCCAGCCGCCAGGGCAGGGGCAGGCGCGCCAGGCGCCGCGGGGGCGCGCCCAGCACGAGGCAATAGGGGATGAACAGCACGACCAGCAGCGCGGCGGCCGCGACGGGCGCGAGCAGGCCCCACACGAGTCCGGCGGTGATGAGCGTGGAGAGCGCGGCGACCCCGCCGTCGAGGAGCAGGCCTTGGCGATGCACACGCACGTGGCCGGCCAGCACGGCGCCGAGACCCAACAGGGCGGCCAGGTTGAAGATGTTGGAGCCGAGCACGACGCCGAGTCCCACGGCGCCGTTGCCGGCGTGCAGCGCCACGAGCGCGGACGAGACCTCGGGTGCGTCGGCGCCCAGCGCGGTGAGCAGGCCGAGCAACCCCTCGGAAAGACCCAGGCGCGCGCCGAGGCGGTCGAGCCCGCGCACCAGCGCATCGCTGGCCACGAGCGTGACCGCCAGTCCGGCCGCGAAAACGAGCAGGGCGAATCCGGGAGACTGCATACGCGCTATAGCAGTGGGCGGACGGCGCCGATGAGGATGAGCGAGCCGGTCACGACGAGGGGGAGGCCGTGGGCGCGCGCCAACTCTTGCGCCCGCGCCAGCGCCTTGGTATGGTCCGGCACGAACGCGACATCGGGCGCGGGCACGCGGCGCAGCAATTCCTCCATGACGATGTGGGCTCCGCCCGCGCGACGCTCCCACGGCGGCTCGGTCACGACGACGGCCGCGGCGAAGGGGGTCAGCGCGCCGACCATGGCCGCGATGTCTTTGTCGCCCAGGATGCCGAGCAGGAACACCGCGCGCCCCCCCGGCTCTCCCCGCGGTCCCGCCACCCCCGGGAGCAGAGCGGGCAGGGCGACGGCCAGCGCGCGCGCCGCGCCGGCCGAGTGCGCGCCGTCGAGGAGCGTGCGCGGGTCGTCGCCCATCCACTCCAGCCGGCCCGGCACGCGCGTCGCCGCCAGGGCGCGGCGCACGGCCACCTCGTCCGCCCGCCCGCCCGCCCGCGCGACGCCCAGGACGCCCAGGACGCCGAGCGCGTCGATCGCGCCGACGGCGCAGGCGGCGTTGGCCCGCTGGTGGGGTCCCAGCAGGCCCAGGGGCAGGTCGACGTACTCATGGGCCGGCGTCGCGATGCGGAAGCCGGAGGGGTCATCCTCGGCCGCGTAGCGCACCTCGCCGTCGCCCTCCCCGGCGGTCACGCGCCACAACAGGGCGTCCAGGCGCGCGCACTCTTCGGCGATGATGCGGAGCGCGGTCGCTTCGGTCGCCGCGGTCACGACGATGCCGCCCGGCTTGGCGATGCCGGCCTTGTGGCGGGCGATGTCGGCCAGGGTCGGGCCGAGGAGCTCGGCGTGCTCGAGCGAGACGTTGGTGATGATCCCCACGCGTGCGCTGTTGACGGTGGTGGGGTCGTAGCGCCCGCCCCGGCCGACCTCGACGACGGCGATGTCGACCGCGCGCTCGGCGAAGTAGAGCGCGGCGAGCGCCCACAGCACCTCCATGAACGCGGGTCGCCCGAGCGTGTAGCCGGGCGTGCGGTCCGCGGCAAGATCTTCGATGGCGGGCCGCAGCTTCTCCAGCAGGCGCGCCCAGTCCGCGCGCGCGATCGGCGCGCCGTCGACGGCGATGCGCTCGGTGTAGTCGCGCAGGTGCGGTGAGGTGAACAGGCCGGTGCGGTAGCCGGCGGCGCGCAGGATGCCGGCCGACAGCGCGGCGGTCGAGCCCTTCCCCGCGCTGCCCGTGACATGCAGCGTGGCGAAGCGTCCCTGCGGATCGCCGGCGCGCGCCAGGAGGGCGCGCGCGCGGGCCAGCTTCGCCTCCGGGGCGCCGCGCACCGGCGTCGCGACCAGGCGCTCCAGGTAGGCGATGGCGTCGTCGTAGCTCTCTATCATCGATCTTCTATGCAGTATCGCGTATTAGAGGTCTTTCTCACCCGCCCCCACCCTATGTGTGGCATAATGTACTAACGTACTAACATACCCTGAAGAGGAGAGAGGGCGGAGGGAGGGTGGTGTCCTACGATGGAGGAGAGGGCCGTCGTGGCACGGAGAGTGCGCGTGTGGGGCGGGAAAAGAGCATGGGCATAGATCGACAGGAGTGTGTGATGGAACTGTGGCCGGGCATCCATAGCCTCGACGCGTCGCGCGTGAGCAACGTCTACCTCGTGATGGACCCCCCCATCACCCTCATAGATACCGGCCCGCCCGGGGCACTGCCGCGCATTCTGGCCGCCCTCGACAAGGCGGGGGTGCGCCCGTCGACGCTGGGACGCATCGTGCTCACGCACTGCGACGCCGACCACATCGGCAACGCCTACTCGCTGAGCCTCGTCGCCGACGCCGAGATCTGCGCGCCCGAGGGGGACAAGTCCTACATCACCGGGGAGCGCGGCTTCCCGGGGCCGGCCGCGCGCCAAATCATCGATCTAACCAGGGGGCGCCACCTGCCCCGCCCGCGCGTCGACCGTGTCCTGCGCGAGGGCGACGACCTGGACGGCCTGGTCGTGCGGCATCTGCCGGGCCACACGCCGGGGCACATCGGGCTGCAGCGAGACGGCGTGCTCTTCGGCGGCGACACCTTGTTCGGCGGCCGCAAGCTGCGCCCCGCGCCCGGCTTTCTGACGTGGAACAAGGAGGAAGCGCGGCGGTCGATCGCGCGCATCGGCACGCTGGAAATCGACCTGCTGCTGCCCGGCCACGGCACCCCCGTCAACGACGGCTCCCGCCGCGCCGCCGCGCTCGACCCCTATCGCTAGCGCGGGCGCGATCGGGAACATCGCGGGCCTCTCACCCTCGACTCACGGACTCTGTACGCCAGATTGTGGCCCCCGGGCACGGTGACGCAGGAGGGACGAACAGAGCTCCGGTTCCATAGCTTGTACCCTCGTTTGTACCCTCGTACGGCCGGCGTTGACGCGCGGGGCCACGTTCGATAGGCTACAGCCGTTCCCCCCTGTCCTCTGAGATCGCGCTCACCACTGTTTGAGATTGCTCAACACTAGGGGAAGTCTGTGCCCGCATTATCTTCGTCGCGTCGAACCCTGCTTGTTCTGCTTGTTGTCCTAGTCCTCCTGTCGGCGTTTGGTTCCGGCCGGGGTAGCGCGGCGCAAGGCGGGCGCGCGGGGATGGCCGATCGGGTCGCCGCTAGCAGGCCGGGCGCGGGGGTCCCGCGCACGCGTATGGCCGCCGCGGACTACGCCGACCGGCGGGTGGATTACCGCCTCGTCGGCAACGTCGTGCAACGCTCGACCGACGGCGGCCACCACTGGAGCCAGGTGCTCGATCCGGGCGGGCGCCCTCGGCTGCGCGACAACTCGTGCCACCCCGCCCGCTACCACGACGTGGCCAATCTGCGCGTGGCCGGGCTGTTCCCGGGCGCGCTGCTCGTCGCGGCGCGCGGCGCGCCCGGCGGCGCGCGCCGCGATAGGCGCGACATCGGCTGCGACGCCGCCACCGGCGGCCTCTTCCTGCTCCAGCCCGATGGGCGCGGAGGACTGCGCAGCACGGCTGCCCTCGCGGCCGGCCTGCCCTATGCGCAGGCCCCCGTGACCGGCGCGGGCAGGGGGCGGCCGCGCGCGGGGGTCCCGCACGCCTACGACCTGCTCGACGTGGTCACCGACCCGACAAACCCCGCCGTGCTCTACGCCGAGGCGGCCGCCGGCGCGGGGGTCCCCGCGCCGGGTTCCCCGCCCCCCGGTCTCTATCGGTCCGACGACGGCGGCCTGCATTGGCGCGCGGCGATGCGCGGGCTGCGCGGACGTGTCTCGGGCGGCACGGTCGTGATCGACCCCGCGCACGGCGCCACGCTTTTCGATGCCGTCGGGACGGACGCCGGGACGGCGCTCTATCGCAGCGTCGACCGCGGCGCGCGGTGGTCGGCCGCACGGGGCATCGCGGCCACGCGCACGCTGCGCCTGTTCATCAATGGGGCGAACCCGGCGCTCGCCTACGCGCTGACGGACCGTGCGCTCTACCATAGTCGAGACGCGGGCGCGACGTGGGCGGCCTTCGCGCCGCGGGGCCTGCCGGCCGCCAATTCTATCCGCACCCTCTCCTTCGACCCGCGCGACCCGGCGCTCCTGCGAGTCAGGACGGCCGGGGGCGCTACGCTGTGGCTGCGCGAGACGCGCCCGCCGGCGGCGCCGCGCTTCGACCTTGCGCTGACGCTCACGCCGCGGACCGGCGACCGCGTGGCGCTGGCCCTGCACGCGGCCCCGCTGGCGGCGGCCCGTCTCGCCGTGGTGGCCGGAGCCAACAGGACAGTGGCGCGCCTGACCACCGACGCGGCGGGCTTCGGCTACGCCGAGGTAACCCTGTCCGGCCACGTCGCGCCGGCCGCCCTGCGCGTGCGCGTCGAAACGGGCGGCCGCGGGGCGGTCCTGCGCCCGTGGGCGCCGCGCGGGTACGCGCCGGGACGGGCCATGCAGCGCCCGCGTCCCACGCCGACGCCCAGCCCGACGGGGACCGCCACCGCCACGGCGACCGCGACACCGTTCCCCACGAGCACGCCTCCGCCGACGGCGACGCTCACCCCGACGGCGACGCTCACCCCGACGGCCGCCCCGGCCGCGACGATTGCCCTGCCCACCCCCTACCCGCCCGGCACGCTCGCCCAGGTCTGGGCGTGGCAGCAGCGCGCGCGCACCCTCCCGGTGTGCCCGCAGCCGACCGTGGCGCCTCCGCCCATCTCCGCGACGGCGACGCTCGCGCCCTCGCCCACCGCGATAGCGACGGCGACGCCCCTGGTCTTGCCTTCGCCGACTCTGCCGCTCAGCGCCACGGGCACGCAGGCGCCCCCCGCGACGGCGACGGGCGCGCCCTTGCCCACGGCGACAGCCGTGCCCACGGCCACGCCCACGGCCACGCCCACGCCGCCCGGTCCGTGCGACGCCGGCCCGCCGCCCCCGCGCCAGGACTACGCGGCGGGGTGGGACAACGCCAACCGCCGCCTCTACGTGTTCGGGGGTACCGACAACAAGACCTCGACGGCCTACAACGATCTCTCGGCCTACAGCGCGATCACCAACGCCTGGACGCTCATCGCGCCGGCGCCGGTCGCCGCCCTAGCGCCGCCGGGGCGCTACGGCGCCGGCGCGGCCTGGGACGCCGCGCAGGGCCTGCTACTCGTCTTCGGCGGCATGCGCGGCGCCGGCCCGTACGCCGCTTTCACGAACGACGTGTGGGCCTACGCGCCGGCTACCAACGCATGGACGGCGCTCTCGCCGAACGGGGCGCCCGGCGCACCGAGTCCGCGCGCCCACGCCGCCGTGTCCTGGGACGCCGCCGGCAATCGCCTCCTCGTCTTCGGCGGCCAGACCAACGACCTGTCGCAGTCGACCTTGACCAACGACCTGTGGGCCTTCACCCTGAGTCCGGGTGGGGGCGGGAGCTGGACGCAGCTGTCGCCGAACACCGGCGACCAGAACGCCCCACCCCCGCGGCAGTGGGCGCAGATCGCCTGGGACGCGCCCGCCGGCGCGCTGCGCCTCTTCGGCGGCAAGAACCCCGGGAACGGGGCCATGAGCGATACGTGGACGTGGACGCCGTCCTCGGGCTGGGGCTACGAGGACGCGCCCGACCAGCCGCCGGGGGCCGCGGCGGCCGGCTACGACTGGGACAGTACGCACGGGCGCTTCCTGGTTGGGCCGGGCCTGGCCCTCGCAGGCAACAGCAACGACGTGTGGGACTACGATCCGTCGGCTCACGATTGGGCGCAGGTCCCGGTGGCCAACCCCGCCGCGCCGCCGTTGCGCCAGATGGCGCGGATGGTGTGGGACGCCGCCGACAATCAGTTGCTCTTGTTCGGGGGACGGCAGATCGGACCGGGCGCGGTCCCGAACGTTTCCAACGACCTGTGGGCGCTGACGCCAACGGGCGCGGCCGGCCCCGCGCCGGTCCCGGCGACGCGGGCGCCTGTGGTCAAGGGGATCGACCTGGGGCAGACCGTGCACGCGTACGACAACAAGCTCTACCTCACGGACAAAACGGTGGCGGCCGCGGCGGCCAGTGGCGCGGCCTACGCGCGCGTCTCCTTCTACATCGGTGACGGGGCCATGGCCTGGACCGACGCGCGCTTGAAGGCTTACGACCAGGTGATCGGCATGCTCGACGCGAAGGGCATCGGCGTCCTGGCCGTGGTCGGGAATGGCATCACGGCCGGCTGGTCGCCCGCCAGCTGGGCGCAGAACGCGCAGGAGACGACGGGCGGGAACGGCGACAACCCGGCGATCAGGGACTATGTGCGCGAACTGGGCATCCTGGCCGGCCATTTCTACGGGTCCCCGTCCAACGTGCGGCACTGGGAGCTGTGGAACGAGCCCAACGTGGCGCTGGCCGGCTGCACCGACATCGATCCCACCGCGCAGTGCCTGCAGCACCCGGGCCTGCAGCCCTCCAACTTCGCCGCGCTGCTGGCCGAGTCGTACACGGCGATCAAGGGCAACGCCGCCACACGCGATGCGCAGCTCATCTCGGGCGGCATCTTCGGACACAGCATCGCCGGCGCCTACAGTGCGACGGCGTCGGGGGCCGACTACATCGCCCGGACGTACGACGAGGGCATCAACCGCGCCGGGACGTGGGGGGCCGTCAAAGCGCAGTTCGGCGCGTACCCGCTCGACCTGGTGGGCGAGCACCTCTACGTCGACCAAGGGCAGCGCACCACGCCCGCGCTGCTGCGCGCGTATCTGGGCTGGTTCCACGCGGCGTACGCGGGTAGCGACCCGTCGCGCGGGATCGCCATCACCGAGGCGGGGTGGAGGACGGGCGACGCCAACGAGCCCCACGTCACGGACGTCATGCAGGCCTTCAACCTCGACACTCTTTTCGAGGCGGCGCGGCGCAGCCTTTTCGTGCAGGACCTGCTGTGGTTCGAGTTGCAGGACAACCCCGGCGATCTCAACAGCACATCGTGGGGGCTGCTCGACAGCGGAGGCGCGTCCAAGCCGGCCTATACCCACTTCCAGGCGCAGTGATCCCTTCACCTACCCCGACACCCCAACCCCCTCTCCCGGACGCGAGAGATGCCGGTTGGGCTCTTGGCCCGCGGCTAGGGCCGCTCCCCAGAGGAGCCCCGAATTCGCATGGAGTGGGGAGTAAAGGGTTGTTATCCCATGGCATGATGTCTGCCGTTTTCGGGATGTCGGGAACATCGAAGCCAAGGATGTGGCCGTGCAGTGCGCTACACTAATGGTGTCACCAGCGGTCTTTTAGATAGGGAGCTACCAGCGTGCGCTCACCGACGGCACGAATCCTCGTCATCGAGGACAATATGGACATCGCGACGCTCTTGCAGAGCGTCCTGTCCAGCCACGACTACCACGTGGACCTGGCGGATGATCTCTCGGCCCTGATCGCTAGTCGCGAACACCTGCCCGACCTGATCGTGACCGACCTGCTGATGCCCACCATGGGCGGCGACGAGGCTGTGCGGCGGCTGCGCGAGTCGCCCGAAACATGCGACATCCCAGTCGTGCTGATGTCGGCGTCGCAGGATCTCCCGCGGCATGCGGCCGAGTTAGGGGTCGCCGGCTACCTGAGCAAGCCGTTCGACCTCGACGATCTCCTCGCCGTCGTCTGGCGCGCCCTGGTCATGGCCCGCGACGGCTAAAAACTCTCAGCCTGTGACGATTCTATCGCCCCTATCGCTTTTTCCCCGATTAGATAGCATCAGAGAATTGCCCGGACGCGACGGAGGCCCGCGACCACTAAGGTCGCAGGCCTCCGTCGCGTTCGTGGAGAGTAGTAGTGGGGCAGTTAGGGCTTGTTACGCTCCGGCGGGCAGCGGTGTCGAAATATCCTTGATGTTATACCCCGCGCCGTTCGCCTGGCTGCCGAGTTGGCTCGACTGCGAGTTCAGGCCTTGCAGGGAGGAGTCAACAGTCGAGGGATCGACGTTGCCGTTCTTGCCGTTGAACGTGCCGTACGTGCCCTTGGCCTTGCCGAGCAAGGCGTTAATCGGCGAGGCGAGCGCATGCAACGTCTTGCTGTTGCTCTCGTTGGCCCTCTTGTACGCGGCGTTGAGGCGGTTGACGGCGATTAGGAGGACGACGCCGGCCGCGATGATATGCTTGGTCCGGCCCGATGTACCCGACGCATAGTAGCCCTGCTGATACTTCTTGTAGACGTGGTGGATAGCGAAGAACGCAATGCCCATGTCGAACAGGAAGCGCGTCCGATCGAAGAATGCCTGGTTGTGCGCCGCAGGCGCGCTGGCGACGGGGACGGTTCGCACGGCGGCGCTGGCGCGGCCGGTGAACGACGGCCCGGCGATGCTCACCATGAGCAGCGCGAGCAGTCCAATGGCGAAAAGCTTGATCTTCATTAGTCCGGTCCTCAAATCCTTCTGGTTTTCTTGTGGTTGGGACGTTCGTCCGACCGTTGCAACTACTCTCCACGGTCCGTGAGACCGTTGGGACTCATCGGGTATTACTCTACCCAAGCGCCCACTAAAGCACAATGCGTGCCAGCGAAACTGCCGAACAACCAACGGGCTATTGACCCGTAGCCCTACGGGGCGTATCATATAGTTGCATGGTGACGCAAGTGTTAACGCGAGAAGACGTGGCGCTGGGCGACGGGGTCCTCGGGCCGACTGCCGACGGTGGAGGTATCGGGCCGCACCCGAACGGCCGGGGCAACGGGCAGGACCTGCCGCCGCGCGTCGTCGATACGCTGGCCGGGGTCTTCGCGGCCCTCGGTGAGCCGGCGCGCCTGCGCATCGTCCACGCCCTATCGCGCGGCGAGTTGTGCGTGGGCGACCTGGCGACCACGCTCGGCATGGCCGTCCCCGCCGTGTCGCAGCACCTGCGCGTGCTGCGCGACCTGCGCATCGTGCGCAACCGCCGCGCCGGCAAGTCGATCTACTATGCCCTCGACGACAGTCACGTGTCCGACCTGTTCCACCTGGCGTTGGCGCACGTGCAAGGAGGCGAGGACTGATGGTGGCCTCTGCCCACGACCACGACCACGATGGCCACGCGCATGGCCGGCGCGACCACGGTGGCCACGCGCACCCGCATGCCCGCGGCGTCGAGGCTGGGTTGCGCCTCGCCCTGGTCCTCACCTTCGTCATCCTGCTGGTCGAGGTCGCGGGCGGCCTGCTCTCGCACTCCCTCGCCCTGCTGGCCGACGCCGGCCATGTACTGACGGACGCCGGCGCACTGGCCATGGCGCTCTTCGCCGCGCGCCAGGTACACCGGCCCGCCGACCAGACGCGCACCTACGGCTACCACCGCACCGGCATCCTCGTGGCGCTGCTCAACGCGGCGATGCTGATCGCCATCACCCTCTTCATCGTCGTCGAGGCCTACAGCCGGCTCGCGCACCCCGAAAAGGTGCAGACCGCGCCTATGGTCGTCGCCGCGGCGATCGGCCTCGTCGTCAACCTGTTCACGGCGACCCGCCTGCACGGCCACGGGCACGACCTCAATACGCGGGCCGCGTGGCTGCACGTGGTCAACGACGCCGGGGCCTCGGCCGGCGTCATCGTGGCGGCGCTGCTCATCGCCTTTACCGGCCAGACGGCGCTCGACCCCGTGCTCTCGGTCGCCATCGCCGCGCTCATCGCGGTCGGGGCCTGGCGTCTGCTCAACGAGGCGCTGACGGTGCTAATGGAGGCGGCGCCGCGCGAGATCAATATGCCCGAGTTGGTGCGCCAGATGCTGGGCGTATCGGGGGTGCGCGACGTGCACGACCTGCACGTATGGAGCATCGGCAGCGGTCTCACCGCGCTCAGTTGCCACGTGCGCATCGACGATCAGCCGCTCTGCGATGGGCTGAGTGTCGTCGATCGGCTCAACGCGACGCTGCGCGATCGCTTCGGCATCGCGCACTGCACGATCCAGCCCGAAACGACCGGCTGCGCCGCCCCCGACCTGTACTGCGCGCTGCCGTGCGGGTGCTGCGAGGAGCCGTCAGCCGTCGGCAATCAGCCGTCAGCGGTTGGCGAGTAACGATGGCGCTGATCTACTGGGAGCGGGGGGGGGGCGCGGGGGGGCGGCGCGCCCCCCCCCCCCCCGCTCCCAGTGAATATAACCAGGATATGACCACGGGCTACAACGCGCCGGCGCGCGTGGGCGAGGCGGTGCTCGAGACAAAGGGATCGCGCTTCTACGCGCGGGCCGTGCCCACCGCGACGGGGGGCGAGGTCCAGGCCCTGCTGGCCGCGGCGCGCGCCGGGCGCCCGGAGGCCAACCACCATGCCTACGCCTACCGGCTCGGACCGGCCGGTGAGATCGCGCGTTTCAGCGACGACGGGGAGCCGGGGGGCACGGCGGGGCGGCCTATGATGGAGGCGCTGTTGCGGGAGGGGCTGGTCGACATCGCCGTCGTGGTGTCGCGGCGCTTCGGCGGCACGCTGCTGGGGGCGGGCGGCCTCGCGCGGGCGTACGGCGGCGCGGCGGCCGAGGCGGTGCGCGCGGCCGGCGTCGTCACGCTGCGCCCGCACGCGCGCCTGCGTCTGACCGTCGAGTACGGGTTGCTGGGCGCCGTCGAGCAGGAGGTCCACCGGCTGGGGTTGCGCGCACCGAAGATAGAGTACGGCGAGCGCGCGACATTGACGCTCCTCGCGCCCGCCGGCGAGGTCGCGCTTTTTCAGGAGCGCGTGCGCGATCTCTCGGCCGGTCGGGTAGAGGCGCGCGTCGAGGGCACGGCGTTCGCGGAGTAAAGGGCACCGCGTTCGCGGAGTAAGATGTCTCGACACATGCGGGGCGCATCTAGCATGATTCACATGATATCTTAGGTGGAACCAAGGGTGAGGAGAACGAGCGTATGACAGGATTGGATCAGACTCAGCTCGACGAGTTGCGCGGGCGCCTCGAAAGTGATCGCGACAGCCTGCGCGTC
>JAABVA010000914.1_pt1 | contig 33599 bp, 25 predicted proteins | sample 5560331 | NCBI WGS metagenome assembly JAABVA01 (sample SAMN12812661, study PRJNA571458) | rock metagenome | isolation source: Antarctica rocks | place: Antarctica: Victoria Land, Mt New Zealand sud | collected 2016-01-07 | reverse complement strand
CCCCGCGTGGAGAGGGGGTCGGGCGCGTATCACGCCCAGACAGACCTTTTAAGGTCCGTCGTCTGCCATGACCTTTTAAGGTCAGGCCGCGTCAACGGTGTCAGTCGAACAGGCCGCGCGTGAGGTAGATAATGGCGACAAAGCGCTTGTAGAGCGACAGCGTGTCGTCGTCTTCCATGACGACCGTGCGCGCCTCGGTCCGGGTGACGCCGGCGATCGCCAGCGCCATCTCGGCCATATCGGCGCTCAGGAATTCGATCTCCACGCGCACTGGGCGGTCGATGGCTGGGCTGACGCCTTGCGCGCTAGCGCCCAACGCTGTGACGGCGCGCGTGGCTCCCTCACCGATGAGACGCCGCGCCACTAGCGGGTGCAGGTTGCGCGCGGCGAAGCGGCCCAACCCCTCTTTGACCCTGATACGCTCGGCGGCGGGCGCGAACCACGCCGCCTCGTCGACGGTCACGCGGTCGCCGGTGACAAGCACGATCGGTACGTTGTAGTGCGCCGCGACGAGCGCGTTGAGCGCCGATTCGCCCGCGATATGCCCATTGACACGGACCGCGTGGATGGCGTTGGGGCTGTAGGTGTGCGAGAGGATGGCCGCCGGGGCGCCGATCGAGCCATGATAGCTGACGAAGAAAACGCCGTCGAACGAGTCATCGAGTCCTTCCATCATGTAGAGCGGCTTGTGGCGCCCGCTGATGAGCGTGGCTTCTCCGGCCAACTCGTCGGCGTGTAGATTGCGCATGTTGTGGTGCGCGTCGTTGACGACAACCTCTGTGGCGCCGCCGGCGCGCGCGCCCTCGATGGCCGCGTTGACCTCGGCGATGAGCAGAGCGCGCCCGTGCGCGTATTCGGGATTACCCTCGATGGCTTGCTCCCACGCGACGATGCCGCTCGTCCCCTCGAAATCGGTTGATAGGTAAATTTTCACGCGCTCTCCTTTTGTTGTCACTCGTTGCCGAGTCCGGCAACCTGCCAGTATCGTGTCCACGCGGACAGTCCATCCCATAAGCGGGAGGCGCGGAAGAATTCGTTGGGCGCGTGGAAGTCTTCGTCCGCGGTGGAGAACGAGAAGAAGACGGTGTCGATGTCTAGCGTGCGCTTGAATATTTCGGCGACCGGCAGCGTCCCGCCAATGAACACGTCGAGAGGCTGCCGGTCGTACTGCTCGCGTAGGACCCGCCGCGCCACTTGCAGACCGGGATGCGCGCTGTCGATGCGGTAAGCCGGCGCGCTTCCCGGATGGACCGTCACCTCGACCTCGACACCGGCGGGCGTATGGGCGTCGATGTGCCGCCGCAGGAGCGCCAGGATGTCGTCCGGCCGCTGGCCCGGCGTCAAGCGGCACGATATCTTGGCGTGGGCGGACGCGGAGATGACCGTTTTGCTCCCCGGTCCCTGATACCCGCCGCCGAGTCCGTTCACCTCCAGCGTCGGCCGCAGCCATTGACGCTCTAGCGTTGTGTATCCCGCTTCCCCAAAGAGAGCGGGCGCTCCAACCGACGCGCGGTAGGCCTCGTCGTCGAAGCCGAGCTCCGCGATCGTCCGCCGCTCCGCGGGACTTGACTCGGACGCCGCGTCGTAGAAGCCCGCGACGGCGACGCGCCCGTCGCTCGTGTGTAGAGAGGCGACCAGGGCGGCCAGAGCGTGGAGCGGATTCTGGACCGCGCCGCCATGACGCCCCGAGTGGAGATCGGACCGTGGGCCGCGCACCTCGAGGTCAAGCGCGACCAACCCGCGACTGCCGACGGAGATCGACGGCTCGCTCGCACGCCACATCGCGCCATCGGCGTTGAGCGCGTAGGTGGCCGCGAGCCGCGCGGCGTGCGCGGTGACGAAGCTGTCCAGGTGCGGGCTGCCGATTTCCTCTTCGCCCTCGAAGAGCAGCTTCACGTTGACCGGCAGCGCGCCGTCCGTGGCGAAGAACGCCTCGGCCACCGCGATTGGGATGAACATGGGGCCTTTGTCGTCACTGGCTCCGCGCGCGTAGACGCGGCCGTCGCGCATCTCGGGGGCGAAGGGCGGTGAGAGCCACTGTTCCAGCGGGTCCGGTGGTTGGACATCGTAGTGTCCGTAGACCAGGATGGTCGGCTGGTCAGGAGCGCCCAACCATTCGGCGTAGACGACCGGATGTCCATCCGTCTCTATGATCTCCACGGCCAGCGGCCCCGCCCGCCGCAACCGCGCCTCTACCCATCGCGCCGCCTCCCGGATGTCGGAGCGGTGGGCAGGATCGGTACTGACGCTGGGGATGCGTAGAAAAGCATACAAATCGTCCAGGATGCGGTCGCGCTGTGTCTCCAGGTAGCGCTCGGGCGCGGAATGCATGTCCAGCCATCCTTCCCACTTATCATCGAATCGTCGAATCGTCGTATCCACGAGCTAGAATATCGCCGAGCCGCCGTCCACGCTCAGTACCTGCCCGGTACACCAACCGGCGTAATCGGAGGCGAAAAACAGCACCGCGTGGGCGATGTCCTCCGGCGCGCCGAGCCGCTTCAAGGCGATCTTGTCGACGAGTGAGCGCTGTCCCTCCTCGCCGTACGACTCCCACTGACGCTGGGTGGTCGGGTTACTCAACACAAACCCCGGCGCCACGGCATTGACCGTGATGTCCCAGGCGCCCAGTTCGTGCGCCAGCTGGCGCGTCAGGCCGAGTTGCCCGGCCTTCGCGCTGGCGTAGGCCTGGATGCCGGTCAGGCTCACGCTGCGGCCTGCTCCCGACGAGATGTTGACGACGCGCCCGTAGCGTTCACGTTTCATCACCGGCGCCACGGCGCGGGCCCAGTAGAACGACCCGGTCAGGTTGACGGCGACGATGCGGTCCCAGTCGGCGCCGCTCACGCTCTCGATCGGCTGCCCTACCTGCCCGAGAACACCGCCCGCCGTGTTGACGAGGATGTCGATGCGTCCCTCGGCAGCGTCCACGCGCCCGACGAAATCCGCCACCTCGCTCTCGCGCGTCGCATCGACCGCTCCCAGCTCGCAGCGGCCGCCCGCGTCCTGGCACGCCTGTTGCGTCGCGGTCAGGTCATCCCGCAGGATGTCGTTGGCCCACACATAAGCGCCGCGCCGGCTCAACTCGACGCAGATCGCGCGCCCGATTCCGTGCGCCGCGCCAGTGACGACGGCCACCTTGCCCTCGAAGCTGAACTCCATTCGGCCCTCTCTCTTTTCTCATCCAACAGTAGCGCCGTGGGCCTGGCCTTAAAAGACCATGGCAGGGACCGGACCTTAAAAGGTCTCTTCACGACCAGCGTAGTACCTGCACAACGGCAGGGACCGGGATCGTTATAGATCCCCACGCCACGGACACGCAGCCGACTCACGGACGCACGCCGCGTGTATAGCGACCAAGCAGACCTTTCAAGGTCCGGTCCCTGCCATGGTCTTTTAAGGCCAGGCCATCCTATAAATCGGCGATAACCGCGCGGGTCTCCTCGACACCGACGCGCCAGATCGATAGCATCTGCTCATCGGGCTTCTCGTAGGCCCCGCCGTAGTTGCCGTCGCCCAGCATATCCTTCACTCCTTTGGGCGAGAGCGCGCGCAGGCGGTTCAAGTCGGCCATCGGTTTCTGGCCGGACGGCGCCGGGGCGACCCGGTTCCAGGGAAAATTTTCCATCCACGAGCCATGCGAGCATAGCGAGTCGACCGCCTGCACCGCCTTCCAGGTTCGGGGCGCGTTCCACCAGTTGTGCAGCGCGACCGTCACGCCGGGATGGTCGGCCATCCACTCTCCCGCGAGCGACGCGGCCGGGCTGTTGCCACCGTGGCCGTTGACGAGCACAATACGCCGGGCGCCTTGGCCCGCCAGGGCGTCGAGCAGGTCGCGCACCACGGCCAGGTAGGTAGACACGCGCAGGCTGAGCGAGCCGGGGAAGGCGAGAAAGTAGGGCGTGATGCCGTAGGCGAGGGCCGGGAAAACGGGCACGCCAAGTGGTTCGGCCGCCTCGACGGCGACGCGCTCGGCCAGGATCGCATCGGTCATCAGGCTCAAGTAGGCGTGCTGCTCGGTGCTGCCGAGCGGCAGGACGACCTTGTCGTCGTGCGCCAGGTAGTCGGCGAGTTGCATCCAGTTCATGTCGGCGACGCGCATGTCAGTCTCCTCTCACTATATCCCGCGGCCCCGTTATCTTCCATAGCAAGAACCTTAGCACGCGTGGGCGTATCATGGCTCGTAGCGCTTTTGTACGAACAATCGACGCGCGGTGTATGAACCCTGTCTATTGACAACGACCGGCCTACTAGTGTTATATAACACTAAATGACTGACGAGGGAGTCTGACATGCCCGTACGAATCTCGCTTGACCGCGATTTACCTGTCCCAATTGGCGTGCAGTTGAAAGGCCAAATCGAATATGGCATCGCGTCAGGCGAGTTACAGCCGGGAGAACAGTTGCCGTCGGTGCGCGAGTTGGCGGCGCGCATGGAGGTTGCCCAGTTGACGGTTAGTCATGCGTACAGCGCGCTCAAGCGCGATGGACTTATCCAGATGCGGCCGGGTATGGGCACGTATGTGGCCCCACGCGGCGACAACATCGCGGCCGATACCGAGTGGGCCGCCTTGCGCCGTTTGGTCGACACCATGATCGTGGGGGCGCTGGAGCGGGGCTTCAGCCCGTCGGAGATTAACCGCGCGGTCGCGGTCCGGCTGGTCACCACGGGGGCGCGCCGTCCGCGCATCGCCATTGTCGGCCTCTTCGATCACGCTACCCAGGCGTACGCGCGCGACCTCGCCGACCTGCTCACCGACCTTGAGCCGGAGGTAACGCCCTGGACAGTGGCGGGACTGCGCGCGGACCAAGAAGCTTGTGTTCGTGTCTGCACGGCCGATGTCATTCTCACGTTGCCTAATCGGGTCAAGGAGGTGCGGAAGTTGCTGGGTCCGGATCATCCTCCCATTCAAGGGTTGTCTTTCATCGCGCATCCGACGACGGTCGCGCGATTGCGTGCGTTGCCCGGCGATCTCCACCTGGGATTGGTTAGCACGTTCGCTGAGTTTCTACCAACGATGTTGCAGGGCGTTACGGCCTGCGTTCAATCGCGTCACACGTCACTGTGTACGACGCTGTCCGATACCGAACGCCTCTCACTGGTGTTGGCGCGGGCGGACGTCGTTATCTATGCCAGCGGCAGCGAAGAGGTCCTGGCGGGCTTGGCCGCCCATACACAAGCAATCGAATACCTGCACACCCCGGAACAGTCGACTGTCGAGGACCTGCGCCCCCTCCTCACGGGCATCCAGGGAGTGTCTTTCTCCACGGGCGAGAAGAGGAGGTGGTCCGCGGCCTTAGCGGCGTCGCGCTAGCGCCCCTGGCGGCGGCTATCGTCGCCGTCGTACGTACCCCTGCTTTATGGTCATAGTCGAGCTATATAGGAGCCATCATGACTTTCCTTCGTCGTCCACAATTCGCCCGTCGCGCCCTCGCCGCCGGGCTGCTCTCAGCCCTGGCCCTCGGGAGCGCGGCGCACGCGTTGCCAACTCAGGTTCGGGCCGCGGCGCCTCACGCCAGTACGACCGCGAACACTCTGACCCTTGGGTGGGCCATCGAGACCAAGACCCTCGATCCGGCTAACAACCCCCAGAACCCCGACATCTGGGTTATCTCCAACATCTACGACCAACTCATCCGCGTCGCCAACGATGGCAAGACACTGACGCCGGACCTGGCCACGAGTTGGAACATCACTGGCAACGGTACCGTGTACACCTTCCACCTGCGCTCCGGCGTCGTCTTTCACAACGGGCAGAAGCTCACCGCCGCTGACGTCAAGTTCTCTCTCGACCGCGCCCGCAATCCTAGCGAGGCCTGGTCGTGGACGCTCGGCGCGATCAAGAGCGTCGCCGCTCCCAACAGCTCGACCGTCGTTGTGACGCTGAAGCACCCCTGGGCGCCGTTTCTCTCCGACGTTTCCTTGTTTGACACCGGCGTCTACCCCGAGGCGTACTTCAAGAAGGTCGGCACCAGCTACATGTCGTCCCATCCCATCGGCACCGGCCCCTACGCCTTGGACACCTGGAAGCGCGGCCAGTACCTGCGGCTCCAGAAGAACGCGCACTATTGGATGGCCAGCAAGTTCCCCATGCAGTACGTGGAGTACGACCTGATCCCCGACAACAACACGCGCCTGCTCAAGACAGAAGCCGGCGAACTTGACATCGACAACGTGCTGCCCCCGAACCAGATCGCGGCGGTCAAGAATAACCCGGCGGTCAAAGTCGTGATCGACCCCTCGACCGAGACGTACTACTTCGTGCCCAATGCAAAGGTGGCCCCGTTCGGTGACCTCAAGGTGCGCCAGGCAATCTCGCACGCCATCGACCGGGCCTCCTTCGTCAAAGCAATCCAGTACGGGTATGCCTCGGTCGCCAACTCGTTCCTGCCCAAGGGGGCCATCGACTACAACCCGACTATCCCTGTCCCGACGTACGACCTTGCCCTGGCCAAGAAGCTCATGAGCGCGTCGTCGGTCCCTCACGGCTTCAAGATGACTTTTTACGTGGGCAGCGGTGACACTATCGCCAACGAAGAGGCACAGGTCTTCCAGAGCGACGTGCTGCCGCTCGGTATCAAGGTCACCATCAAGACGATGGACGCGACCACCCTGTTCAGCGACCAGCAGGCCGGCAAAGTATCTTTCACGACCAATATATGGACCAACGACATCCCCGACCCGGACGAGTTGGTGACATATAGCGCCGCCTGTGCAGCCGGATCATGGAATTTCACCAGCTTCTATTGCAATCAACAGGTCAAGGCGCTCGCGCAAAAGGCCGAGCTATCTAGCGACAGTGCGACGCGCCAGAGCCTGTACTACCAGATCCAGCAGCTTTGGGCGCACGACCAATGGTTCTACGCGCTCTACTACGCCCCGTTCGTCAACGCCGTGAATAGCCACGTCCACGGCTTCCACGAGAACCCGCTGGGCTACTTCGTGTTCCAAGGGGTGACCAAGTCGTAGAGAAGTTGCCAGTTGCCAGTTGTCAGCTGCCAGTTCGTAGTTGCGGAGGCGCGCGGCGTAGCCGTACAGATCTCGTGCATGATGCAACGAAACGACGTACGCTTACTGGCAACTGGCAACTGGCAACTGGCAACTGGCAACTGGCAACTGGCAACTGGCAACTGACCGGAGGTCTCAATATGGGCAGATTCGGCTTCGTGGGCCGGCGACTGGCGCAGATGGTACCGGTCGTGCTCGGCGTGACTATCATTACATTCTTGCTGATCCATCTGATCCCTGGTGATCCCGCAGTGGCGATCCTGGGCAGCCATTATACGCCGGAGGGGGCTGCCGCGTTGCGCAAGTCGCTCGGGCTCGATCAATCCCTGTGGGCGCAGTACCTCATCTTCATGGGCAACCTGCTCCACGGCAACCTGGGCAACTCGATTTACTACGCGCAACCTGTCCTGGGGCTTATCTTTGAGCGGCTCGGCGCCACCCTCTGGCTGGTGGTGTATGCCTCGGTCCTGGCCTTGCTCATGGCCGTGCCGCTGGCCACTTACGCCGCGCTGCACCGCGATAGTATTTTCGATCAGATCATCCGTGGCGCCTTTATGGTGACACTGGCTATGCCCGCGTTCTGGGTAGGGATCATCCTGATTTTGGTGCTCAGCGTCAACCTGCGCCTGTTCCCGGTCACGGGCTTCGGCGACACCTTTATCTCACATGTGTGGCATCTTTTTCTGCCGGCGCTGACTATCGCGCTGGGCTCTAGCGCTGTGTTGATCCGCTCGCTGCGCAACAGCATCCTCTCGGTGCTACGTACCGACTACGTCGACACGGCGCGCGCCAAGGGGCTGCCGTGGCGCCTGATCATGCGCCGCCATGTGCTGCGCAACGCCATGCTAACGACGGTAACCATCTTCGGCATCAACATCGCCTTCCTGATGGGCTCCACGGTCATCATCGAGAATGTCTTCGCCGTGGGCGGCATCGGGCAACTCCTCGTTTCGTCGATCCTGCAGCGTGACTACACGGTTGTGCAGGGCATCACGTTGTTGATCGCGGTCTTTGTCGTCATCATCAATCTGCTCACGGATATCACCTACGCGGCGCTTGACCCGCGTGTAAGCTATGACTAACCGGGCTTATTCATGACCGGTATGTTGGTGGCGTTCCCACTCCCAGTGGGCTCTCCCTGTCGTGACTACTGTAGGTTAATGGAGGAGTGTAACCGTGGCCGTTGAAGTTGCCGATCCCGGCGTGGTACTGGCGGCGCGTATAGGCGGCGCAGTAGGTGGGCGTCGCCGACGCCCGCGCAACTGGCCGCTCCTCATTGGCGGCGCGCTGCTAGGCGTTATCGCGCTGGCCTGTATCGCGGCGCCGTTGCTCACGCCCTACGATCCGATCGCGCAGAATATCGTGAACCAGGGCTTGCCGCCCTTTTCGCCTGGACATCCCCTCGGTACCGACGCCCCCTTTGGCCGTGACGTCCTGAGCCGTATGCTCTATGGCGGACGCGTCGACTTATTGATCGGCTTCGGTGGCACTGCTGTCACGATTCTCGTCGGTACATTGGTTGGATTGATTGCCGGCTACGTTGGCGGCCGCCTAGACGCTGTGCTCATGCGCATCGTCGATGTTTTCTTTGCCTTTCCCTTCCTGGTCCTGGTCCTGGCGATCATCGCCATGCTTGGTCCCAGTTTGTTCAACCTCTTTATCGCCATCTGGGCAGTGGGTTGGGTCTCGTACGCGCGCATTATCCGTGGAGAGACGCTGGTAGCGAAACAGCAAGAGTACGTGCTGGCCGCGCGCGCACTCGGCTACAACCCTGTGCGCATCATGGTGCGGCACATTTTGCCAAATGTCTTCTCCGCCGCGTTGGTCTTTTCCATGGCCGACGCCGTAGGCAACATCCTACTGGGCGCCGCCCTAGGTTACCTGGGCTTGGGCGTTCCGCCACCGTCCCCCGAATGGGGCGCGATGATCGCGGACGGGCAGAACTATATGGTGACAGCCTGGTGGGTACCCACGGTCCCCGGTCTCGCCGCTGTACTCGTGGGTGTCGCGTTGAGCCTCATCGGCGATGGTCTCGCCGACCGTCTGCGTCCCACGAGCTAGGAGTTAGGAGAAGATGACATGACCATGGCAATGGACGCGATGGGTGGGGCGAGGCGGGCAAAGGCGGTCGGCGAGCCTATCTTACAGGTACAGGATCTGTATACCTACTTCGCCACCGACCGAGGGGTGCTGCGGGCGGTCGACGGTGTCTCGTTCGACCTCTATCCGGGCGAAACATTCGGCATTGTCGGCGAGAGCGGCTCGGGCAAGAGCGTGACCTGCCGCTCCCTCATCGGCCTGCTCCCCACGTCGGCGCGGACCATTGGGTCGGTCCAGTATGACGGTCGTGAGCTCGTGGGGCTCTCGTCCCGCGCTATGCAGGGGCTGCGTGGCGCGCACATCTCCATGATCTTCCAGGACCCCATGAGCGCGCTGAATCCTGTGATGAAGGTCGGCGACCAGATCGCCGAGGCGCTGGAGGCCCATGGGCGAGCGAATCGCGCCGGACGGCGTGCGGCAGCGATCGACCTGATGCGGCGCGTCGGCATTCCCCTGGCCGAGCGTCGCGTTGACGACTACCCGCATCAGTTCAGCGGCGGGATGCGCCAGCGCGTGGTCATCGCCATCGCGCTCGCCTGCACCCCCAAAATCCTGCTAGCCGATGAGCCGACGACGGCCCTCGACGTGACGATTCAGGATCAAATCCTGAGCTTGTTATTGGCGTTGCAGCAGGAGTTCGGCATGAGCATCATCCTGGTGAGCCACGACCTCGGCGTTATCGCCGAGACATGCGACCGTGTCGCCGTGATGTACGGCGGCCAGATCGTGGAGATGGGCACGGCGGCGACGCTCTTGACGCGTCCACGCCACCCCTACACGGTCGGCCTGTTGCGTTCGCTCCCAGGAACCACGGCCACGCGGTACCTCACGCCTATTCCAGGGGCGCCGCCGAGCCTGGTCGACCCCGCGCCCGGCTGCCGCTTTTACGACCGCTGCCCCCTGCACACCGAGCGTTGTCGTACCTGGGCCACCGAGTTGCTGGACGTAGAGGCCGGCGGGCGTCATCTGGCGCGCTGTTGGCGCCACGAGGAAGTAGAGTTCGAGCCGCTCGAAGTGGTTGCGGATAGCGGCTCCGACCCCATCCTCACGACCGTGGGCAGCACGCGCCGTGTCGAGGCGCCGGAGGAAAGCCATGAATGAAACGGTTCCATTGCTGGAGGCGCGCCACGTCTCCAAATCCTTTGTGCTGGCTGATGGATTCGTGCGTCGCCTACGGGGCCGCGCGGCGGAGACGCTGACGGCCGTCGACGACGTATCACTCACGGTAGACAAGGGCGAGACCGTCGCGTTGGTCGGCGAGAGCGGCTGCGGCAAGAGTACCTTCGGCCGCCTCCTGCTGCGTCTCTACGAGCCGACGGGCGGTGAGATCCTGCATAACGGCGTCAACATCCTGAAGAGCGACGCGCGCGCCACGCGTGAGTTGCGCACCAAGATCCAGGTCGTCTTCCAGGACCCCTACTCGTCGCTCAATCCCACCATGACCGTCGGGCGCGCCATCGAGGAGGTGCTCTCCGTCCACAACGTCCGCCCGCCGGAGCAACGGCGCGCGCGCGTCGGAGAGCTACTCGAGATGGTTGGCCTGGCGCCGGATATGGCCGCACGGCGTCCCCATCAGTTCAGCGGCGGTCAGCGCCAGCGCGTCGGCATCGCACGCGCTCTGGCCGTCGAGCCGGACTTCATCGTGGCCGACGAAGCCGTCTCAGCGCTCGACGTCTCGGTGCAGGCGCAGGTGCTCAACCTGATGATGCGGCTGCAAGAGGAGTTGGGTCTGACCTACCTATTTATCGCGCACAACCTGGGCGTGGTCAAACACATTAGCCAGCGTGTCGCCGTGATGTATCTGGGCCGGATCGTGGAGGTGGGGCCAACGGCAGAGTTGTTCGATGAGCCGCTGCACCCCTACACGCAGGCGTTGCTCCGCGCCGTGCCCAAGCCGATCCCGCGCCGCAAGGAGTTGACACCCGCGCTCACGGGCGACCCGCCAAACCCGATCGATCGTCCGCGTGGGTGCCACTTCCACCCGCGCTGCCCGCACGCGATGCCGATTTGCCGCGAGGAGTATCCGGTGGTGCGTACGGTTAGCCCTGGGCGCACCGTGGCCTGCCACCTCTACGCGGAAGGGGGCGCGCGCGCATGAGCGACGCTAATCCTGTTTTCCCAGGCCCCGGACAAAAGAGCCGGAGCGTTTTGGCCTTCGACACGCCCTTGCTACACGGCTACGAGTGGCCCTACATCGCGGTTAGCGGCACATCGGATGGTCCAACCGTCACGCTTCTAGCCGGTATCCACGGCGCGGAATACACTCCCATCGACGCCGTGCTGCGCTTTTGTCAGGCGCTCGACCCCGCTACGCTGCGCGGCCGGCTCGTCGCCGTGCCCGTGGTCAACCTGCCGGCCTTTTGGGAGCGCACGCCGTTCGTGTGTCCGCGCGACGGCCAGAACCTCAACCGGGTATTCCCAGGTGATCCGGCCGGCGGCTTCAGCGCTGTGCTGGCGCACTACCTGTTCGAGCGCGTGATCCGCCGCGGCGACTACCTGATCGACTTGCACGCCGGCGACTTGGTCGAGGAGTTGGCCCCGTTTAGCCTCGTGCAGGCGACGGGAAATGCCGCCATCGACACGGTCGCCATCGACCTGGCCGACGCCTTCGGATTACCGTATCTGGTCGTGCAGCCGGCCGGCGGTGGACCAGTCGCCGGCACGACGAACGCGGCGGCGGCGGCGGCCGGTATCCCCGCGGTGATCGCCGAGGCCGGCGGGATAGGTCAGGTGCAGCCCGAGGCGGTCGCGTTGCATCTGCGGGGGCTGAATCGCGTCCTCCAATATCTGAAGATGCTACCGGGAGAGCCCGAGCCGTTGCAGTCGCCCGCGCGCATGCGCCATTTCGTGTGGCTGCGGGCCGAGCAGGGCGGTTTCTTCCGCCGGCGCGTAGCCGCGGGCGACACGGTCGCGGCGGGACAGATAGTGGGAGAGACCGTCGACCTGTGGGGCGAGCCGTGCGCGACGACGGTGAGCCCCGTGGACGGAGTGGTGTTGTTTGTGACGACGAGCCCGGCGATCGCCGGGGATGGACTGATCGTAGGGATAATCGTAGGGATAGGGGTACGGGAATGAGGTTAGAGGGCAAGGTCGCGGTAGTCACCGGCGTGATCTTGTTCGTCGATGGCGGTTGGGTTTTACAGTAACACCACGGTAGCACGGTAGTGGTAGTAAGAAGGGATAGATAGTGGACGAGATACGGACGATCGAGGAGACGCGCACCTGGCTACAGGTCTTCCCGCCATTACCGTTCTACGACCTGCGCGTAGGCTCGACCGCGCTGCTCGTCGTGGACATGCAGTACCTCGACGCGCATCGCGACTATGGGATGGGGCGTACGGCGCGTGAGCATCACCTCGAAGACGAACTGGAGCCGTACTTCGCGGCGGTTGACGCGATCGTACCGCGTATCAAGGCCCTCATGGATGGCGCGCGGACGGCCGGCGTCCCGATCGTGCAGTGCCGGATCGCCTCGCGCGCGGCGGATTGCAGCGACGTCAGCCGCCAGCATCGCGACCTGCGCATTTTCGCGGCGCCGGGGTCGCGCGAGGCCGACATCCTCGACGAACTGCGTCCCCTGCCGGGCGAGATCGTGTTGAGCAAGACCTGCGGCGGTGTCTTCAACGGCACAAACATCGATACGGTGCTGCGCAACATGGGCGTCGACACGCTCATCGTGACGGGCGTGGTGACAAACGGATGCGTCGAGAACGCCGTGCGCGACGCCAGCGATCGCGGCTACCGCACCATCCTGGTCGAAGACGCGGCGGCCGCGTTGACGCCCGCGCAACACGCGACCGCGCTGGGCGTGCTGAAAGACGTGTATTGTAACGTACGCCTCGCCGCGTCCCTGGCGCGGGAACTGGCGGCGTTGGCGTCGGCGGCGCCGCGCGCTCAGGCTGTAGGATAGAGCGATGGATATCACGATCGTAGGAGCCGGAGCCATCGGCGGCGTGCTGGGAGCCTATCTGACGCGCGCGGGGGAGCGGGTGCGGTTGGTGGATACTGACGCCGACCATGTGGCCGCGATGCGGGTGAATGGACTGACCATTCAAGGCTTCGCCGAGACGTTCACCGTGCCTGTCGAGGCGTCCACGCCTGAGGACCTCACGGAGCCTCTCGACGTCGTCCTGCTCGCGGTCAAGGCGCAGCATACCGTGGCCGCCATCGAAGAGATAACGCCGCTGCTCACGCCTACATCGATAGTCGTCTCGTGTCAGAACGGGTTGTGTGAGCGCGTCATCGCCCGCCTGATCGGCCCCGAGCGAACAGTCGGATGCTTCGTCAACTTCTCGGCCGACTACATAGAGCCGGGCGTCATCGCCTATGGCGGCGTGGGCAGCCTGTACCTGGGTGAACTCGACGGCCACATGTCGGACCGCGTCCGCGCCTTACAGGATGCGCTGACGCCGTGGGGCGCGGTACAGGTCACGGACAACATATGGGGCTACCTGTGGGGTAAGATGGGCTACGCCAATATGCTCTTTGCCACGGCGCTCGTCGATGCGACGATGGCCGATGTGATCGACCGCTATCGCCCCTTGATGGTCGAACTAGCGACCGAGGTCTACGCCGTCGCCGCGCGCGAGGGCGTCACGCCGGAGCCTTTCGACAACGTCGAGCCCGCCATCTACTATCCGCCCGAGCGGCGCGATCCGCTGGTCATACAGCAGTCGCTCGACGCGCTGGTCGCGCGCCGCCGCCGCGACAAGAAGTCCAAGAGCGGCATCTGGCGCGACCTGGCGGTGCGTCGCCGCAAGACCGAAGTTGACCAGCAGATTGCCTTGGTCGCGGATGTGGCGGCGAGCCATGGGTTACCCGTTCCCTTAACAGACCGTCTGGTCGACATGATCCATGACCTGGAGGAAGGGCGGCGAACTATGTCATGGGATAATACGGAGGAGCTTGATCGACTGTGCCGCGAGCTCTATGGGGGTTGAGTTCATCTCCACGTTATACAAAAAGGTGACTCAACAAAACGGGGCTTGACGCCGAACCCGCTACTAGGGTATGATGCCCTCACGAGTTGGGCGCACGCCCACTCACCTCGCGCCAGACCCCTCGCGGGCGCCTCACCCACCGCGCCTCGCGCCAGACCCCTCGCGGGCGCTCTATCCTTCGCGCCTAGCGCCTCCGCGATCCTTCGCGCCTACCCTGAACGCGCCTACCCCTGGCGTGGCGCCCTCTCTACGTAGTCACGGTGTTCCCGCATGCCGCGGGGCGACGTGTGTTCTCGTGCGCCCAAGGAGCAAGAGCTATGATTGTAGACGCGCGTCCCCTCTCCCTCTACCCAACCGATTGTGACACGCCTCCAGCGCTTGCGGTCACAGTTATCCTGCCCGCGTATAACGAGGCCGCGGCGTTGCCTATCGTTCTGGCCGGGCTTATTGTGGCGCTTGGCGACAGCGGCGACAGCGAGATTATTGTCGTCGACGACGGGTCGACCGACGGCACGGCGCTCGTCGCGCGCGACTACCCCTGTCGTCTGCTGCGCCACGCGCGCAACCGCGGCAAAGGCGCGGCCGTGCGCACGGGGCTGCGCGCCGCGCGCGGCAATTTCATCGTGGTCATTTATCCTCGCCATGCCTTCAGTGTCAACAACGCAAGCGCGGTTAGCTCTGCTTACAATTATCCTGGCTCTTGCAGGCTGTCAACAACGCTGCCTGTCTGAGTTATGATGCAAGACAAAATCATGAATACGATGAGTCGCTGGGATAGACATAACCGTTGGGCATAAATCATTGATCGATCATCGAATGCGCAGAGATAGGGCGATGTCGGCGACACGGATGTTCATTGCGGCAGTCAGTGATGCGCGGCGCAGGGGAGGGGCCTCACGTTGAATGATACGTGAGGCCCCTCCCCTACGCCGCGCATCATGGATACATCATCGTTGCCTTCGCAGGAGACGTGAACAGGGCACCTTCTTGACGATGCCCTGACTCGCCCGTTAGTTCAGCACATCGATATCCATAGCCGTCGTCCATTAGGGCGACAGGGGGAGGCGGGCCAATTGCTGCAAGATGTTGCTGTCTTCCGGGCCCGTTGGGCGTTCGGCCAATGGTTCCATGAGCAATGCGCAGAGTTGCACATAGTGCTCGTACGCGGTCTTAACGTCCTCGTGACCTAGCCAGTATTTCAGTTCGTTGGCGAGAACCAGGTTCATATCATGTACGTTGGGCAGCGTGCCTTGCTTCTTGGCGAAATTAAGCACGTGATACGTCGCCCAGGCGCGCCGCAGCATATAGGGCGTGAATGTCTCATACCGGCGGCGCCTTATCACCTCTCCGGTCGTCTCATCTGTCCTCTCTTTGATCCACCGCGGGTGGTCGGTGACTTTCGCGAAGGCTTCGTATAGCATGGGATAGGTGACGGGCACGCCCGCTTCCGTGAGGAAAAGGATGTCGTTCCCTGGCGGCCGCCCGTTATGGGCGTCGGCGTACCGGCGCGCCCGCTCCTGGCGTAGGGGCATCCAGTGCCTGCACAGGATAGCCCATAGATCGCCCGGGAACGCGAGCGTGCGGCGCTTATGGCCCTTGGATAGGAACGTGAAAGAGATGCTCTCGTTTTCCAGGCCGTCGCGCGCGATCTCGTCATTGCTGTACCAGCGCATGCCGCGGTTCGGACCCTCGCCGTGGAATGGGAGCTGGGGGAGATCGATGCCGGGTCGGAGCGGGACGAATCGCAACACCATGGCAATGAAGCGGTACACCGGGTCTCGCTCGTTGAGCAACTTACATGCGAGCTTTAAGGACTCGTTGTCGATGAAGCGCGTCAGTTCATTTTTGAGGAGATGATAACGGTCTTTCGGCAGCAGTAATTCGTGATGATAGACCGACCTGTAGATGGGCTGTGCCGATGTCCCGCTCTCGATACGCATGCGCCTCTCCGTCCGTTTGACGCTCACGAAGTGTGTATACTCCTCTTGGGTCGCCCAATCGTAGAACTGGACAATGGTCGTCGTCGCGGCGTTGATGGACTCGTTCGATGGTCTGCGATGCTCGTCGTCATCCTGTATGTCGAGCAAGTGCTCGCGATAGGCGCGCAGGATGGCGATATCGGCTAGTACTACAACGACGGATTCTTCCAATAGCTACGAAGAGCCGCTTTTGTGCTAGATCTTGACACCCTTATGGCAGCAATAACGGGTGCCGAAGGCCAGCATAGCCGCGCCATCGGTCGAGATTTGCCGCTGAAAACGGCGGTTTTACACAAGCGTCGTTGTAGTACTAGTGCGCTCGAAGTTGAGGACGATGGTTGGCTGATCGTGACGGTGACACCCCCGAATTGTTGGAGCACTCTCGCGTCTCGCTCAACGGTTGCTTGACGCCTGTAAGCATCATTGACAGCTATAACACATCACCGAGAGTGCTGGATCATTGACACTTCCGACTGCTCAACGGCATTTAGACGCTTGCGCAGTATCCGAACGCACCTCCGCATCTGCCCGATAGACAACTCAGCGTCCCGCAGATCCTTATTGCACCTTTTTCTCGACGTTGCCAATAATGTCGTCCTCGTGGACAACACGCGTGTTGTGGCTAAACAGCTCCTCCTCCAGGACCTGGTAGCACAGGCCGCAATGATACACATGGATAACGCGGTAGAGCGCGCGCGACCCGCGCAGGGCTACGTGGTCGTTGATCGCATACCGGGAGGGTTCCCTCGCGGTCATAGTCGCACCTCCAGTTGTTCTATCCTAAACCCCGACAAGATGACTGAGAATCGTTTCCGGGACATCTCGGTGAACCGCCGTTGCACAAAGCTACCAGTAAGCCCCATCGACCCGATATCGTATATTTATCTCGCGAGGCTCCCCCTCAATCCGACGCGATGTATACGACCCAAAAACCAGGCTCAATCGCAACACGTTTGCCCACAGTCGATATCCAGGGGACGGGAAAGGCTACCGTGCGCCCCGATGTCCTACCCTCTGACACCGGGTCCGCACACGATCAATGGGCTGCACTCGGGTCGTTGGTAGCGTGGTAGACCTGTCAACGCGGAATCGTAGGGTGGGGCGAGAAGCACAGCCTCGGTCTGGCGCTTGCCGGCATCGTCGCCCCCTCCACTACGGGTCTACCCCACCCCTCGCCGCTTTCCAGTCCTGCGTCGCTCTGTGCCGACGTAGGTTACGACGATGGATCTCTGAAGGTGACTGTGACGAGCCCGCCTGCCGTGGCGGCGCCACTGACATTGTTGTGGGAGGCAATCGTCGCCTCAAATGCCACCGTCACCCTGTTGTGATACTCGTCCACGTCGTGCCCGCTCGTCAAGCCGGGGCTAAATGGATCGTTGGGCGTGTAGGTGTAGTTCGACACACTGGGACCGCCGGCGAGCGCTTGGGCGTTCACTATGTTGTCGATGACGGCGCCGATGCGTTGGTCCAGCACCAGCAGCGACTTGTCGGGCCCCAGCGCGAGCAACCTCCCGCTGTGGAGCACGGCGAGGAGCGTACCGCCGTATGATGTCAGCAACGTGCGTGTCTGGGCCGTAGCGTCGATTCGATCGATGGCTATAGGTGTCCCTGCGTCGGAGCCCTCGCTCCACGACATGTATCCCACGCCGCGGGCGCTGTCCACGACCAAATCCGCATTCTGTGTCCAGCCTGCGGGAACGCTATACGACGGGTCGATCGTGGACTCAACATGGCCGGTCGCCAAGGACACGATCTGCACACGCCCACCGGTGAACGCCATCCACAATGTGTCGTGGATGGTATCCAGTGCGTACTCTGCGGGCGTGGCGTCCGGCGTGATCGCCCACGTGCGCACCAACGTGTTCGCGTTGAACGCTTCAAGCGCTACCGCACCTAACTCGCCCACAAGATCGATACCTTCGACCGCGACAATCGTATGGTCGTGCGGGTCGACGTAAAGATCCTTCGCGCCATAATAATTTGTGAGGGGGGCGGTGTGCAGCGTCACACCGGTAGACGACAGGCGCGCGATCAGCGGTGGGTCGCTACTGTTGTTCGGGTAACCGGTGGCAAGGAATGCGCCTCCGCCCAGGGGATCGGTCACCAGTGTGTTGCTACCGTCTCCTGGGAAGGCCGAGAGGAGCGTGTGCGCGATCTTCGTACCGGTTGTCAAATCCATCATGTCGATGTATGTGGAGTTATTTATGCTGCTCTGAATGGCGGCACGCCAATGGCCCCGCTCAACGTTGATGGCGTCCACAGCGGGCTGGAACGTCGTGTCGCCTCCAGATTGGAATGATGTGACGCCAGCACCCGTGGCCGTGTTCGCAATGTAGGCGACACCAGCAGTGTCGTAGAACAGCGCACGCTGGGCTCGTGCGCTCACACTCAACACCGCGTCTCCCGTACCAGAAAACGCAGTGTCGACCAATGGGATAGCGTGCGCGTGTACATCTAAGCTGATGGGGGTCGGCACGGGCGTGATTAGCGTCTGGCCCGACGAGGATGTCGGTGTCGGCCTGGCCGGGGACGCTGTCGGTAGCATGGCGACGGGTGCGGTCTCTGTCGACCGCACGTCGCCGGGTGTGGGTGCCGGGCCGATCCCGGACGAACTCGAGCCGCAGCCAGCAAGCAGGAGTGGAGCTAAGATGGCGAGGCTCACGAGAATAAACCTGAGAATCAAACGGTGGCGCATCGGACCTCCCATTACTACACGATTGTTCTGCGGCTCGCACTATCACGCGATAATGCGGGCCTAGGTATGTCGAGTGGCGCATCGCGCCGGTGCGCGACGCATACGGCGGCGGTCTCCCCCTGAGGTGAATGAGCACATGCTCGTGGCCGCCTGTAGACCGAATCCCACTCACGACCGCACTGTTTCCTATTCCTGGTGATTGACTTAGGATAGACAGCCACGAAGGTTCCGTTGGGTCCTGCTGATATGCCCTCCTTCCTCTCGTGCTTGAAGGCGTATGCCCCACAACCCTTGGGACGCCCACTCCTCACTATCTGGCGGCTCCCCGTGAGTCCTGACATCTGTCCCGGCCATTACGTGTATCCGTGTGTGTGTCAAGACGGTGCTCGTCGGCAGGCATGAGGCAGCCGGCCCGTCCAGTCCTGGACGGGCCGGCTGCCTCATGCCTGCCCCTCGGGGGCAGCAGGGATCCGTTGTCGCAGCCCTCGGTACGGTCCAGTACGGTTGACATACGCCACAACATGCGCGCGGAGGATGCATCGTACCGATACGCGCTGCGCCGTTCCTCGTGCCGTTCGCCTTGGCCAGCCGAGCGAACGACGGGCTGAATGTGCTGTCGTTGTCACGGATGCGGTAGCTGGGCCGTTGGCCCAACGGCATGGCCGCGCGCCGTTGCTGGGCCGCCCCAGCGTCGGGCGGATGGCGGGTCACGCCCCCCTGCGCCGTGCGGCGTGAGGCGAGATCGATCACGAAGAACCCGTAGAGGGGCCGGAACAGGGGTCCGCGACCGGCCAGACGTCGCAGGCCCCGATGCCCGGTGCGTGATCGTGGTGGAACGTGGCTCAGGTCTGACCCGACGGGCGCGGCGGACGTGCGCCGTGCGTGTCCGTCTGGATGGTCGACGTGGCGACGCGGCTATCCAGCGCCGACTTCAGCAGGGCGCCGCGACACCTGTTATCGCTTACGCGTCTTCGGGCGCCTCGCACGCAGTATTAGAGATGACGATGAGGATATGCGCGCCTCGGTGGTCGTGGCGCGCCGTTGTTCTCAGCCCTGACGCGTCCCCTGCGCCCACCGGGGGCACGAGGACTGGGGGGAGGCGGTGTCAGGACCCAGGGGGAGTCGCCAGTAGGAGGAATGGACGTCCAGAGGCTGGGGGCGGACGCCTTCAAGCAGGCGCGGATGGACGGAAGGAGGGTTTGACAGAAGAAAGGAGTCTCACACGACTGAGGAAGAAACGCCGCGCGACCTTCAATCCCGACGATTGGCCGTGAGGTGAGGTTGATTGGGGTCGGCGCTAGCCCGTGGCCTATGGGGACGACCAGGACTGTGGAGACGGGCGCTGACCACCGCCATGGTAACGCATGGCGGCAGGCCACGTCACCGTTCCCACTGTTTCGCCGCCACACTGAAAGAGTTGGGCGGCGGTGTGAGTTCGTCATGTTCAAGATCCATCAGCGCATTCATATGAACCCATGTGATGAGGCTACACCCTGAGGGACTAGAGAGAGGAGGACGGCATGTACGTAAATAGATGTCCGAGCGGCGCTATAGGCTGTGGACGGGTATACGCCATTAGAATGGTGAAGGCGACAGTGATGATGGCCGGGATCGTTGCCCTCTGTGTGGCGGCGACGATACAGCCGGTTGCCGCGGCTGGGCGAGGCTCATGGGCGCAAACCGGCGCGATGAATGTGGCGCGTGCCGCTTTCGCCACTGTGGCCCTCCACGATGGGCGGATCCTCGTCGCAGGAGGGATGACTGTCGGCGGCGTGCCGACCACGAGCGCGGAGATCTACGATCCTGCGACTGGACACTGGACAGCAACAGGGTCTATGATGGCGACGCATGTCTATCCGGTCGCGACCGTCCTGCACGATGGGCGCGTGCTCGTCGCGGGCGGCTTCGGTAGCCTTGGGTCGGATGGGACATCGCTCTCCAGCACGGAGATCTACAACCCCGCCACGGGGACGTGGGCGCCGACGGGTTCCATGGATGTCCCGCGGGTCCTGGCCGCCATCGCACCCCTCCCCGACGGCACAGTCCTCGTCGCCGGCGCATACGAGAGCAGCCCGAACGGTCCGTTCCCATTGGCCAGCGCCGATGTGTACGACCCAAACACGGGGACATGGAAACCGACCGAATCCATGGCCGTCGCCCGTGCCTATGGATCGGCGACCGCGCTGCCCGACGGCTCGGTTATCGTCGCCGGAGGTGTTGGGACGACCGGCCAACTCGCCAGCGCCGAAGTGTACAACCCAACCAGCGGCGCGTGGTTGCCGACAGGAGCCATGATCGAGGCACGAGCCCAGCATGTGGCCGTGTCCCTCCGGGACGGGCGTGTGCTCGTCGCAGGGGGCGCGGAGGGGCATGCGGCACTCGCTGACGCGGAAATCTATACGCCGTCAACGAGGACGTGGGCGGGGGCAGGCGCGATGACGGCGCCGCGCGTAGAGAGCGCGGCGGTGACCCTCGCGGACGGGATGGTCCTCGTCGCCGGCGGCTTCTCTGCGGAGAGCGAACCGGATCTCGCCAGCGCGGACATCTACGACCCGCGCCCTGGTGTCTGGTCGGCCGCCGGATCGATGCGCGACGGACGCGCCGATTTCGGGCTCGTCGCCCTGCCCGACGGCGACGCGTTCGCGATGGGCGGCGCGTCCGGTGTCGTCGGGCAGGGCATCACCAATGGCACCATGATCTTGTCCAGTGCCGAGATCTACCATGATCCCCAAGCCCAGGGAGCAGGCGGGGGCATAGTAACGCCCGCCCTAGCCCTGTGCGGCCTCGTCGCCACGGCCGTGGGTCTCGCGGTTATGTTGCGGAGGCTCCCGCGGCGGCCTATCTGAGCGATTTTCTGGAGACACATGCCCGCGTTTGAGCCCTACGCGATAGTGGGGCGTTGACCGAATTGAGAGGATGCCTGATCATGACACCTCATATCTGAGCTTAATGGTCACAAGTTAAGGTTCCGAGCCACATGTCAAGTACCGGCATTTCCAGCGCTCCGGATGTCAAAGGGAGCATAGCGGCAGCCACATGGTACCTACGGAGGCCATCACGCCTGCACGAGCCCGTCATTACGCCATGCGCCTCATGCTTTTGTGCAACATCACAGCTATCAGGTTGGCTCAAAAGCTGCAAAAATGCCCTTGACAACGGCTTCAAGACCTTAACTTGTAGAAAAAGATCTGAGCTATTGCCGCAGCGATCGGCCTGATGTCCATAGCAACCGGCAACGGCTCGGGCGGTTGCCGGAAATCTGCGGTGACCGCGTCTACGCCGTCGGTATCGATAGCCATGCGCCAGTGCGCCTACCTCCTGCTCGCCCACTCGACAAGCGGTGAGAGGCGCACACCGTGCTCCAAATGACGGCAATCCCCTGTCCTGGATCTACGTGTGGCATCCCTGTAGGGACATGGCCCCGATACCACACGTATCCAGGACAGGAAGTTGGCTCGATACCGCTAGCCGGCTCTCATCGTCTGATGGTAGTCTATGGGTAACGGAAGGTTCTGGAGTGCATACCCTATTGGAGTTGGATGATGGAGCATGTAGATCGCCCAAGTGCCCTGGAGCCGTTCTCTCATGAGATACGACGTAACTGGTTTGACAGGTTGTGGAACAATCGAGGGCAGCAGGGGGCGCCCCGCGCTCAGTATGGTATGGCACTGCTCGAGGAGCAAGCCCTGCGGCAAGTCATCGACTACGTCGCGGAGCGGGCACGACAGAAGGCAGTCGAAGAAACGTCCCTTCCGATGATGCGGCCGACGGGCGACTTGCCCGTCCGTGCCGACTTGCCCTTCTGGACATACGACGAGCTTGGACCAGGGGTTCATCGCGAGGCGCTCGTCGGCGCGCTCGTCGCCAGCCTCGTCGAGCAGGGGCAGGTGCATCGTCTCATCAAACGGGGGCAGGATGTGAACCACCACGCCTGTTTAGCTCCGATCGTGCTGGACCTCGCGTTCGACGCGTTCATCAGCGCGCTTCGGCCCGGCCCTGGACCGACGTCGTACGAGGTCGAGTTTCTCAAGAACGCAACGCTCCTGCAGCGGGGAGTATGGCGAGATCGGGCAACGCTTGTCGATGCGGGAACCGAACTGCCGTGGGATCCGACTCGTCGGGCGCTCCTACGAACGTTACTCATCTCGGCCACGAATGACACGACGACACGTTTCTGGCTCGCCCGCACACTTGCCCTTCCGCGCAAGGTGGATGTACTGCGTGCCGTGATCGCCAAAGATTCGTCCGAGTTGAACGTACTGGCGCGTACGGTCGCCCTGCGTCTCGATGAGTACGGCGCCCATGTTGAGGCCATCCGCAACAGCCAAGACGTGGCTTGGTTCGAGCAGAACCTGAAATGGCGGATTGTGGGCGCGTGTCACCACCACGACCAGAGCAACGATGCTGGTGTGCGCAACGATCGCATCGATGAGATGTGCGACAGGATTCAGCTTGACGTATTGCACGGGTTGCGGATGGTCCCACCCAGTCCTACGGGGCGCCTGCGCCGCAGCGGGCGGTATCGGGCAAGCGCGTACACCTATGCAAGTCCCTTCCCCCTCTGGGTCGGGACAATCATCGATAGCCACATGCTCAAAGGGCTTAAGCTCGAACAAGCCTTGCTCGGGGCGCGGGACGACACGCCAGAGATCACCGCGACGCGCTGTATCATGTGGCGGTTGGTGCTTGAGCACGCGGGTCAGGGCCAGCAGGACGGACGATGCCCTCCCGAAGGAACGGAGTACTTGCCGTCCTGGCTCTGGGAACTATGGAAGAAGGCTGGGCTGGAGATCCAGCAGCGCGTGTCGGATGGGGATCTGGCACAAACGATTGGCGACGCGGTCGCATCGAAAGAGACGCTCAACCGGCTCAAGACGCGCGTGACAGCCCGCGAAGAGTCGTGGGACGACTGGAAAAAGGGGGTGCGGAGGAGGTTGGCCGACTGGTTGTTGGCCAGCAAGCGGATTGACGATGCACGCTACGATGTGCAGAAATCACTAAACACCCGCAGCATCTCCTATGAGGATATTATTGAGCGGCAGGGTGCGGCCGGCGTCGCCGAGGCGGATGAGGTACGGATGGCCCTGGTCGATGGCCTGGAGGGCGAGAGCGACGAATCGAACAGCGCGACCCGCGATGGGGCCGCCGCGCAAAGGCTGGAGGGCATCAACAATCTTCTCTACAAGATCATCCTGGCTATCAACGCGCGCCACGATAGCGACATCAACGTGGGAGAGTTGTTGAAAGGCATGTACGGCCACGAACTGGAGGGGATCGCTCGCGGGTGGTCGGTCCTGAGCGACCGGAAGATACTGCGCGCCGCCGACTTTCCCTGGCGATGGGATCCGGCGCATCGCGCGGCCATCCGTGAGCCCTATACCTGCGCACTCGATCAGCACACCGGCATCGTGCGTATCAGGCCGACCGCTCACGTAGACGCGTCCGCACCCGAGCGCTGCCCCACATGCCGGATTATCGCCAACACCCCTGACATATATCAGAATCGGCTGCGGATGTGGAATCGCCTGCGGGATGATGCGACGCTCGAAGCACTCTATCATGACTGGTGTGAGCACCTCGCTGTACCGGATGGCGCAAGACCGTTTGATCGGGATTGCGTCAAAGCGTTCCTGTGCGGCAAGGAGTGGTACAGCGTCCTCGCGGTGCTGCGTCGGATGGCCAGAGGCATGGTGTTGGAGGACAGTGATAGCATGGACGGGGATTCCCCTCGGGGCGATTCTCGGCCGGGTAGGAGAGGAAACGTGGGCATGGACGATGAGCCGCTGGGCGATGTGGACGGCGATGATGATCTGCCGACCATCTGCGCGGAGGTACAGCAGGACTATATGGATGCCCTGATCGGGGAGCCTCGCGTCGGGGATCTTTATCCGGACCAGTGGGCGCATATCCAGAACTGCCGCTCGTGCCTGAGCACATACCTTGGCGCCTCACGCTGGGCCATGGTTGTCGCGGATTTGTATGCGCCAGTCCCGCAGCGCGCACCCTGGCATCCGCTCGCGAACATCGTCGCATACCGGGCTAGGCTGGGTCGCCTGCACGCCTATCTTGGCAACATCCAAGGCACGGTCGCCGGGTGGGCGACGCTCGACCCGACGAGCATCATCAAACTGGAGCGCCCCACGGGGATGCAAGGAGTGGGCGCCGGGCTGCGCACGAGTCACGACTATGCGCCCAGGGGTGATCAAGGCAACGAGACACAGGGCACGATGACCCTCACCAGCGAGGGCTGGCAGATCCAACTCGCCCTGACGGGCGACGAGGCGAGACCGCAACTGACAGTCCACCTGCTGTCCGCGCCAGCTACAGGACCCGTTCAGGTTAAACTGGCCGAGCATGAGGCAACCCTTGCCGGGGTTGGCGCCTCGTGTAGCTTGCCGCTACAAGAAGGAAACCTGGAATTCGCGACGCCTCCAACCAACACGCAGGATGGGATGCGTCACGACTCAGAATCAACGGTGGTCGAGAGCCCCGTAGGATGAAGAACCCTGGACCTCAAGCCGCACCGCACGGCGCTCATCGTTGTGGAAAGGCCGCCAAGGACATCGTGGCGCTCGACAACGCCGTCTGCCGGTGTCGTCGCCCCATCGATCCCACCTATGGCGGTGTCGTCCTCACCGCGTACACCCAGCCGTTCAATGAGGTCGATTCCACCTACTATCACCGACTCTACGAGCGCACGGTCGCCACGCTGGACTTCGGCCCACCAACGACACCGCCGACGCCGCCTTCAACGCCTGGCACAGCTATCAGACGTGTGCCGACCAGGCCGGGATGGCCGCCATCCCGCTCAACACGCGCGGCCATCCCACGCCCCAGCGCCTGCCCGACGGCATGCCCCTGTGCCCGAAAGGGCTGCTCATGAGCCCCTCCTATCCTGTCGATCACACGCTATTTTCGACACGCCTCATGGATAGCTATATATCACGTCCATGACGTGCGCGGCACGATAGATTGTCGCTGTGCCTGGGTAGTAAATACCATCGCACCGGGAGCAGTAGTACAGGTTGTCCCAGTTGTGCATCGCCGCTTCCCACAGGGGCACATCCCGCGCATACGCCGCGCGATATGTTCGCTGTCGCGCTATGCGAGAGCGGACGAGCCAGACTGTGAGCGCGACGAACGGCGCCGCGATAACAATGCAGAAAATGATGCTGCCGAGATTGGCGTTGGGCAACCGCATAGGCACTGTCACCAAGCCTATGATCGCGACCAAACCAAGGAATGCGCATTGCATACCCACGCTCCACGCGTTGCGTGCGGTCGGCCGCGCTGGCGGCGAGAGGACGCTTGCAAGGTGCGTCTGGCTGGCGGTCGTCCCCCGCAAGATGCCCCCGTCGATCACTGGGCCACCCCCGCGGCCGAACTGATACCCCCCGCCAATCAAAGTGCCTGCGATGGCGCCATGCGTGGTCGCGTCGCTGACAACGGCCGACACCTTGCGACTCGCGTCCAATTGCTTGCAGTGTGGACAGGCCATCGGGGATGATACACTCGATTGAGCAGGGTGATTTGTTAGCGGCATGGCCACTGATCCATGAACTCGAACAGGAGCGCCGCATCCGGGGCAGAACTGGGAGGCCGCGACTACCGGCGCGCCGCACTGTCCACAAAAGGCCGTGATACTCAATGTCGTTCTCCTTTCGTTTTCCCATGTGCGCCAAGCGTGTCGCTCTGGCACCGGATAACTCTCTGGATAGGGCCACTGTCTTCATGTAGCTTATTCGTTCTGAACGCCTGCAACAAGTGGCGCAGTTGGAGGACAGGCCGCGCAGCTTCGTCAGGGGTCGCCAGCTTCTCGGTGCGCCCGAAGACTACTTTCGCTGTAACGCTACGATGCATCACCTCAGAGGGAACGCGATCCCCAGGGAGGGTGACAATGCGCCGCAGACGGCAACGGAAGGATGTGCCGTCAAGCCACGCGTCAGCGAAGAACGCGCGTACCCGCGCGATCTCATCGACATTACCGCTGTTGGCATCCCCCTCGCATAGCTTGGCGATACCCATGAGCAGGTGTGCCGGCTTGATCTTTTGCGCATGACAAAGGACTGCTTCGTTCACGGCAATCTCCCAGGCCCGTCTCGTCGCCTCCAAATATATCATGATAGACCTCTCCGCTGATTTGGGTGGTATGTAGCACGACCAGGGTTAACCGCGCGCGGCAGCCGACAGGGGTTTGCATAGCGGCCATGTTGCGCGCAAGCGGTAGCTCATTCCTCCGCATTGGCATCCCTATTTTATGCCCTTCGTGCCGATTTCCCCGAGAGAACAGCACCCTTCTGCCAAACCCTCCTTCCGTTCGTCCGCGCCTGCTTGAAGGCATCCGCCCCCTAGCCTCTGGGGCGTCCATTCCTCCTACTGGCGGCTTCCCTTGAGTTCTGACACCGCCTCCCCCCCAGTCCTCGTGCCACCAGTGGGCGCAGGGGTTCACGTCACTGCTAGAGTATCGTTGCGCAACCTCAGGCGCATGATCGAGCTGCCTGGTCACATCACCGCTCGTTTGGATAGGAGACCGCGCCGTCTCGGTCGGAGTGGAAACGAGACTGCCAAGCAAGACAGACAGCGCTACCCCGCACGGTGACAGCCGGTGGCGCGGCCGATGCCGCCCGCGCCTGGGTGTACGTGTGCGTTGCCCTCGCCCACCACCTCTACTGACGCGTATCCCTATCTCCTGACACTCCTGGGTCTCGCGACACTCCGGCAGTCGATGACGTGGATAAGGCACTGGATTGACACGGGACTAGCACGTCCTGGAAGCGTCCTCCATGCGGCCTCATGCCCAGCGCCTCCGTGAGGGCGCTAGTGTACCACCTATGGCTGGATCAACCCGGTCACCCCGCCATGTTGCTGAACGACAATAGACTTGTTGCCGAATAAGGCAAGTGCCCCTCAGAGAATTGGTTAGTATGGCCTACAGCACCGTGCAAGGCGTCATTTTGGCCGTTTGTGGCGTAATCTGATGCCGATCGATGGTCTGCGCTTATCTTGCAACGAGTCTAATGGGGCACAGAAATCCGGCCCCGCAATCGCCCCACAACTTGGGGACTCAATCGCCCCACAACTTGGGTACTGCGGTTTCCCCCGACGAATCATTCCGATCCGATCGTCGACGTGCACTCCATACCAATCAAATCGGGCGGCCCGCAGCGGCTCCATCGCAGCATAGGTGGCTGTGTCAGGAGTTATCGGTGGGCATCAGTACAAACAGTGGACACCAGAGAGTGAGGGGGGGCGCCGGAGATCGCGTGACATGAAGTGAAACGGCTCCCCTGGTCGCCGATGGCGGTGTCGTTGACGCCTGCCGTCACTTGTGCCACAATCATCGCGGCCTGTAGTATCTAGAGGTAGAGAATGGAGGCGCGGCCGGTCGTGAGACGAATAAAACCTTCATCCAGATGGTTAGAGAATACTTGTTCCGGAGTATGTGATGGACGTGTCTAAAGCGACGGAGTGGGCGTGGCAGGTCGCCGCGAACGAGGCTTTTGTGGGTAACGCGCGCGAGATCGAACCGGCACATTTCCTGATTGGCATGACCAAACTGTGTGACGTGGATGTGCAGTCGTATTTTCCTGACATGGCGATACGCGATGATGTTGCCGCCGATGTCACGCGCATCCGTTCTCTGTTCGCGCGTGCGTCATTCGACTACACGACCTTCAGGCGCCAATTGCGCCAACTCGTCGGTCACCAGGAGCAACCGGTCCTATCCGACGGAAAACTGATGCACCGAAGCGTCGTGTCGAAACATGTTTTCGCACGCGCCACATCCCTGGCGGCGGACGAGAAAGCACACCTGCCGCTGGTGCGACTCCACCATCTGCTTCAGGCTGTGCTGGAGTCCGGCCCCTCGCCGTGGCAGAATTTGCTGGATGAGATGGGTAAGTCCGATCTCTCAGCACTCCTGTTTGGCGAGGGGAACCAGCGACCCACGCCGACGCTGGACCACTACGGGCGCGACCTCACGGCGCTGGCGGCCGAAGGCCGGCTCGATCCGGTCATCGGGCGGGACCGCGAGATCCGGGAGCTTGCGCGCGCCCTCATTGGGCAGCGCAAGCGCAATGCCATCCTGGTGGGCGAGGCGGGCGTTGGCAAAACCAGCATCGTCGAGGGCCTGGCGCAGCAGATTGCCGGCTCTATCGCCACACCCATGCTCCAGGGCGCCCGGGTGATCGAGGTACCGCTGAACGCTCTCATGAGTGGTGCGGTCAACCGTGGCATGTTCGAGGAACGCCTTGATGCCGTGATCAAGGAAGCGGGCGCCGGGGACAATATCATACTGTTCTTCGACGAAATCCATACACTCCTCGGAGCGGGTGGTCATGCGGGCTCCGCAGCGGATGCCGCACAAATCCTCAAGCCGGCCCTGGCGCGCGGCGAGGTGTGCTGCATCGGCGCGACGACCATCGCCGAGTATCGCGCGTCGATCGAGAAGGACGCCGCACTCGCGCGGCGCTTCCAGGTCATCCACATCGATGAGCCGGATCGCGCGGCGACGCTGTCTATCCTTAGCGAACTGCGGCAAGGGTTCGCTCATCACTACCATGTGACGGTCACGGACGAAGCTCTTGAGGCTGCCGTCGATCTCTCGCGGCGCTACCTGCCCGACCAGCGATTACCGGACAAGGCCATCACTCTCATCGAGCAGGCCTGTGCCCGCGTCGTCGTGCCCTCGATTGCGCCGTGGAGCGCGCGACCCGATGCGAGCGACATCGGGCGCGAGGAGATAGCCGTCGTTGTGGCCGCGCGCTGTCGGATACCCGTCGAACAACTTACCGCCGACGAAACGCAGCGTCTCCTGTCGATGGAGGACGTGTTGCGTCGGCGCGTGATCGGCCAGGACGAGGCCGTGGGGGCGGTCGCGGATGTGGTGCGTCGGGCGCGCGTCGGGCTCAACGATCCCCGCCGCCCGCTCGGCGTCTTCCTCTTCGCGGGTGCGACCGGAACCGGCAAGACCGAGTTGGCCAAGACGCTGGCGGAGTTCCTTTTCCATGATGAAGAGCGCATGATCCGGCTGGATATGTCGGAGTACCAGGATCAGTATACGGTCTCGCGCCTCATCGGGGCGCCGCCCGGTTATATCGGCTACGACGAGGAAGGACAACTCACCAAACCGGTCCGGACCAATCCCTACAGTGTTGTCCTGTTCGATGAGATAGAGAAAGCCCACCCCAAGATACTCGATATCCTGCTGCAAATGCTTGACGAGGGCCATCTCTCTGACGCGCATGGCCGCCGTGTCTCCTTCAAGGAGACGGTTATCATCCTCACGTCGAACCTCGGCGCGCAGGTCGACGACGTCACGCGACACGCCGGCGTTGGATTCGCCACCGAGGCCGCCGGCATAGCGCCGGCCGTCAATCGCGCGTATCGAGAAAGGATCATGGCCGCGCTGCGCGAGAAACTACGCCCGGAACTGCTCAACCGGATCGGCCGCGTCGTCATGTTCCAGCCCCTTGACCGGGCGGTAGTTCGGGGTATCCTCGACAAAACCATCGATAAGCTATCGGCCCGAGGAGGGCTACGGGCGCGTAATATTAGGCTTGTGCTGACCGAGGACGCCTACGCGCTGCTGCTGGAGGAAGGATTCGATCCGCAATTTGGCGCGCGTGAGATGGAGCGCACGGTGGATCGTCTGCTGACGACGCCCCTCTCGACGGCGTTACTCGAAGGACGCCTCGTGCATGGCTCGACAATGCATGTGGAGGTCAGCGACGGTCAACTCGTGTTTGTGGATCAGGATACTTTATCCGACCAGATATCGGGGCTGGAATGGGCGCCCTAAGGACGCGCTCCTAAATAACCTATACATCCGTCGGATACATCCAAGGTGGGGAGGCCGGCGAATCTGGTGAACTTATTATGGAGCGAGTCCTAAGACACATAGGACATGGGGATTATCGCGAGGGACGATACGGTCGCAGGCAGTGTGCATAAGCAATCGGAAATCCATTTGCTGCTGGATTATCCGAACACCAGCAGAAGTAGGGAGAAAGCGCGATGGTGAATGAAGCGGACGACGTGCTGATCGGCGTGACCTTGGGCGGCCGCTACGAGGTGCGCGCCGCCCTCGGCCAGGGCGGTATGGGCGCCGTCTACGAGGCGCGCGATCACAAGCTCGACCGCCGCGTTGCCATCAAGACTGTACTCCCCCAACTCGCCGCCGACCCCCGCGCCCTCGAACGATTCGATCAGGAGCGTCGCATCCTCGCCAAACTTGAGCATGCGCACATCATCGATGTCATCGACATCGGCGCCCAGCGCGTGGGCGACCGCGACATCGCTTACCTTGTCATGCCCTACCTCGGCGGTGGTACCTTGCGCGAACGCCTCGCGGACGGACCCCTCTCCTATGCCGAAGCAGCCAGCATCCTGCGCAACGTCTGCCAGGCGCTCGACGACGCCCATGCCCTCCGCATCTTCCATCGCGATATCAAGCCAGAGAACATCCTCTTCAGCGAACGCGACGACGTCGTGCGTGTATCGGATTTCGGCCTTGTCAAAGTGCTTGCGGATGTGGGCGCGGCGCAGGGTACCGCCACCATCTTGGGTACGCGGGGCTACGGCGCCTATGAGCAGTGGCAGGGCGGTCCCGTCTCGGCGGCCACCGATGTCTATGCCCTCGGCGTTGTCCTGCACGAGATGCTCACGGGGCATCGGCCGGAAGGGGGACTGCACGCCATCGTCGACCCTGCCCTGCCCGCCGCCGTCGCCGCCCCGATTGCGCGTGCCATCGCGGCCGATCCAGACGCGCGCTACCAGACGGCAGGGGGGCTGGCGGATGCCTATGGTGCGGCGTACGAGAAACTCAAGCGAGAGGGGGTGATTGTGGCGGTCGAGCCGGGGCAGTTGGAGGCAGCGGTGGTGGCGGCAGCAGCAGGGGCTACCCTGCAGCTCGCGCCGGGAGACTACCGTCTGGCGCATGCGCTCATGGTGGACAAGCCGCTGACGCTGCGCGGGGCCGGGATCAACCGCACCCGGGTGGTGGGCGAGAACGAGCACACGGTGCTGCGGTATGTGGGGGACGGGCGCTTTGCGGCGCAGGCGTTGGAGTTCAGGCGTGAGGGGGCACCCTGGGGCTTTGTGGTCGGTGTCGAGAGCGGCGAGATCGCGCTAAATCGCTGCCGCTTTACTGGGGGCGTGCGTGACGAGGAGAGCAAGCAGGGCGGATCGGGGTTGGTGCTAGGAGGCGACACACGCGGATTCGTGCGGCGCTGCGATGCGACGAGGAACGCGGCGAACGGCATCGAGGTCGCTGAGAGAGCATGCATCGCCGTGGAGCGCACTATCTGCCGCGCCAACAAATGGAACGGCATTGTTTACATTGGGCATAGTAGCGGTCTCGTCCACGCCGATACTTGTGAAGGCAACGCGGAGCGTGGCATTTATGTCGGTGGTCACGCTACGCCGACGCTGAAGGACAACGTCTGCGCGGACAACGGAGTGTATGGCATCATCCTCGTTGGCCATGCTCAGCCGACATTGGAGCACAACACCTGTCGCGCCAACAAACAGAGTGGAATCGGCTATCTCGAGGAGAGCGGGGGCATTGCCCGCACAAACACCTGCGAGGGCAACGTTGTGAGCGGCATCGTTCTTGTCGGCCATGCCCGACCGACACTGGAGGGCAACACTTGCCGCGCCAACAAAGTGCATGGAATCAGCTACTATGAGGAGAGCGGAGGGGTCGCCCGCTCGAACACATGCGAGGGCAACGCTGCGAGCGGCATCGTTGTCAGTGGCGGCGCCATACCCAAGCTGGAAGATAACGTTTGCACCAGTAACGCATATCAGGGCATCGGTCTTGAGGGCCATGCTCGGCCGACGCTGGAGCGCAACACCTGTCGCGCCAACAAACAGAGTGGAATCGGCTATCTCGAGGAGAGCGGGGGCATTGCCCGCACAAACACCTGCGAGGGCAACGTTGTGAGCGGCATCGTTCTTGTCGGCCATGCCCGACCGACACTGGAGGGCAACACTTGCCGCGCCAACAAAGTGCATGGAATCAGCTACTATGAGGAGAGCGGAGGGGTCGCCCGCTCGAACACATGCGAGGGCAACGCGCTTGACGGTGTCGCGGTCACCAATCAAGCTGCACCGACGCTGAAGGGCAATGTCTGCGCGGATAACGAGTGGCACGGCATCGACCTCGCTGGTCAGGCTCGGCCCACGCTGGAGGGCAACATCTGCCGCGCTAACAAACAGCACGGCATCGGCTATTTCGAGGAGAGTGAGGGTGTCGCCCGCGCCAACATCTGCGAGGGTAACGCCGGTGATGGCATCTTTATAGGCACCCTCATCCCACAACTAGTGCTGAACAACACCTGTACCGGCAACGGACACTATGGCATCAATGTGGCAGCATCGCCCCATTCCCAGATGGACGGCAACAATTGCAGCGGTAATGGGACAGGCTTGAGCAGCATATCCTCATGAATCCTCCTGTGCTCCGATCTTTACCCTGTGCTGGTCGTTGCGTGCATCCTCCCGTCTGACATCGAGCGGTCGGCCGCTTACGCCCCCCGATGCTATACATAACGCAAGTTGTCTAACATGGGCGCCTGCACTGCTCCAACAGTGAGGGCCGAACACATCGGCCTTTATGTGGATGCCATCATCCTATGTGGATGCCATCATCCGTATGAGGTGCCGCCGCTCGCGCCGTGCTCCATCAGGAGGTTCCGCGGCAGGTCCACCTGTCGGCATCCACTCCTATAAGGTAGTTGATATGCTGCGAGTGTGACCAAAATCTGTGGAAGGGTGGAGGTGCCTAGGCCGCATCGGCTAAGGCCCACATCTCGGCTGTCTCAGGGACGGGACGCGCCGTCCCATAGAGGCGCTCATGTTGCCGCTGACGATGG
>JAABVA010000913.1_pt1 | contig 33641 bp, 37 predicted proteins | sample 5560331 | NCBI WGS metagenome assembly JAABVA01 (sample SAMN12812661, study PRJNA571458) | rock metagenome | isolation source: Antarctica rocks | place: Antarctica: Victoria Land, Mt New Zealand sud | collected 2016-01-07 | reverse complement strand
GGAGGGGGTGGGTGAGTGGGGATGTGGCGGTGGGGAATGAGAGGAGTGAGGGGGTGATGAGAGGGGTCGGGGGGAAGAGGGGTTGGACGGTTAGGTGGGTGGCGGTGGACTTGGAGAGGTTGTGACCTGTGAGTCGTCTGGATATTGCTCTCACCATGTTTATGGAAGCAGGGAGTTGGCGGTTCGTTGCGGCATTGCACATATAGGGTTCACGGGTTCGACCAACTAGATAGGATTTGAAATATTTCAATCCTCCTGATCCCGATCTCCCGCTCTCTTCCTAAGGCTCTCTACCCCATATGAAAGCGTGATCAGCGACGGGATCCGGCGAGCATAACCGTCAATTCCTGCCACGGTTTTCTCCAACCCTGTATCCTTCTCCCAACGCCCTTCAGCACCATCCGCAACGAATTTCAAGGCTCCTATCATAGTTCGCGATGTTGCCATGCCACGTTCGTCTCGGTGCATGCCGTGCTTGGTGGAGAATGGGCGGTGGTAGTGGTCGAGGCTGTAGATGACTGCCGAGCGGGATGGTAAGGTTGCTACGTCGAGGAGGTTGCCGTCAAAGGTTTGGAAGGAGTCGAAGGTTAGGGTTGAGGAGTGGGATAGGGTGAAGATGAGGAGGGTGGGGAAGCTGGGGGGGAGTTTGTTAGTAGGTAGGAGGTTTGTGCGTTTAGGGTCGACTCACGCTTCGAGAGCGACGAATATATGACCGGGGTGGGAAGGTGATGGAGTCGTGTTTTTTAAGGCCCAGATACCAGAGACGGCGATTTTCCGCTCCTCGCCATCTATATTCAAGCAATCGGTACCGGATGAGCCTTCACTTGCCAGATACTCATTTCTGAGAGTATCGACCGGGCCTTTCGTTTCCAATTTCTCCATGAAGGGTTCACCATCGGCATGACACGTATCGGGCACAGGCACCACGGACCCAGGTTGATGTAGACTCGCCACAAAGTCAACTTTAAAGGCCTCTAACGGACCCTTCAAGTCTACTTTCTGACGTACGGTCCCCGTGGGCCAGTCCCAAATTAAAAGGAAATCATCACCTCCACCGGAGATGAGGGTTCGCTTGTTCCAATCGGGGACACATAGCTTGCTGACGAACTCTGTATGGCCGAGGCAGTAGCCTTCGATGACGTAGGTCTGAGGTATACCTCTGGAGACGCGGATGTGTTCGTCCCGATCTGCGGTGAGTATGTAAGTGCGTGGTCGAGGAGAAGAGGAAGTTTCGTCGGTGATGGTGACGCTTGCTACATCTGTCAGGAGAGAGACGTGACCAAGAAGGAGCTGATGGTCGAATTGGAGAGAACTTTTCTCGGGCTTTTTGTTGGTTGTTCGGAGTTGGTTACGAAGAGCTTCTTGGTTTTTCTTAGTATGGACGGTTTTGGAATTCGCGGCGGGTACGAAGGGCTCTGGAGCTTCCTCAGCATCAGCTCTTGCGGGACTTTCTGCGGAGACGTTGCTCGTAGTTTCATACGGGAAGCCTAGGAGCGGGAGAGAGTAGACGTCACCAAATTTGTCGGCACACAATATGGTAGACTCATCTGAAGTCAAAGCAATTGCACAGGGTCTTTTGGGTATGGGCCTACGCTCGGGATTAGCCTTGGGTTGCCCATCATTTTATTACCTGAATGGGTACCTTGCGGAGCATTGTATGAGTGAGCCATCGTCTTGAAGCTTCAATACTCGGATGCACTTGTCTCCGTCTGTGACTGCAACAACATATTGACCGTTAGATGTTCCGGCAAGCTTGATCACCGCCGCTGACGCATCTAAAGATAAAACACGGTCGAGCTCACGACTGCGTTGACTTTCAGTGTCTTGTATAGTCTCTGTCGAAGTGCTATCAGAGCTATTTTGTTTCGGCGACTCTTTTTGACGTTTTGAAGGCGCCAAATGATGAACTTCTTTATACTCACGAAGGGTCGGATTTGTGGCTCCTGCGTATGACTTGTAACCTTTGATGCTTTCGGGGTTTAAATTAGAGAATTCTCCCCAGGGTGGCCATTGTGCCAGAAAGTATCCATTAGAGACGTCAAAGGAATATACATGATAGCCAGATACACAGAGCAGAACATCAGACTTCTGAAAAGCGGATCGTGAGCAATAAAGGAGACATTGGAATGGGCTAAGTGGCATAGCTGGAATTTTTCAATCAGAAGGCCTAGATTCTTGTGGGAACACCCATGCTTACAAGAGCAAGGCGTCGACCTCATGACAGAGTTCTATAATTTTCCCAGTCTGGCAAGTCAGGGTAGGGCTAGCGCCCATAAGCGAGTCAAGCGCACACGAAACCCACACATATTTCCACAGCAGCACTCTAGCTCACCATAACCACCGAACTCATCGAGGAACAAACCACCACACACATTAACCTCTGACCCTTAAAGATCCTATCTTCAATCAAAAGAAGACATGGGGGGCAGAACCAGCAACAAGGCTGTCTACTTCGACAAGCTCAAGGTCTTGCTTGAAGAGTACAAATCGATCTTCATTGTTACGGTCGACAATGTCAGCTCTCAACAAATGCACAAGATCCGAAAGAGTTTGAGAGGAGGCGGTGAAGTTACGGGCGTTGTGCTGATGGGGAAGAACACGATGGTATGTCAGACTTCGTGGTGGGATATGCGACCAGCGGATTGGCCTCCTGGATGATCTTTTAACAACCAATACTCCTCTCTCTAGGTTCGCCGAGCTATCAAAGGCTTCATCAGCGAATTTCCTGAATGGGAGCGTCTCCTCCCCCACGTCAAAGGTACTTCAACCCCTGCCCAACCCTGAACCCGTTCCTCAACTCTAACAACCGCTCAGGTAACGTCGGCTTTATCTTCACCAACGATGACCTTAACAAAACCCGCGACTTGATCCTCGCCGAGAAAGTCGCCGCTCCTGCACGTGCCGGCGCTGTGGCCCCGGCCGATGTGTTCGTTCCCGCAGGTAACACAGGCATGGAGCCAGGTAAAACCTCTTTCTTCCAAGCCCTGGGTGTACCCACGAAGATCGCTCGTGGTACCATTGAGATCACGACGGATTTGAAACTCGTGGAGGCGGGTACGAAGGTTGGGGCGTCCGAGGCGACGCTACTGAATATGTTGAATATATCCCCTTTTACGTATGGGATGAGTATTTCGCAAGTGTATGATAACGGGCAAACTTTCAGTCCGAGTGTGTTGGACATCAAGGAGGACCAACTCTTCGCTGCTCTCAACTCGGCTATCAAGACCATTACGACTATCTCTCTCGCAGCAAATTACCCAACTCTGCCGTCTATCATGCACACTCTCGTCAATGGCTACAAGAAGGTGTTGGCGGTTGCAGTTGAAACGGACTACAGCTGGGAAGGAGTTGAGGAACTGAAGGATCGCATTGCGAATCCGGATGCATATGCGTCAGCTGAGCCTGCAGCTGCGACGGGTGGTGCGGCTGAAGCCGAGAAGCCCGCGGAAGATGACGCTAAGAAGGAAGACTCAGAGCCTGAGGACAGTGGTGATGAAGGTCAGTGTATTGCAAACCTAGGTAGAGCATCACTAACAAATGCCCAGGTTTCGGTGGTTTATTTGACTAGATACTCTAGCAGCATATTGCATGCGAATAGCACGAGCAAAGGATCTAGTGCAAATAACTTGACCACGATTCCCAGCTTCTGTACTCACACCTCTGGCACTAACCTTCCAGCTCGCCAAACCCCCCCTCCCAGCCAACACCCTCCCTCCATCACAGACGAAACCAGGCTCCATCTACAACCAGTAAGCCCCCCTTTATTTTCCATCCGCCCTTCTCCCCCTACCCCTGGCGCAAGATTAATATTTTTTAACCCTGAGATCTCATCGTTGAAGAGATACTAAAAACAACAACAACACTCTAATTTTTTAATGACGCCTGTCTCGCTCTGTTTAGCGCTGTCTTCCCAAGTTTTCGTGAAAGATACAGGGGGCTAATGATTGAGTGGTCTAGGTTAAGATCTCAGGGTTCATTGGGCTGGGGACCTATCTGCACAGAAGAGGTTATATGTCGATAACCTCACCCCTTACTTTTGTCTTGGTAGGAGTCACGATGACATGTTGCGCAGATATCCTTCTCCCCTTTGCTGTGACTCTGTGAGAAATTGTGATTGTGTGTCGCTAGCAACTAGTCAACATGTGCTATTCACGATAAATGAAAACCAACTTGCGTTAGTCCATTTGAGAATATTGCCGGGTCTTCTGAAACTCGCAGATCTTCTAAACACCTACTCCCGACCATATGCAACCCAGTTCCAAAACTCCAGCGCAGTCTAGCCTCCGTCCTGCGAATCCATGAATACTCCCCGACCCCTATGCAGCCTGAATCTTTCCCAATCTCCTTCCATCTCATGTTATCAAAGATCCACCATGCTGTACGAAGAAGCTAGGTGACAGAACGTGCTGTCGTCAGGTCAGCACGGAAGATATCAGAAACAAGTCATTAGCAAAACCATCAAACGTACCCTTACCGCCGCAAAGTCCGCCGCGGCCGCTTCAATACTCCAATTGTTCGCAAACATACACTTTGCTGCCCATTCCAACGTCATTCTCGTCGTTCTGCTCAGCTCAACCGTCAAAATTTCCTTCTGCAGCTGTTCCTGCGATTTTTCTGGGTGCGAGGAACCGAACCCGTCTGGTATCAGAGGCTGTATCGATAGTTCGGCCTCTGATGGATGTGCAACCAACAAATCGCCACATTGCGGTTTCCAAGCGTCAGATCCGCCGTACGCGCGAAGGATGAGAGTATCGCACACCACACGTACGCCTTGAGTACCCATCCCAGGCCCAAGGATGAACGTGCGGTCGAAGCTGCGGGTGGTGATTTCCTGGTTCGTATTAAGGTTCACTTCAGCAAACTCGCCATGAACTTGAATGATCAAGCCGCCGACACCACTGACGGATTGTCCCACTGGGTCCGGAAGGCCCGGTACGGAATTACATTCGATGTTCCATTTGCCTGCCTCGGTCATAAGATCTGGATGGCGCGTTGATGGAAGTGTGTTCCACGCGTTGCGGATGCTCTCTGCACCGGTGTAGAGACGTGAGACTTTGGCTGCTAGTTGGGTGACTTTGATTAGGTTTCTGCTCTTTTTTATTTGCGCATCCCAGCCAACATTCATGTCGTAAGATCCCCGTGGAGCCGAAGTGTTAATGCTGACGGAAAACGTAGACTTTGCGTCATAGAACGCGTTGAGACAAGCGTTACGATCGACGTCGTAGGCTGGGAAGAACTGCTTGATGAAGTTTTCGCCAACAGCACCTTCATCTCGGAAGCTAGCAACGAGGATAGGCACTGGAAGCACTGGAAGCACTGACTGTACTGTACGTCTGGTAGTCGCGAGGGCGTTGAACTCTGCAACAGATCGAACCGGAGTGTTGCTAAGTAGTCGAAGGTTGGGAAACCAGCGCGTAAGCACGCTTTTATAATCGGGCCTTCCCTCCTCTATTTGGTTCCCAGATAGTATGAGTTCCTCGAGGAATCGAAAATCAAAACGCCATGCAATGAGCTTTTCCGTACTCGTGATAGTATTATTCGAGAGGTCGAGGTACTTGATGGCCTTGAAAGTATGAGCCAGCATCTTGATATAATCGACATCGCCAATATTGTTGTTGGCCAGAGAAATGCCGACAACAGCTTGCTCTTTTTCCTGCTCCGTTCCCCAAATATCGTCGCATGTTTTCATGAATGCAGTGAAGAAGCTAGCCTTTCGAGCTTCAATCGAGTACGGGCCGAATATGGCGAGGCCGTTTAATAGCGTGTCGTTGGCCAGATCCGATAAATCGAGGAATCTCCTTTCATCGTTATATCGACGACCTATGATTTCCTTAAAAGTATGTATGGTGTTGGGAGAGTCACACTGTGCGCTTTTGTCCAATGGAGCTGTTCCTCCAATGCGCGTAACAACTAATTTAGCGCCCCAGAAATTGAATCCATTGAGTCTTAAGATCGAGTCTCCATCTGCTGGGTCCGCAGAAATGATCAGAGATTTGCCCTCTACTCGGTACTGCACAACGTTAGCAAGGCTTATAACCTTGAAGTTGAAAGTCACCCGTTGGCGGTAGTGGCAAGACTCGAGTATCTCCGTCGTCGTTTTGACGGCTTGACTTGAAACGAGAGCAGACCGGAGAAGCTCGAGCTATAGTGTCGCTGGCAACCGGGGGATTTCAATGTCAAACATACCTCTTCTATGGTTGCGTGTGCCTTTTTCGATAGGAAATCGACAAGCTTCTCAGCTCCACGATCGCCATCTGAAGGACAATTGTTCTCAGTCCATTCTGTTACAGCGAACGACTCCAAATGATTTCCACCTCGGTTCCTACCCCCATGCCTGCCAGACCCCCCTCTGTTCCGTAAATTGCCCCGGCCCCTAGGTCTAGGGTTCTGATTGTCGTAGAATTCTTTGGCGGCCTGAAAGTTCGGGGGTGGAGGTCGTCTTGCTGACCCGCTCGCTCTTGGTCCACGACCGGGGGTTTGTCCGCGAGGGGCCCCGCCGTTGTTATTGGCAGGCCTCTGACCACCATTTTGATTTGGCTTGCGTACTCTTCCATTATCTGGCTGTCTGTTTCGGTTACCCATCTCTGTGGTGGAGGTCGAAGGAAGTATCCCGAAATATAACCACTATGAATGGAGAGCGTATACGACGCTCTTGGAAACAGCAGTCTGGCTTTAAATGGTAGTGTACGATTTCGAGTGAGATGTTAGGTGGCCGTTCGCGGTCGAGTGAATGTCATTAGGTGGAAATGGAGCTCAAAGAGGATTTGGAGAACAAAGGGCACTTGGTCCCGCGGCCAGACGGTGTCGACAGTGGCCGCAAATAGCTAGAGCTACATGGCGAGCATATGCGCATAGCCCATGGAACTTCCGGGCAATGTTTGCAGGTAGATGAAGAGGGATAAGTTTGATTGTTAGATTTGAAGTTGGTATCAGAGACTCAGAGTCACAAGTGAATCGACGCTTGTGTTACCGCCAGGACAGCCCACACGCAGGGCTGGGTAACGCTAAGCCTTGTAGGGCTGCAGCAGGATGGGACCATTATGTGAGTCGGGAGCTTGCCCTACTCGTCAACTCTTATCGATTCCACTCAGCGTCAGGAGCAATAGCCTACCCAGTTTCATGAACTTCCCACGACTTTGCATACATCTCTTTAACGTGTTGTCTGCGATCGATCTGTTAGCTCTCATGTGCTCGTGCGACCATTTTCGGAGAATGATTCCTTGATGCGACTGCGAGAAGTAAGACACCATACCACATGGTACAGCAAACCAATAATCTCTCCGGTCAAAGTTGGCTATAAGTCCGTCATGCCCTCCCCCGGCCTCATTCGCTTCGCGAGAGCCACTTCACGGTACTGCATATACTCTCCTCTATCGCTGTCATCGTGTTTTGCGCCTTAACGACGATACTGGCCAAGGGCTCCCACATGTTCACCACAAGGAAGACTTTGGGGGGTTGGCTACGTCTTGTGCAAGCCTGACTAACATCTCCATAGTCTCCTGGGCTGGATCTAGTACCATTTCTCCCCTCGCATTTCTCGATCCCACTGAACCCCTCCGTCAGCACCCTTTCCTGGTCTCTATCCTTCTATCCCCAATCCATCCTCAACATCCGGCGGCACTCCACAGTCGGCACCACCGTCGCCTTCCCCGTGATTAATGGTGTGTATTTTAGAAGGCCAACTCCCTTCCCTTGAGCCCTGGTTTTGAGTTCCCAGACAAATTTTGGGAGCATATCGAGCTTTTGTGTCATTTTTCTCTCTGTTGATACATCATGAATCCTTTTCAACCCCAATCAAGGCAATACTGATTCCGAAATCACCAACAGTTCTCGGTTTTATCGCCTATTTCATCTCCACAAGCTCTCTGTACTTCTCTCCTCTCATCCGCTCCCAGTACGCAGCGCGCAATCCAGTCTCGCCAGAACCTACCGTCAGGGCCAACGACGTGGCTTTTGCGGCGCATGCAGTGCTGCTGAGTTTTTTCACATGGACTATGTTCTGGAAATGGGCATGGGGTTTTGAGCAAGGCGATAGCGGCCGGGTGCCCAGAGTGATACTTGGCATTGCCGCGGGATGCATGATCGGAGTGCTGTGGGTGATGGGGCTGGTTTGGACGAAGGGAAGAGATGGAGGGAGGGACCCGACGAGCTGGGCCTGGATCGATGTGGTGTGTACATCTATACTTGACAACCCATCAAATACAACTAACTACCTACCCCTCCCAACCCCCAGGTCTACGCAACCGGTTACGTCAAACTAATCATCACCCTAATAAAATTCCTCCCCCAAATCTACACCAACCACCTTCGCCAATCGACCGTCGGCTGGTCCATCGAGCAAGTCCTGCTCGACCTCGTCGGCGGCATCCTGTCCATCGCGCAGCTGCTGATTGACTCGAGCTTGCAGAACGATTGGAGCGGGCTGACGGGTAACCCGGTCAAGTTCGCGCTGGGCAATATCAGTTTTGTGGTCGACGCGGTGTTTATGTTGCAGCATTATGTGCTGTATCGGGGGAAAGACGGCAAGGGGGAGGAAGAGGAGGCGGAGGCGGAGAGAAGGTGGTTGCTTGCTGGTGGGGGTGGCGATGTGGGGGTGAGAGTTTGAGCTCTGAACGGGATGAGAGAAAGCTTCGCCGACTATCGGTGCGGTGAGATATAACCAAATAATGCTTTTCGCGGCGAACAAGCAACACATTTTATAGGACAATCAATTCACTGAACGTGCCTTACATCTGACGAACGCTCTTTTCTACTCGCCCCCCTTCTACACCAGGAGCATCTCTAAGTAGTCTAGTCTATGGACTTTTGCACACGAGATCCAGCATCTCATCTATATGCACATGCTTCCTTTCGACCACAATCAGCGCGCGCGCAATGCACCCAAAGAAAAACTCATGTAGAGTAAAACCGAACCCGCTCGTACGTAGCGCCAACACGAGAACCCCTCAGTACTTACCTGCCCTTGGCCCTAACCTCCGACCTCGAGCCAAACCCGCCGGCCCGCCTCCTCTCTCCTTGACCCGGAAATCAACTCTGCGCACTCAAGCCCCGGAGCGGCACCCACCCCTGCCCGAGGGGCCCCTTGGGCCTCCCGAAATTTTCGTCCAGATCCAGGATAATCTTTAAGGCATTCCGACTCCTGAGATACGGCAACGGCGCCTTCGCCTCCTGCAGTCCAATCGCCGGCTCCGTGTAACCCCCAGCCACCGGCGATCCTTCATTCTGACTTGATCCAGGCATAGGCAACGCTTTCTGCAAAAACTCATAAGCGGCAAGGGTGAAGCCGAACTGAGGCGAGGAACGTAGCACGCGGGCTGGGCCGCCTTTGAAAAAGGCGCGGAGACCCTCCTCTTGGTAGACGGTTCTGGCGCAATGTCGGAGGGAGGTGTATTTTGTTTCGCCTTTGCGGGCTTCGACTTGCAGTCTAGTTTTGATGACATCGCAGGGTGTCGTCAGGTACGCCGCTGGCATGCCCGCAATCGCGCCTGCGGTCAACAGCTGCAAGATACCCAGCTTCTTATTCGGGCCTTCTCCGAAAAGGTCTCTCTTCAGGTGGTTGTATGTTGGGAAGTAGATTCCCGAAAAGGGGACGTCACGGAGCAAGCAGGCGGAAGCACCTTTGTAGAGGCCGACGAGTCCAAGGTTCTTGACTATCCACATTGCGGAGCGCCGAGGAGCCCCGTCCACGGTTTTGGCGACTTCGCCTTGGACCTGGAGACGAATCTTGACAATTTCGAGGGGGTTGGTGAAGATCTAACACGGGTCAGTATCGATTTCAGGGGTTAGGGGTGCAGATAGAAACCTACCACCTGACATCCACCAGCTGAAGCACCGGCAATAATCTCATGTGGCCACCATATCTTCCCCGTATCTGATTCTGAGAAATGCCCCCTTATAAGATCATTGACCGTGAGCTTTATAGCTTTCTCCGGTGCAACACCGATCAGCTGGGGTAGTACTCCAGCATAAAGACCCCTGAATCCTTCGTTCTTGAGAATTTTTCTGGCGCAGTCAATGGAATTCTTGTATAGCAGTTCTCCAACCCGCTGACTCCGCTGGTTTTGCATCCTTGTCTTGACAAGATCAATTGGGTACACCGCGAGAGCACCGAAAGCCCCGGCTATACTACCTAGAGCGAAATGATGCACAGATTCTAGGACGTTGTGTAAATATCGTCGCGCTGTTGAGACGCCCTTCCCAACAGCCTCTGAGGCGGCACCGGCTGACTCTAGACCGAGGGCGAATGCGCTCTGCCACGATGCGTCGACGACTTTGGCGAAGTCATTTAGTGATAATCGACCTGATGGGGCATCCAGCCCAGCAAAATGAAAGAGGATGTCGGCCTCCATAGGCGTAAAGAGAGAGAACCTTGTAATTCTTGCTGCTTCGTTGAGGAAATCTGTTCGCGTGATCTTTCCATCACCGCTCTTTTGAGTGGCATTTCGTATAATGAGATCTACCAAGTCCATTTCCCGAATAACGTTTTGAAAAGCTCGAACATTTGCATAGGATATCTTACTTCCAGTTCCAATGTTACACAGAGTAGGCAGGTTTTCGAGTAGATGATCTGAGAGCTTATGCCGAGCCGTCTCAAGGATGATGCGCTGAAAGTCCTCCGGTTCTATATATCCATCTCTGTCTTTGTCGAAAACGTGAAATGCCTGCCGTATTCTCTCACCCTGTAAGCCACGGAGCATCTGGGAGAATTGCGGGTATGTGAGGTCGTGGCGGCGTTTCTTGCCTCCAATGTATAGAGATGCCCATTCACAATTCCAGTCGAAAGGTATGGTGTCGGGACCCTTGTTAAGATTGTATAGCTTTTGAAGGTCATCGTACTTAATGGTCCCCGTACCCTCTTCGTCAAAAAGGCGAAATGCAATCTCATATTCTGCATCTGGCTTGATAAGAAGATTTTCAAACGTCGCCCAGTCTCGAAGTGTGATCCGTCCGGTCTTTCTCCGGTCAGCGATTTGAAAGAGGATCGCATATTGCTCTCTCTTGATTTTATGCTATTCAAGATGAATCAATTAGCCCTCAAGCACACTAAAATTGGTTGTGCGCTTTCATGTGGAGCAAGCTCTCAGGCGCAAAGGTCAAAGAAGCTTACATAGTCCTCGGTCGCTGGAGCAATTGCATTTACAAATTCCGTCTCGGTCATGTACAGCTCCCCCGCTTCCTCATCTTGTCTCGCATTCCGGTCAAATGATGCTTTTGTTTGTGACGAGAGCTCCGGTTCCTTCGTTGTGCCCACCAGCGTCTCCTTGACCGCCTCTGTCACTGTCGCCATTCTCCCCCCTTATGAGCTTCCACGCTCGGCTTCAAGCTTGGCTCCGGGTCTTGATGATCTCAGCCGTCAACGTGCAATGCCGTTGTGAAGGGATTTGTTTTGTTGATCTTTAATTGGGGCGCTTCAGCTTTGACTGCAGGGGCTTCCGATCACCAAAAGGAGTGGTGATTGTTCGGATGTTTCCTGGGCAAGGGTGATTGAGCACCGACGACAGCTCAATTAGGCCATCATGACAGAGATACTCGTATGAGTAAGTACCACGCGGTCCAGCGGAGAGACGGAAATCCAAGACGCGCCCAGAGAAAGATTGGGACTTTTAATTTTGAGTTCCCTAAAGTGGATGATCGACAGACTCGGCCCGACTTTTGCCGATCTCCGCGATTCCACTATTGGAACCCTGGTTGGAAGGGAGTAGAGAGTAGTAGAACAACATATTGAACTCCTGTCACGCATACAGATGCTGATATCACCATGGAAGGCTATCTGTCGTCCCAATATAGGCTCTATACAACCGTATCTCTCCAAGACACGTCTGCGACCGTTGCTGACCCTTGCGATCGAATCGTCATGGTATGCGACAGCAGCTACATAAGTGTGGGGGTCCTATGAGACTGACTGACAAGATAGCGATGATACTTCGGTCGCTATTCTCGAGAAGCATGACCCCGAAGAGCACAATGAGCCCTCTATCAGTCGTATTGCACTCGAGAAGCCCAAAGCAACCCTCCACTTTCATCAGAAAATCACTGCCGATAACACCAAATTTCGTGGCATCCATCCAGTAACAGCTTTAGTATCACACCAAACTTCCCTAGCGAATTTGATTCGCAAAGCCCTCCAGAGCTTGCCGGATTCCAATGGCGCAGCTGGGAAAAGTACCGATCAAGTCACAGTCCGCTTGGACGATGGAAAATGGCATCAGAAGAAAAAGCCCAATTTTATCACCGTCACACGAGGACCAGGCATGTACTCCTGCCTCTCTACAGGCATCGACACAGCCAAAGGTCTTTCTGTGGCTTGGTCCATACCTCTGATTGCGGTGAACCACATGCAGGCTCATGCTTTGACACCCCGCCTTGTTACGGCACTGGAAGAAATGCCTGATCACTCTCAGAAGTGTGATTTCCCATTTCTTTCCTTGCTCGTTTCTGGAGGCCATACTCTGCTTGTTCACTCAACAGCATTGACCGACCACGCTATACTTGCCTCCACAATTGACATTGCAATCGGAGATTATATTGACAAGATTGCGCGATGCATCCTGCCATCAGCACTTATTCAAGAATCCGGGGACGTCATGTACGGCCGCCTTCTAGAGCAATACACATTTCCTCACGGGCCAGGAGACTACCATTACACCGCACCGGCAGGGCGGGGTGAAGAGATTGCTCCAAAAGGCACGGAATGGGGCTGGAGCCTTGCTGCGCCGCTGGCTGAATCTCGGACCGGCTCGAAACGTGCTGGCGGCTCTTCCTCTAGGATGGATTTTAGTTTCTCGGGCCTAGGAAGTGCAATTCTAAAAATTTGCGAGGAAAAGCGCGGAGAGATGGAGGAGACGGAGCGAAAGGATCTGGGGCGGCATGGGATGAGGGTTGCATTTGAGCATTTGGCGTCGAGGGTGGTGATGGCCTTGCAAATGCTGGAAAGTCAGCATATCGCAGGGGTAAGTGACGGCAATGCCTTGAATACGCTGGTTGTCAGTGGCGGGGTAGCGGCGAATGGATACCTAAAAGCCATGTGAGCCACCGTCCCGGCGATGATCTACCAACATCCTCCCGCTAACCTTATTCCAGCCTGCGCTCCTTTCTCGACATTAGAGGTTTCAGGAACGTGGCATTGGCGTTTCCGCCGCCTTGGCTATGTACCGATAACGCTGCAATGATCGCTTGGACTGGCATAGAGATGTACGAGGCCGGCTGGGAAAGTGAACTTAGTTGCAAGGCAATACGCAAGTGGTCGATCGACCCGGCCGCGGAAGATGGAGGGATACTGGGGATGGATCGATGGACAAGACGGGTATTAGAAAATTAAAACGTTCGATATATGCACGCAGAACGTCTAATGTTCGCTTCGCGTAAAAGGCTGCAGAGTAGTGTACTCATGAGATCGCCAGACAAAGGAAATTTCCCACGCCTTCCAAGACCCACTCCACCAGATGAAAAATATTTTACACTTAGTAATACAAGACAATCCAGAAGAATTTCCGCATGAAGCCATCACCTCACAATGATATCCCCGCTCGCCGCTGCAATGCATGGAAAATCCCGCTCAGAAACACGCTTGGAAAAAAGGTTCGTAGAAGCCAGATCGTACAAAATACATCGTGAAACATGAGGAGAAGAGCAAAAATCTGAAACGAAGATTGTTACTAGTACCTCGAGACAGGGGTCGATTCAAGAATCGCAGCGATACCCGGTAGGGTTTCCGGCGACGACTGTAGATGCGGCTGCGGATGCTGCGGATGCGGCGTATGCATGATTGAAGACGAGCCGCTGGCCGTCCGGTACGAACAAGCTGAAGAGTGCCCACCAGAGGAGAACGCTCCGGAGTGCATCGAATGGGCACGGGAAACTCCATCGGAGAACGGGTGGTGGTGATCATGATGACCGACTCCGGAATAACTATTCTGGGCAACCTTGGAATTTTCGTCTCCAGGGTTCAAATCTCGGCCGAGACCGCTGTTGTCAAAATCGGCATCGTTCATGTTATCGTCGTCATCTCCTTGGTTGCCGTCCTTTTGCTTCCGCGTGGCGCTGCGGCCATGACTTCGAAGAGTTTTGAGACCCTTTTCCATGCACTATCGGTATACGAGTTAGAATTCCCACATCCTGTCGACCGATGCCTATGTAGATTAATTACCTTTCCTTCAACCAGCTCCCATTTCTCGCCAAGCTTTGCGGCCAGGATCTTCCACATCTGCTCTCGGAGTTCCATGTAGAACCGGGCAAGAGCTTCGATTTTGGCACTGTCCCAATCACCTTGGACAGTGTTCTTTATGATAAGTCGTTCATGTCGCTTCCGACATGCATTGGGAGTTTTTGAAGGAAAGTACTGCTCGGCAATTGGACCCCAATTTAGCCCTTGCTGTCGTGCACGCAGTAATATTGCATCATCTTGAGGAATCCAGGGCTTGGACTGGGCCTCACCAGAAGCTGGGGTGAGTAGAGGGTCTCTGGCTGACACTGTTGCCATCGTTGTCGATGTGTTTCCGAGTTGATAGGGCGTTGAGCGTTGTGTTTTGGTTTTGGAGGAAGCAGCTCTGGTAGGCTTTGGCATTTTATGATGTAAGAAGAGTGTGAATATGTTGGAAGGTCCTCGCCAGGAGGTGAGGAAGTGGAAGAAGCTAATATGCACGGAGAAGGAAAGAGATCGACAGAAATATCCGGGAGGCTTGAACTTTTATATGAGGATTAAGTAAAAGATGCAGGTTACGGTGTGGGAGAACGGAAAGTAAACGAATGAGCTGACAGTTGAAAAGAAAGTAGGAGAGTAGGGAAAGCCTGCAGCCACTTGCAAGAATCACAGCTACTAGGGATTGGAGAGCCTTCACATAGAGAGGCAGTGCAGTATACTTATAAACTGTTGCAGCAGCTGGCATGCGGGCCTGATAAACGGTCCCTCATTGTGTATTGTTGACGCCAGTTCTGGAGTTTAGTGCGAAGGTTAGGAAGCTTTCTTTAGAAACGATAAGGCTAAAACATTTCTTCTGTGACACTCGAAACGGCGAGAGGGGATATGCTTACTACGTAGTACATGGTGGACCTATAACCAGACCCAGGGACAGTTCATGAAGTAAATTTGGATCTGGAGTGCATCCCCGGGCGCTTCGGTCGAGAGAGAAACTACAAAAAGGCGGCACGGTGGACCTTAACCAATAACGAAGGTACTCAACTTCAAGAAGCTAACCCCCGAACAATCTAGCCGACTTCTGAAAATAGATCAAACACAGTTCGCACAACCTCAACATCATCAAGGTGCCCAAGCCAGGTACACATCCCCAGCTAACTTACTTACTTCTGGGGGAAGTGTGGACCAACACGTGCCGATTGGAAAGAGATCGTGCTGTATTCTATTCCATCCTTTTATGTTTCAGAGTTGGACTGCAACAGATGCACTGTCATCTGTCAGCCCTTTGATAGTATTGTGGTGACGAGAAGCCTGACCAATGCCCGCGGAAGCCGGGGATTCCTTCGAAGAACTTTCAATCCGCTGATAGTCTAGATGCTGACATCCTCTTAGCTGTGTTGTTGTTGTTGTAGTTGTTGTTGTAGCCTTTCCAGTATCTTTTAGGTGATGTTCGACCCATCACTACTCCGTAGACCACAACGAGTTCGCGACTTTCAAGTCCAACCATTTTGGTGACCTCTTAGTTCCAACACTACCGCGCTCCTTCTCGAACACCTACCTTAATGTTTTCCGCTGCCGCCAGCCTCTAACTGCTCCGCCTCGTGATACTTGTGCATATCTGCATCGTGTCATGATGCAGGCACAATGAGGGTCGGGGTACCTTACACAGCCTCCATTTGTCATCAACCCCACACTCCGTAGGGGAGTCGCCTTGATATTCTCTCCAATACCTCAGCCTGCTAGTTATGCGGACATACAGAGGAAGTGTGCAGACCATCGACCTAGCTTCGATATACCTGTTACCAAAACCCGTTAACGAATTTCTATATTAAAGCTCTCCGCATGTGGAAAACCACACAGAAGGAGCGTAACGGGGTGATTACTAGGAGAGAACCGTGCTGGATAAGCTAACTATCAGCTCGGTGTGGCAGGGTCTATTCTCTACGAATATCCTGTACAAGGCAAACAACCCTTCTACTGAATATCGAGCAGCCACTCAGGGTAGGCCGAGAGTTGGTCAGATAAGTCGTTACCTGTGATAACCTGTGGAGAAGAGTCTGAATAACTATTACTTCACGCTCATGATTGAGTCGTAGCATTCTGTTATACTGTAGGTTAGATGATTAACAGCGATATGGGCTATTGTGGGTGGGTTCTTGATTTCTCTCTCTTTTGAATTATGCGTTTTGGTCAGATCTAGGTGGCCAATGACTTATCCGACCGACCTCCCTCCCGGGCTGACTGTGTCTGAGGCTGTGGGCGAAAAGGAGTGGGAAGACAGTTTGAGATACTGTGTAAGTCGCTATGGTCAGGTTGATGGCTTGATGTGAGACTCTAAGCTGTGTTGCGAGGAGGGGAAGGCGGCGAGGAGGATAATGCGTAAATTTCACCCAGTAGGGCCGAGGTCCACTAGAAGGATTTCAACTACCTTAAAGTACTGTTGGAAGGCCTCTCTACGTTCCAACAATCCAAAGGACTGACGTTGTGTGAATTCGAAGGGGAGAAGCAGCCACCATTCTTAGAGCAAGATACAGCAAACGGGGCCAATAGTATCATTTCGATTAATTCTTATTGTTCAGCATAATGTGTTCTACATCTATGGAGTAGAACATCAAGGAGAGCTAGGTAACTGGACTTAGGGGTGTGTACGATTTAAGAATCCGCACTCGACCAATCCTAGCTTCTATGAGTATTCACCAATGTCCTTCAGAGTCATTAACTGTCGAATATTTTCCAATCCGCTACCAGGCCTCAACTTGTTATATTACCAATTCAAGATATCCATCAGACCGACTAGGCCTAGCTTCAAAAAGGGATCACGGCCATTCTATCTAACGACAACCTCTTCCCCTTTCTCCTTCGCCCACCCCACATACCCATACGGATACTTGGCCACAAGAGTCCGCATAACTCCAATACTTCTGCCGTCGAAATCAAAGATAAAGACAGTTAGTTATGCATGATCTATACATGGAAAATTTTATATCTTTCTATAGCGAAGCTTGCTACACTATGATGTGGAGCAATTGGGATCCCAATGGCCGTAATAAATATTCGCCACTGCCGTGCATGACCCAAAGCACCTTGGATGCCATAGAAATACCACTCACAGGCAGTAAAGAGCCATCCTGTCGTCCTGATCTTCCTTCGGCGCCGAGCTAGTCGTAGCGGTGCGAGTTCAACTATTGTTGTCATAGCGTCTCTAACATTCTGTATGAATGCATTACTCTCCTTATGAGCGTATATATGAGGCATGAGTGGCATCGAAGACGTATATCTCCATGAACCAGGCGAGACGGAATGTTTCTCCCCCCAGTCTTTAGCGGACGAAGCAGACGAGGCACAACCTCCTATCCTGTAAAATATACTCAGGGTCTCTGTTTCGCATAGAGGTACGAAGTTGCAGGCCGATTTGCACCGAATCTTCCTCCGCCAGCTGGTCTGTTTCCATCCCACTGTGTCCGCCGATAAAGATGCCCTCTTCAGCAGGGAACACCCAAGCAACAGCGGAGAATGCTAGCCGGAACAAGAGTCCTGCAACCGCAATGGCCGCGGGTGGGGGGAATAGTACTATTCTATTACTGCCTTGGGTCGTCTGCCATCATTAGCAAGCAACAACACCCATTTAAATTCAATTATCACCACAATTTGTCAGAGAGGCTGAGGGGATCTGACACAATGAAAACATATCAAAGCATAACTGAATAATTAAACCAATCCGCGGTATACGGCTCAAACTTGGGATATTCGAAGACCGTGTGTGGTTGAGCCTCGCCGAACGCAGTTGCGCGGGATGTATGTGGATACATTGATTCGAGGAGAACTGACTACGTATGTCTTACTGCGGTATCCGGGGTATTAACAATTAATGCACCACTCTAGAGTCAATAGAATCCATATACACTTCAATATGTTCAACCTCTAAAGTGATCATAGGAGGCAGTGACTATGAACGGTGACAGAATCCTCTGCCCTAACGTTAATACTAAATAATATAAGCCCGGGTAGAGTTTCAATCTCGTGCTACCCAGAGATCATCCAACGCATGCAACACTTGTACTCATAATTTCGTCCATGTCGTAGACAAGCCACGGCGAGGAGGCTCAGAAACGACACGCCGCGCTTGGAAATCGATTACGGCGTAATTCCAACGGAGCTCCTCGACGCTTGGATCACTCGCAGAGGCTAGGTCCACGCCCTACTCCCGGCTCCCTTTTCCCCATCGTCGCTCATCCCTCGTCATCTTAACGTAGGTTCCGTGATAATCCTCCGGTACAGGCGTAATGCACCTTACCGCTGGTTCTTCATTGAACTGAAGCTTCTTGCTGGCAGTCGAAGTCGAGCTCTGGCCTCTTTTGAGAATGCTCTTGGTGTCGACCGATTGGGCGTAGGCGAACGTTGGTTGCTGGAGGGTAGAAAATCCTCGTTGGTTTAGGCGAGTGTTACGGACCGTTGGGCTGATGGGTGAAGGCGATATTGGTGTCCGTGGATGAGATGTCTTGAGCGCTAGGCTACCACTAGAGTTTGTTGGGAGCGCAAGGGCGAGTTTTGGTCTGGCGGCGCGGGCGGCGAGCATCTTGGAGATTATAGAAAGTGTGTTCGGTGCTCAACGGATAACTATGGACGGGCTGATAAAGGTCCGCTCGTATTGATGGTCGTGATGCGGAAAGTACGACACCGAGTAAAGATGGCAGCAGCAACAAACAATTAAAAGGAAGCGAAAAGATAAACGCTAATACTAGATGACGATTGCAACGTGAAGATTGGACCAGCCAATCAATGTAAACAAGTAGCAAAAGAACCAACAGAAGTGTTCAGGGAAAGACGGCGACAGATCAAACAGGAGATGTTGGGAATGCGACGGAATCGACAGCGCCTATATATCAACTTTCTGTCTCGTCCAGAGACTCTTTGGAGAGCGGGGTAGTTGTGAGAAGACCTAAGGCTGGAACGAATCGAGTGGCAGACTGATCCGGTAAGCGCCGAGAATGTGGTGATGCAACGCTGGCTGCAGACAGACGTTGGATCTTCATGCGGTGACCACCAATCCGACAGATTGTGCACACAGCCTTTTACTACTACCAAGCCACTTTATCGTTAGTCTTGACGAAGAATGACGCTATCCATGGATTGGAAGAGAATGTTTTCGATTTCCTGATCGAAGAAGATTTTGGCAAAGCAGTCTATCTTCCCTCCAGTACCAATCCTTAAGATGGGTAATGTTAAAGGGCAATATGTTCCCTAATAAAAGAGTGCAGGCCTGACGGATAACGAGTCACAGAGCGGAGCCCCCCGGAAGTCATGCATGAGTTTGACGGCCCTGGCTAACGTCGTGCATTATCACTCGGGAAAACATATTTCTTTTGTATCTGTAACAGTCAAAGATATCCCCGTTTTCAAGCGATACTTATTCAGAGGTCCCGCTACCAAGACACAATAAGCATTTTTGAATACCTCGAGATCCTCGACAGCTTTGTAGCGTATCATTACACCTTGCTCCCAAAACAACGGCCGCGGGAACGATGCATCAACCCCAGTTGAAGGCAACGAACATCCATGAAATGGTTTGGAACGAACAGGAGATCTCATACCAGAGCTTTGACCATAAGTCGACCTACAATCCTCAGTGACCACGGTAGACGATGCCTATCAGGATTATTGAGAGTTTTCGGCTCACCTACTCGTAGTGAACGCAAATTGTGAAGGGAGCAATTGAGTTTCTTGGAGCTCACTTCGTCTACTTCAGGCGGAGACCTTACTAAAAAGTGATTGGTAGCTACTTACTCTGGGTATCACAAGCAAATAGCCCATACGCCTCCAATGTCTAGTGTATGTACAGCTGTTCTAGCTATGTGCTTCCGGGTCGACGCACCCTAACCACCTGCACGTTCTCCACCTTGCTGTAGGGCCGACAGCTGCTTGCGCAGCTCGAGGAAAAAGTCCTTGCCGTTCCCCATAGTATTGGCTGTTGGTTGATTAGTCTCAGCGCCTTCTTAGTAGATGGACGTCCAACGAACGTCTCACACCCCATGGTCCACCACCTTTCGCATTACTTGCCTGGCCCCCAGGTGCTTTGTATTTCAAGGCTTTCATGTCTTCAGACATTGTACTGTTGTATGCTAGCGCCGAATCAGTCCCTTTTCGGTTATGACCATATACTCGAACTACCTTTCTTCAGCGTATCTCGGACTTCCTGCGCGTTGAAATTGACCTGGGGCGCGTGTTGCTCCTGAGGAAGCCCGTAGGGAATGGCATTCCTATTCCCTCGGTCATTGTTTGCCCATGCATTGCCTGACACCACTGTGAACCCTTGGCCTCCAAGCATCTGCCGACTTGGAGTTTGTCCACCAGAAGCCCGCTCTCGCGATGAATTTTGACGCTGTTGCTGGTTCGGTTGCCGATTTTGGTTTTGGGAAGGAGGCTGTTGTTGTCCGCGTGGTGTGCGCCAGCTACTCCCTGGTTAGTACGACGATTGACGTGTATGAACTGTGTTATGAAAGTGGTGCAGGCTATACGTACCGCTCATCACCCGTACCGCTCATTTCAGAAGTGTAAGAAAAGCAGCTTAGGAGTTGGAAAGCTTGATCTCGAAGTCTTCCCCAAAATTGACTTGCCACGCTTACCCGAAAAGACCAGCACGCAAATGATCGGCCGTGAATCGCCGCTAGTACCCGCTTACTCATTCCTTAGCACCTGAACCTTAACCCCAGCTCATCGCGATTATTGCCTTCACTTAGACTGCCTGCTCAGTGGGCACATTCACTGTGCAAAGTCGAAGTTGCAGGATATCAAGTCCTCATGTTCACGCCGAGGTGGCGACGAATGTTCTTCAGCTTATAATTGAAATTGCTAACAAATGATTCTCTCACTTAAGCCTCACCAACGCGCCTGCTGTGCATCCCCTATGCAGTAATGGCACCCTTGACCCCTCCTATTCGACGATCTTCAAATACACGGACTAGAACTCAGCGAAAACTACACCTCCACACTTCTTCAGCCGATGGTCGCGTAGTCTCTGAGCCCTCTCGAAAGAAACGAAAATACATACCAGGAGGACCCGGTGGCGGTGGAAGGTACGTGGACGATAATGGTATAGAGATACCAGTAGGGGGAACAGGTCCAGGAGGATACAACTACATTGGCCCTCGAGGCAGGATAGGACGTGAGAACGCCGCTAACGGCATCCAACCCATGGTTTATTCACGCCCCCGTAGGGAGCCTAGTCGAAGGGAGAGGGTTCCGGCGAGGCCCAGGTTCAGCTCCGCGGCTGCAGCTGCTGCAGCTGTGGTTCAAGGCGATGGCTTCAAGCCCAGAGAGGAAAGAACTTGGGAGGAATTTCACCAAGACTTGAGCATTGAAGTGAAGTTCCCTGTCTTAAGTGCCGATGAAGTCGATGGAGTGCAAAGACCTACCTCTACACCTTCGCTCGGAGAAAACCTCAGCGATGGAATTCCAACGGCGGAAACTGGTGCTATGATGCATGCGGACGAGGATGCCTCGCAGCCTAAAGAGTCACAAGATGATGGAGATGCTCGTGAAACTCCCTCCAACAATGGTCGTCCGGATCCGAATATTACGACACCTTTGAAACGACGTCCCGGACGACCGCCACGTCGGCCCGACTCCATGTTGAAAGGCATTGGTACACCAGACACACCTAAGGTCATCCCTCTACCGGGTCCAAATCCACGGGAAAAGCTCACCTTGCCTAAACCCTCGTTCCGGCCGGTGGATCCTTTTGTTGCATACGAACATAAAGGAGCTGGACAGCTAAACTACGTTGATCGAACAATGGCGAACGTAGGGTATCAGGAGAGTGACATTTACATTCGTCCAGAAAAAAATTTGATCCGTGTAACGGAGGGGACAATCGAAGAAGACTTGGATATTGCATCGGGCGCGAAAAACGATAGCGAGGGCAACGCAGCTATCGGTGGTAGTGGAGTCGGTAGAGTTGAGTATGATATGGACGAACAAGATAACAAATGGCTTGAAACCTACAATGCCCAAAGGAAGGCTGAGCAAATCGAGCCTATTAAACCTGCAGTTTTTGAGATCACGATGACTAAAATCGAGAAAGAATGGCATGCTCTCGAAAAGAGGATACCGAAACCTAATCCCAAACCCCCACAAACACATCGCCCACGATCAAGCTCTGCTGCAGCTGTAAATGGTGAACTTGCGGCTCCTGGTGAGGAACAAGATAGCAAGTGCGCTATCTGCGACGACGGAGACTGCGAGAACACTAACGCCATAGTGTTCTGTGACGGCTGTGATCTTGCAGTCCATCAAGAGTGCTATGGAGTTCCTTTCATTCCAGAAGGACAATGGCTTTGCCGTAAATGCCAACTGATTGGTCGAGGGACCCCAACTTGTATTTTTTGTCCAAACACAGACGGTGCCTTCAAACAAACCAATGCTTCTAGATGGTCTCACTTGCTTTGCGCAATCTGGATACCAGAAGTCTCACTGGGCAATACCACATTCATGGAACCAGTCATGGATGTAGAGAAAGTGCCTAAGCAGAGGTGGAAACTAACTTGCTATCTCTGTCGCCAGAAAATGGGTGCTTGCATACAGTGTGGAAACAAGAATTGTTTTGTGGCATTCCATGTCACATGTGCCCGACGGGCTAAACTATTCCTCAAAATGAAGTCCACTCACGGAGGTCCGGCAAGCCTGGATGCTAGTGTACTAAAAGCGTATTGTGACAAGCATGTTCCATCGGACTGGCGCAGGGACAACGATGTTGACGCTGCAACATCCGATGCAATCGAGTATTATCATTACATCATGCGTGGTAGACTCTGGGCAGACAGCCAACAAGCAGCTTTAACAATGTATGCAGCGCACTCGCAAGAAGCTTTAGCTCCTGAACCTGTGGAAGAAGGAACCAATTCGAAGGTAGATCTTGTTGCGAATGCCAACAAGCGCAAACGTAATCAGACACCGAAGGTTGTATGGAGGCTACCCTCAGGAGCACCAGTGATACCACTCGCAGTGTATAACTCTGTTGAGAGCTCACTCCAACGATTTACCATGCGTCGGCGTAAGGAATACGCGGCAGAAGCCTGCAAGTATTGGACCCTCAAAAGAGAAGCTCGGCGAGGAGCAGCTCTACTCAAAAGACTGCAGCTACAAATGGAGACTTTCTCCTCAATGGAAATCACCCGTCGCAATTTTGTGGGTATGGGAGCGGCAGGTAGAGTTCGACTACAACGGCGGATTGATTTCGCCGAGAAGCTTCAACAGGACGTCGATAACTTGAGACTTTTATGCGATTATATCAAGAAGAGGGAGCAGGAGAAGCTCAAGGACGCAGAAATGCTGAAGGATATAATTGACACTGTCTATTTTCCGATCGCACCCCTTCTTTGGCCAATACTTGAAAAAGCTCAGGCGTAGGTTTACCCTCACTAGACCCACATCCATACTCACTGGCTAATCACACAAGTACAGCCTCGATGGTAAGGGTGTTTTTCAAGATGGCTTCGCCAAACTGCGAGAAAAACTCAGTGTTCGCTTTTACACCTCGGTCTCGACTTTCTCTACCGACTTTAGTGCTGTTATTAGTACTGTGATCGGAGTACCAATCTCAGCTGATACGGCCGGCGTACAAGCACATCTCAACGGCCAAGCCTCGTCCAAAGAGCTTACGGCCGAATATAAAGAAAAGAAAAAGCTAGCCAAGAGAATCATCAAGGCTGTGCAAGGATCACTTGAAGATGCTATGCGGAAGGAGAGCGAAATTTGCCAAAAGCCATTCGAGAAAGAATTACGTGATTTAGATCTTTTGCTAGAGAACAGTCTATTGTCTCGACGCGACTCTTCCGCTGGTTCAGTAGTGGGTGATGTTAGCGATGTTGAAATGGATGAACCGAGAATATCTGTTCGACGAGGCAGTCACAGCAAGTCGCGCAGAAGTAGCGAAGTGTTTCCAAAGGAGGAGCTTTCCGCGGGTGGCGTCAAGGAGCAAAAGTACGATGGTGTTTCTCCTGGGGAGATTGAGTCGATTTCTGTGGTTCTACACTCAAAGTCCCAACATGGCAACGGAGGCGAGCCAGGCTCCGCACAGGAAAACAACATCGAGCCATCCCCAATAATGCATTCGGCGACCCACCAGCATCCAACCCCAGAAGCTTCTAATACAACACCTCCAATGTTGATCGGTGCACAGCCCAACAATCGGAAGCCCAACGGGGCAGCTCATGATACCGCCTCGGACCAGACCAGCGGAGCCACTCAGCACATAGAGCCACCAACGCCTCCTTTAAGCTCTGGAGGTGACCTGCAGCCATTGTCCAATGGTGGTATTCCGTGGTACATGGATCCTTTTGATCCAGAGGGCACAACCGTTCAGGAGGAGCGCTGGACGGGCCGGGAGCTTGTACGAGGCATGAGCGAAGAATTAAGTGATATGGATGAAGAAGAACTTTCAGGACTAGTAGATGGCGATATGGTGGATAATGGGCAATTTTCAGGCGCCACGACTTTAAATCCGGACGCCGCAGGAGTAGCAGCTTCCCGCCGCAAAGCAGCTGCGAAGCGTAAAAGATGGCGCGGCTATCGATGAGTATCTCTGGGCATTCCATTGTTTCTCGTAGTGAAAGAATAGTGGTGCATTGTCCTGCAAGGGTATGGAGAGCACAAATATTAAGAGCATATTGGGTGGCTTTGCCCATGTACTATAAGAGACTCCTTGTACCACTAAGATCATCAAATGTATACTCCAGATTTGGTGCCTTGATAAGAGTTCCAGTACTGTAGGTAAGGGGCTGGTTTGCTCACGTGACAGCCTGTCAAGGCTTAGTGTAAACAACCTTGCATTGTCGCAAAGAATTCACGTTCTGCTGTCATCTTTACAACACCACAGCCTCACCTTTCCTGTCGTACTTTTCAAGGCTCCATCAACATTACCTGCCTTCTGAAAGGCCTACACCTAGTCATCGTCCCCTCAGCAATCAAGAACAACATCGAGTTTACTCTGATCTCTACCAGATCTCATTATGGCAAGCATGGAGTACGAAACTGAGAACGGTCGCTACGAAGGTAAACATGTCTCATTACTCCTTCATATGTCCATTGCACCATCTTCTGGACCCAATCTGTGATTGACGTGGAAGCTGATGTTGGCCATGCGTAGAGGAGCCGCGTTACGAGCGCGATCGTAGTGCTTCACCTCGCCCTACCAAGCGTGAGGATGACTACCCAGCAAAGCGCGAGGACAGCTACCGCGGTGGTCGAGATAGGAGCGCCTCGCCAAACGGCCGTATGGATTCTCGGTAGGTTGCACAACATCAACGCTATCCATCAACCTCCACTAAAGTCTCAAACAGTGGTCCTCCTCCCGACAACCGCGGTCAGGACGAACGTGAGGCAAATGCCCGTAATCCTGGCTCTAACCTCTTCGTCACTGGCATCCACCCACGTCTTTCGGAAGGAGAAGTCTCACGTTTATTCGAGAAATACGGTGATGTTGAAGGTTGTTCAATCATGAAGGATCCGCATACTCAGGAGTCTCGTGGCTTTGGGTTCGTCAAGATGGTCACTGCAGAGCAGGCTGATGCTGCCAAGGAAGGGCTTCAGGGTGAGAATATTGAAGGCCGTACTCTGAGCATTGAAAAAGCTAGGCGCGCTCGTCCAAGAACCCCAACACCTGGAAAATACTTCGGTCCCCCAAAGCGAGGTTAGTTTATCTTTGGCCTCACTTTTACATTGCTAAACTCCTAACCACAGAAGATGAATTTCGTGGTCCACCACGGGGGGGCCGTTTTGACCGCTACGATGACCGTCGTGGAGGGTATGGTGGAGGCGGTCGCTATGATGACAACTACCGTGGATCTTCACGTTATGATGATCGCGAGCGTCGTTCTTATGGACGTCGTGACGACTACGGCTCTCGCAACATCGATCGCTATGCTTCATCCGGCCGTGAAGATCGCTACACCAGTCGAGGAGACGATCGCCGTGGTGGCTACGAGTCGTACGGTCGCGATGGTGGACGATCTAGCCACAATGCGGCTTATGGGGAGCCTGCGCCTTCGAGGGATGCTCGAGATTCCTACGGTGGAGGTAGATCCCATGACGACCATTCTAACGATAGGTACACTCGTCGATAGATTGCGGTCAGCTAATCTACTCAGGTGCGGAGCGCTCTGCGAAATAATGCGCCCAAAACTGTCAACCTGCAGCCGAGCATCACTGCTACACTTTAGCTTCACGAGGGAGTGGCCTATTCACCTGAGCTTAAGCGTTACTCAAGATTGTCTTCCTCGTTCTCGCCATCGCTGAAGCTCTATTAGCGGCGGATCAGCTCAGCAAAGGGGAATTTTCTACTCAAGCCAAAAAATGTCAACTTAATTCTTTTTCTACGGTTCAGCGAGGCTAGAATGGAACACAAAGCCGACTTTCAGCTTCGTCTAACGGTCTGTGCTGGCTTCTAGTGCTCGGCAAATGTCGACATATCTGCAGGATTTCTTTTCATCATCGAGTATCAGGTTCGAGATACGGCATCTGGCGCGTCGAGGCAACTTGCTACAAACGTCTTCCAGGGGTCAGCTTTATCACCTTGCTCATTGACTGTAATACTATCGCCTGTCAACTTCGCTTATGTCGGCTTCATCTTCAAGTAACCAAGGCGAGCACTATCTCGGTCGATTCTACGATACTTGAATGCCACTTAACAAATCGCTCACAATGACCTCGTCTTGCTCTATATCGTAGTTGTCACCAATTCCTAGCGCAGCTACTTTCGCCAAGTCCTTACAGTGAATCGAAATCGCAGTGGTATAGTACCATGCCTGATTCAGATACCTCGGCCATATTCAGCTATATTCCGTCGTATATTCACACATTTTACTTCGCAAATATTGAGAGTAAGTCTATGATTGTTCATAGCGCAGTGTACACACTTGACTCTCAAAGAAGGTATTTCGTTGGCTAATGAGGCTATTCCGGCGTAGTTAAGACTGGAATGTTCAGTTGCTAGAGACGGGACTTGGCCTTAAATGCGCTCCCAATCGAAACCGTTTGGCAGCAAAACATTCCACCTTCCACCGTCAGGGTCTTGTTCAATACCAGTGATTCTCAGAAATCCTCTTTCAGGAAGCTCCTGGAAATCGTTGTCAGGCTGTCCAAAAGCCGCCAGTTTCGTTGTGGCAGCCTGTTTGACCGCGTTCAGATACTATTAATTGCGATTAATGGTAGATCAGCATTGTTCAGACGGTCTATTCGCCCGATTTCTGCAACCAGCGCACCACCTACTACCGGGCATCTGGCGGTGACTAACAGTAGTAACGAGCGTCCCGGTTCCAAACAGTCGTAGAAAATACTTCGATCGCCGCTATAACTTCGTAAGTAGGATGTAGAACCACCAAAATGCCGAGCCCTCTGCAAGTTCGTCACACTGGGCCTATTGTAAAATAGGAGCATTGGCCGAGATGGTTGGGAGACCGAGGGATGCCAAATCCTCCAACGGTTATCTAATTCTGGTTCTCACCTTTTCTATTTCTATTTCTCAAACTCACCCTCTTCGCTTCTGTCATCTTCGCTCTCTTCTTCGACACTACCATGTCCTCACTCGCCTTGTTATCATATCTCTCAGTATCCTCATTATCACTCTCATCGCCCGTTCCTCTAGATTTACACCTCTTTTACTCCACGTTTGATAGATAACACACCTTCCCATATATCCTTCCTTCCACCATAGCTCAACCTCCGTAGGCGAGCACCCCAAATATCCCGTACCGGTACCCAAAAATGCAGCTTCAGCAGACCTACTGTCCTATTTCTCGCTTCTTGCAATTATGGGCGTGGCGTGAGTATATGAGTATGTATTGAGGCTAGAGTAGAGCGATGGCGACGGAGCGGATAGACGCTGTAATTTAAATGCCTTTTTTCTATAATCTCTTAGTTTCGAGCCTGGCTGCGAATGACAGGTTTGATGATGAGGGATGCTGGAATCGAAAAGAGGGCGAGGGAGGACTGTTTTTCGGTATGGAGTCTCATAGTTATGATTACAGATGGCGGAATGTGCAATGAGAGCTCTGACAATTGTACAAATCAAGGGGTCGTCATTTCCCCCCGGCGCCCCCAACCTATCCTCTACCCCTTTCTCTTCTTTCCTCGAATAATCCTGATAGTTATGATGACGATGCTGGATTCTTTGTTTGGGAGAGGGGGAAGTACAGCTGGGATTGGATTGGGGACGACAGGTACCTTGCTGGCGGAACCCAGCCACAGGCGCTGCATTAACTATCCCCCCTGGCTCCCACCGTCAAACAACTAAACACCCTGCGCACGTTCACCTCCACTACATAATCCCATTCCTCATTCCTAACTCCTGCGGCGGCTTCGTCCCCACTGCTCAATTACACCCGCCGCGCCGTCGAGCTTCCCAAAGGTCGCGATCGTCTCCTCGAGCCAGGCGCCGACTTTGGGTTTTTGGGCGACGTTGGCGGTGCGGGGGAGGGGGCTACTCGACAGGGCAGAATATCCGCCACTGACAGACAATCGGGAAGTCCTGAAGGGGGTGAAAGGCAGGACGGGTCCGAAATCTTCATCCTCCCAACCGCCTCGAGCCTTTGTCAAGTCTTGGTAACAATCGAAAGTCTTACCCAAGCATCTTACCCCCAGATTACCTCTTCAGGTCCGCCGTACCTTAGCCCAGTTTCATGAGTTTGCAACCTCTAACTCTCTAATCATCTACTGCTACTCAAGTACACATGACCACTATGAACGATATGAAATACACTCAATCACCAGCTATTGTGTAATTTGAAAGCGTTGTTGCCGCGGACACCGCAAGGATAGAAGACATTCTCCTCATTTTGCTTGAATAGTCAATTGAGGGGCCGTCTAATGCTTAGACGTGTCAGTCATGATAGTGCACGGAGCTGGATGCCCTCTCTTCTAATCCAGGCCGGTTTTGTTGCTTTAGCGAACATTCACCTTGGCTAGACTCTTTCATATTGTCATGCCCATGTCATCCTGTCTATATTATCGTTTGAGTGGAATCTGTTAATGGTTGTTCTTATAATATCGTTCTTGTTGTTTCCAATCTCAGTCGCATCTATCATCTTCTCGGTCATAATGAGTTGCTTTTTGTTTGACCCCGTAATGACTAAGACTCTGCAATCAAAGGTCATGTTTGCAGCAGAAAGTGTGGTTTATTTCGGGTACTTCAATGTTGACTCGATCGTTGACGCGAAGTATCTACGCATATAGATGCAATTCCTATTTTCCAGTAAAGAAGCAGAAATTTGTCTGCAGATTTCCTATCAGCTTTGATGCCAACGTTGAGCGTAACACAAGACATGCCAAATCGTCGCTTCGTGCATAGCAAGACTCGATGTCACGTACATGGCCGAAGTACCTTACTATGGTCGTCACCGGTGTTCTCGGCGATGGAGATGTAAATGGTGTACCGCTCATCCTTTCGAGCGCCTAGCTGCATCACCAAAGTCGACCTCTTCTTGAAGCAGAGGGCTTCGATATCATCAAGGCATGCTTAGCCGGCAGCGAATTTGCTTCGATACTCCGCCCTGCCCCTTGCAAATCGCAGTAGGACCATGGACGTGGAACAGCCTGGCGCTGAAACTTGCGCGATGATGCAAAAATAGAGCCTGTATGCCCATGCCAACGTCGTCTAGCCATGGTCTTTGGTCTAGACTAGAAGCAACGATTGTTATGAATAAAATGGACCAATTTGATCTATGGAGTATTGTTGGAACGGGACATCATGTCAGACGCAACTCAAGCCCGCGCAGCAGATCGCGCCGTTCTTCACGTCCATCTAACAAACTTACCTGCTAGCCTGAGCGAATGCCAACATCCCTTCGGTTAGGGCACCGTCAATATTATCACCGCTTGAGTACTGTTATTCTAGAGCTCGCGACTACGCTTGAAGTAGATTGTCGCACTTCGAGTAACAGAGACCTGAGTGAATAGATGACCAACGTTGGACAACTCCTAGCGATAAAGCGAGATGAGAACGTTGGGGTTGCTGGTCACAAACAGATAGAATAGCAAGGATCTTGAAAATTATCTCGCCGACAAGAGTTTTTTTATTAGTGTTCGAATAATTCCTGTCTGAAGAACCGTTGTACTCTAAATTGTGGTAATGTTGGAAGGTCTGTTGGTAGCAACCAGCCAAGGCTAAAACGTGCTACTTGAGAGTAAGGTAAAGGAGACGGCTCGAGTGATAAAATTTCTAGACAACATTTTTCTTCGTAGTTTGCAGCTAATGATCTCACTTTAATCTTAGCAGAACTTAGCAGAAAGATGGACTGTCGTTTGATTGGTCCAGTTGCAGCATCGACGTCGAAATTAATTCAGTGTATTGCTGAAGATTGACGCAAGGTTGTCTAAGCCGCAACTACAATAGCACGGCATCCTGCGAGGCAAATCCTCAATCTTCAACCATCTTCATCAACCGCATCCTTCCAACACCCGCCCTCTTCCGCCTCGCTATTACACGCACAGTTTGAACCAAGACGGTTGGCGGCATTATTACACCTTCCGTGATATGATCGATGTTCTCTGAACGCGTGGCTGCAGGGTTAGTTCTTTAAAAGTTGCACAACCCTATTCGATTCATACAAGGCTTTATCGAGAAATCTGCTACCAAAATCCGACAGATGTTTCCTTTTCAAGAGAACGCTGTTGAGCCTGGAGTACGCTGAAGTAGAGAGGTCATATGGCGTGTGTATGTTGAAGCCTGATAGAAGGCTATTTCGAAGGAAGAAGGTTCAAAATCTACCAACGAACCCCAGCCCTATGATGCGGAGATTACCGGCTCTCGATCCAACAGTGTACTCAGGGGCGGAGTCGTCTCTCGCGTTGAATACGCTTGACAAGTGGCATGCAGTCTGCCTGGCTGTTATTTGAGCTTTGTTGGAATTATCCATTATGTCGCCAGTACGATATTTCAGTTTCTTTTATATACTCTGGCTGCTCGTATATATATATGATGCTGCCAAAGTATCGTTATTGCCCTATATCTCAGATACACTTTCATTAATCCCATGCCTCATTTCACAAAAATGCTTTCTCATCTGTCGTTTTTACTATGTACTGGCGTGGCGGTTGGCGCGGCAGTGGGAATCAGTACTGGAGAGCAGCTACATCCCCAAGCTTTGTCCCAACGAAGCACAAATGCAAGCTCGAATACCACTCAGCAATTGGTGCTACCCATGAATGACTCCAATGCATCCCAGCGAGCGCAGGACATTCAAACAAAACAACAAGGTTACCTCTACGGACCCTCTCTCATGGGCAACTCCTCATGGTTCCCGAGCGGTCCACTGGGAGAAGCAATGATCAAAAGGGATGCGGCCTTATTCAAGACAGACCTTGACTTCGTTAAAGCCGAGGCAGCCAGAGATATAAAATCGGCGGGTGCGGCTCTGGCCGCGGTAAGCATGTCATCTCAAGTATTCATGATACATTCTGATACCCAGAACAGGCTGGAGGTCTCAAGACAGTTTCCGACTACGCACTACTCTACAACAACCAGTGGAAAGAATCAGTCCCTCTCGGAGTAGATGCTGGGGTTCTCACAAATTATACACAAGACTTGCTTTTTTCCATGGAGAGACTGTCAGTCAATCCATATGCCGTCAGACGCCTCGATCCGTCCAAGGATCATCTACCTTTCCACGTACACGGAGAGTCCGTAAAGAACATCTCCGGGGCGAATTTGAGTACACTCCTCAAAAGCGGATCCCTCTTCTACGTGGACCACAGCAGTCAGAAAGAGCTGCCCCGGACGGCTCGGTACGGAGCAGCCTGCGAGGCCTACTTTTACATTCATCCCGTTTCTAAAGATTTCCTGCCCTTAGCGATCAAAACCAATGTAGGTGAAGATCTCGTCTACACGCCTCTGGACACCGCAAACGATTGGCTTCTGGCAAAGATGGCGTTTAACAACAACGACCTATTTCATGGCCAAGGATACCACCTCGTAAACTCCCATGCCGTGGCGGAAATTGTTCACCTAGCAGCGATCCGGACCCTCAGCGAAGACCATCCTGTTCTCGCAGTCTTGAACCGCCGTGCGTATCCCCTACCCAGACGCCAAACACGAATACTAACATGTCTGCAGTCATGTACGAGGGTTACGCCATGCGACCTTCAGGGGCCGCAACCTTGACCAACGCAGGAGGAGTTTTCGATAAATACTTCAGTCTCGGCGGCGAGGCCTTTGCCGAATTCTGCTCCAACACCTATTACCAAACCGCCGGCGCATTCCAAGCCAACTATCTCCAAAGCAATCTCCGCGCCCGTGGACTGCTGGATTGCAGCTACGGCCCCCCCCTCAAGAGCTTCCCCTTTCTCGAAGACGCCGACCTCATCCGCACCCACATCCAAACCTTCATGACCTCCTTCATCGCATCCTACTACCCCACCGACTCGGAACTCGCCCATGACACCGAACTCCAAGCCTGGATCCGCGAAGCCTCCGGCCCCGCCCAAGTCATCGACTTCCCCACCTCCGTCCTCACCACCTCCACCCTCATCGACATCCTCACCCACTTCGCCTACCTCACAGGCGTCAGCCACCACGTCCTCAACCTCGGCGACCCCGCCGCCTCCTCCGGCCTCCTGCCCTTCAACCCCGCATCGCTGTACGCCCCGCTTCCAACGCAAAAGGGCGTCCAGGACCTGATGCCGTTCCTGCCGCCCGCGAACCAATCCCTCGGCCAAGTCTTCGTCTTCGCCGTCTTCAACCGCCCGCAGTTCCCAGGCACGAATTTCACCCTGTCGCACATGTTCTCCGGCGAGGACTTGCTCAGCCGGGCCAACGCCGCGACCGTGGCGGCGGCGGACGCGTTCCACTCTGCCATGCTGGCTGTCAGCTCGCAATTCCAAGCGCGTGCGTTTGACGCGGACGGGTTGTCGCAAGGGATGCCGTTTGTGTGGAGAGCGTTGGATCCGGAGGTGATCCCTTGGTTTTTCTCCGTCTAATGTCTGTGTATATATACATACCTCGAACATCCGGAAAGTGTAATCCCCTTTGGGTTTTTCCTTCTCCGTTTGACGCTATATGTACATATTCCGAACAACCGACTCTATTACATATTTCCCAAGTACGCACACACATATAAACCATTGCTAGCATCACAAGCGTCCCAATCCTCCAAAAATTAAGCAAGAATCTTCCAAACCCCCCCCCTCCTTCTTATCAAACCAGAACCCCCTTCTTCCCTCCCCTCCCCTCCTCCCTCCCCCAACCCTCCCATCCCTCACAACCCCTCCCCCCCCGAAAAACCTCCACCCCCCCATCTCCGCACACCCACTCACCCAACCCTCTTTCATCACCACAGTCTCGTACCACAACACCCAGAAACGCCACCCAAAAACCCCCAAGCTCTCTATCCTCTCACCACCCCCCACCTACCTACCTGGATTGTAGAAAAAAGGAAAAGAGAAAGAGAAAAGAATGGCCAGGCTGGTTGAGGAGGGTGCTGTCTTCTTTGCTTTTTTTTTCTTGTTTTTTCTTTTTTTA
>JAABVA010000912.1_pt1 | contig 33663 bp, 32 predicted proteins | sample 5560331 | NCBI WGS metagenome assembly JAABVA01 (sample SAMN12812661, study PRJNA571458) | rock metagenome | isolation source: Antarctica rocks | place: Antarctica: Victoria Land, Mt New Zealand sud | collected 2016-01-07 | reverse complement strand
ACACCTATCCTCATCGGGAAATCTCACCTGAAATTCAAATAATGACAGGCTCTTGAATCGCTCTTCCATGCCACTAACTTACTATTTTTTTTAGTATTTAACAAACGCCTATTTCAAAAGTTTTATTCTGGTTGTTTCAGGCAGATACTGTTTTTACAGCCTAAAAATCAGAAAGTTCTAAGGGTCTGTTTAAATTTATAAAAAACCCTTCGGTACGCTCAGGATTGATGCCAATGCTTCTTTTACCCTATAAAAACTGGTGACTACGTTAATTTTCAAAAATCAAAAATTAAATGCTTACTATTTTTTAGGTGATAAAAGAAGCATGAAAACCTCATCAGGCAAACTTTAAACAGGCTCTTACATTGATTTTCTTAAAAACCGATTGCTTAACAATTTCTTAACATGTTTGCAGTATCTTTAAATCGACTATAAACCGGAAACAATGTTCAGCACGCTTGTACAATTTTTTACGCCCCGCGGAAAAACGCTTTTTTTTCCGTTGTTTGACCATGCTACGGAAAATGTAGTAGCGATGGCTCAATTATTAAAAAAAGAACTGAACGACCCGGAATCGATCAACACAAAAGATTTGTACCAAAAGATAGACCGGCTGGAAAATATCGGTGATGACATTACGCATAATATTAATGTCGAACTCAGTAAAAATTTTATCACACCTTTTGACCGCGAAGATATTCATGCGCTTACATCTTCTATTGATGATGTTGCAGATTACATCCATGAATCTGCCAACCGGATGTTTTTATACAGTTTGCACGAATTTACCAAGCCGATGCAAATGCTGGCCGATCTGATCCTGGAAGCTGCTTTTGAAATGCAAAACCTGATCAACGAATTAAAAGACATAGAAAACGCAGAAAAAATCACGGCTTATTGTAATTCTATTTATGCTATCGAAACCAAAGCAGACCATGTCTATAATAAAGCGGTTGCCGATCTTTTCGACAATGAAAAAGACCCTATCCAAATGATCAAGTACCAGGAGATTTTGTTGGGTTTGGAAACCGCAACGGACATGTGTAAAGACGTGGTCAAAGTAGTTGAATCCATCATGATCAAAAACGGTTAATTAGATTTTTAGGTGATAAAAGAAGCATCAGCTATGAGCTTTCGGCTATCAGCTTTCGGCTATCAGCCATCCGCAATTAACCATGAACTTTTCAACATTAACCTTTAACTAAATAAACCTATCTTTAAAGCAATATTAAAAATGCTTTAAATGGTTTTTGCCGAAGATTTGCTCCATTATATCTGGAAGTTTCGTTTGTACGACAACGGGAAACTTTGTACGGAAGATGGCAATTTACTGCGGATCATCTCGCCTGGCCTGCACCATCACCACGCCGGCCCTGATTTTCAACAAGCTAAAATCCAAATTGGCGAAACGCTTTGGGCCGGAAACGTAGAAATCCATATCCGTGCTTCTGATTGGATGCGGCACGGGCATAGTAATGACCCGGCTTATAATAACGTAGTCCTGCACGTGGTTTATAAAAATGACCTCGAAATCCTGAACGAAGCTGGCCTTGTCATGCCGGTTTTGGTTTTGGAAGACCGGATTGCAGAAACACTTTTGCTGCGTTACCAAAACCTGATGTATGCAGGACAGGTTGCTTTTCCCTGCGAAAAAATAATCCGGTATGTGGATAACCTGACGTTGCAAAACTGGCTGGACAGAATGCTGGTCCAGCGGCTGGAAGAAAAATCAGCACACGTTCTGGAAGTCCTGGCATTGTTGAAAGGCAACTGGGAAGAAACATTTTACCAGTTGCTGTCCGCAAATTTCGGTTTTAAAATCAATGCTTTGCCTTTCGAGCTGCTGGCCAAATCGTTGCCTTTGCCGGTCTTAGCCCATCATACTTTCAATTTAATGCAAACGGAAGCACTGCTTTTTGGCCAGGCTGGCTTTTTAAAAGACGAAACCGGCGACCCTTATTTTTCATCCTTACAAAAAGAGTATCGCTTTTTAAAACAGAAATACAACCTGGTTTCCATTGAAAAGCATTTATGGAAGTTCCTGCGCTTACGGCCGCCCAATTTTCCTACCATCCGCATTGCCCAATTTGCGGCCTTGCTGCACCGGAGCAACCGTTTTTTAGCTGAGGTTTTGAACAATGAGGCACCCGGAAAAATCAATGCTCTTTTTACCGGCATAAATCCTTCGGCTTACTGGCTGAACCATTATCAATTCGGGAAAACGGCCAAACCAAGTTCAAAAATAATAGGGCAAACCTCGGTGGACAATATCCTGATCAACACGGTTTGTGTGTTTCTTTTTGCTTTCGGAAAAGAAAATCAATCGGAAGCACATCTAAATAAGGCAATCTACATTTTAGAAAATTTGCCTTGCGAAAACAACAATATAATCAGTAGTTTTATATCAGCAGGAATAAAAGTCAATTCCGCAGGAAATTCGCAGGCGTTGATTGAATTGAAAAATTATTACTGCGATCGAAAACAATGTCTGGAATGTGGGATTGGCAACAAAATTTTAAAATCAAACTGATATGCTGCAACGGGTTTTAACCTTTTTTGAAAGATATTCTTTCGGTGTGTGCACCTATCTGGGCGAGCGTTTTCATATCTCGATTGCCAAGATCAGGTTGTTTTTTATTTATTCTTCTTTTCTGGCCGTTGGTTTCCCGCTCATCTTTTACTTTTTTGCAGGCATTGTGCTGGATTTCAGGAATTACATCAAGCGTGCAGGAACACGGGTAAGTGACCTTTAAATATCTTGATATAATTTATATCCATAAAAGAAGCATTGTAAAACCGTTGGGCAATTTAGAAATTAAAATGATCTTACGCCAAATCGTAAGCATTGTGTTTAATTAAAACTTTAAGATGTATGCTTCTGCTTCCAAATATTTTAACTTTGTTGTGCAAATTAATTTGTTTATCGTAAATGCCTCCAAAAGGAAATCAGTTTAAGTCTGCCAATTTAAAGGAAGAAAATAAATCCGGGGAACCGTTTATGTTCCCCAAAACTAAAAAGAGCAGCAAACCGGAGCTTCCCACATTCGATTTGAAGGATGGACGGATCGTAAAAATTGCCGGACTGTTTTTTTTGATCATCTGCCTGTATTTTTTAATCGCTTTTACATCCTATTTGTTCACCTGGCAGGACGACCAGAGCTACGTGCTCGAATCCAACGGCGGCTGGGGCAATTTCTGGAAAACGCCGCAGGAACTGATGGACAGCGGTGTTGTAAATCCCGTTGTACAAAACTGGTTGGGAAAATTGGGCGCCTTGCTGTCGCACCAGTTTATTTACGAATGGTTTGGCGTAGCATCTTTTATATTTGTGGTTGTCTTTTTGGTGATCGGTTACCGGCTGCTGTTCAAAGTCCGCCTGTTTTCTATAGCCAAAACCCTGGGCTATGCTTTTTTTGGGATACTTTTTTTCTCTGTTGCCATCGGTTTTTTTCATGCCTGGATAACGGATTTGCCGCATTACCTGGAAGGGCAGTTTGGTTTTTGGACGAACCGTTTGCTGGATGCCCAAATCGGTGCCGCCGGAACTGCCGGCCTGCTGATTTTTGCCGCGCTCAGCTTTTTGATTATTGTTTATAATATCGATTTCAAACTCCCTGAAAAGAAGTTTAAACTTTCTGCGGGTACTGAAATACCCGTTTCGGCTACGGATGAAGAAGCAACCGCCGGAACAAAATTCGCCCAAAATTACCCGGTAAACATAGTACCGGCTGTTGCAGAGGAAACGGATTTGCCTCCAACAAAGCTTAGCCAAAACTACCCGGTAAAAACAGTATTGAAAGAGGAGGGTATTACAGGTAACTACGAATTTGATATTCCTAAAAAAAGTACCGAGCCCGTAAATACACCCAAAATAATTCCGCTGACAGAAGTTTTCAAGCCAATCACCCTAACCCCTGAACCAGTTATGGAAGTGGAGGATTTGACGGATGAAGAAGACAGCAGGCAAGAACCGGTTTTTACAGTGGAAAAACCTGCTGTAGAAACGACAGCCAATAAATTAGTGGAAGAATTTGGATTGTATGATCCCGAACTTGACCTCTCATCCTACAAAAAACCTACCTTGGATTTGCTGGAAAACTATGGCCCGAACAAAATCCAGGTTGGCGGAGAAGAGCTGGAGGCCAACAAAAACAAGATTGTTGAAACGCTGAACCATTATAATATAGAAATTGACAAGATCAAAGCAACCATCGGCCCAACGGTTACTTTGTATGAAATTATTCCTGCACCAGGCGTTCGGATTTCCAAAATAAAAAACCTGGAAGACGATATTGCTTTGAGTTTGGCCGCTTTGGGCATCCGTATCATCGCGCCGATGCCGGGAAAAGGGACGATTGGGATTGAAGTGCCTAACCAGCATCCGGAAATGGTTTCGATGCGTTCTATTTTGGCGACCGAAAAGTTCCAAACCAATACCATGGACCTGCCGATTGCTTTGGGTAAAACCATTTCAAACGAAGTTTATATTGCTGATTTGGCCAAAATGCCACATTTACTTGTTGCCGGTGCAACGGGTCAGGGCAAGTCCGTTGGGATCAACGCCATTTTGGTTTCGCTTTTGTACAGCAAACATCCCTCGCAATTAAAATTTGTGCTGGTTGATCCGAAGAAAGTTGAGCTAACGTTGTTTCGGAAAATTGAAAGGCATTTCTTAGCAAAACTTCCTGATGAAGCTGATGCGATTATCACCGATACCAAAAAGGTGATCAACACACTAAATTCTCTTTGTATTGAAATGGACCAGCGTTATGATTTGCTGAAAGATGCACAAGTGCGAAACTTGAAAGAGTACAATTTAAAATTCGTCAACCGGAAATTACTGCCAACGGACGGCCATCGTTTTCTGCCTTTTATCGTGCTTATTGTGGATGAGTTTGCGGATTTGATGATGACGGCAGGCAAAGAAGTGGAAACACCGATTGCCCGTTTGGCGCAATTGGCGCGCGCAGTTGGCATCCATTTGGTTATTGCAACCCAGCGGCCGTCGGTCAATATTATTACGGGAACGATCAAAGCAAACTTTCCGGCACGTTTGGCTTTCCGGGTTTTATCCAAAATTGATTCCCGGACGATTCTCGATGCAGGCGGTGCCGACCAGTTGATTGGCCGCGGCGATATGCTTTTATCCACCGGAAACGACTTGATCCGTTTGCAATGCCCGTTTGTGGATACGCCGGAAGTAGAAAAAGTTTCTGATTTTATCGGGAACCAGCGCGGCTATCCAACAGCTTTTTTGCTGCCTGAATATGTGGGCGAGGGCGGAGAAAGCAGCCAGAAAGAGTTTGATGCGAGCGACCGCGACCCGCTTTTTGAAGAAGCAGCCAAACTGATCGTGATGCACCAGCAAGGCTCTACTTCATTGATCCAACGTAAATTAAAATTAGGTTATAACCGTGCCGGAAGGATCATCGACCAACTGGAAGCAGCCGGCGTAGTTGGCCCGTTTGAAGGAAGCAAAGCGCGGGAAGTTTTACTGCCGGATGATTATGCATTAGAACAGTTTTTAGACAATATCAATTCAAAATAAAATTAATGGGACTAAAAAGAGTATTGATTGTAATGTTGTTTTTATGCGCTGGCATACCTACTTTGAAAGCGCAAACCGATCCGAAAGCGAAAACAATTTTAGATGGCGTGAGTAAAAAATACAAATCATTTTCTGCAATCAAATCCGATTTTACCTATGTACTGGATAATCCGCAGGAAAACCTGAAAAGCTATAAACAAAGCGGGATCATCATTGCCAGCCCAAAAACAAATAAGTTCAGGCTTACGATTTACGAAGGCTCCGGCAACCAGAAAACGATCAGCCAGGAAATTATCAGTGATGGAAAAACGCAGTGGACTTATTTGAAAAAAGACAATGAGATCCAGATCAACGATGCCGAAAACAATCCGCAATCTTTAAACCCGGCACAGGTTTTTACCATTTATGAGAAAGGGTACAAGTATTTGTTTTCGGGTGAAGTAAAGCAGCAAGGTATTGTTTATCAGCAGATCGAACTCACGCCAACAGATAGTAAAAAGTCATTTTTTAAGATCCGCTTGTTGATTAATAAAGTGAAAGCATTGATTTACAGTGCTGCTATTTACGACAAAAACGGAAGCCGTTATACTTATATTTTAGGTCCTGCAACTGATTATAAAGGTACTGACACTATTTTCGGTTTGAACAAAAAGAACTACCCCGGTGTTGAAGTTGTGGATTTGAGGTAGGTTGGTTAAACCAAATCATGCTTCTTTTATCACCTTAATATTTGTGTGTGCCGATTGGGATAATTTTATTTGTACCTGATCGGTTTCTTAATTTTTTATCAACGTCTAAAACAGCACTGTGCGTATTACTTTTTTAGGGACCGGAACTTCGCAAGGCGTACCCATGATTGCCTGCAATTGTGCGGTTTGCACTTCAAATGACCCACACGATAAGCACCTGCGTTCCTCGATACTGATCGAAGAAAACGGCAAAAACGTGGTGATAGATTCCGGCCCGGATTTTCGTTACCAGATGTTGCGCGCGCAGGTAAAACACCTGGAAGCAGTTGTTTTTACGCATGAACACAAAGACCATATTGCCGGATTGGACGATATCCGCGCGTTCAATTATTTCCAAAATTCCGCCATTGATGTTTATGCCAGCCTTCGTGTCCAAGAGGCCTTGAAGCGCGAGTTCTTTTATATTTTTAGTGACTATCAGTATCCCGGAATTCCGCAGATCAATTTAAAAACCATTGGCCATGAACCTTTTACCGCCGCTGGTATTCCTTTTATCCCTATTGAAGTAATGCACTATAAACTGCCGGTGTTAGGTTTCCGCATCCATGATTTTACTTATATTACCGATGCAAAAACAGTATCCGCAGCAGAAACAGAGAAAATAAAAGGCAGCAGGATTTTAGTGCTGAATGGCTTGCAAAAGGAAAAACACATTTCTCATTTTACTTTTGCCGAAGCCATTGCTTTTGCCGAAAAAATAGGAGCGGAGATGACTTACTTTACCCATATCAGCCACCGTTTAGGCAAGTACCAGGACGTTTCTGCGGAGTTGCCTGAAAACATCCGGTTGGCTTATGATGGTTTGAAATTGGAGATATAAAGTTTTTTTAGTGCCCGGAAGCGGATTCGAACCGCTACATCCTTTCGGACGCCACCCCCTCAAAGTGGTGCGTCTACCAATTTCGCCACCTGGGCTTTGATTAAAATAACCGTTGCCAAAGATATAACGTTTTACGGTTCGTTGTTCAGCTTTTTAATTTTTTTGCCCCTAAAAGAAGCATTCCGATTTTGATCGCTACGTTATCCCTGACGTTGCTTGAAATGGGAAAACAGTCGGATGAAAAAATGTCCGAAATAAACATTGCGCAAAAACCGGATACTTCTTTTACCAATGTTTTTTAAGGATCAACCAGCTTGAATTCATCGCCATCAAACAAACCCAGATCGCTTAACTTCAAATGCGGGATCACCAGCAAAGCCATAAAACTAAGTGTCATAAAAGGGGCAGAGAGCGTAGAACCAAGCTTTTTTGCCATCGCATCAATTTTGGTATAAGCCTCCGCAACTTCGTAACCACCATTGCTGCTCATCAAACCGGCAACAGGAAGCGGCAAAATAGATTCATCCAAATTTTCAACACAACTGATGCCACCTTGTGCCGCAATAACGAGATTTACCGCTTTGCAAATGCTTTCGTCATCCACGCCAACCACCACAATGTTGTGGCTGTCGTGCGCCACGGAAGAAGCCAGTGCACCTTCTTTCAACCCAAAATTTTTGATAAATGCTTTGGCAACCGGTGCTTCTTTATAACGGTTGACCACACAGATTTTTAAAATATCCTGCTGCAAGTCGCTTGCTACAAAACCATTTTTTACAGGTAATCCTGTTTCGGTTTTTTGGGTGATCAACTGTCCGTCCAAAGCTTCTATCACAGCAACTTTTTGTTTTTCTGCGGAAGGATCTTCAGCAGGAAAAACAAAATCTTTTGGGGTTTTTAGTTTGCAGTTGAAGTGATTGATGGGTGCTGAGGAAATACTTTTAATCTTGGTTTCGCCGTTTTCGGCAACCAATTCCCCGTTGACATAAGTCTGAAACACTTCAAAATCTTTTAAATCTTTTAAAAGGATAAAATCTGCCGGATCACTGATTTTCAATTGTCCGATGTCCAACTGATAATGCAAAACCGGGTTGACACATGCTGCTTTTAGCACCTTAAAAACAGTAACACCAGCAGCAACTGCACGGGTACAAAGCTGATTGATATGTCCGCTGACCAAACTATCCGGGTGCTTGTCATCGCTGCAAAACATCATCCGGTCAGGATATTCATTCATCAAAGCAATCAAAGCATCAAAGTTTTTGGCCGCGCTGCCTTCGCGGATCAGGATTTTCATTCCGAGACGAAGCTTGTCCAACGCTTCTTCTGCCGTGAAACATTCGTGATCGGTACTGATCCCGGCCGAAATGTATTGCGCCGACTGTTCTCCGCGCAAACCCGGCGCGTGTCCATCAACTGGTTTTTGGTATTTTTTTGCAGAGGCAAGCTTCTGCATCACTTCCGAGTCTTGGTTTAATACGCCCGGAAAGTTCATCATCTCACTTAAATATTTGATTTCATTTCTGGAGAGCAAATCGTCCACTTCATCAGCAGTTAAAACCGCACCAGCAGTTTCAAAAGTAGTTGCCGGCACGCAGCTTGACGCACCAAAATTGAATTTGAACGGAACTGTTTTGCCGTTTTCAATCATAAATTCTACACCTGCCATTCCGCAAACGTTCGCAATTTCATGCGGATCGCTGACAGTGCCAACCGTTCCATGCACCACCGCCAATCGCGCAAATTCCGAAGGGATCAGCATCGAACTTTCGATATGCACGTGTGCATCTACAAAACCCGGAACCAAAAACGGAAGTTTGGATACTTCTTTTACCGATACTTTTTTGATGGATTTGATATGTTGATCCTGTACAGTTAATTCAACAGGATAAATTTCTTGCCGGTCAATATCGGCAAGATGGGCAATGATGGTAAAAAACATCGGATCGGCTTTAAAAATATCGGCGAAAATAACACAAACGGCTTAAGCTGTAGGAGACGCCCTAAAGACTGCCAACTGCTCAAAAAGCTCTTTTTCCTCTTTGGACAAATGCTTTGGGGTTTGAATGATAACGCGCACATAAGCATCGCCATATTGCTCCGGATTTTTGTAAACCGGCATTCCCAAACCTTTCAAGCGGAAAGTCTTATTGCTGTCGGTGCCTGCCGCAATCGTCATATTTACCGTTTTGTTGATGCCTTGCACCGGGATTTTTCCACCTAAAACAGCCATATATAGATCTATCGGCTGATCAAAATACAAGTCGTTTTCCTTGCGTTCAAACTTATTGTTGGGCAAAATATGCATGGTGATCAGCAAATCGCCGTTGCCGCCACCGCCGCTTCCGGCTTCGCCTTTGCCTTTCAAACGCAAAACCTGGCCTTCGCTTACACCTGGTTTCAGCTTCATGTTCACCTTAGAATCGCCGATAGTTACCTGTCGGGAAGCACCGTGAAAAGCTTCCTCCAAAGTAATGTGCATTTCTGCCTGCAAATCTTCTCCCGCAAAAGCACGCCTGCTGCTCCGGCCACCAGTTGCACCACCACCACCAAAAATATTTTCAAAAAAATCTGAAAATTGTCCGCTTCCGCCGCCATAAAAATCTTCTGTCGAAAACCCGCCTGCACCGCCGCTGCTTCGTCTGCCGCCACCTGGCCTGCCGCCGCCCTGGTTGGCATAGCCACCGGATTGCTGGTAACTTTGCCAGTTTTCGCCCAGCTCATCGTATTGTTTCCGTTTATCGGGCTTGCTCAAAACCTCGTTTGCTTCATTTGCCTCTTTAAATTTATTTTCGGCAGCTTTGTCCCCAGGGTTTTTATCCGGGTGATATTTGACGGCCAGTTTGCGGTAAGCCTTTTTAATTTCATCCTGCGTAGCAGTTTTGCTGACACCCAGAATTTTATAATAATCTTTATAATCCATGTTTGGTTTGCTGAATCAAATGTATGCTTTAACATCAAAATTAAACAAAACCTTAAATTTTGGCTTGTCTACGCTTGAATATATTTACCTATAATGCCTGTAATTAGTGATATATCAGCTTTGATATAATTTGAAATTCACAAATAACAGATTGATTGCTACAAACAAGGGATTACCTAATCTCAGCATCTTTGCATAACAAAATCATAATACAAGATGGAAAACAAAAAAAAGATTGCATTGGTAACCGGCGGCAGCCGCGGTTTGGGCAAAGATATGGCACTTAGGCTTGCCGAAAAAGGGATTGACGTTATACTGACTTACAACAGTAAGGCAGATGATGCGCAAAGTGTAGTAGCGCAAATTGAGCAAAGCGGACAAAAAGCCGCCGCATTACAATTGGATACAGGTAATATTAAAAGTTTTGACAGCTTTGCAGAGCAGCTCAAAGCAACTTTAAGCGAACACTTTGGAACTGATAAATTTAATTTTCTGATCAATAATGCAGGTATTGGGGGGTATAAACTTATAGGCGAGGTAACGGAAGAGTTTTTTGACGAACTACTTAACATACACTTTAAAGGAGTTTATTTTTTAACACAAAATATGCTTCCGCTAATGAATGACGGCGGCGGTATAGTTAATGTGTCAAGCGGTCTCACTCGGATCTCTTTTCCCAAATCTTCAGCCTATGCTGCTATGAAAGGTGCGATAGAAGTATTTACACGTTACCTGGCCAAAGAATTAGGTGTGCGGAAAATCAGAGCCAATGTTGTCGCCCCTGGTGCAATAATGACAGATTTCGGTGGGGCGCATCTTAGAGAAAGTGAGGAGTCGCAAAAGCAAGTGAGCAGCGTAACGGCATTGGGACGTCCGGGTGTGGCCGAGGACATTGGCGGCGTAGTTGCATTCCTTTGTTCAGACGATGCCAGATGGATTTCGGGACAGCGGATCGAAGTATCTGGCGGCATGTTCGTGTAATGCAAGATCAGGTTTACACTAAGAGCCTGTTAAAATCTGTTCAATTTGTTTTTAATGCTTCTTTTATCACAAAAAAAATGGTAAGCATTTGGGTTTGGTTTATGTAAATTGATGCAAACACCAATTTTTATAGGGTAAAAGAAGCATTGGCATTTTTTCTTGTATAAATTTTAACAAGCTCTAAAAAGCAGGCCAGGTTTTATGCCTGCTTTTTTGGTTTACCGGTTTCTTTCTCTAAAATGCTATATTTGATTTTTACAAACTGCTATGATTGTTCAATCATCTTTAGATGACTTTTACCAAAGAAATGCGGCTGCGCTTCCCGAAGGCATTACCAAGGAAATCGGCCATTTCAATGTATTTGAAACTGAAAAGCTGTTTGATAAAACCAACGGTACGCGGATCATGCCTTATAGCAGAAGGGCTTATTACAAGATAGCTTGGCTGCGAGGCAAAAGCAGGGCCGAATATGCAGACAAGGTAATAGCTATTCAGGAAAACGCCCTGCTGTTTGCAACGCCTAAAATTCCGTATCGCTGGCTGCCCGAGGATAGTGACCAAACGGGTATGTTTTGCATTTTTACAGCCAACTTCCTTTCGCCCAACAAAGTAGGTGTCCTGTTAGAGGATTTACCGATATTTCAGCCGGGCCAACTGCCGGTATTTCAGCTTTCGCCGGCAGAAGTAAAAGAAATCGAATATATCTTCCGGAAAATGCACAAAGAACTGGGCGCCGATTACAAATATAAATATGACCTGCTGCGCAACCTGGTTTTAGAATTGATTCATTACGGGCAGAAGCTACAGCCTATGTCGGCACTAAGCGCTGTCCAGAACGCTTCGGAAAGGATTTCTTCCCTGTTCATTGAATTGCTGGAACGACAATTTCCTTTGGAATCGCCTCATCAAAAGCTTGGTTTGCGTACCGCCAAAGATTATGCAGACCGGTTGGCCGTGCATGTAAACCATCTCAATAAAGTTTTAAAAGAGGCCACTGGCAGCACCACAACTGAGATCATCAGCAACAGGGTAACACAGGAAGCTAAGATCTTGCTGAAACAAACACATTGGAGTGTGAGTGAAATTGCTTACACTTTGGGTTTTGATGACCTGGCAAATTTTTCCAACTACTTTAAAAAGCAAACTTCTTTTACACCTTTAGCCTTTCGGTCGTAAGGTGCAGCTTGTTAGTTATATATATTTGTGCTGATTTACAAACGATAAACATTTTAGCTGTTCAGCAGTTTTATTGCCATAAAAGAAGCATTACAAAGCGTAGTGCTTTCATCAAAATAAAAAAAAATATTATGTCGGATCAAAATTCAAATCAATACAATCAGAATCAGCATCAAAAATCAACAACAGATGCTAATGACACACACGAAAGCACCTCTAAAACCGATAAGGCGGAAGGTGTTGGCGAGAACGAGGAAAACCATACCAGCGGCGATCATATCCAATATCAGAAAGAAGGAAAAAGTTCTCAGAACGAAAAAGGCGGGGAAGACGATAAAAATGTGCATTCCGACAATCAGGGGGGAACTTCTAGTGAGTAATATAATTCGTTTCAAAACTTCGATGAAATGTGCTGGCTGTGTGGCAGCGATAACACCAGGTTTAAATGCTTTGAAAGAAGTAACAAGCTGGAAAGCCGACGTGAGCGGTGCAGAAAAAACGCTGAGTGTGGAAGCAGAAGAAACAGCTATCCCTAAAGTTATTGCTGCGCTGGAAAAAGCCGGATTTAAGGACGAACGGATTTCATAATTTTTATTGATGAAATTAGCAATTAAAAATATGGTTTGCGGCCGCTGCCTCTTAGTGGTAAGGCAGCAGTTGCAAACTTTAAATTTTACGGTAAAAAATATTGGTTTAGGTTGGGTTGAAGTAGAGCCGGAACCAGATGCAGATCAGCTATTGGCAATTGCTTCTGCCTTTAAAATTGTTGGTTTTGAGTTGATTGATGATTACAAAACCAAGTTGGTGGAGCAGATTAAGAATTTAATTACAGATACTGTTCAGTATTCTGATTTAAGCGAACTGAATATCAATTTTTCTACTTTACTGACTGATAAGCTGCAAAAGGCTTACAGTTACCTCAGCAATTTATTTTCTGAACAGGAAGACAATACGATTGAGCATTACATCATTCAGCAAAAAGTAGAAAAAATTAAAGAGCTGATTGAATACGGCGAGTTAAACTTAAATGAAATTGCTTTTAAAATGGGTTACAGCAGCAGCGCACATTTATCGGCACAATTTAAAAAGGTTACCGGTTTTTCGCCTTCGCATTATCGCGGTTCAGAGTTAGAAAGAAAAGCTTTGGATGAGCTTTGATAGTTTTTAGGTTGTAAAAAACAGTATGCTTCTTTTACCACCTAAAAATCAACATCAAAACAAAGTACCACCGCCACTCTTAATCCGTCCCAAATGTTTATAAGCTATTTCGGTACATTCCCGCCCACGGGAAGTTCGCATCAAATAACCTTCCTGGATTAAAAAAGGTTCATAAACTTCTTCAATCGTTCCTTCTTCTTCGCTTACGGCTGTGGCAATAGTTTTTAAACCAACCGGCCCGCCTTTAAATTTATCAATAATGGTTGACAGGATCTTGTTGTCCATTTCATCCAGGCCGTGTTCATCTACATTCAATGCATTGAGCGCGTACTTGGCAATCGGAATATCAATGCTGCCGTTGCCTTTTATCTGTGCAAAATCTCTTGTTCTACGCAATAAAGCATTTGCAATACGCGGTGTGCCCCGGCTGCGGCGGGCGATTTCGTAAGCTCCTTCTTCCGCAATCGGTGTTTTTAAAATAGCTGCCGAACGAAGTACAATAGTGGTCAGTAGTTTAGCATCATAATATTGCAGGCGGGAATTGATGCCAAAACGGGCACGAAGCGGAGCAGTGAGCAAACCGGAACGCGTGGTAGCACCAATTAAGGTAAAAGGGTTTAAAGAGAGTTGCACAGAACGGGCATTGGGCCCGGTTTCGAGCATAATGTCTATCTTATAATCTTCCATGGCCGAGTAGAGATATTCTTCTACCAGCGGGCTTAAACGATGGATTTCATCAATAAACAGAATATCCCCAGCTTCCAGATTGGTCAGTAAACCGGCCAGATCGCCGGGCTTGTCCAGCACCGGGCCGGAAGTGATCTTGATGCCGGCACCCATTTCGTTGGCAATAATATGGGAAAGCGTGGTTTTGCCTAATCCCGGCGGGCCATGCAGCAATACATGATCCAAGGCTTCGCCACGCAAACGTGCGGCCTGAACAAAAACACGCAGATTTTCCAATATCTTTTCCTGGCCGGTAAAATCTTCAAAAACCTGCGGGCGCAATACTTTTTCGATTTCCTGTTCGGTAGGGGAAAGGTGCCCCGGATTAGGATCAAGGTTTTTATACATTGCCAACAAAATTAGTATTTAAATCGGGAAGGAAAATGATAAAACGCGAAATTGTATATGCAGGATTGTACAATGGGTACTGTTTTTATCGGCATAAAAACAGCATCAAACGTTATGCAAAGTCTTTGGTCTTTCAACAACACTGTTTTTAGGATATTTTCTAAACCAGCTACTTGTTTTCATTTTGATAACACCTAAAAAAGCTTCCTGAAATATTTTAGTGCTCATTTTTGAAACGCCTTGCCGCCTGTCTGTAAAAATAATCGGCACTTCAACTACTTTAAAACCATATTTCAAAGCCGTAAATTTCATCTCGATCTGGAAAGCATAACCTACAAACTGGATTTTATTTAGAGGAATCGTTTCCAACACTTTTCGGCGGTAACATTTGAACCCGGCGGTGGCATCCTGAACATCAATACCAGTGATGAACCGAACGTAAACCGAAGCAAAATAACTCATCATCACACGGCTCATCGGCCAGTTGATCACATTTACACCATTGATATAGCGCGATCCGATAGCTACGTCTGCACCATCTACACAAGCCTGGCGCAAGCGCAAAAGATCATCCGGATTGTGGGAGAAATCGGCATCCATCTCATAAATAAAATCGTAATGCCTGTCGGTGGCCCATTTAAACCCGAATATATAAGCCGTGCCCAAGCCTTGTTTTCCGGCACGTTGATGTAGAAATAAAGTTTCCGGATAGATGTTTTGCAAAGTTTTGATGATCGCGGCCGTACCGTCAGGAGAACCGTCATCAATCACCAGCACATGAAAATCGTGCATTAGTGAAAATACTTTATGCAGGATACGCTCTATATTTTCCTTTTCGTTGTATGTTGGTATGATGACCAGACTATCGGGCACTTATTGAAATTTTTAGTGGTAAAAACAGTATTGTTATATTTATGGGTTTGCTTGCGGATTAATTAAATCACCTCCTAAATGTCCGGGTTCGTTAGTGATATCATCGCCGGCCAGATAGCTTTTTTCCTTAATATAAGGGCTTACGAATACAAACAACAGGACAAAAAAGAACATGATCCCCACAAACAGCCAGTAATATCTTTCGGGTGTAAAATATGCAAACATACCTTTATTAGAAATATTTACATTGATTAAGGTGGTAAAAAAAGTACCGACCGCATAAGTTAAATAAAAGATAGCCGTCATGGTACTTTTCATGGATGGCGGAGATTGCGTATAAGCATATTCCAAACCGGTAATGGAAACCAGCACTTCGCCAGCGGATAGAATAGCATAAGCAAATATTTGCCACCAAACAGAAGGGTGCAAACCAGCATCTACTTTATGCTGTAAAAGGGCAATAATGACAAAACTTAAACCTGTGATAAACAGCCCTGCCCCAATTTTTTTAAGTGGTGTAAGCTTGACCCCCATTTTTATAACTAATGGATAAATGCCATAATTAAATATTGGGATCATCATCAATAAAAACAACGCATTGACAAATTGGATTTGAGAAGGTAAAATCGTTAGCCCGAATATGCCTAAACTCCGATCCAGGTTGGTGGACTGCAAAACCCATTCCGATCCGTTCATGTCCCACATCGCCCAAAAAATCGGGATGAAAGCAAACACGGCAATTACGCCCCAAACTGCTTTGATGGCTTCTACTTTTTCAGTTCCGTATTTATCTGTCGCTTGTTGCCATGCTGTTTTTACCGGGTCTTTTTTAGTGACGAAGGACTCAAAAACAAAATAGTTAATGGTTACAAAATTGTCTTTTTTGATTCCTCCCGCTGGTAACCGTACATATTTTTTCCTGCCGGAAAAGAAAATAACAGTAGCCAATGCCATTAATATACCAGGTACGCCAAAAGCCCATGCACTACCTGCTTTTTCATAAATAATCGGGATCAGTAAAAGGCTGATCATAGAACCAGCGTTGATACTGAAATAAAACCAACCATAAATACTGCTCATCAAATGCTTGTTTTTATGGTCGAACTGATCGCCGACATTTGCCGATACGCATGATTTTACTGCACCTGCCGAAAAAGCAATGATAACCAAACCAGTCTCAAAACCAGACAAAGAGGTATCAAACATCGATAAAACAAAATGCCCGAAGGTGTATATAATCGAACCGATCAGGATAACCCTGTATTTCCCAAAAAACCAATCTGCTATAATTGCACCCAATACCGGTGTAAAATAAACAAGTGTAGAAAAAGCATGGTTAATTGTATTGGCTTTTGCATTGGCAATTACCGAAGTATCATGACTGAAAAACTGATGCACCAAAAACACGGCAATAATACTGCGCATCCCATAAAAGCTAAACCTTTCGGCAAATTCATTACCAATGATAAACGGAACACTTTTAGGTACCAGGCGTTTTTGGGTAGAAGGTGCTTCCGTAACCGTAAGATCTGCCATGCTTTGAATTGGATTTTTGTTTAAATTAAAGCAATTTTGCTGACAAAAGCAGCAGTTTTAAATCAAGTAACAACATTTTTAACCCTTTTTATGAATGTTTTTTATTGAAAAAGGGGAAGTCGTTTTTTTCTTGACATTTTCGACAGAATCCTGCCGTTGTTTTCTTGGATCAACATAAGCTTCATCGCGGTCTTCCGGGATATTCCGCATATCCAGGTTTTGTACAAAACCCCATTTCCCGTTTTTTAGCTGATAACCATCGTAAGAAAGGTCGGGGCCGTAAAAACTAAAATCTGCTTTGAGTTTCGGGTCGCGCGGGGCAAGGTGGTCAAACACGATCATTTGCTTTTCAGGCACAAACCGCAGCAACATGGAAGCCTCCCGGCTGTATTCAAAAACCACTCTTTTCCGCGTTTTCTGGTTTCCATCAAAAACCGGCAGGCCAAAAACCGGGGCGTTGTTTCTGAAAGACAAAACCTCGATCAGCTTTTTAGTGGTTTTGACCGTGTTGCCTTTCCAGCCTAATAAAATATAATATGGGTTTTCAGTCCCTGCTTTGATGATTTTATAATATTGCGCGCCCAGCCAGGTTTGAGCCGTAAAAGTAGAATCTTCCGGGTTTTTGACAAAAGGGGTATAATCCGTAAGCGGGAACATTTTCAAAGCACTGCCCGTGTTCAATTGGATAGTGCCGTAATACCGGTAACTGCCGTCTTCGTTCATCACATTCCAGGTAAAAATCCGGAACTGGTTGTCCGGCGCATAAATGAGTGATACTGTTTTTACCGAGTCAAAATTGTAATGGTACGAACCCGGGATTTTAAGGGCATTTACCAAAGTTTTGATAAAATGATAATTAGCATTTTTTCGTTCCAAATCATTTTCATTGTTCACCAAAGTAAAACCCAATGTTTTCAAACTGTCTTCGTAATTTTTAAATTGGGTTTGATGGTTGCTTGGATTGGTGTTTTGTGCAAATGCAGAAACTTTTAACAGGACCAACAGCAGCAAAGTGCCCAGCTTGTGCTTCAACTTAAAATGTTTTTGAAAAGAAATAAATAACATTTGCGGAAATTGGATTGATGGATTTTAAACGATGATTTTATTTAAAGATTATTCAAAAATTTACTAATGCTTCTTTTATCACCCTAAAATTATAATTATCCGGTTTTGGTTTTTTGCAGATGCTTTTCAGGCACCAATTTTTATGGGGTAAAAGAAGCATTGATATTTTTATAAAAATATGTAAAACAGAAACTTATTCTAATTTTGGTCAGTATTAAATTTTTTGATGGCTATCCTCAATTCATCCCGACAAAAAGCACTGATGCGCAAATTTGCTGTAAACATCAAGTTTTTGATGATGTTTACGGCTGTAATTGTAATTATTTTTACTCTGCCAAAGCAGGCAAAGTTTCGATATGAATACGGAAAAGGCCGGATCTGGAACCAGAAAGACCTGGTTTCCCCTTACAATTTCGCTATATTAAAAACCAATGCCGAGCTGGATGCTGACAAAGACGCTGCTTTGCGCAGTATCAGCCCAATTTATGAATACGAGCCGCAGGTTGAAAAGCAGGAACTGGAAAATTTTAAAAACGACTTTGAAATCAAATGGCATAATGCTTCCCTCAACGAAAAACAAAAGGAAGCGTACCTTAAATGCGGGACTGATCTGTTATTTGCCATTTATCAAAAAGGATTACTGGAATTAAACAAAAGATTTCAAAGGGCAGCAGAAAACTATGAGGTGACCATCCTGCAAAATAAGATCGCCCAAACTAAAAATACGGCCGCACTTTTCACCAGGGAGCGTGCGCTCAGCTACTGCGACCAGGTTTTGACAAAGCGCAGCAACATAGATAAACCTTTTCTGATCGGACTGCTGCAAGACCACATCCAGTACAACCTGGTTTACGACCAGCAGATGACACAACAAATCGAAAATGAACTACTCGAAAGTATTTCTCAAACGCGTGGCATGGTGCAAAAAGGAGAGCTGATCATAGCGAAAGGGTCTGTCATCAACCAAGATATTTACCAAAAATTAGAATCCTACAAAAAAGCTTTTGAAGACAATGTGCAGGTGACCGGCGATAAAAAAATGGTGCTGCTGGGCCAGTTTCTATTGGTTTTTCTGGTCTTATCGCTGCTGGTTGTTTTTTTGTTTTTGTTCCGAAAAGATATTTATCATGACAATCGGCTGGTGGGGTTGATTTTGCTGGTGATCACGTCCATGCTGGTTACCCTTTCCTGGGCCATCCGTTTTCAAATCCCCAATTTATATTACATCCCGTACTGTATCGTCCCGATCATTATCCGCATTTTATTTGATACGCGGTTGGCCCTGAACATTCATTTGCTGGTGGTTTTGATCGCCGGGTTTTTTGTGCCCAACAGTTTTGAGTTTGCTTTTTATGAACTCACGGCCGGTATGGTTTCCATCTACAGCATCAAAAACCTGATCCGCAGGGAACAGTTTTTAATTTCCGCTTTGCTGATTGCCGGATGTTACTTAGTTTCTTTTCTGGGGATTTCTTTTATCCGCGAAGGCAGTTTCAGTTCGATTGACTGGAATGATTTTATACCTTTCATCGTGAGCGTTTCCCTAACGCTGCTGGCGTATCCTTTGATTTATGCTTTTGAAAAAGTTTTCGGCATCACTTCGGACATTACCCTGATCGAACTGACCAACACCAATTCTTCTGTACTGCGCGATCTGGCTTTTAATGCGCCCGGTACATTCCAGCATTCTTTGCAGGTGGCCAACCTGGCAGAAACCGCTATTTATACCATCGGCGGAAACGCGTTACTAGTGAGGGCAGGAGCACTGTACCATGATATCGGCAAGATCGAAAACCCGCAGTTTTTTATCGAAAACCAGAACCAGGGCTTCAACCCGCATGATAAGCTTTCCTACGAAGAAAGTGCACGGATAATTATCCGCCACGTGCAAAAAGGTGTAGAACTGGCCCGCAAAAAGAACCTGCCCGAAATCATTGTTGATTTTATCCGTACCCATCATGGCAATACGCGTGTGGACTTCTTTTACCAGTCTTTTTTAAAGAATTTCCCAGAGAAATTAGTGGATGAAAATATCTTCAAATATCCCGGGCCAATCCCTTTTTCCAAAGAAACCGGCGTGTTGATGCTGGCCGATTCTGTAGAAGCTGCTTCCCGCGCTTTGAAAGAACCTAACTTTAAATCAATCAATGATTTGGTGGACAGACTGGTAAACTACAAACTAGACCAGGGCCAATTAAAAAACAGTGATATCACGCTGAAAGAAATAGAAACTGTAAAAAGTATCTTTAAAAAGATGCTGATGAGCATTTACCATGTGCGGATCGATTATTGATAATTTTTTTTGCTGAGAAAGCTGAATTACTATATTTGCACTCCTTGAAAATACAACATCTACGCAAAGAAAATTTGGTGAGGTGCCTGAGAGGCCGAAAGGATCAGTTTGCTAAACTGACGTACGGGAAACTGTACCGAGGGTTCGAATCCCTCCCTCACCGCCATTTTTGATAACAAAATGTATTAAAAGCCTGCAAATCAAATGATTGCAGGCTTTTGTATTTTAGTCAAAACCAAATTTTATTCACCAATTAGCAGCAAAAAAGTGCGTAATTCGGTGAGTATTTTTGATGATTTACCCTACTCACCGAATTGCTTATAACTAGTTGATAAACAAGATGTTCAAAAACCGAACATCTTGACTGGCGATACCTGCAAAGCTAAATTTGTTTCACTTTAATGTTAAAAACATGAAAACTAATTTCAGCTTGCTTTTCTACATGAAAAAGCAAAAAAAGTACCAGTCAGGACTTGCCACTATTTACATGCGAATTACAGTTAATGGCAAACGGGCAGAAACTGCTACAGGACGGCTTTGTGAGCCGGGACGATTGTGTCCGTTCAGGTCTATCCCTTCGGCATAGTATTTATCTTTTATTACCGATATGATGATACCATTTTCAATTTCAACCGTTTCAATAAAGTTGGACTTGCAACAAAAAGGTGGACAATTGGTTAAGCTACAATACTCGAACACAAAGAGCACCCGCTCGGATATTAAGCTGTAAATAAAAGGCGAATAAAAGCCAGACTTAAGCCTATATTTGGGGGGAATTCTTTTTTTGGCAACGTCTTAGAAAAATTGCTTGCCTTCGAATTCTGGATATTTTCAAGCATTTAATATAGATTCGTTTTCATTATTTAGTTTCATCATTTTATCCTGATAATAAATTTTAGTAATTTCAGTTAGGGGTATCTGCAATAGTTCGGCTAATGTTTTAATTTTTTTAGGTTTTAATGTTTTTTTATTACATTCTATTTTGCTAAGTTGAGAGCGATCTATTTTAAGTTTAAGGGAGAGATCGTCTTGCAAAATACCCATCGCTTTTCTTTTTTCTTTAATATATTCCCCAAACCGCTGAATTGGTGCTTCTTCAACTATAGCAATAGCACGTTTCCTTTTCAATCGTGGGCGGGAAACTATTGATTTAGCTTCCTCATTCAATTGCCCTATAGATTCAAACAGCGTTAGAAAATTGTTGGACATCTGAATAAAAACGTCCTCGTTTACAGAGAAAAAAGTGATCCTGTCCTTACGCACACTCTTTATTATGCCTAAATGTTTTAACTCATTAATATGTTTATTAACAGTTATTTCATTGAAAGGAATTTGATGAAGCATTTCCCTGGTTGCCGCATTGCCATTTTCGAGGATAACCCTAATTGTACAAACTCTTACTGGTAATGCCAGAGCCCTGGCAAAATTTGAAAATTTAATAACGGATTTATCTATATTAATATTAAATTTAATACCTTTCATATTGTTACTTCTCTTGTCTTACAAGCTGAAAACAAGCCCCCGTTTTATTAAGCCCTTGTTTTGATTAATTTATTTTTCCCACCAGGCTTTATAATTAGGGTTATCTGTTCCCCCCTGAACTTTTAATTCTGCATTGTAATTGTTTGCATTAATAGTTTGTTCATCTGTCGGATAGATAAACCTTGAAGAAATTTTTCCACTATTTAAATTTGCAGAACTTGCATCAAATGCAGGTATGCCAGTCCTCCTGTACTCAATCCAACCTTCAAAGCCTACATTTAGATTTCCAATCCATTTCTGGGTAATGATTTGATTAAGTGCTGTAGCCGGGTTGTAAACCACGCGAGGATTTGCTGCATAGGTAGTTGCAGAGGTAGCATCAAGGCCATAATCAGCATAAGCCCCAGTAATGCCATTATAATAGTAGGTAGACGGGCTTCCGGCTGTGATTAAGCCTTTTAAACTCGCTTCAGCTAAAATAAATTGTACTTCCTGATAGGTTATTACTCGTGCTTTTAATACAGGGGATGCGGGGTTACTTAAAAATATAGCAGAATTAAAACCAGAAGAACTAGCTACCTGTGCCGTATTGGCATCTGCTACAATTGGCATCCCTCCATAATAACTAAAACTAAATCCAGTTGCGTTTTGATTGGTCACATTCTTTGCGAACAAAAGTGACAGCCTTTGTTGATCACCGGTATTCACAAAAGCATTATAAAGTAAGATATTCAAGTATTTGATACTATAATCACCGGACCTTTCTGTAAGGCTCGGAAAAGCATACGGAACTGATGATGGCAAGGTTAATTCAGCACTTTCGGATGCGTTTTGGAATATAGTTCCATCTGTTACTATTTGCTGCATTTCGGCAGATGCAGAAGGTAACTTAGACGATGCCCTAAGTAAATACCTTAAACGTAAACCATTGCAAAACTTTCTCCATTTGATCACGTTTCCACCGTAAACAAGGTCACCCGTTATGGTTGTTACCGAAGTTTTTAATAAACTATCTGCTGACCTAAGAGACGGTATTATACCTAAAGTCGCATCTGTATAAACTGTCTGCTGACCATCATAGGAAGCCGCAAAATTCCCATTTTGACCTTTTAAAGCATTTTTGAAAGGGATATCTCCCCAGAGATCAGTTAACTGTGCAAAGGAATAAGCCCTTAAAATAATTCCTACCGCTTGCATGGAGGTGTTGCCATTCCCTTTTGAATCGGCAATGATTTGATTAGCATCTCTCGCGTCTGTAAACAATACTTGCCAGTAAGGCTGATTAGATGCCGGGATATAACGTGCCAAAGTGTTATAATAACTTTGACTAAACGTGGCATACTGACTCATTCCATTACCCAACGTCCAAGCATTATAGGCTGAATTAAAAAAAGTATTGACTTCAATATTACCTAACAATGAGGGATCATTAGGCACCTCCAGGGTATTTGGATTGGTGTTCAATTTTTGGAATTCTTTTTTACATGAGGTTATAACCACTGTTATAAGAATGACAAGACCTATTGGATATTTTATGATATTTTTCATTTCTGATTCTCTTGATTTGTTAGAAGGTAAAGTTGATATTAAAGCCATAGCTTCTTGTGCTTGGATAGCTTAAAAACTCGATACCAGGAAGTATCTTATTACCTCGTAAGGCAAGGTTTTCGGGATCCACATTTTTGTTTTGGGTAAATAACAACAAATTACGTGCAACTAAAGATGCATTCAAATTAGCTGCTGAACGGTTTCCTAAAATGTGTTTGAACGTATAACCCAATTTAACTTCTCGCAATTTTACATAGGTAGCACTATACATAAATTCCTCGTTATTATTCGGGTTATAAAGGCCGTTTGTGTAGTAGTTAGCAGCAGTTACTTTTACAGTATTAGGCACAAAATGGCCTGTATTTGTGCCATCATCCATTACCCCCTGTCCGATTATCCCACCTTCAGCACGGCCAGGTAGTGTTAATGGAGACATCCCGCCTTGTAAAAGGCCTAACTCGGTATAAGAATAATAACTGCCGCCTTGTCTCCAATCCCAAGTCATATCAAAATTGAAGTTCTTATAGTTAAAAGTATTATACCATCCTAACATAAAATCAGGATTATAATTACCTAAAACCCTACGATCCGTTTCATTAGAGGTAACGGGCAAGCCATTTTGATAAATAATTTGTCCATCTGGCGAGCGTTTAAAATAACGGCCATAAATGTTTCCAAAACGTTCCCCTACAACAGCATTATATTGTATAGATCTGAAATAACGGTCATATTGTGTTACATCGGCATATTTATAACTGCTTAGTCCTTCTGGTAACCCGGTAACTGTAGATACATCATGGCTGAAGTTAAAAGTGGTGTTCCAGTTTAACCCATTTTCTGAACGCAATGGAGCTGCTGTTAATACAATTTCGATACCCTTATCCCTGATTTTACCTCCATTTACATAAGCTGCGGTGAACCCAGATGAAATAGGCACAGGAACTTGTACTATTTCATCTTTGGTGTCAGAAATATAATAGGTTGCATCCAAGCCTATTCTACCCTTTAGTAACTGTAATTCAAATCCCGCTTCATACGAATTTGTGGTTGAAGGTTTTAAATTACTATTGGCTAAAGTATTGGTTATGGTTGTTAAAGGCGCACTGTTAAAAGGGGTGTTGGTTGTGTAGGTATTATTTATGGAATAAGGGTCAGCATCATGCCCAACTTGTGCAGCAGATGCCCTCACTTTAAATAACGAAATGGGTTCTGGCATATGAAAGATATCCGATACGATAGCACTTAAAGATGCTGAAGGGTAGAAATACGAGTTTTTATTTACAGGCTGTGTGCTTGACCAATCATTTCTGGCGGTTATATTTAGGTAAACCAAATTCTTGTAATCAAGATCACCAAATCCATATAAACTATAGGTAGCCCTTTCTTGTTTAATCAATTCTGGCGGCAGCAAAGTTAAAGCATTGCTAAAATTATATAAGTTAGGCGCGATTAAAGAGTTGGCAATATTGCGGATGTAGTTGACACTTTGTTTAAAACGGTTTCCACCTCCAGCAACATTCAGATGAAACTCACCGGTATTCTTTGGTTTGAAATCTAATAAAAAATCGGTGTTGTTCTCCACATAAGTAACATCATCGGTTCTGAAGCCACCATTAGGAAACCTCACTGTACCAAAAACCCTTTTGCCTTCCCTGTTGTCTGTGTAGTTGTCTATGCCTGTACGTACAAAAGCATTCAGCTCTGGTGTAAACTGATAATTTAATTGGGCATTACCAATAATGCGGTTCTTTTTGAAACTATTGGTATTGTCATTGACGGTTAAATACGGGTTATCATGGTTATTCCAATAGCGAAACTGCGCCAAGTCTGTCTGGCCAGATGCCCATACTTTTTTCAACGATTCTATATTTATGTTCAAGGGCATACCATACACGCCGTGAAACGTGTACATAACATTTTCTGAGCCATAGCCTATGTTTGGTCGGTTATCACTATAGCTGTTGATGTAGTCGAAATAAACGTTTGAACTTAATTTGTCTGTATATTTATTAGTAGCACCAAAAGAGAAGGAATTGCGTATCAAATCAATATTCCCTACCAGGCCGTGGTTATAAAGATTTCCTGCTGAAAACCGGTAATTGTTTTTATCGTCCCCGGTTGAAAATGCAATATTGTTTTGTGTAGTTACACCAGTTCCAAAAAACTTATTGATGTTATCGGTATGGGGTATCCATGGCGTTGCGGTAGGTAATGTGCCGGCTGGCAATGTCTTTACTGCATTAAGATCAGCTGCCATATAAGGCCCTTGCGGACTGTCGAACTGTACTACCAAATAGTTCGGATCAAAGGCGTGGCCAAAATTAGCGATGTTGTTTTCTGTGGAACCACCGCCGTTTACGTATTTATATTCTACATTGCCATTACCAGCACCGTATTGGTTTTGAAGTTTCGGGAAACGCATTACACTTTCAAGTGTAGTTTGTGTATTAAAGGTTATCCCTACAAGACCGTTGTTTGATTTCCCCTTTTTAGTTGTGATAACAATTGCACCATTCGCCGCCCTCGAACCGTATAAGGCTGCCGCTGTCGGCCCTTTAAGGATGGTCATTTTTTCAACATCATTCGGGTTAATATCTGCAGCACCGTTACCCCAGTCCACTTCTGCCCAGGTTCCCTGGTTGGATGAATTATTAATGGCATCATTAAAGTAAGTATCATTGCTAATTGGCACACCATCTACTACAAATAATGGCTGGTTGGTACCACTGAATGAATTTTCACCCCGAATAACTACCCTTGAGGTTGAACCCACGCCTGCAGACCCATTGGTAATTTGTACCCCGGCTATTTTTCCCTGCAAGTCATTCACCAAATTGGGGTCAGGGACGCTAGAAATCTGTTTGGCACTTAGGGTTTGAACAGCATAACCTAAAGCTTTACTTTGCTTGGAAATACCAAGAGCGGTAACAACAACCTCGCTTAAGGCTTTGGTGTCTGGTGATAAAAAGATGGTTTCCTGGATTTGTGAAGCGGGTAGTTCCTTAGTGACATAGCCAATGTAAGTAATAACTATTGTAGCATTAGGAGAAACAGAAATTTTAAAATTTCCATTGGCGTCTGACGAAACCCCCTGGTTTGAACCTTTTACCTTAATGCTAGCACCAATGATATTGTTATGATCGGTTGCATCAAGTATCTTGCCTGTAATAATTTTTGTTTGCTGTGCAAACACGCTTGTTCCGACCACCAGGCAAATGATCATTGAAAAAGCAATTTTTACATAATAGTAAATTGTTCTCATGGAATTGAAAATTAATTGTTTAAATTTTATTGAAAAATGTAGGAAAATAGGTTGTTGTTGTATGACACATCTAAACTATGTCAAGAAAACTTAAAAAAGTTTAATCAATAGTCGGTCAAACTGTAGTCTGCCCTTTTTTAAATAAAAGCAAAAGGTAAGATGATTAACAGAATACAGATCAAATTCTCCAGACGTGGAAGAAAACTATCAGGCTTGCTGAATTGTGCGCTTTGAAGAAATGATGATAACGAAATTGAGAAAGCCATTGTTGAAAGATAAAAAAGGATAGAATGGAAAGAATTAATAAGGCTGTACTTAAAACAATAGTTTTGTCATTAAATACCACTCGGGGTCGGCTTAGAAATTTGCCACTAAAAGGATTTTGACTGTTTTTGGAATTCAGTTTAGGTAAAGATTTTGAAGTTCCGTTCTTAAATACCTTGTCGTAAGTAAATGTTAAACCGACAGATTTAACTGTTCTTGCACAATGGATTATATAGCCGCAAGCAAAAATAAAATACACAAAAGCAATACATAAAGTAACGGTTTTTTTAATTGTATCTTTTTTGATCACTGATGCCATAAACAATATGATAGCCCGCAGTATGTGACTACATGAAACTGCGAAATGCTTTCGATTCAAAAGTAATTCAGCATTGTTTATAAATTGCTTATATTGCGTTAAGAAAATGTTAACAATTATAATGGGCAAGTTTTTCAAAGCTTGGACCCCAGTCCTGCATCTATACACGATAACCCTACTTAAAGAATAGCGAGACACAGTTTCAGAATTTCATACTATTGGGGGACAAGGGTTACCTTCAGCAGAATATCAGCTAAACCTGTTTGAAAGCAGGAAAATTGAACTGGAAGTCCCTGTGCGTAAAAACCAGTTTAATTATTAACTGATGTTACGCACTCAATTGAGCCAAAAAAGGACCTGGTGTTGATAACTTTCGGTATTCATCATAGGCCGCTTTAGTAGCAGCGATCATAATTTGTGTTTTCATGGCAAAATGGTTTTGACTGTTGCGTACCTTCAATCGCTCCAATTTTACAAAAGGAGAGTGTAAAATAAACTGTGTCAGTTAGGAATTAATAATGATTTTTAACTTTAAGATACAGAGAGATGAACGAGCAAAATGGATTTGATTTTGAGCGCTTCAAAGCAGAAGCAATCAAGGGAATGTATGCGGGCAGGCCGCTGAACGGTGAAAAAGGGATTTTCGCACCTTTATTGAAACACTTTTTAGAATCGGCTTTAGAAGGTGAACTGGACGCGCATTTGCAGGAAGAAAAAGCAGCAGGCATAGCCAACCGGCGTAATGGCAAAGCCAGCAAAAAAGTAAGAAGCATTTCCGGGGAGTTTGAGCTGGAAAGCGGCCGTGACCGCGCAGGCAGCTTTGAACCGTTAATGCTTCCCAAACGGCAGGTCATTAATTACCGAAGAGCTGGAAGAGAAGGTAATCGGGCTTTACGGTCTGGGACTGAGTACCAGGGATATTTCTAAACATATCAAAGAGTTCTACCAGATGGACATCTCGGCCAGTACGCTGTCTTCCATCACCGATAAAGTTGTCCCGGCAATGAACGAATGGCGAAACCGTTCACTAGACTCTGTGTATGCCTTTGTATATCTGGACTGTCTTGTCCTGAATTAACCACACAGGGCAATCTTAACGGATTGTCCTTTATAAATCTAAAAAGACATGAGTTTCATCGTAATAGAAATGTTTGGAGGTCCTGAATATGCCATTATTGTAACCGGCCATGATGGGAATAACCTTGTATTTGAGACCCGCCAAGAGGCGGAGAAAGAAGCCGCCGACTGTCAGGAGGGATTGGTGGTCGGTCTCAATTAACTTTGTCGCCCGCTGTTGCCCCCGCAACAGACGGGCGTCGCTGCCGCGCTTTAACTCCCGTTAACTTTTGAAAAGTGTCAGTGAAACTTCCAATATTTTCCAAACGGCGTACAAAACCGGTTGCCATCATCCAGCCAAACATTCTTTTGACCTTTTCTTCCTGCCTTGGCCCAATATTCATTTCGTCCATTAAATCATCTGTCTGATATTCATGTTCCAGATAGCCTGCAACTTCGGTTGCCGCTTCCGAAGCATCTTTATGAGGTGTCAGTGCTATGCGCATGGTTTTGAAATCTGGAAAAGGTGAAAGGTCAATATCAATTACATTAACAGATTTTACTCAAAGTTCATGTATAAAAAACGGCCTTCAAAAAAGTTGTATTGTCTAATAAGTAGCTTTTGCTAAAGCCAAACAGTTAAAACCTTTCAATCTTCAATAAGATGTTTTTTAATAAAAAGTGTTTAAAAAGCTTGCAGAATATACATTTTTTGTATATTTGACGTGTAGCATTTGCAGCTATGCCAATAAATTAAACTAAACTCTTCGCCTAAAGGCGAGGGATTTTCCCCCAGAAACTGACATTAAAAGTGGTGAGTAATTCGGTGAGTACAGAATAAAAACCCTTCAAAATATCAAAATAACACAGAAAAATAAGGTGGGTACAAGTACCTCCCTCACCGCTGGATTATTAAAAACGCCTAAAATCAGTGATTTTAGGCGTTTTTGTTTTTAAGGCACCGTGTTTATACGATAGGAAAATTAATATATTTTACTGCAAATTAGGGAATATCGCTGATTTTATAGAGTGAAGTTGTTTAAACTTTATTAGTTAAACAGGTTGAAACCCATTTTTAAAATATGTACCGGGCCTGCGGCTCTTCAAAAACTGTTCAACCCAGAAAATCCGCCTATCGGTTTACTCTGCCGGCATAAGTTTAAACAACTTCCATAGCATTATAAAACAGGAGAGAGCATGTTTAAATTTTACTCAACTATTTTCTGTGCTTCTTTTACCACCTGAAAATCACTAAGTTTTTAATGAAATACAAATACAGAATTTACAGGCATAAAAGAAGCATTGTAAATTTTATGATAGAAATTTAAACAGGCTCTTAACTTTCCGGTTCATCTGGCATATAGCAGTTATCAATGTACTTCTCATATTTCATGTTATAGAACAAATTCTATAACAAGTATTCAACCCTTGATCAAACTTCCACTTTCAATTCAGCCTGCCGGTTCGTCAATTTAAAAACCTCGCCATGGGGAACGATGGTGATTTGGCCAAATTGTTCCAGCAAAGTTCTATAAGCCTTGGCAACAGGCCGTGGTTTGCGTTCCAGGTCATACAAACCACAAGGGTTTACAGTCCCTTTTTTCTCCGCCAGTTCAATGTCCCAGTCAATCTGGTCAATCAGGCTGTACCAATTGAAACCCAGCACCGGAATGCCCTCTTTACGGATTTGTAAAACATTGACCCACTGTTTGTACAGCCAAAGCGGTGCTTCTTCTGCGTTCAAAACATTGGTTTCCGTGTGCATCACCGGTTTTTTATACCGGTTATAATATTCTTTCGTCACCTGGTACCAGCCCAATATGTCCGAACCATTCAGCAGGGTACCGTCCGGCAGTTTGATCCTTTCGTTCCGCCCGTAATAATCGTTCCCCATGATCTGGTAGCCCGGAGGCTCGCCTGCCATAAACCATTCGTATTCATCCCGGGCAAGGCCATTGTCAAACAAGTACATGCACACATCCGCATCAGGTGGATACGCGTACAACAAATCCAAGGACAGAAAACGCAGTTTATTAATCAGGGTTGTTTCTTTGGAAACTGTTGCCGAAAGCTCATGTATATATTCTGCACTTTCACTCTGCACAATGATGCAATCCGGACGTTGTTGCGCAATTTTATGATTGGCCAGGATGCTGGCCGCAACGAGGTTTTTAATAGCAGTAACAAAGCTGCGTTCGTCCTTTTTCTGCTCGTTCCACAAACCATCGCGTGCACTGGCTTTTGCAGACACAAAAATTTCATTCACCGGAGTATAAAAACGCACCCAGGGATAACGTTTGGCCACAGCTTCCGCATATTTGGCAAAATGCAGGGGAAGTTCGGGGTTTTGAAAATTGCCTACCCAATCCGGTACGCCAAAGTGCATCAGATCCAGAATTGGTGTAATGCCCAGCCGTTTGATTTCGTTCATGGCCTCGTCTGCAAAAGCCCAGTCGTGTTTGCCATCTGCTTTGCTGATGGAATAATAAGGCAAACCGTACCGCAGCACGTTTAAACCAAGTTCTTTTACCAAGCCTAAATCTTCTTTAAAATATTTATAATGACCACATTCTTCCAGTAAGTCCCGCCTTGTTTCCCCATTGTTTATGGTAGGATAAGAACATTCGATGCCGGTAGCAAACATAAAGTTGCTTGCGCTATTTTTCGGCAGGCCACTTCCGTCCCTGCCTGTGCCTCCACCAAATTGGTCGCCTGCATAAATGCCATCGGCATATTGTTTATTGATGATTGCTAAAAAGCTTTTTTCAGCCATGATAAAACGATTAATTGTTTTTTAAGAAAGCATCAGCAATGCGATAAGATAAAGCCATGATGGTGAGCGATGGATTGGCGCTTAAAGCACTTGGGAAAACAGAATTGTCGGCAATATAAAGGTTAGGAATATCGAAAGATTTGCCATTGCCGTCAACCACCGCTTTTTCCGGATCGCTGCCCATGCGGCAAGTGCCGATGGTGTGCGCGTTCCTGTCCATCGTCCAGATATAGTTTGCACCGGCATTCTTCCAGATCGCTTCCATTGTTTTTTTGGCGTGGGCAGCCATCTTTTTCTCGTTTTCGCCGTTGCTGAAATGGATACGTGGTTTTGGCAGGTTCATCTCGTCCAGTTCATCCGAAAGTTCCAAATAATTATGTTCATAAGGAAGGCAATCGCCGTGCATATTGATACCGGCAACATGATTGTAATGCCGCATCCTCTCCCGAAGTTCTTCCCCAAAAACCCCTGTTGCCCGGGCTAATTGAGAGGCATAAGTAACCGGCATGGCCCCGATAGACTGAATGAGGTAACCGCCTGCAAAATCTGCATCTTTTGCACGGTGCATATCTTCGGAAATCAGTCCGCCCGGGATTCCTATCCAAGGAAAAACCTCTTCATTAAATTCTCCCCAAACCTGCAATCCCGTATGTGCCATAAAGTTGTTGCCAATTTGTCCGCTGCTGTTGGCTAAACCGTTGATCAATAATAATCTTGGCGTTTCTACGGCCCCGGCACACAGGAAAACGTTTTTACACAACTGCTTCTCCAGCTTTCCGTCATGCTGATAAACTACGGCTTCCATTTTGCCGGAAGCATCTTTCAGCAATTCTGTAACAAAGCAGTTTGGCCTAACTTCGGCACCAAAATGAACAGCTAAGGGGATCAGGGTAACATCCATACTGGCTTTTGCACCGGTAGTGCAACCTGCCTGACAAAAACCACGGTTAGTACAGGCGTTGCGCCAGCCGATGTGTTCCTGATAGTATGCTGCGGACAAAGCTGCATTAGCAGCAGGCGAAGTTTTGATATTCAAAGGCTTACATCCTCTTTCCATTAATTGGGCAGCCGTGTTTAAAGCCAGCGGTGGCAAGGGATAAGGTGATTTTCTGGCTGCCCCCCAGGGATAAGATGCCGGACCGGAAACCCCCAAAGTGTTTTCCAGCTCATCATAATAAGGTTCTAAATCCTCGTAATTTAAGGGCCAGTCTTCCCCAACGCCAAAATCAGAATGAAGCTGAAAGTCATCAGGCAGCGGGCGCGGCGTATATGCCGTATAATGCAAGGTGGAACCGCCAACGCCAATCCCGGAATTGTTCTTTCCAAAAGAGATCGGGTTTTCCCCGGCACTTAATCTTTCATAATTCCAGAACAGTTTGTTCTGCTCTTTTTCATCGGTGGCAAAATCAGCAGCAGGGTTCCAGTAATTACCTGCTTCCAGGGCAACAACCTTTAACCCGGCTTTGGCCAGTTTGGCCATTAACGGCGCACCACCGGCACCGGTTCCGATGATGATAGCATCAACGGTTTCAGTTGTTGAATAATGACGCATAAGGAAAATAGGATGGGCTTAAATATTAATTTCTGGCCTAATTTGAAGAACGTTCCATCCTTTTACATCGGCAAAACCAGTATAGTTGATTTCGGCCTGGGCAGTAGGATGACTATAAAATTGTTCTGTTGCTTCGGTTAGCATCAGTTCAAAAAACAATTGAGGCGAAAAACTTTTCCAGGTTTCGCCCGGCGCGTTGCCTTGCTGTACTGTTTTTAGCAGGTTGTTTTTTTCTTCTGCGGAGAGATCGGCAAAGTTTTTATGGTGTAAAAGAAGCACGCCCTCTGCAATACCTTTTAAACCGGTTTGATAAGCTGTGCCATCAGCCGGAAGCCGGTCATAACGCCAGCCAATGCCTTTTTTTTCGTTTAGCCGCTGGTCTATTGCCCCGGCAATATCAACCAAACGATTAGCCGGTTGCTGTGCCAGCAGGCAATCGCAAACGGCCTGAAGCAGCGTGAATTCTTCAGGCGTGAAAAAAACAGGCGTAACGGCAACTTCGTTTAAACGCTGTTTTAAAGCCTTTCGGGTTGGTTCTGTAACCTGATCGGAATTTAAGAGTGATAAAAAAGTATCGGCTGTCATAATTTGAATTTATTTGGCTGCAGATAACCTTCCGCCGGTTACTTCAATTAAACTTCCAGTGATAAAGCTGCCATCGTCCGAAGCCAGCAACACATAAGCAGGGGCAAGCTCTTCAGGTTGGCCGGGACGTGCCAATGCTACTTCATGGCCGAAATTTTCCACTTCGTCTTTTGGCATGGTCCCGGGAATATTTGGCGTCCAAACCGGACCGGGGACTACTGCGTTTACCCGTATGTTTTTAGGGCCTAACTGTAAAGCCAATGATTTGGTGAAAGAATGGACCGCACCTTTGGTGGAGGAATAATCAACCAGGATTTCAATTCCGGTCATGCCCACTATGCTGCCTGTATTGACAATGGCATCGCCGCTTTTTAAATGTTTTAGTGCAGCTTGTGCCATAAAAAAATAACCGAAAATATTGGTTTCAAAAGTCCGGCGCAATTGCTCTTCGCTGATGTCTTCCAGCTTGGTTTGCACTTCCTGGAAAGCGGCATTGTTCACTAGTGTTATGTTAATTATGAATTGACGGATAAAGTTTTTTCAGTTTTATTCGGGCATCACCGTTCGTAAACTGCCAATTAATTTTACCGTTCTTATTATTCCGATTTTCTTGCCATGCCGCGACC
>JAABVA010000911.1_pt1 | contig 33682 bp, 31 predicted proteins | sample 5560331 | NCBI WGS metagenome assembly JAABVA01 (sample SAMN12812661, study PRJNA571458) | rock metagenome | isolation source: Antarctica rocks | place: Antarctica: Victoria Land, Mt New Zealand sud | collected 2016-01-07 | reverse complement strand
CGCCGCCGGCACTCCCACTGCGGCCAGACCAGCCCCGCCAACTACGAACACGCTCACCCGACCGCTACGCTCCAGCCGGCCGCGTAGCCCACCCCCGCGTGTCCACTTCCAAGGGTCAAGGCCCGTCGGCCTGGAACTGGCGGAGGACGGTGCGGGAGGGGACTGCCCGCCAGGGTTCAGGGGCGGGGGCGTCCGGGGTGTCGGGTGAGGGCGGTGTGGAGGTCGGCGACATCAGCGGTGCGTCCTTCGGTGATGTCGCGTAGGCCGCGGACGACCCGGGCGCGTGACCGGCGAGTGCCGAGGAAGTCGGCGGTGTCGGCGGCGGCAGTTGATGCGCGGTGCAGCTCCACCGCGCGGGCCTAGGGCATGAGCACCGCGGCGGTCCCGTCGGGGAGGGTCAGCTGTACCTCGCCGCCGTGGGCCACCTCCTCGGCCGCGTCGGCGGCCGCCTGGGCCCAGGCCGAGGACGGCGGGGCCGCGTGCACGGTGCTCACAGGGTCACGGTAGGCCGGCCGCGGGTCGGTCGGTAGCGGTCCTCGTCCGGTGGGGACCTGGGTGTTCATGACCGGCCGATGTCGCGCTCGCCGGCGGCGCGCTGAGCATCGGAGATGCCGGTCGCGGTCGCGGTCGGGTTCGGCCCGGTGCTGCTTGGATCTCGGTGCGGCGGGCTCGAGCAGCCCATCCGTCGACCGAGCGGGTGTCCGGGTCGGCCGCCGTGCACTGCCGGTCCTCGGCAGTCGGTCCCGCTGGCACAATCGAGGCGATGTCCGACCACGCTGCCTCGACGGCCGGGTCCGGAGCACCGCCGCGGGTGCCCCGGATCGTGTCCGGCATCCAGCCGACCGCCGACTCGTTCCACCTGGGCAACTTCCTCGGCGCCGTCCGCGGCTGGCCGGCGCTCGCGGTCGGCCGGGAGGCCTTCTACTTCGTCGCCGACCTGCACGCCCTCACCGTCGACACCGACCCGGCGCTCCTGCGGACGCGGATCCGCCGCTGCGCCGCGCAGCTGGTCGCGGCCGGCTGCGAGCCGGACGTCTGCACACTGTTCCTGCAGAGCGCGGTGCCCGAGCACACCGAGCTGGCCTGGGTCCTGAGCTGCCTGACCGGCTTCGGCGAGGCCTCACGGATGATCCAGTTCAAGGAGAAGTCCGCCCGTGCCGGCGCCGACGGCACCAACGTCGGGCTGTTCTCCTACCCGGTCCTGCAGGCGGCGGACATCCTGCTCTACGACGCCGACCAGGTGCCGGTCGGTGAGGACCAGCGCCAGCACCTCGAGCTCACGCGGACCCTGGCGCAGCGGTTCAACCACCGGTTCGGGCCGACGCTGCGGGTGCCCGAGCCGCACATCGTCGCCACCGTCGCGCGGATCGCGGACCTCGCCGAGCCGACCGCGAAGATGAGCAAGACCTCCTCCGCCCCGGCGGGCCTGCTCAACCTGCTCGACGAGCCGCGCGTCAACGCCAAGAAGGTGCGCGGGGCGGTGACCGACACCGGCCGTGAGGTCCGCCCGGACGAGGTCGACAAGCCCGGGATCACCAACCTGCTGCGCATCCACTCGGCGCTGTCCGGCCGCAGCGTCGACGCGCTCGTCGAGGAGTACGCCGGGCGCGGGTACGGGGACTTCAAGGGCGACGTCGCGGACCTCGTCCTGGCGGCGTTCGCGCCGGTCCGGGAGCGCACGCTGGAGCTGCTCGACGACCCGGCGGCACTCGACGACGTCCTCGCGCGGGGCAGCGAGCGGGCCCGGGAGGTCGCGTCGACCACCCTCGCCCGGGTCCGGGACCGGGTCGGACTGCCGGCAGCAGTCCCCCGCGACGTCCTGCTCGGTCGACGGTGACCGTGGTCCCACGCGACCCAGCCGGCGTGGCCGGTACGGCCGGGCAAGCCGAGACCGCAGCCGCGACGACCGACCCAGCCGGCACAGCCGCTCGGACCGACACAGCCGGCACAGCCGCGACGACGGACCGGGCCGGACAGGCGCGGACCGTGCGGGTCGGGGTGCTGCTGACGGTCCCGGAGCCGCTCGGCTCGTGTCTGAGCCGCTGGCGCGAGGTGTTCCTCGACCCGCTGGCGGACGCCGTCCCGCCGCATGTGACCCTGCTCCCGCCCCTCGCGGTGCCGGCGGGCTCGCTGCCCGCCGTCGAGGCGCACCTGTCCCGGATCGCCGCGAGCGAGCTCGCGTTCGCGGTGACCCTGTGCGGTGCGGGCACCTTCCGGCCGGTCTCGCCGGTGGTCTTCCTCGCCCTCGACGACGGGGCCGGGGACTGCGCCCGCCTGCAGGACCGGATCCGCAGCGGCCCCCTCGCGACCGAGCTGGCATTCCCCTTCCACCCGCACGTCACCGTCGCCCACGGCGTCGACGACGCGGTGCTGGACGACGCCGCGGACAGCCTCTGCGGGCTGCGGGCCCATTTCGCGGCGCGCTACCTCGACGCCTACCTCGACGCCGGCGCCGACGGCACGCACCGGTGGCTGCCCTGGCGCCGGTTCGCGCTCGTCGCGGCCGGCCCACCCGCTGGATCACCCGCCGGCCCACCGGTGCGTCCCGGCTGCGCCTGACCGCGCCCGCCTGACCGTGTCCGCGGCCGCGCGCGCCGGGGGGCGCCCGACGCGGGAGCCCGCAGCCGCGCGCGATGCTGGGGCGGTGAGGCTCCTGCGCGGTCTGTGGCGAGGTGTCCTCGCCGCGGTGGACGCCGGCTTCGCCGCCTTCCGGTTCGCGAGACGCCACCTGCGGGTCCTGGACCACGCGGCGTCCGCATGGACGTGGCTCGACGACTGCCGAGGCAACCGGCTGGCGGCGTCGGTCTCCTACTACGGGCTGCTGTCGCTGTTCCCCATCCTCGCCCTCGTGCTCGGCGGCATCACGCTGATCGGGGCCCGCTCACCGCGGGTGGCGCGCGCGGCGCACGACCTCGTGCAGCGCGGGCTGGGCTACTTCCTCCCCGGCGTCGACGAGGCGAGCTTCCAGACCGGTGCCACCAGCCGGATCAGCGAGCTGCAGTCGCGCGGGCTGATCACCCTGCTGATCGGCCTGGTCGTGCTGGTCTTCACCGGGAGCAGCTGGATCTCCGCGCAGCGCGAGGCGATCCGGACGGTGTTCGAGACGGGCGCCAAGTACGACCGCTTCTTCCTCATCGCCAAGGCGCAGGACATCCTCGTCCTGCTGCAGCTCGGGGCCATCCTCGCGGTGTCCGTCGCGGTCACCGTCTTCGGCAACGCCGAGGCGAGGCAGCTGAGCCGGGTGGTCGGCTTCGGGAACTCCGCGGTGGCCACCCTCACCGCCGACGTCGTCGTCGCAGTCCTCGGGGTGCTCACGGGCACGGTCCTGTTCTCCGTGCAGCACCGGACGCTCTCGGGGCTGGCCGCCCGGTCCGGACGCAGCTTCCTCCCGGGCGCGCTCGTCGCCGCCCTGGCGTTCGAGGTCCTGAAGCAGTTGGCCACCGCGGTGATCGGCCGCACCCTGGACAACCACCTCTACGGCACGTTCGCCGTGATCGCGGCGGTGCTCATCTGGATCAACCTGACGTCGCGGATCAGCCTCTACGGCGCCGCCTGGACGGTCACGGGGTGGCGTCGCAAGGAGGCCGCCCGGTCCGGGTCGGGTCCGGTCAGAGGCCGTAGACCAGCGCCTGCTTGACCTCGCTGATCGCCTTCGTGACCTCGATGCCCCGTGGGCAGGCCTCGGTGCAGTTGAACGTCGTGCGGCACCGCCACACACCCTCGCGGTCGTTGAGGATCGACAGCCGCTGGGTCGCCGCGGTGTCGCGGGAGTCGAAGATGAACCTGTGCGCGTTGACGATCGCGGCCGGGCCGAAGTACTGCCCGTCGGTCCAGAAGACCGGGCAGGACGTGGTGCACGCCGCGCACAGGATGCACTTGGTGGTGTCGTCGTAGCGCTGGCGCTGCTCCTGGCTCTGCAGGCGCTCCCGCGTCGGGGGGTTCCCGCCGGCGACCAGGAAGGGCAGGACCTGCTTGTAGGAGTCGAGGAACGGCTCCATGTCGACGACGAGGTCCTTCAGCAAGGGCAGGCCCTTGATGGGCTCGACGGTGATCGGCTTCGCCGGGTCCAGGTCCTTGACGAGCGTCTTGCACGCGAGGCGATTGCGGCCGTTGATGCGCACGGCATCCGAGCCGCAGACCCCGTGGGCGCAGGAGCGGCGGAAGGTCAGGCTCCCGTCCTGCTCCCATTTGATGCGGTGCAGGGCGTCGAGGACCCGGTCGGTCGGCTGGGCGTCGACCCGGTAGTCCTCCCAGTGCGGGACGGTGTCCGCCTCGGGGTCGTAGCGGCGGATCCGCACGACGAGGTGCAGCGGCGCCGGCACCCCGGGGCTGCCGCCGTTGGTGGCACCGGCCTGCGGGTCGTGCAGGTGCTTGACCGACGGCGCCCCCTCGGCCGCCGGCGCGGGTCCGGCGGCGGGCCCGGCGTCCTCGGTCGGGTCCTGGGACACGATCGGCTCCCGGCGGTCCCCGGTCGCGCTCTCGGTGGTCTGGTCGGCCATCAGTAGACCCGCTCCATCGGCTGGTACCGGGTGATGACGACGGGCTTGTAGTCCAGGCGGATCTCCGGTCCCGCCGGACCCACCACGCGGTAGGCCATCGTGTGCCGGAGGAAGTTGACGTCGTCGCGGGTCGGGTGGTCCTCGCGGAAGTGCCCGCCGCGCGACTCCAGACGGGCCAGGGCCCCGGCGACCGCGATCTCGGCCAGGTCGAGCAGGAAGCCGAGCTCGATGGCCTCGAGCAGGTCGGTGTTGTAGCGGCGCCCCTTGTCCTGCACCGTCGCCCGGGCGTACCGCTCGCGCAGCTGCTCGAGGTCGACCGTCACCTGCTTGAGCGTCGTCTCGTCGCGGTAGACACCCGCGTTGAGGTCCATCGACACCTGCATCTCCGAGCGGATCGCGGCCACCCGCTCGCCGGCGACCCGGTCGCGCAGGGCGGCCACCATCGACTCCACCCGCGCCTCCGGGTGCTCCGGCAGCGCCTTGCGGGCGTGCGACGTGGCGTAGGCGGCGGCGTGGGTGCCGGCACGGCGGCCGAAGACGTTGATGTCCAGCAGGGAGTTGGTGCCCAGGCGGTTCGACCCGTGCACCGACACGCACGCCACCTCGCCCGCGGCGTAGAGGCCGCCGACGACACGGGTGTTGTCGGCGAGGACCTGCGCGTCGACGGTCGTCGGGACCCCGCCCATCGCGTAGTGCGCCGTCGGGAACACCGGCACCGGCTCGGTGTACGGCTCGACACCGAGGTAGGTGCGCGCGAACTCGGTGATGTCCGGGAGCTTCGCGTCGATGACCTCCCGGGGGAGGTGGGTCAGGTCCAGGTGCACGTAGCTCTTCTCCGGACCGCAGCCGCGGCCCTCGCGCACCTCGCTGACGATCGCCCGGGCCACCATGTCCCGCGGCGCCAGGTCCTTGATCGTCGGCGCGTAGCGCTCCATGAAGCGCTCGCCCTCGGAGTTGCGGAGGATCCCGCCCTCCCCCCGCGCGGCCTCCGACAGCAGGATCCCCAGCCCGGCCAGGCCGGTCGGGTGGAACTGGTAGAACTCCATGTCCTCCAGCGGCAGGCCGGCCCGGGCGACGAGCCCCATGCCGTCACCGGTGAGCGTGTGCGCGTTGGAGGTCGTCCGGAAGACCTTCCCGAACCCGCCGGTGGCCAGCACCACGGAGGTCGCGTTGAACACGTGCAGCTCACCCGTCGCGAGCTCGTAGGCCACCACCCCGCTGACCTCGGCGTTGCCCTCGGTCAGCAGCAAGTCCAGCACGTAGAACTCGTTGTAGAACTCGACGTCGCGCTTGATGCACTGCTGGTACAGGGTCTGCAGGATCATGTGGCCGGTGCGGTCCGCGGCGAAGCAGGAGCGCCGGACGGGCGCCTTGCCGTGGTCGCGGGTGTGGCCGCCGAAGCGGCGCTGGTCGATGCGGCCGTCGGGTGTGCGGTTGAACGGCAGGCCCATCTTCTCCAGGTCCAGCACGGCGTCGACGGCCTCCCGGCAGAGGATCTCCGCGGCGTCCTGGTCGACGAGGTAGTCCCCGCCCTTGATCGTGTCGAAGGTGTGCCACTCCCAGTTGTCCTCCTCGACGTTCGCGAGGGCGGCGCACATCCCGCCCTGCGCCGCGCCGGTGTGGGAGCGGGTCGGGTACAGCTTCGTCAGCACCGCCGTCCGGGCCGCACCGGCCGACTCCAGTGCCGCCCGCATGCCGGCCCCACCCGCCCCGACGATGACGACGTCGTAGTCGTGCCTGGTCACCATCGGGAGCTCCTGTCGGTCGTCGCGGGAGTCGTCGCAGGAGTCGTCGCAGGGTTCCGCAGGTGGCCGGTCGGGCAGCGGCGGGTCACCGGTGCGCCCGGCACTGCGCGAGGGTCGAGGCCGAGTCGATGCACGGGTCGAAGGTGAAGATGGTCAGGGCGCCGCAGGCGAGGACGACGACCGTCGCGGTGATCAACAGCGCCTGCAGCGCAAAGCGGAGCCGCGGCTTCTGGGCGTAGTCGTTGATCACGGTGCGGAGGCCGTTGGCGCCGTGCAGCTCGGCGAGGAACAGCATCAGGAGGTCCCAGACCTGCCACACCGGGTTCTCCCACTTGCCGACGACGAAGGAGAAGGACACCCGGTCGACCCCCGTGCCGGGGATCAGGTTGACGAACAGGTGCCCGAACACCAGCACGATCAGCAGGACGCCCGAGGCCCGCATGAAGAGCCAGCTGTAGGCCTCGGAGTTCCCGCCGGCACGCTTCGTCCGGGGCCGCTCGAGCAGCGGCGCCGGGACCGTCCCGAGGCTCACCGGAACACGTGCAGCAGCTGCACGACCGTGAACGGGACCATGACGACGACGAATGCGCCGACGACGACCCACAGCAGCCGCCGCTGGTGGCGCGGACCCTGCGACCAGAAGTCGACCAGGGTCAGCCGGACCCCGTTGAACGCGTGGAAGACGACCGCGGCGACGAGCCCGATCTCGAGGAAGCCGACCACCGGGTTCTTGTAGCCGTCCATCACCGCGTTGTAGGCCTGCGGGGAGACCCGGACGACTGCGGTGCCGAGGACGTGGTCGAAGAGGAAGAAGAAGATCGCGATGCCGGTGATCCGGTGCAGCACCCAGGACCACATGCCCTCGCGGCCGCGGTAGACGGTGCCTGCCGGCCGGACCCGAGCCAGGACGCCGGCCGTCGCACCGGCGGGGGCACCGGCGACTCCGGGGTGGTCGCGACCGTCGGGACCACCGGCGGCGGGGACGCCGGCGCCGTCGGGCCGCGTCGGACTGAGGACCATGGGTGCCTTTCGCTCCGACCGCAGCTGTGCGGTGTGCGCGCCACCACAGAGCGGCGCCAGGACCCGCCTGGTGCGGCTCCTCGACGCTCCCATGGTACCGAGGCGGTCCGACGCGGCCGGGGCGGTGGGTGCCGACCGCCCACCCGGGAGCGCTGCCGGAGCCTGCCGGGCGATGCCCCCGAAGGCCTGCTGGTCGATGCTCCCGGGAGCTTGCTGGGTGATGCTGCCGACGGCCTCCCGGCCGATACAGTCGCGCCGTCGTGCCCCGGGGGCGCTCCGCCCTCGATCCAGTCCCGAGGAGCCCCCGTGACCCGCTCGTCCACCCTGCTCCTGCGCAGCCGTGTCGCCGCGGGCGCCGCTTCCGTGCTCACCCTCGCCACCGTCGCAGCGGCCTGTGGGTCCGCTCCGGCGGCGGCGTCGTCGTCGGCCAGCCCGAGCGCGACGGTCGCCTCGGCCCCGGCCGCCTCGCCGACCGACGCGGGGGCGGCGTCCTCGCCGAGCGACGCCGGCGCAGCCTCCTCGCCTGCCATGAGCACGAGCGAGACCGCCACCGCGTCGGGCGCACCGAGCACGTCGGGCGGCGCGGGCGGTGCGGCGGCGGCTGCGTACAAGGCGTGCATGGTCCTGGACACCGGCGGCGTGAGCGACCACTCCTTCAACCAGTCGTCCTGGGCGGGGATGCAGGCGGTGGCCAAGAAGAACCCGAAGGTCGCCATCTCCTACGTCAACTCCAACAGCTCGGCGGACTACGCGCCGAACTTCGCCAACGAGGTCGCCAAGAAGTGCGACACGATCGTCGGTGTGGGCGGGCTGATGATTTCCCAGATGGCGGCCGCGGCGAAGGCAGCCCCGTCGCAGCAGTTCGCCGAGGTCGACGCGCCGAGCACCCAGAAGAACCTGTTCTCGATCCAGTTCGACACCGCCCAGGGCGGGTTCCTCGGCGGCTACCTCGCCGCGTCGATCAGCAAGACCGGGAAGGTCGGCACCTTCGGCGGGCTGAAGATCGGGCCGGTGACGGTCTACATGGACGGCTTCTACGACGGCGTGCAGTACTACGACAGCCAGAAGAACAAGAGCGTCCAGGTCCTCGGCTGGAACGTGAAGACGCAGAACGGCACGTTCGTCGGCGGCAACAACGCCTTCTCCGACTCCGGCGCCGGGAAGAACATCTCCAACGCGCTGATCCAGCAGGGCGCCGACGTCCTGTTCCCGGTCGCCGGCGGTGCCGGCCTCGGTGCCGGCGCGGCCGCCCAGGCGTCGGGCGGCAAGGTGAGCGTCCTCTGGGTCGACACCGACGGCTGCCTCAGCGCCGCGCAGTACTGCTCGGTGTTCCTCTCCAGCGTCGTCAAGGGCCTGACCACCGCGGTGCAGACGTATGTCGAGGCGGCCGCCGCCGGCAAGGTCCCGGCCACCGGGTACGTCGGCACCCTCGCCAACGGCGGCACCGGCCTGGCCCCGTTCCACGACTTCGAGTCGAAGGTCCCGGCCTCGGTGAAGGCGGAGCTGGCCACGGTCACCAAGGGGATCGAGAGCGGCTCCATCAAGGTGAGCTCCCCGTCGGCCCCGGCGTCCTGACAGTCGCCGGCGGACCGGGCGGCGCGCGGTGCTGCTGGAACTGCGGGACGTCACCAAGCGCTTCGGTCCGCTCGTCGCCAACGACGCTGTCAGCCTGGTGGTCGAGCCCGGCACGATCCACGCGCTGCTGGGCGAGAACGGCGCCGGCAAGTCGACGCTGATGAACGTCCTGTTCGGGCTGTACCAGCCCGACAGCGGCCAGATCCTGCTCGACGGGACGCCGGTGGCCTTCACCTCACCCCGCGCGGCGATGGCGGCCGGGATCGGGATGGTCCACCAGCACTTCATGCTGGTCGACGTCTTCACCGTGCTCGAGAACCTCATGCTCGGTGAGGAGGACACCGCGGGCGGGCGGTGGGGGGCCGGCTGGCTGGCCCGCCGCCGGGCCCGCGCCCGGATCAGCGAGGTGGCCGACCGTCACCACCTCCCGGTGCCCCTCGACGCCGTCGTGGGCGACCTCCCGGTCGGTGTCCGGCAGCGCGTGGAGATCCTCAAGTCGCTGCTCCGCCGCGCCCGGGTGCTGGTCCTCGACGAGCCCACCGCCGTCCTCACCCCGGCGGAGGCCGACGACCTGATGGTCGCGATGCGCGGACTGCGCGACGCCGGGACCTCGATCGTCTTCATCACCCACAAGCTGCGGGAGGTGCAGCAGGTCGCCGACACCGTCACCGTCCTGCGTCGCGGGAAGGTCGTCGGGACGGCGGCGCCCACCGCCAGCCGCGAGCAGCTCGCCGACCTCATGGTGGGCCGGCCGGTCCAGCTGCGGGTCGACAAGGAGCCGGCCACGCCGGGAGCGCCGGTGCTCGAGGTCCGCGGGCTGCGCGTCGTGGACCCGCTGGGTCACGTCACCCTCGACGGAGTCGACCTGACCGTGCACGCGGGGGAGATCGTCGCCGTCGCCGGGGTCCAGGGCAACGGCCAGACCGAGCTGACCGAGGCGGTGCTCGGGCTGCGGGAGGCCGCCGCCGGGACGGTGTCCCTCGCCGGGCGCGACCTCGCCGGCAGCACCGTCGCCGACCGCCTCGCCGCCGGCATCGGCTACGTCCCGGAGGACCGCCTCCACGACGGGCTGGTCGCCGACTTCACGATCGAGGAGAACCTCGTCCTGGACCTCGTCGGGGCCGCTCCGTTCAGCCGGGGGGAGTCGCTGCAGCGCGCGGCGATCACCGGCAACGCGGCCACCCGGATCGCGGAGTACGACGTCCGGACACCGTCGGCGCAGGCGACCGCCGCGACCCTCTCCGGCGGCAACCAGCAGAAGGTGGTCCTCGCGCGCGAGCTGTCGCGCCCGCTGCGGCTGCTCGTCGTCTCCAACCCGACGCGCGGCCTGGACGTCGGCTCGATGGAGTTCGTCCACCGCCGGCTGGTGGCCGAGCGTGACGAGGCGACCGCGGTGCTGCTCGTGTCCTCTGAGCTGGACGAGGTGCTCGCCCTCGCCGACCGGATCGTCGTGCTCTCGGGCGGCCGGGTCACCGGCGAGCTGCCCGCCGGGTCCTCCGCGGAGTCCGTCGGGCTGCTGATCGGGGACTCCCGCGGCGGTGTCGGAGCGGTCAGCGGTGTCGGAGGTGTCGGAGCGGTCAGCGGTGTCGGAGGTGTCGGAGGTGTCGGCGCGGTCGGCGCTGCCGGGGGTGCCGGGTGAACCGGGTGCGCCGGGCGGTCGCGTCGCTGACCAGCGCGAACGCGGCTGTCGTCACGGTCCTGGCGCTCGTGCTCGCCGCGATCGTCGGCGGGCTGCTGGTCGCCGGCACCGACCCGGCGACGCGCGCGGCGTCGGGGTACTTCTTCGCCCGCCCGTCGACGACCCTGCACGCGGGTGCCGGGGCGGTCGGGCGGGCCTACGCCGCGCTGTTCGAGGGCTCCGTCCTGAACCCGTCGACGCTGACGTCGCACTCGGCGACCAAGATCCTCCAGCCGCTGTCGGAGACGGTGACCGTGGCGACCCCGCTGATACTCGCGGGGCTGTCGGTGGCGCTCGCGTTCCGCGCCGGGCTGTTCAACATCGGCGCCCAGGGCCAGCTGGTCCTCGGTGCGGTCCTCGGCGGCTGGGTCGGGTTCGGCCCGCACCTGCCGGTCGTGGTGCACCTCGTGGTGGCGGTCGCTGCGGCCGCCGTCGGCGGGCTGGCCTGGGGGGCGATCGCCGGGGTCCTCAAGGCCCGGACCGGCGCCCACGAGGTGATCACGACGATCATGCTCAACTACGTCGCGCTGCAGCTGCTGAACTTCCTGCTGTCCGCCCCCCAGCTGCACGGCCGGGCGAGCTTCCAGGCGCCGCCCTACAGCCAGCCGACCTCGCGCACGGTGCAGGCCTCGGCGCTGTACCCGAAGATCGCCGGGAGCGGACTGCGGGTCAACCTCGGGATCGTCGTGGCCCTCGCCGCCGCGGTCGGGGTGTGGTGGCTGCTCGAGCGCAGCGTGCTCGGCTTCCGGATCCGGGCGGTCGGCGCCAACCCGGCCGCCGCCCGGACCGCGGGGATCGACGTCGCGCGGATCACCGTCGTCACGCTGGTGCTGGCGGGCGGCCTCGCCGGCCTCGCGGGCGCGTCCCAGGTCCTCGGCACCAACTCGGCGGTCACCGGGGACATCGACGCCGGCGTCGGCTTCGACGCGATCACGGTCGCGCTGCTCGGCCGCTCGAAGCCCGGCGGGGTCGTCGGTGCCGGGCTGCTGTTCGGAGCGCTGCGCGCGGGCGGGCTCTACATGCAGTCCGCGACGCCGGTCCCGGTCGACCTCGTCACCGTCCTGCAGGCGCTGATCGTCATCTTCATCGCCGCCCCGACGCTCGTGATCGGGCTGTTCCGGCTGCGCGCCGCCCGGGTTCACTCCGCGGTGCCGGCGCTGACCCAGGGCTGGGGCCAGTGAGCACCGCGACGGGACGGCGCGCATGAGCACCGCGACGGGACGGCGCAGATGAGGACCGCGTCGGGACAGAGCGCATGAGCACCGCGATCGGTGGCGCCGGCCGGCCAGCGCCGCCGGCACCCGCCGTCCCGGTGCCCGTCGTGACGGCCGCCGCGGAGATCCCCGGGGCCGCCCGCCGGCGTCGCAGCCGGGGGGTCGCAGTCGCGGTGATCGGCCTGCTGTGTCTGGCCATGGGCACCTGGCCCGGTGTCGAGCGCCGCCCCACGATGTCGCTGTCCTCGCTCACCGACGCCGTCACCCTGCCCGCGGTGCCGCTCCCGATCCGCCTCGTCGGTCTCGGTGCGGGCGCGCTGTGCCTGCTCGGGGCCGGCGTCCTGGTCGCGGCCCGGGTCGGGCCCCGGGTGGTCGCCGGGGTGCTCGCCGGCGCCCTCGCCCTGCTCGTGGTCGCGTTCCTCGCGTGGGACGCCTCCGGCCAGGAGCACGGGTCGGTCAACCTCGCCGGGCTGGTCGCGACCACCGTCGTGGCCGCGGTGCCGCTGGCGCTGGGCGCTCTGGCCGGGGTGCTCTGCGAGCGCAGCGGCGTGGTGAATGTCGCGATCGAGGGCCAGATGCTCGCCGGGGCGTTCGCGGGCGGCTTCGCCGGCTCGGTCGCGGCGAGCACCGGTGCGGGCTACCTGGCCGCCGCCGGCGCCGGCGCCCTCGTCGGATTGCTGCTGGCGGTGCTCGCGATCCGCTACACCGTCAACCAGGTCATCCTCGGGGTCGTCCTGAACCTGCTGGTGCTCGGCCTGACGACGTTCGCGTACAACGCCCTCCCGCGGTCGCAGGGCACCCCGCCGGCCGACAGCCCGGTCGCGATCCCGCTGCTGGACCGCATCCCGGTGGTCGGCCCGGCGCTCTTCCACACGACGAAGATCACCTACCTGCTCTACGTCGCCCTCGCGGTCCTCGCCGTCGGCCTCACCCGGACCCGGTGGGGGCTGCGGACCCGCGCCGTCGGGGAGCACCCGCGCGCTGCCGACGCCGCCGGGATCCGGGTCCTGCGCGTGCGCTACGTCAACGTCGTGTGCGCCGGCGTCCTCGCGGGCCTCGGCGGCGCCGCCCTGACCGTCGGTTCGGCCATCGGCTTCATCCCGAACGACACCGCCGGGCGCGGCTTCATCGCCCTCGCGGCGGTCATCTTCGGCGGCTGGCGCCCGCTGGGCGCGGTCGGGGCGTCGCTGTTCTTCGCGTTCGCCGTCTCCCTGCAGACGGTGCTGACGATCGTGACGCCGCCGGTGGACATCCCGTCGCAGGTGTTCGCCGCACTGCCCTACCTGGCCACGATCTTCGCGGTGGCGGGCCTCGTCGGCCGGGTCCGCGCGCCCGCCGCTGACGGCGTCCCGTACCGCCCGTGACGGCGGTGTGCAGCTGCGGCTGCTGCGCGGTGGGCCGGCGGTGCCCGTGAGCGCGCCGGTGGACTGGGAGGTCCTGCGGGTGGCCGCCCGGGCGGCGATGGCCCATGCGTACGCGCCCTACTCCCGCTACCCCGTCGGTGCCGCGGCCCTCGTCGACGACGGCCGGGTGGTGAGCGGCTGCAACGTCGAGAACGCCAGCTACGGCGTGACCCTGTGCGCCGAGTGCGGGCTCGTCAGTGCCTTGCACGCCACCGGCGGCGGCCGGCTCGTCGCGTTCAGCTGCTGCGACGGCGCCGGCGCGCTGCTCATGCCGTGCGGGCGGTGTCGCCAGCTGCTGTTCGAGCACGGCGGAGAGGCGCTGCTGGTGGACACCCCGCTCGGGATCCGCACGATGTCCGACGTGCTCCCGCAGGCCTTCGGGCCGTCCGACCTGCGCCGGGAGGACTGATCGGCAACGGTGACCGGCGGGCTGACCCGGCCGGCTCCCGCCTGCGGTCGGTCAGCGGATGAGGTGCCCGCTGATCGCGCCGCCGATCGGCGTGTTCGGTCCCGTGACGAGGCGCAGGCCAACCCGGAAGGGGATGTGCATGCGGATCGTGAAGTTGCCGTTCCCGTCGGTCGTCACGCCGCGCATCGTCGCCCAGCCGGTCCTCGTCCACCGCTGGATGCCCACCTGGTTGCCCGGCCAGCTGCGCCAGCGCCCGGTGGTGATGTCGAGGAACCGCGAGTCGCCGTGGATGACGACGTAGCCGCCGCTGCGCGCCGCCGCGAGGCCCAGGACGGAGGGCTGGTGCACCCCGTCCGGGACGGCTGCCGTACTGGCCGCGGCCGCGAACCAGTGCGCCTCCCAGGTGCCGACCGGGGTGTCGTAGTCGTGGGCGCAGGTGCCCTGGTCGGTCAGTGCCACGACCGTCGAGCTGCCCGGCCACAGGTCGGGTCCGCCGGAGTCCCCGTCGCAGCTGTTGCCGCTGCCCGGGACCAGGACCAGCCAGTTCGGGGTCAGCCCCTGGACCACCTCGCTCGCCTGGCGGCGCTGGCCGGGGTGCGGCTGGCCGGTGCCGACAACGGTCACCGGGGTCCCGGCGCGCAGCGCGGAGCCGCCGATCCCGACCATGGTCGCCGGGTACACCGACGGTGTCGGCCGGAGGACGATCGCCGCGAGGTCGTGGAACGGGGAGACCCCCGGCGAGTACAGCGGGTCGATGAAGAAGGTGCCCCGCGACACCGCGGCGCCCGGGCCCCAGGTGGGCGAGAAGGTGACGCCCACCCCGCTGCCGGACCGGGCCGCACCGCCGGCCAGGCAGTGCGCGTCGGTCAGGACCACCCGGGCGCCGTTGTCCGCGCGGACGAGGACGCCGGTGCAGTTCGGGGTCCCGTGGTGGGGGGCGAGCACCATCGCGACGTACGGGTGCGCGCCGGCGTCGGCGTAGCCACCGGTCACCGCGGGGTGCGGGCGGGTGTCGGCAGCGGCGGTAGGGGCCACTGCCAGACCCATCAGCCCGGCGGCGGCCGCGGCCGCGACTCGGGTCCAGCGATGCATCAACGACCTCCGTGAGCGAGCCGGACCTACCCGTCGGTCAGCCATCAGACCACGGCCCGCCGGTCGAGGGGGGCGCTGGTGGCCCGCTGGGTGCAGGCGCGGAGCCCAGCCGGGGACTCTCGCCGGGCCGGCGGTCATGCCGGCAGGGTCGCCGGCTCTGCGGCCGGGTCGCCGTCGGCCCGGCGGGGCACGGCCAGCGGTCCGGGGTCCAGCGCGAGCGGTCGGGTGTTCGCGGCGAGGGCGAACCCGGCGAGCAGCACCACGGCGACGACGGCGACGCCGTGCTTCACGCCGAGGTCCTGGCCGAGCAGCCCCACCAGCGGCGGACCGGCGAGGAACGCGGTGTAGGCGATCGAGGCGACGACACCCACCCGGGCGGCCTCCCGCGCCGGGTCGTCAGCCGCCGCGCTGATGCCGACGGGGAACCCGAGCGACGCCCCCAGCCCCCAGCAGACCGCGCCGGCCAGGACGAAGACGAACGAGTGGCCGACGACGACCAGGACGACACCCGCGATGGCGACCAGGCAGGTGGCGCGGAGTACGCGGACCCGCCCGTAGCGGTCCAGGAGCACCGTCCCGGACAGGCGGCCGACCGTCATCGAGGCGACGAAGACGCCGAACACCGCCGACCCGACGGCGGTCCCGCGGTGGTAGCCGTCGACCGTCGCGACCGACAGCCAGTCGTTGCCGGTGCCCTCGGCGAAGGCCAGGCAGAGCATGAACAGGCCGATCAGGAGGGTCCGCCGCTCCCGCCACGCCTCGCGGGTGCGCCCCCGGACAGCCGGCGCCGCCGCGTCGGGGACGTCGGCGGGCAGCGTCGACGCCAGCAGCGGGGTGCCGACGGCCACCAGCACGGCGACCCCGACCAGGTGTGCGCGGGGTGCGACCCGGACGGCGTCGAGGCCGGCACCGAGCAGCGCCCCCAGGACCGTCCCGACGCTGTACCCGGCATGCAGGCGCGGCATCAGCGCCCGGCCGAGCGCCCGCTCGACGACGGCACCGACGACGTTCATCGCGACGTCCCAGACGCCGTACCCGAGGCCCATGACCGCGAGGCCGACGACCAGGAAGGGGATCGGCCCGGCGGAGGACAGCCCGGCGACGCCGAGCCCGACGGCGGACACGACGGGCGCCACCAGCAGCGTGCGCCGCGCACCGAGCCGGCCGACGATGGCACCGGCCGTGGGCAGCGCGAGCACCGAGCCGACGGAGATGGCCAGCAGTACCAGGCCGAGGCGCTGGGGGTCCACGTGCAGGGCGTCGCGGACGGCCGGGATCCGCGAGACCCAGCTGGAGAAGAGGAAGCCGCTCGCGACGAAGACGACGAACACCCGCAGCGCGTTGGCGGCGGCACCGGGCTCGGCGCCGCCCGCCGGCCCGCGGGCGGCACCCGACGTGCCGGCACCCGACCTGCGGGCGGCACCCGACCTGCGGGCGGCACCCGACGCGCCGGCACCCGACCTGCGGGCGGCACCCGACCGGCGGGGGGCGCTGGACGGGGGCGGATCGTCGGGTCGTTCGCTCCCCGCCGCCGCCACCGGCTCATCCGACCACAGCGGTCGGCCCGGCCGCCGCGATCGCCCGGGAGCCTCAGCCGCCCGGGAGCCTCAGCCGCCCGGGAGCGTCAGCCACCGGCGAGGCGGTCCACCAGGCCGCGGCGGACGCCCGGCCAGTCCTCGGCGGTGACCGCGAACAGCACGGTGTCGCGCACGGTCCCGTCGTCGCGGCGCTGGTAGCGGCGCAGGACGCCCTCGTGGCGGGCCCCCAGGCGCGCGATCGCCTGCTGCGAGCGGGTGTTGCGGACGTCGGTCTTGAGCTGCACCCGCCCGGCGCCCAGGATCTCGAACGCGTGCTCGAGGAGCAGCAGCTTCACCTCGGGGTTGACCGTCGTCCCCCACACCCGCGGCGCGTAGGCCGTCATGCCGATCTCCAGGCGGGCGTCGCCCGGGACGACGTCCAGGTAGGACGTCATCCCGACCACCTCCCCGCCACGGGTGACCAGCCACTGCTGCCAGCCGGCCAGCTCGCCGCGCGCGGTGAGGTCCTGGAGCAGCGCCGCCGGTGTCGACGGCCGGCCGGCCAGGTGCCGCCACACGCGGTCGTCGTCGAGCGCCGCGTACAGCGCGGGGGCGTCGTCCGCCGGGACCAGTGGCCGCACGGTGACCGACCGGCCCTGCAGGCGGGTGCCGGGGGCCACCGGCCAGGTCAGCAGCGGCCACGGACGGTCCTCGCGCCGGGTGTCGGGCGGCGGGACGAAGCGGGTGGGTGTGGGGCCAGGAGTGCTCACGGGTGTCCAGCCTGCCGGGAGAGCATGGGCCGGTGACCGAGCACTCGCCCGAACCCGCGCCCGAGCTCTTCGCTGCCGTCGACGTCATCGCCACCAAGCGGGACGGCGGGGTCCTGTCCGACGCCCAGATCGACTGGGTCGTGGACGCCTACACCCGCGGGGTCGTGGCCGACGAGCAGCTGGCCGCGCTCGCGATGGCCGTCCTCTTCCGCGGGCTGGACCGCCGGGAGCTGTCGCGGTGGACGGCGGCGATGGTCGCCAGCGGCCGCCGCGCGGACCTGTCGCACCTCACCCGCCCGACCGTCGACAAGCACTCGACCGGCGGGGTCGGGGACATGATCACCCTCGTGCTGACCCCGCTGGTCGCGGCGTGCGGTGCCGCCGTGCCCCAGCTGTCCGGGCGCGGCCTCGGCCACACCGGCGGGACACTGGACAAGCTGGAGTCCATCCCGGGGTGGAGAGCGACGCTCTCCCGGGCGGAGTACGACGCCCAGCTCGCCAGTGTGGGCGCGGTGATCTGCGCCGCCGGTTCCGACCTGGCGCCGGCCGACCGCCGCCTCTACGCGCTGCGCGACACCACCGCGACGGTCGAGTCGATCCCGCTGATCGCCAGCTCGATCATGAGCAAGAAGATCGCCGAGGGGACCCGGGCCCTCGTCCTGGACGTCAAGGTCGGGTCCGGTGCGTTCATGGGCGACCTGGCGAGGGCCGAGGAGCTGGCGCGCGCGATGGTCGACCTCGGGACCGACGCCGGCGTCGCGACCGTCGCCGTCCTGACCGCGATGGACACCCCGCTCGGTCTGGCCGCTGGCAACGCCCTCGAGGTGGCGGCAGCTGTCGAGGTGCTCGCCGGCGGCGGGCCGCCCGACGTCGTCGAGCTCACCCTCACCCTGGCCCGGGAGATGCTCGACCTGGCCGGCCTGGGCGCCGCGGACCCGGCTGCCGTGCTGGCCTCGGGCGCCGCGATGGACACCTGGCGGCGCCTCGTCCAGGCCCAGGGCGGCGACCCCGACGCCCCCCTCCCGCGGGCCCGGCACACCGAGGGCGTGCTGGCGCCGGCCGACGGCGTCCTGGTCCGCCTCGACGCCCGGGCGGTGGGGATCGCGGCCTGGCGGCTCGGTGCCGGGCGGGCCCGCCAGGGCGACGCCGTGCAGGCCGGTGCCGGCGTCGCCTGGCACGCCCGTCCCGGCGACGCGGTCCGCGGCGGGCAGCCGCTGCTGACGCTGCACACCGACACCCCGCAGGCGTTCCAGGCCGCCCGCGAGGCCCTCGCCGACGCGGTGACGATCGCGCCGGCCGGGTCCACGCCGCCGCCGGCCCCGCTCGTGCTCGGCCGCGTCGTCGCCGGGGACACAGCGGCCGGCCGTCGACAGGGAACGTGACAGTCACCCGGGTCGGACGCCATGCGGTTGCCGATCCGCGAGGGCCCATACGGGAGGTCCCATCCGGGGAGGGCCCATTCGAGAGTTCGACGACTGCTGGGTGGGGGAGTACACCGAACCGTGGGTCGCCAGCCTGAGCGACCTGAAACGCACACGGGAGGCCAGCATGGAGAAGGTGTTCGAGTTCTACATCAGGACCACGCCGGAACGTCTGTGGGAGGCGATCACCGACAGCGAGATCCGCGGGAAGTTCCAGTTCGGCAACACGATCACGTCGGACTGGACGCCCGGCTCACGTGTCGAGATGCGCAATCCGCGGGCCGGCGGACTGCTCGGCGAGGGCGTCAACCTCGAGGTCGACCCGCCGCGTCGCCTCGTCGGCACGATGGTCGCCCTGTGGGGGGAGGACGTCCGCGCCGAGGGGATCAGTCGCGTCACCTGGGACATCGAGCCGGTCGGGGACTCCTGCCGCCTGACCGTCACCCACGACCAGCTCCGCGAGGGTGCGAACGAGCAGCTGTACGGCGGCTGGCCGATGATCCTGTCCGGCTTGAAGACCTGGCTCGAGACCGGTCAGGTGCTCACGACCCCGGGCTCGCTGATGTACGGCGCCTGAAGGCCGGGACCCGCCGCCAGGTGGACGGCAGCCGCGGGACGGACGGGGTCCCTGATCGCGGTGCGGCCGGTGTCGAGCGCCGGGCGCGGCTGGGCGTGGTGCTCAGCCGACCGACACCGGGGCGCGGGGCGTCGTCACCGTCACGTCACGCAGGAGGTCTTCGGTGGCTGCGGCGACGGCCCGCACGGCCGCGTCGAAGGCCGCCCGGTTGCGCGCCGACGGCTGGCGCATACCGGCGATCTTGCGGACGTACTGCAGGGCAGCCGCCTCGACGTCCGCCTCGGAGGCGTGGTCGGTGTAGGGCGGGCGCAGGGTCTTGATGCTCCGACACATGCCGTCACGGTAGAGCGACCGGTCGGTTCAGCCGGCCGCCGGCGCCGTCGCGCCGGCGCTGGCGACGAGGCGCTGCAGGGCCGAGGTCGGGGTCGCCACCGGCGCCGGCAGTCGCACCGAGTCCACGACGGCCTGCCACAGGGCGCGGACGGTGTCCTGCGACGCGGCCGGACCACCGAGGTAGACGGCGGCCTCGAACGCCGGGAACGCCGCGAACCAGTCGAAGGCGGACACGGGATTCCCTGCCGGGTCCACCGAGTCGAACGCCCAGACGGCACTCCCGTCCGAGCGCTCCACGAGCTGCCGCTGGCGGTAGCCGGGATCGGCTGCGAGCTTGGCTGCGGCCAGTCGGCGGGCGTGGCTGAGCGGGGAGATCCCGAGCGGGGCGACCAGCTCGACGATCAGGTGCAGGGACTGGGAATCGTCGTCATAGCGGGTCCGTACGTCGCCCGCCGCGGTCGGCGTGACCGTCTTGCGCCAGCCCGTCGAGGACGGGACGTCCACCAGCAGCGGGGCGCCGGCCAGCACCAGGACGTCCGGCTGCAGCGGTGGGACGGTCGCGACGGCGGTCGGGCTCGCCGTGGCCGCGGTCGAGGACGGCGACGAGGTCTCCGCGGGTGCTGCGGTCGAGGCGGTCGACGCGGGTCCGGAGTCGGCGGTCGCAGGTGCGGGGGCAGTCGTCGCGCTGGGTGTCGAGCTGGCGGCGATCGTCGACGCGACGGGCGTCGGCGGCGGGCTCCCGGCGGCCGCGCCGTGGACCGCACCCCGGGTCGGCGCCGGCGCTGCCGACTGCCCGACGGGGCCGCCGACCGCCGAGACCGCCACCGGCCCGCACCCGGCGAGCGCCGGCGCGAGCACGCCGGCCGTACCGAGGAGCCGGACGACCGTCCTGCGGTGGACCAGCCGGGGACCGGCCGCCGGGGCCGAGGCACCACCCCGGCCCGGGTCGGGCGCCGCGTCGGCGGTCGGCTGCTCACCCACGGACGACGAGCCAGCCCTGGAGGAGCTTGCGGGCATCGTGGATCCGGGACTTCACGGTCCCCAGCGGGAGGCCGAGGCGCTCGGCGATCTCGGCGTACTCCAGGCCAGCGACGTCGCGGAGGACGACCGGCTCGAGCAGGTCCCGACGGTGTTCCTCGAGGTGGTCAAGCGCCTCCAGCAGGTCCACCCGGGAGCCGGCGATCATCGACGTCCGCGCCGGGTCGGCCCGGTCCGGGGCGTTGTCGTAGGACAGCTGCTCCGCGGCCCGCCGCTTGATCGACCGGTGGGTGCTCCGGGCGCAGTTCGCCGTCACCTCGTACAGCCAGGTGGTGAACTTCGAGCGGCCCTGGAAGGACGTGATGTGCCGGGCGACGGCGAGCAGGGTGTCCTGCGCGGCCTCCTCGGCGTCCTGGCGATAGGGCAGGAAGCGGTTGCAGCGGCGGACCACCTCGGGGCGGATCGCCGTGAGCAGCTCCTCGAGGGCCGCGCGGTCACCACCGGCTGCCTGCCGCGCGAGGGCCTCGACGGTCTCCGGCGCGGTCATCGGCCACCCACTCCCGTCCTGGTCGCAGCGTCGCCGCCGTGGGAAGTCCCCCGGCGCCGGCCCGACCGGCGCACCGAGCCCGCTGGTCACCGCAGGCGTCGATCGGACCCGGCACGACCGCCGACAACCGGCAGGAGCGGCCGGGACCGGATCGAGGCCGACGGCGTCGGTCATCATGGTCGCGTGCCCGGTCCCGAGCTGTTCGGACGCTATCGCGCCGTCCGGCTGCTCGGGGCGGGAGCGTTCGCGTCGGTGTGGCTGGCGCGCGACGACCGCCTCGACGGGCCCGTCGCCGTCAAGGTCCTGGCCGACAACTGGGCGGCCCGGGGCGACGTCCGCGAGCGGTTCGTCGACGAGGCCCGGATGCTGCGGCGCGCCGACTCCGACCGGGTCGTGCGGGTCCACGACATCGGTGAGCTGGCCGACGGGCGGCCGTACTTCGTCATGACCCACGCCGACCGGGGCACCCTGGCCGACCGTCTGACCGACCGGCCGATGGCACCGGCCGCGGCGCTCTGGATCGCCGGCGAGACCGCTCGGGCGGTGGCGGTCCTGCACGCCCGCGGCATCATCCACCGCGACGTGAAGCCGTCGAACGTGCTGTTCCGCTCGACGGAGCCAGCGGGTCCGGAGACCTCCGGCGCCGCGTCGGAGGAGGTCCTCATCTCCGACCTCGGGCTGGCGAAGGCCGCGGCCGTCGCCTCCGGGATCACCATGGCCTCCGGGACGCCCGGCTACATGGCGCCCGAGCAGGCCACCGGTATCGGGCTGACGAGGGCCTGCGACGTGTACGCGCTCGGGGCGCTCACCCACCGCCTGCTGGTCGGGCGGCTGCCGACCCCGGCGGAGCTCGCCTCGCCAGCCCAGCCGGCGGAGCTCGCTTCGCCAGCCCAGCCGACCCCGGCGGAGCTGGCTTCGCCAGCCGCGCGCGACTCGACGGCCACCCGTGCGGCCAGCGCCTGGCCCGGGCTTGAGGCGGTGGAAGGACTCCCACCGGCGGTCCGGGCTGTCGTGCGGCGCGCCCTGAGCAGGGACCCGGCCGACCGGCAGTCCGACGCCCGGACCTTCGCCCGGGAGCTCGCCGCGGCCGCCGACCCTGTCGGCCAGATCGACCCTGCCGACCCTGTCGGCCAGATCAGTCAGGTGAGCCCGGTCGGCCAGGCCGATGCCGGCAGCGGGCCGGCCGCCGGCTCCGGCGACGGCGGCTCGGGCGACGGCGGCTCGGGCGACGGCCGCTCGAGCGATGCCGACGGTGGCCACGCCGACGGGGGGGCGCGCTGGACCGCGTGGGCACCCGACGGCCCGCTCGACCCCGAGCCGGACTCGACGGCGACGGTGCTGACGGTCCCGCGATCGACCGGGCCGTGGTGCCGGGCGCCGACGCCGGCGGTCGCGGGAGCACCGGTGGGGGCGACCGCCCTCGCTCCGCCCGCCACGGTGAGCGCCTCGACCGGCACCCGCGGGGCGCTGCGCCGCGTCCCCGCAGCGACCTCCGGCTCCCGGCCGCAGCGTGCAGCGGACGCGGCTCGCCTGCCCGCCGGGCACGGCGGCCACGCCGACGCGGACGCCGATGCGGAGGCCGGGGCCCGGGTCGAGGCCGCCGACGACCGCCGGCCGAGGTCGAGGCGATCGCGCCCGGCCCGCGGTCGCCTCGTCGGTCTCTGGGTGGCGGCCGCGCTGGTGGTGGCCGTCGCGGTGGTCGCCACCGTCCGTCCGCACCTGCTGCCCGACCTGCGCGCCGTGGCCGGCGGCAGCCGGGTGGTGCGCCAGGGGCCGGTCGAGGTGACCGTGCCGGCCGGCTGGTCGCAGCGGTCGGCCGGCTCGACGGCACTGCCCGGGAACGCGCAGGTCGTGTCCGCACTGACCGTGGCCCCCGACATCGCCGCACACGGATCAGCCGCGTCCTCGACCCCCGGCGTGTACCTCGGCCTCGTCGCCGGGAACCGGGCGGCAGCTCTCGACGCGGCGCTGGCGTACCCGCACTGTGCGCGGGCGTCGAGTGAGCCCCGGACCGTCAGCGGCTGGTCCGGGACGTCGACGCTGCGCCGCTGCGGGAGTGCCGTGGCCGGCACGACCTCCGTGCTGACCTGGATCGGCGCCGACCCCGCCACCGCGCGGACCCTGCTCGTCGAGGTCAAGGTGCCCGACCGCGACGACGCCCTCGCCGGCCGGGTGCTCTCCTCGGTCCGCGTCGCGGCGGGGCCGGCGTGAGCGAGGCCGGGACGAGCGGGGCCGGGCCGGGCGCGGGCAGCTGGCCCCCCGCCGGGGAGCGGCCGGTCGAGACGTTCCGGTCGTCGTCCGCCCGGGCGCTGGCCCTGCTCTGGTGGGCCCTGTCGCTGTTCGGGCTCGGTAACCTGGCCGTCAGTGGCCGCGACCACTTCGCGCTGTCGATCGCGGCCGGGATCCTGCTCAGCGACGCCCTGGTCTGGGTCGGCGCCTGGCGACCCGGCGTGGAGCTCTACCCGGCGCACGTGCTGCTGCGGGGATCGCTGCGCGACCGCTCGGTCGACCTCGCCGCGATCACCGACACGCGGGCGATCGGGCCACTGGTGCTCTCGGTGGGCAGCCGGACCGTCAGCTCTGCCGCCGTCAGCTCGACCCTGCGCGAACGCCGGCGCGCGGGCCGGGAGCGGTCCTCGGTACCGGCGACCGCGTTCGGGTCGCCGGGTCGCGGTGGCGGTGGTCGGGGGGGCAGCGGCGGGAGCGGCGGAAGTGGCCGGAGCCTCCTCGGACGCGGTGGCCTCGGCGCCGGCGGCGGGCTGGGTGGCCCGGGCGGCTCGCACCCGGTGGCGGCTGCCGGCTTCGACGACTCGCGGATGGACGCCGCGACCCGCGACGCCCTGGTCGGGCGGACCCCCGGACACCACGCCGCCGAGCGCATCGCCGACGAGGCGCGGCGCCGGCGGGCAGCCGTCGCACGCGCGGCCGCGGCGGTCGCGGCTGAAGCGCCCGGTTCCGGCGCGGCCGACCCGGAGACCCGGTCCGGTGCCGGATCGGCGGAGATTGCCGCGCGCTGGCTGCCGGGTCCGGCCGCCGCCGTGGCGCTGCTCGCGGTGGCCTTCGTGGTCGCCGTCGCGTCCTGACCGCCCGGCTCGACACCGGATGGACGGCAGTCAGGCCAGGCGGGCCGCGAGGTCGTGGCGGACGGCGGCCAGCGCGGCAGCGGCTGTGCCTCGAGCGGCCTCGACGTCCTCGGTCGGGGCCGGCGCGACCTGCAGGTAGCACTTGAGCTTGGCCTCGGTCCCCGAGGGGCGGACCACCACCCGTCCGGTCAGGCGCCCGTCCCGGCCGTCGTCTGCGTCCCAGCGACTGCCGTCTCCGCCGCGACCGGCCGCCTCGTCCCGGCCGCCGACTGTCCGGTCGGGATCCGCGGAGCGGAGGGTGAGCCGCAGCCCGGGGGTGGGCGGCAGCCCGTCGACCCCGGCGCCGAGATCATCGACCCGGGTGACGGCGAAGGGGCCGAGGCGCTGCGGCGGGTCCGCGGCCAGGGCGGCCAGGAGCTCGTCGCGGCGGGCGAGGCGGGTCACCCGGATCGACAGCTGACCCGTCGCGACCACCCCGCAGTCGGCGTCGATCCGGTCCAGGACGTCGGTCAGCGACGCGCCGAGCCGGGGCAGCTGCCCGGCCTTGAGGCGGGCCGCCAGGTCGGCGACCACCAGACACGCCGAGATGCCGTCCTTGTCGGCCACCGTCGCCGGGTCGACGCAGTAGCCGAGCGCCTCCTCGTAGGCGAAGCGGAGCCCGGGCACCCGGGTCAGCCACTTGAAGCCGGTCAGCGTGTGCGCCACCGGCGCCCCGGCGCGGGCTGCCAGGGCGTCGATCTGCGTGGAGGAGACGATGGTCGTGGCGAGCACTGTCCGGGCCGGACCGGGGTGGTCGGCGCCCTGAGCGACGCCGTGGCGGGTGTCCTGACCGCGCTCGGGAGCGGCCCCGCGAGCATGGTCGTCAGCCGCGAGGGGTGCCAGCTCCGTGGTCAGCACCCGCCAGGCGAGCAGCGAGCCGAGCTCGTCGCCGGACAGGCGCCGCCAGCCGAGGCGCGGGTCGGGGACCGCGACGGCGCACCGGTCGGCATCAGGGTCACACGCCAGCACCAGGTCCGCACCGGTCGCGGCGGCCTGCGCGATCGCCTGGTCGAGGACGCCGGGCTCCTCCGGGTTCGGGAACGGCATGCCCCCGAACGCGGGGTCCGGCGCCTCCTGGGCGGCCACCGGCGACGCCTGGGTGAACCCCGCCGCGGCGAGGGCGGCGGCCAGGACCGGGCCGCCGACGCCGTGCAGCGCGGTGGTGACGAGGGCGACCCCCGGACGGGCCGGCCCGGCTGCCCCGTCCAGGCTGCCGTCCACGCCGTCGCCGGCACTCCCGTCGCCGTTGCCGCCGCCGCGGTCACTGTCGCCGCCGACGAGCACCTGGAGCCGGGCGAGGTAGCGGGTCAGGAGGCCGTCGGGCCCGTCGACGTCGGGTACCTCCACGTCGTCCGGGGCCCGCGGGAGGTCGCGCAGGGCGCCGACCGCGGCGATCCGCGCGGCGATCGCGGCGTCGGCCGGGGCGACGATCTGGCGACCGTCACCGAGGTACACCTTGTAGCCGTTGTCCGGGGCCGGGTTGTGGCTGGCGGTGACCATCACGCCGGCACTCGCCCCGAGGGCGAGGACCGACGCCGCGAGCAGCGGTGTCGGCAGGGCACGCGGCAGCAGGACCGCGCGCAGTCCGGCGCCGGCCGCGATGTCGGCGGTGTCGCGGGCGAAGACCGCACTGTTGTGCCGCGCGTCGTGCCCGATGACGACGGTGTGCCCGCCGGTCGCGTGCAGGTGGGCCGCCAGCCCCGCGGCCGCCCGGGCCACGACGACCCGGTTCATCCGGTTCGGCCCGGGGCCGAGCCGCCCGCGCAGACCAGCCGTCCCGAACTCCAGCGGCCCGGTGAAGGCGTCGGCCAGCTCTGCCAGGGCCGCGTCCCGGGCGGCGTCCGTCGACTCCTCCCTGGGCTCCTCCCCGGCCAGCTCGCCCGCCCGGTCCGAGGGGTCCGCGGGGGCTGCGGCTGACCCGGTGGCCGTCGCGGCAGCCAGCAGACCGCGCAGCTCCGCGGCCGTCACCGGGTCCGGGTCCTCCGCCAGCCACGCCGCGGCAGCCGCGGCGAGGGAGGCATCCAGCCCGTCGATCGTGGCCGTCACAGGTCCCCCCATGGCTGTCACGGGTCCTCGACGGGGCGCGCGAGCAGCTTCGCGACGTAGTCCGGCGGCGCACCGGCGGCGGTGGCCGCGTCGACCAGGACGTCGCGGGTCCGGGTCGAGGGCAGTCCGCCCTCGTAGCCGTCCAGTGCATAGAGGTGCGCGGGGTGGTCGCCGTCCAGGGCGCTGACCCGGACGCGGATCTTGCGGTACAGCCCGGTGTCCGCCCCCTCCCAGCGGTCGAGCACCTCCTCGTCGAGCTCAGAGATGTCGTAGAGGGCGACGAAGACCTGCGCCCGGGGGTCCTCCGGCTCCTCGACGACGGTGGGCAGCGGGCCGTGCCAGCCGAGCTCCGCACCGCCGAAGGTGAGGCGCCAGCCACGCAGCCAGCCCGTCGTCCGCAGCGGGGAGTGGGGGCAGCGCGACACCATCTGCTCGGGGTCCATGTTGGATCCGTACGCGGCGTAGAGACCCACGGGCGGACCCTATCGGCGCCCGCGGACGGGACCGTCGCCCGACGGGAAGCCACCGCGAGGACCCCACCGGCTCCTGGGTCTCGTCCGCGAACAGCTCGTCGGGCAACCGGCCGACCAGACCACCGGCCGACCGCGGCCGACGGTGGCCGGGGAGGATGGGCCGGTGGCGACAGTGACCCGGGTGGTGATCGTCGGCGGCGGACCCGGCGGGTACGAGGCAGCGCTGGTGGCCGCCCAGCTCGGCGCGCAGGTCACCCTCGCCGACCCGACCGGGGTCGGCGGCTCCGCGGTGCGCACCGACTGCGTCCCCTCCAAGACCCTCGTCGCGGCAGCCGGGGTGCGGACCCGCGCGGGCGCCGGCGCCGAGCTCGGGCTGGCGACGACCGGCTCGGCGGCGGTGGACCTGGCCCGGGTCGACGCCCGCATCCTCCGCCTGGCCGCCGCCCAGTCCGAGGACATCGGCGACCGCCTGGAGGCAGCGGGCATCCGGGTCCTGCGCGGGCGGGCCCGGCTGTCGAACAGTCGCCACCCCGGCGTGTCGGCGGCCGCCGGCGGCGCCCGCCAGGTCGTCGTCTCCGAGACGGCCGGTGCGCAGACCCCCGACGGGGGGCCGGGCGCCGCCGGCGGCGCACCCGCCCGACCGGCGACGCGGACGACCCTGGCCGCCGACGTCGTGCTGATCGCGACCGGCGCCCGGCCCCGGTCGGTCCCCGGCCGCGACGGCCGCCCGGGCCTGGAGCCCGACGGCGAGCGGATCCTCACCTGGACACAGGTGTACGACCTGCCCGCGGTCCCCGAGCACCTCGTCGTCGTCGGGTCCGGCGTCACCGGCGCGGAGTTCGCCAGTGCCTATGCAGGTCTAGGCGCCCAGGTGACGCTGGTGTCGTCGCGGGACCAGGTGCTGCCCGGGGAGGACACCGACGCCGCGGCCCTGCTGGAGGGGGTGTTCGCCGCCCGCGGGCTGACGGTCCTGTCCCGCTCGCGCGCCGCGTCGGCGGTCCGCACCGGCAACGGCGTGGTCGTCACCCTGACCGACGGGCGCACCGTGTCCGGGAGCCACTGTCTGCTGGCCGTCGGGTCGGTGCCCAACACCGAGGATCTCGGGCTGGACGAGGCCGGGGTGGACACCGACACCTCCGGGCACGTCGTCGTCGACCGGGTGTCGCGGACGTCGGCCGGGGGGGTGTACGCGGCGGGGGACTGCACCGGGGTGCTGCCGCTGGCCTCGGTCGCGGCCATGCAGGGCCGGATCGCGATGTGGCACGCCCTCGGTGACGCCGTGCGGCCGCTGGACCTCCGACAGGTCAGCGCGACGATCTTCACTGAGCCGGAGATCGCCACCGTCGGCGGCCCGACCGGCCCGGACGCCGGCGGGATGACCGTGCTGCTGCCGCTCGCCGGGAACCCGCGGGCCAAGATGGAGGGCATCCACGCGGGCTTCGTCAAGGTGTACGCCCGGTCGGGCTCCGGGACCGTCACCGGCGGCGCGATCGTCGCGCCACACGCCAGTGAGCTGATCCACTCCCTCTCCCTCGCGGTGGCCGCCCGGCTCACCGTCGACCAGCTCGCGCAGGCGTTCACCGTCTACCCGTCGCTGTCAGGATCGGTCGCGGAGGCCGCGCGACGGCTGCACCACCGGACCTGACCGCACCTGACCGCACCTGACGGCACCACCGCACCTGACGGCACCACCGCACCTGACGCGACTGCTCTGGTACACCAGCGGCACCGCGCGAGGCGTCGTCGCCGTCGACGGTGGACGACCCGACGGGGACACCGCCGGCCGCGAGACCCGGAGGTGCGTGACGATGACGGAGACGGTGTCGGAGGTCCTGGCGCTGGACCACCCGTGGGACTCGTTCCCGGCGGCGATGATGGTGTTCGACCTCGACGACACCCTCGCGCCGTCGAAGTCGCCGCTGCCGCCGGAGGTCGCCGGTCTGCTCGTCCGGCTGCTCGTCCGGTCCTCGGTCTGCGTCATCTCCGGCGGTCGGTACGAGCAGTTCCGCACCCAGGTCCTGGACCGCCTCGACCTCCCGGTGGAGTCCCGGACCCGGCTGCACCTCATGCCCACCTGCGGCACCCAGTACTACCGCTGGCAGGACGACGCCTGGACCCGGGTCTACGCCGAGGACCTCCCGGCGGCCGACCGGGCGCGCGTCGAGCAGGTCCTGCTGGCCGGCGCGACCGAGCTGGGCCTGCTCAGCGATCGACCGTGGGGACCGGTGCTGGAGGACCGCGGGAGCCAGGTGACCTTCTCCGCGCTCGGGCAGGAGGCGCCGGTTGCCGCGAAGGCGGCCTGGGACCCCGACGGCTCGAAGAGGTCCCGGCTGCAGGCGTACGCGGCGGCGCGACTGCCCGACCTGGAGGTCCGCAGCGGGGGCTCGACGTCGATCGACGTCACCCGGCACGGGATCGACAAGGCCTACGGCATCCGCAAGCTGATGGAGCACACCCACCTGGGACCGGCGGACCTGCTCTTCGTCGGCGACCGGCTCGACGTCGGCGGCAACGACTACCCCGCCCGGACCACCGGGGTGCGGTGCGTGGCCGTCACCGGGTGGGAGCAGACCGCCACCCTGCTCGACCGCCTCCTCGCGCTCCCGCCGCGCTGACCGCCCGTCGCTCCTGACGCCATCTGCGGGGTCCCGGTGGCCGCCTGCTCACCCGGTGCGGTCGAGGCGGGCCACGCCGATGCGGGCGTCGGCCATCCCGTAGAAGACGTGGCGCTGGCCGTCGACCTCCTCGATCGCCGTCGGGAACACCACGTTGTCGACGGTGCCGTGCTGCTCGCTGCCCACCTCGGGCACCAGGAGCGGTTCGGGGGTGCGGGCGACGACCCGGGTCACGTCCTCGGCGTCGAGGATCATCGCGCCCGCGCGGTAGTGCACGTCCCGCTGCGGCTCGAAGCCCTCGACGATCGTGCCGGTGACGCCGTGGTGCAGCAGCAGCCAGCCCTCCGGGACCCGCAGCGGCGGCGGCCCGCCGCCGATCTTCAGCGCCTCGAACGGGTACCTGCTGCCGGCGACGAACCGGTGCTGGTCGACGTGCACCAGCGCCCGCAGGTCGCCCAGCACGTCCGCGACGGGGACGAACGACACCCACATCGCGGCCCGGGTGTCGGTGACACCGGCGGGGCCCCGGACCCCCTCACCGGGTCGGACCGAGGCGAGGTCCCAGCTCGGGCGGTGCAGCAGCGCGAGACACGACCGCCCGTCCGGTCCCCTGACGGGACCGGGGAACCACGACGTGTCCTTGTTGGTGTACAGGTTCAGGTCGGTGCCGAGCAGCGGGTCGTAGGCGAAGTGGACGGGGCCGAGGCGGCGCCAGTGCCGCAGGTCGGGCGACACGGCCAGCGCCGTCCGGGGGCCGAGCGGCCCGAACGCGACGTAGGTCATCACGTGCAGGCCGAGGACCGCCACGAAGGTCACCCGCGGGTCCTCCACGCCGGCGCTGCGGCTGCCCCGCTCCCAGGCCTCGTCCGGCGCCAGGACGATCCCCTCCCGGCGGACCCCGGTGGGCACCCCGTCGGTCGTCTGCACCTCCACGAGCGCGATCCGGGACACGTTGCCGGCGGCCACCACCCGCGGGAGGAGGTACAGCCGGCCGTTCGGCCCGCGGCCGCTGCCCGGGTTGAGGACGCCGTCGACCTCGAGGGGGTTCCCGGGCTCCGGGGCCATCACCGTCCCGAGGCGGGTCAGCGTGTAGGGCACGTCGGTCGACACCCCGCCCGCGGCGTCCGCGCCGCCAGACCCGCCGGCCGCTGCCGCGCCGCCGGACTCGCCGGCAACATCCCGGGCGGCGGTGCCCGCAGCGGTCACCCCTTGACCCCGGACCCGATGTTCGTGTCGACGAAGCGTTTCTGGAACACGAGGAACAGCCCGACCGCGGGCGCGGCGAGCACGCAGGCGCCAGCGAGGATCGCCCCGAACGGGCTGGCCGCGGTGGCGGCGGTGCTGCTGATGTAGTTGGCCAGCGCCACCGCGAGCGGCTGCAGGTTGCGGTCCTTGGTGACCAGGAACGGCCACAGGAACTCGTTCCACGGACCGATGAAGGTGAGCAGGACGGTGGTGAGCAGTGCCGGCTTGCACAGCGGCACGGCGATGCGCCGGAGGATGGCGAGCTCCGAGGCACCGTCGATGCGTGCGGCCTCGAACAGCGCCTGCGGGAGGGACAGGAAGAACTGCCGGAAGATGAACACCGCCGTCGCGTTGATGGCGAAGGGCAGGATCATCCCGAGGTAGTTGTCCGACAGGCCGTAGTCCCGGGTGATCAGGACGTACAGCGGGATCATCAGGAGCTGGAAGGGCACGACCTGGACGAGGAGCACCAGTGCGAACAGGACACCCCGGCCCCGGAACTCAAGCTGGGCGAGGGCATAGCCCGCGAGCAGCCCGAAGACGACCGTGCAGGCGATGACGCCGCCGGTGAAGATCCCGGAGTTCACCAGCGCCCGGAACAGCGAGAGCGAGGCGTTGATCGTCGTGTAGTTCGCCCCGGTCAGGTTCCCGGCCCGTGGGACCAGACCGCCGAGCCCGGTGTCGGGCTTGGTCTGCAGCGACCCGATGAGCATGTAGTAGAAGGGGAACAGGAACACCAGCGCGCCGACGAGGAGCAGCGCGAGCCGGAGGGGGGACCCCCGTCCGTCGGCGCGGGACGGCCGGTGCCGACCGCCTCCGGTGGCACCGGTCGGGACGGCGGTCATGAGTCGGAGCCCCTGTCGACGACACGGCGGGAGAGGAGTGACACGGCCAGGACGAACACGACCAGGAGGACGCCGAGCGCGGACGCGAAGCCGGGTCGGCCCTGCTCGATACCGCGTTGGTAGATGATGAGCACCGGCGAGGTCGAGGAGTTGATCGGGCCGCCCCCGGACGTCAGCAGGTACGGCTCGGTGAACAGGTTGCCACCGGTGATGATGGCCAGCACGACCACGAGGCTGGTGGCGGACCGGACGCTCGGGATCGTGACGTTGGTGAACTGCTGCAGTCGCGTGGCCCCGTCGACCGCGGCCGACTCGTACCGCTCCTTCGGCACCCCCTGCAGGGCGGCGAGGTAGAGCAGGATGAAGAACCCGAGCTGCTTCCAGGTCACGTAGAGCGCGATCATCGGCATGGCCCAGCCGGTGTTGACCAGCCACGAGGGGTGCGGCGCGAGCGGTCCGAGCAGCCTGTTGGCAAGGCCGTTCCCGCTGAAGATGAACAGCCAGACCGTGACGACGGCCACGCTGGCGGTGATGTACGGGACGTAGTAGGCACCGCGGAAGAACCCCCGAGCGGGGATCTTCGAGTTGAGAGCGGTCGCCAGTACGAGGGACAGCAGGGCGGTCAGCGGGACGTTGATCACGGGGAACTCGGCGATGTTGAGGAACGCCCGGCGCACCTGGGGGTCACCGAGGACCTCGCGGTAGTTGCCGAGCCCGACGAAGGGCTGCGGCACCGACACGCCGGGCGCGGTGAAGAAGGCGTCGTGGAACGACATCCAGATCGCGTAGCCGAGCGGGTAGGCGAAGATCGCGGCGAGGAACACGACGTAGGGCGCGATGAACGCCCACCCGACGGGATGCCGGCCGAGGGCGCCGCCGAGGGGGTGCACGGACCGTCGGGGTCGGCGGTCGGCGCGCCGCGGGTCGGCGGCGGGTCGCGGCGCAGTGGCTGCGGCTGTGCTCATGACGGGCTCCTCAGGCCTTCGTGACGAGGTCGTCGATCCGGTGTGCGGAGGACGCGAGGGCGTCGGCGACGGACCCTCTGCCGAAGATGACGCTCCTGGACCAGGCGTCGCGGAAGGTCTGCCACACCTGGATCCCGTTGTCGACGTTCGGGACGTCCGACGTCCTGGCGGCCTGGTCGGAGAACAGCGCGTAGTCCTTGTTCTTCGCGAAGTACGGGGCGTAGGTGGCCGCCAGGTGCTGGCGCAGCGGCATCTGTCCTGTCGTGCTCAGGAGAAGTCCGTCCTGCGCCGTGCTGGTGGCGAACTTCATGAAGTCCCACCCGGTCGCCCGGTGCGGGCACGCGGTCATGAGCGAGATGTTCTTCGCGTCCGAGTACGTCCACAGCCTCGACGCCGGTGTCGGCGTCGGGCTCGGGACGGGGACCGCGCCCCAGTCCACGACGCCCTTGTAGGAGGCGATCGCCCACGATCCGACGATGGCCATGGCCGCCTGCCCGGTGGCGAACACGTCGAGGGCGGTGGTCTCCTGCGAGGACAGCCCCTCCGCGTACAGCGTCCGGTAGAAGTCGGCGACCGCACGGCCGTTCGCGTCGTCGTAGGTGGTCCGGCCTTTCACGACGAGGGGGGTACCGCCGGTGGCCGCGGCGTAGAGCGGGTAGAAGTCGCCCTCGGCCGAGTACCATTCGCTGTTCGGCGACGGCCAGATCGCCGTCGGCGCGACCTTCTTCGCGACCAGGGTCCGCGCCGTCGCGAGGAAGTCCGGGTAGGTGGCGAGCCGCGGGTGGTCCGGGTCCAGGCCGGCCTTCTTGAACAGCGCCCGGTTGTAGAAGACCATCACCGGGTTGGACTTCCACGGCAGCTGGTGGAACTGGCCGTCGCCGGAGCGGTACTGCTCGGCCCGGGCGCCCGTGCGCGCGGTGATGTAGGCGTCCGCGCCGGGGAACCGCGACAGCGGGACCACACCTCCCTGGCGCACGAAACCCGCCACCGACGCCGGACTGATGTTGAGGATCAGCCCGGGGGCGTTGCCCGCGGTGATCGACGCACTGACCACCTCCTCCGAGCTCTTGCCCGACGGGATCTGCTCGGCGGTCACCTTCTCGGACGGGTGCGCGGTGTTCCACGCGGCCACCAGCTGCTCGCCCCAGGTGACCTCCTGGGTGTTGTTCGAGTACCAGATCGAGATCGGCCCGCGAGCGGTGTCCGCACCAGGGCCGGGACTGGACGCACCGCACCCGGCCGTGCCGAGCACGCTCGCCGCGCCGAGGCCGGCGCCCAGGGCCCCGAGCCGGCGGCGCGTCACCGGGCGGGAGAGCAGTCCGGTCAGTGCATCAGTGCTCATCTGCGGTCTCCTGTGACGGCGGGCGACGGTCATGCGAACGACGGTCATGCGGACGACGGTGCTCGGGCGGTGCTCACCGCACCGGCGCGGGTGCGGATCGTGCGGGTGGTGCGGCTGGTGCGGGTAAACCCGGATCCACCGCGGTGTTGCTCGGGAGGTGTTGCTCGGGGCGGGTGGGTGTGGGGGTGGGGTGTTGCTGTGTCGGGGCGTGCGGGCCCGGCCGGTCTGCCGGCTTCTCCGGGTCCTGGTCG
>JAABVA010000910.1_pt1 | contig 33716 bp, 22 predicted proteins | sample 5560331 | NCBI WGS metagenome assembly JAABVA01 (sample SAMN12812661, study PRJNA571458) | rock metagenome | isolation source: Antarctica rocks | place: Antarctica: Victoria Land, Mt New Zealand sud | collected 2016-01-07 | reverse complement strand
CCGTCATGGTCAGGAACACGCGCGGGTGGCGCGACAGGTAGCCATAGCGCAGGATCAGCGGCGCCTCTCTCCTCCTCTTTTCCTTTCACTATACCCGCTCACCCCTTATTGCGAAGATGAACTAGTGCAGATGATCGGCTTGTAACACGCGATGCGCCAATTACTCGAGGCGCAGGGCTGCACGCGCGCCGCCATAGGTGGCGATCAATTCCTCTACTATAACCCCCACAACCGGCGCGACAACCTCTCACCCGACGTGTACGCCGCCCTCGACGTCAGGCCTGGCAGCCGCGACGTATGGTTTACCTGGGAGGAAGGCAAAGCGCCCGATATCGTGTTCGAGATCACCTCGTGGACCACGCGGCGGCAGGATCTGAGCACGGCCCCCCGCGGCAAGCGCACGCTGTACGGGCGGATGGGCGTGCGCGAGTACTACGTGTACGACCCCGCGGCCATGGCCCCTCCGCATCTGCGCGCCTTTGCCCTACAAGGGGAAGAGGATGAGCGACGGTTGGAGGAGGTGGCGCTGCTGCCGAACGGAGGTGTGTGGAGCCCGCTGTTGAGGGCGGAACTGCGGCCGGTAGCGATACGGGGGATTGAATGGGAGCCGAATGCGATCTACTTACGGGTGATCGACCCGACGACCGGCGCGCCGATCCGCGTGGGCGAAGAGGCGCTTCAAGATTACCGCGCCGCTCAGGAGCAAGTCGTGGCCCTCCAACAAGATTACCGCGTTGCTCAGGAGCAAGTCGTGGCCCTGCGGCACAACTACGAGGCTGTACAGGAGCAGGCCGAAGAGATCGGAGAATGCCTGACCGAGTCCGAGCAGGCGCGCCTGGCCGCCGAAGAGCGTGCCCGCCGAGCCGAAGAGGCGCTGGAGAGACTGCAGGCCGCACAGGCCTAACAGGGGCAGGCCGATCACACATAATCTACTTTTTGCTTGGGCCGTCTTCACCGGAAGCCGGCGCTTCCAGTAGACATGAAAAGGCGGCGAGCGTCCTGTCGTGGACAGGGGCGTGCGATGGTGAAAACAGCCTGTTATACTTCGGGTAAATTGTTATGACAACCTACTAACAGAGGGATTTTCTCTTGCCCAACGACGAACTGATCGGCCGGCTCGAGGGCTTGCGCGAGGGCTACGCCCAGCAGTTGCGCGCGGCCAACGGGCTGCTGACCGCCCTGAAGGCCACGACGGGGGCGCTCGGCAAGGCAGGCCGCGCCCTGCGCGACTACGCCGAGGGCGACACAGCGACCACGGCCACGATGGACAAAGACAAGCTGGCGACCGCGCGCCAGACGTTCGACGCGCTGCGCCTCCGGGAGGACGCCGTCGACCCGCTGCTCCCCGAGTTGCGCCGCGAGACCAAAGCTCTCTCCACGCTCATGGACGCCTTGCGCGACGCCGCCGCGTCGCTGCGCGGTGAGATCGTCGACGTGGTCAAGCTCGACCGGGCCTACACGACTTTGCAGGGCTTAGGGGAGCGGGACGACGCGGTGGCCGCGCTGCTGCCGGACCTGAACCGCGCGCTGCAAGAGGGTCAGCGTGCGCTCGGCGCGACCTTCGGCGTCGCCCTGCGCCACGCCATGCGCGAACAGGGCATCGAAATTAAGGGCCAGCCGCCGCGCTTCGAGCTCGGCCGCTTCGATGTCGCCGCCGACTTCGGCAAGCGCGCCGCGTCGGTCAGCTACGGCAAAGAGTTGGTCATCAAGAAGGCGCCGCTCGCCGTCGACGCCATCGTCAAGGCCTACGAGCGCGCGGCCAGAGCGGTGGAGGGCCGCAACGAGGACTCCAAGCGCTGGGTCGCGGACTTCCGCACCGCCTGGGAGTTGGCGCAACGCCGGCGCGACGTGAGCGGGCGCGCCAACATCGTGGATTGCTACTTCGAGTTGGCGCTGCTGCGACAGAGCAAAAACTTCCGCATCGAGCCGACCAAGGGCGGCTTCGCCGAGTATAGCCGCGCCCAGTTCGCCTACGACTTTCAGCGTTTCGGCGGCCCACGCCACGCCTACAAGGGCGAGTACTTCGTCCCCCACGACGCCGCCAAGGCCGAGGCGGAGCGGGCCGACAAGCGCATCTGGATTTTCAACGGCGCGGACAGCGCGAGCCCGCACGACGGCCGCTACGTCGGCGACATCACCTACGCGAAGGAGTAGATATGTTGCCGGAACCGCGCCTGGCGCGCCAAATCATCGAGGTGCTGGGGCAGTCGGGCACGCCGCTCTCCAAGGGGGTCAGCTACTACAACGTCGGCAACGAGTCGTTGCTCAACACGATCGACCGCCACTACCTCGGCTCGTACCTCGCCGACGGCGGCGCCGTGTTCAAGCTCGTCGTGGGTGACTACGGCAGCGGCAAGTCGCACTTCCTGTATTGCCTGCGCGACCGCGCCTGGGAGCGCAACCTCGCCGTGAGCAAGGTCGACCTCAGCCCCAAAGAGAGCCCCTACGACGACCAGCGGCGCGTCTACGCCGCCGTCGCCAGCTCCATCATCTGGCACGAGCTGGGCGACCTCGACGAAGACGAGCGTGGCCTCTCCACCTTCCTCGAGGGCACGCTACGCCGCGTCGTCAACGGCCACGAGCTCGACCTGCAAGACCCCGGCGCGGCCGAACTGCCCGAGGTGCGCGCCCTGTTACAGACGTTGGAGATCACCCCTGTCGACAGCCTGAGCTTCCACAAGGCGGTACAGGGCTACTTCGCGGCGCTCCTGCGCGGCCAGGACCGGCGGCTCGAGGCGCTGGAGCGATGGCTACACGGCGAGGAGGTCGGGCCCGAAGACATGCGCGACCTGCGGGGGATCGGCGTGACCGAGAAGATCAACCGAAACAACGCCTTCAAGACCCTGCGCTCGCTCTGCCAGGTCGTGCGCGCGCTCGGCTACACCGGGCTGGCCCTGCTGTTCGACGAGGGCGACCGCATGCTCAGCGTCGGCGGGAAATCCGAGAAGGTCGCCACCGATAACTTGCGCGAGGTCATTGACCGCTGCCGCGAGGACTTGCCCGGCGCCATGTTCGTCTACGCCGTGCCGCCCGTCTTCGTCTACGACGTGGTGCCCAAGTACCCGGCCCTGCAGCAGCGCATACAGGCCCCCAACTACTTCTCGCGCGCCAACCCGTTCAGCCCGCAGATCAGCCTCGACAAGCTCGACATCCCGGACGACGAGTTGCTCGTCGCCGTGGGCAACCGCCTGTTGCCCATCTTCGAGGTGGCCTTCGACGTCAAGCTCGACCCCGCGATCCAGGCGCACAATATCGCCCTGCTCTCGGAGGCGGCGCGCGAATCGTACCTGGCAATCAGCCACCGGCGTCTGTTCATCAAAGCCCTCGTAACGGAGTGGTACCGCCAGACGGCCGAGGGCGAAGTGACGATCACCTTCGAGTACGCGGTGGCGTCGATCCGTGGCCAGAGCGAGCAGTTGGGCGAGTTGGCCGACCAGATGCAAAGCCCGTATTAGTCAGAGGATAGAGGATGCAGGCTGTGCAACAACCCGTGCAACAGGGGCGGGCCGTCACGCACCCGCAACTGGGCGGTGGCACGCTGCTGCGCACCTACATGGGCGGGTTCGAGTGGGAGGTGCTGTTCGACTCCGGCCGCCGCTTCCGGCTCCCCGCCCGCGAGTTCGAGGACGGCGCGGCCATTGCCCGTGCAGCGCGGGGCGCGGTCGTGAACGCCCCCGCGCCCCGCGCCCCCGTGCTGGAGCTCGACCAGTTCCGCGCGCGGCAGACTCTGGAGGCGCTGCGCCTGGGCATCGTGCCGGTGCAGGATGCCGAAACCCTCACCATCGGGCTGGAGGCCGAGCGCGTCAGCCTCGACCGCGCCCTCGCGCGCAGCAAGGAGCGCGGCGGCGATGTTCAGGCGGTCATCGGCGACTACGGCTTCGGCAAGAGTCATTTCGTGGAGCTCGCCGCGCGGCGAGCTCTGCGCGAAAACTTCCTCGTGGCCAACGCCAGCCTCGATCTCGTGGAGGCGCCGCCTGGCAAGGCGCGCGAGATCTACCGCGCGCTGGCCCGTTCGGTGCGCTACCCGGACACCGACGAACGGGGGCTGCAGCCGCTCTTGAAAAGGGCCGTCGACCACTCCGGGCTCCCGGCCGCCATGCTGGAGCGATCACCGATCCCGGGCTACGATCCGCTCGCCCTGGCGCTGCGGGCGCTCGCCGATTGCCCGAGCCAGGTGGCCTACGACGATGTCGTAGCGTGGCTCGGCGCGCAGGCCCGTCCGACCGCCGAGATGCGCGCGTGCTTCAAGAAGCCACCGACCCTGTGGACCACGGGCGAGGTGGCCCGCCAGTACATCTATATCCTGACCGGGCTCAGCGTGCTGGCGACCGAGTTGGGGTACAGCGGCCTCGCCGTGTTGATCGACGAGTCGGAGCACTACTCGCTCTTGCGCGCGGCGCAGCGCGGGCGCGCCGACGCATTCTTCAAGGGTATGATCTACGCCGCGGTCGGCAACGCCAACGGCAAGGTCGACCCGCGCAGCATCCCCGACCACGCGCGCGTCGAGTACCCCATTACCTTCGCCACCGACCCGCACCTGTTCTTCCTGTTCGCCCTCACCGAGAGCGCCAACAGGATGCCGGTCGACCTATGGCTGGCCCCGGCGCAGATCATCCGGCTCGACGACCGCTTCATCGAGCGTGACATCCGCGTGTTCTTCGAGACGCTGCTGCGCTACCACACCCTCGCCTTCGGCTACGCCGCGGCGCCGGACCGCTACAACGAGGTGAGCGCCAGCGCGCCGGGCCTGCTCTCGCGCACGCTCGCCGAGCACCGCGTCAACCTGCGCGAGGTCATCCGAACGGCCGTGACCCTGTGCGATCTGCTGTATCTGCACGCCGACTACAGCCCGGAGGCGGTGCTGGGAGAGCTCCGCAAGGGGTTGAGGTTGTGACAATGGTGGGCGCCGTAAGCCTGCGACCACCCTCCCCGCTGCGCGTGGCTCCGGATGGCAAACCACGGGCGCCGCGGCGCCAGGCTGGTCATCGTAGGGGCGTATCCCATACGCTCTGGACATCAAGGCGCGAGCGTATGGGATACGCCCCTACGTTGTCTCCGACCAACCGCGGTCGGCGTGGTTTACCCTGCGACCGCGGTCGCAGGCCCTTGTAGAGCGCGCGACCGTGGGCGACCTCGCGGCCCGCCTGGCGATGAAGGAACGGCTGCCCCGCGCCTGGCCAGCCTTCTTCGAGCGGCACGGCTCCTTCACGCCGGCGCAGGAGGCCGCGATCCCGGCGCTGCTCGACGGCCACGACGCGCTGCTCGTGGCGCCGACGGCGAGCGGCAAAACCGAGGCCGTGCTGGCCCCCCTGGTCGAGCGATACTGCGGCCCCGGCGGCCCCGGCGCGCGCGGTGCGCACGGTCTCGCCATTCTCTACCTCGTGCCGACGCGGGCGCTGGTCAACGATCTGGCGGCGCGGCTGCAGAGCCCCCTCGAGACGCTCAAGCTCCGGCTGGCCGTGCGCACGGGAGACCGCTCGACGCTGCGCGCGGGACGGCCGCCCGACCTGCTCATCTCCACGCCGGAGTCGCTCGACGCGCTGCTCGCCGCGCGGGCGCGCCTGTTCGCCACGGTGCGCGCCGTCGTGATCGACGAGCTGCACCTGCTCGACGGGACGCCGCGCGGCGACCACCTGCGCGCGCTGCTCGCCCGGCTGCACCGCGTCCGCGCCCATGCCGCGGCGCATGGGGACGCGCCGCGGGCGACGCTGCAGGTCGTGGCCCTCTCGGCGACCGTCGCGCACCCCGACGCGCTGGCCGCGCGCTACTGCGCCGGCCCGCGCGTCCTCACGGTGGGGGGCGGGCGGACGCTTGACGCCGAGCGGCGCCCCCTCGCGGCCGAGGGCGTCGGCGAGCTGCAGGCCTATATGGGCGACTTCCGCGCCCGGGGCTGGCGCAAGGCGCTCGTCTTCTGCCAGACGCGCGCCGAGGTCGAAGCCTACGCCGCGGCGGTGCGCGAAGGCTCGCCGTTCGGCGACAGGGTCTACGTGCACTACTCTAATATCGAGGCTAACCGCCGCCGCGACACGGAGGAGCGCTTCGCCTCGGACGCCGCGGCGATCCTCTTCGCCACGGGGACGCTCGAGCTGGGCATCGACATCGGCAACGTCGACATAGTGATCCTCATCGGGCCGCCCGGCAGCCCGGCCTCGTTCATGCAGCGCGTCGGTCGCGGCAACCGCCGTAGAGGGATCACGCGCGCGGCCTGCTTCTACCGCGACCCGCTCGAGCGGCGGCTGTTCGAGGCGCTCCTCGCCACTGGATCGCCGGACGACGGGCGTATCGTATACGCCCCTACGGATAGCGCCGGCGAAACGCCGGCCCATCCCCACTGGGAGCGCCGGCTTCCAGCCGGCATGCCGTCGCCCACGAGCGCATCGATGATAGCGGACGCCGTAGACGTGACCGTGACCGGCTGCCGGCTGGAAGCCGGCGCCCCCGGTAGACACGATGCCAGTCCTTCCAATAGCAATAGAGACGACGCGCCCGATGAGTACGAGGACTCCGGGGGGGCGCCTTTCCGTCCCGCCGTCGGCGTGCAGCAGATTTTCAGCCTCATCAAGGCGAATCCAAGTGGCGCCGTGCGCCGGGCCGAGCTGCGCGCGCTCCTGGCAGGGCTGCTATCCGAAGGCGACATCGACGCGATCCTGGATGAGTTGACCCGGCGTCGCTACCTCGCCAGGGGGCGCCCTGGCGACTGGACGGCCGGCGAGCGCCTGAACGACTTGTTCGACCAGCAGGGCCGCAAGAATTGTCCCCTGAGCATCCACAGCAACATCCATGGCCAGGCCGGCCGGCCGATCGAGGTGCGTGACCAGCACAGCGGCCAGGTCGTCGCCACCGTGGACCGCGAATGGTTCGACCGCCCTGTCCTGACCCTGGAGGGTCGCCCAGTCAGCATAGAGTGGCAGGACGGCGAGGCCCTGTGGGTCGCGGCGTACAAGGGCGAAGACGTGGCGCGCCGGCTGCGCTACCGCTCGCGCGGGCAGCTGCTCTCCCACGAGCTGGCCCGCCTGCTCCCGGCCACGTTCGGCCTGCCCGCGGACGCGGCCCCGCTCGTCCCGTCGCCGAGCGGCTGGCTGCTCTTCCACTGGCTCGGCGACGTGTACGGGCACGCCCTCTACGACCTGCTGCGCTACCGCGTCCGCGCGCGCGAAACGGCCCAACTCGGCCTGTGCCTGGAGCTGGACGACGAGCCACGCGCCCTCTCCACATGGACCGCGGAGGCGGTCGAGCAGTATTGCGCCGACAGCTATCGCGACCTGGAGCCCATGCTCGCAATGGGGCCGTTCCAGCATCTGCTGCCCACGGACCTGCGCCGCCGCGCCGTCGTCGCGCAGTTCGATGTCCCACGCTTCCTAACCGCGCTAGACAGGCTACGCCCGGCGCGCGCGCCGGAAGCGCTGGCCGCGGACCTCTCCCCGCTGCTCGACGACCGCCCGTCCACGGCAGGCGTGGGGAACGCCGATCCGTGACAGGGCCCAGCCCACCCGTGCTTGGCTCCGTTCGACATAGTTGGCACGCCGGCGCCGCGCGCGCCCCACGATCATGAGCGGGCCTGACCTTGAAAGGCCAGGCCCAGCGCGCCTACCGGCGCAATCGGGGGGCGCCTTCATCAGCGCTGGATGTCGTCGCGCTCACGGGCACGACGGCGGCATCGATGACGGGCGCGACATGGGCCTCCTTAGCCGGCGTGGATGGCGTGGATGGCGTCACGCCATTGTGCCCCACGGCCGCGCCGTCGGTCGCCTCGTCGGTCGCGCCGGCGCCCTGGCCCCCGGACCCCGCGATGAGGTCGCGCAGCCTGAGGCCGGTGGTGGACTCGAAAACGGCGCCGAGCAGCGGGACCATGCCCGCGACTTCCTGTGCCACGCGCGAGGTCACGCCCCCATTTTCGCCGTTGCCCGTCCCGACGTACGTGACGTTGCCGATGCGCCCGTAGGCCGCGGAGAGGCTCTGCGCCACCTGAGGTAGCACCTGCAGGGCCGTGTCCACGATGGCGGCCTGGTTCTGGCTATTGAGAGCCTCGACGGCGCGCTGGCGCGCCTCGGCCTCGGCCAGCCCCCTGGCCTTGATGGCCTCGGCCTCGGCCATACCCCTGAGCCGCAGGGCCTCGGCGTCGGCCTGCCCGCGAGCCAGGGTCGCCGCCGCGTCGGCCTCGGCCTGCAGGCGCACCGCCTTGGCGCGACCTTCGGCCTCGGTCTCCAGCTGCATGCGCACGGCGTTGGCGCGGCCCTCGGCCTCGATCACGGCGCGGCGCTGCTCGGCCTCGGCCAAGATGCGGATGCGCTCGCGCTCCGCCTCGGCCTGGCGCTGCACCGTCGCCAGCAGCTCGGCGGCGCGGCGGTCACCCTCGGCTTGCTGCACCTTGACCTCCTGCAGCTTCTGGATGATCTGGACCTTGCTCTGCTCCTCGACCTGACGCTGCTGCGTGATGCTGGACTGGATGTCGTAGGCGCGGTCGGCCTGGGCCTTCTGCGCAGCGACCACCGCGGCGTACTCGGCCTCCCTGACCTCGAGGTCGCGCTGCGCCTCGGCCTGCGCCGCCTGCGAGAGCGTCTGCGCCAGCACCCGATCCTGGTCGGCCTTGGCGCGAGCCTGCGCCGCCTCGCGACCCGTGTCGGCCTGGCGGATGGCCACGTTGCGCGCGGCCTCGGCCTCGGCGATCTCGGCCACCTGCTTGTTGCGCGCGACCTCCGGCCTGCTCATGTTCTGGATGAAGCCCGAGCCGTCCGTCACGTCCTTCAGCGTGAAGGAAACGACCTCGAGGCCGAGCTTGTCGAGGTCGGCGGCAACAGTCTCGCGCATGCGTGCGGAAACGAGCTCGGGATCTTTGACCAGCTGCTCGACGGTGAGCTGGCCGACGATGCCGCGCAGGTGCCCCTCCATAACCTGGCGCACCATCATTTCGCGATCCGCCTCGCTCTTGGAGAGGAACTGGTTGGCGGCGCGCTTGATCTTCTCGTCCTCGTTCTCGACCTTGAGTTGGGAGATGGCCTCAACGGTGACCGGGATGCCCTGGTTGGTGTACAGGGTGTAGCTGGGCGCCACGTCGAAGCTCATCAGCTCCAGGTTGAACTCGTCAGCCTTCTGGAACAGAGGTATGACCACGGTCCCGCCGCCCACGAGCACCTTGGTGCCGCCGCGCCCGTAGACGATGAGCGCCCGGTTGGGACCCACCTTGCGATACAAAGAACCCAGGATCGAGATGACCAGCACCATGCCGATAACGATGACGGTGATGGCCGCCAGGGTGACGATACTCACGATTTATCCTCCAAACTTATGAGGCCTGCAACCGCGGTCGCAGGGCAAACTACCGCCAACTGCGGTTGGGTAATATCACCGATGGGGTACGGTACAGCTCGTCACTGGGGCGCCGCAGCGCCCGTACGCTGCCCTGCGACCGCAGTCCCAGGTTGTCAGGCTATCGTACTGCGATGGGATGTCCCCTACGGTGGAGGATGGAGGTCGCCGCGATGGCGTGCGTGAGCCTCGGGCACCTCGCGTCGGGCCGGCTCGGCTACTACCTCGTCAAGCGTTGCGAGAGGGTCGAGCGGCGCGACCCAGGCCACGCCCCGCTCGCGTCGCACGATGACCACCTGGGTACCGCGCGGGAGCGGCACGCCCTCCGTGCTGCGCGCGGCGGCGCTACGCCGCAGGCCCTCCAGTGTATAGATGACCTCGCCGGCCGCGTCGGGCCGGATGGGCGCGCTGAGCGCGCCGAGCGCGCCATCCGCATGCGCCTGCAAGGGTGGGCTGCTCGACCGCACGAAGGCAGCCATGGCCGCGCGGACGAGGGCCGCGCCGAGGAGCGCGGCCACAACTGCCACGACGATCACCGCGCCGGCAAGCTCCGCCGGCAGTAGGCCCTCAGTGATCAGCCCGACGCCGCCGAACCACAGCGCCGCGGCCGCGAGCGTGAGGGGGCTGAACCAGGAGAGCGTCCAGCCCGCGGCCCCGGCTAACCGGCCGGAGGCGGACGACGCGTGGCCCGCGTCGTGGGCACTATGCGCCCCGCCGTGCGCCCCGCCGTGCGCGCCGTTAGTAGTACTGTGTGAGTCATGGGCGTGCGAGGCGCTGGGCGAAGGGAGATGGCCGGCGTGACCGTGCCCGGCGTGGAGGTGGCCCACGCCGTGGCCACCCAGGCCGCCGAGGATCGCGAACAAGAGGGTCGCCGCGAAGCCGCCGATGAGGCAGGCTACGATCACCCCGTGCACCGATGTGTCCACTTCTACAGACCCGGCCTGCTGTCGTCCCGCAAGACGTGTGGCGACACCGGATCCCGCTGCTCACAGTATCCCACGTTTCAGGGCGTTTGTGGAGCTTTGTCGCACCGATTCGACACATTTACCACATTTGCGGTCTTCTTCTTTGGAGAAGCCTACGACTAAGGCGGTCGGGTAGAATAGGGAGGCAAGGAGGGCGGAGCTATCACGACCGTACTGATCACCGGCGCCACCGGCTTCGTGGGAAGCTATCTCGTCGAGGAGTGCCAGCGACGCGGCTGGACCGTGCACGGGACGACCCACCCCAGCGAGCAGCCCGAACTCACGCCGGCCCTGCGCGCCGCGGCCATCCACCCGGTCGAGCTCTCCGACGCGGCGGCCGTGCGCGCGCTAGTAGCCGAGGCGCGGCCCGCGCAGATCTACCACCTGGCGGCGCAGGCCTCGGTGCATAAGGCCTGGCAGGACCCCATGGCCACGCTGACCAACAACAGCGGCGCGCAGCTCGCTATCTTGAGCGCGGCGCGAGACCTGTGCCCCGACGCGCGCATCCTCGTGATCAGCTCCTCAGAGGTCTACGGCGGGCGGGACCAGGGGCGCATGCCGCTGGACGAGGATGAGCCGCTGGGGCCGCTCGATCCCTACGCGGTCAGTAAGGTGACGCAGGAGATGCTAGGGCTGCAGCACTATCTCGCCTTCGGCATGCCCGTGGTGCGGGTACGTCCTTTCAACCACATGGGACCGCGCCAACGCCCCGGGTTCGTGGCCGCCGATTTTGCCCGTCAGGTCGCTGCCATCGAGGCGGGGCAGGGGGCGCCGGTGATGAGGGTCGGGGCGCTCGACGCCGTGCGCGATCTCTCGGACGTGCGCGACGTGGTGCGCGCCTACACGCTGGCGCTCACCAAGGGCGAGCCGGGGGCCGTCTACAACGTGGCCTCGGGCCGCGGCGTCTCCATCGGCGACCTGCTGCGGGCCTTTATCGCCGAGGCCACCGTCCCCATCGAGACGATCGTCGACTCCGCGCTGCTGCGCCCGGTCGACCGCCCGCTCATCGTCGGCGACGCAGCGCGCCTGCGCGCGCGCACCGGCTGGACGCCCACCATCCCCCTCGCCCAGACGATCCGCGACACGCTCGACTACTGGCGGGGACGAGTAACGAGTAACGAGTAGCCAGTAGCCAGTAGCCAGTAGCCAGTAGCCAGTAGGGCTAGGATTTCGCCGCCACTTAATCGATACGTAGTAGGCGCCACACTGCTCTCGTCGCAGTGTGCGCCCTTCTTTCCGACTACTGAACTACTGGCTACTTGTTACGGTCGTACCCGCCGGCGCACGCGGCGGTAGCGGCGATACTGCCACGCGACGACGATCGCGGCGACGAGCAGCAGCACGGGGAGTAGGCTCAAGAAGAAGGACACGACCTTGAAGGCGACCACGAGGGCGACGATCGCCGCGAACACGATGGCGGCGAGGCGCAGCAGGCCCCGTGTGTCCGTCGCGCCCAGCGAGCGCCCGAGGTCGAGGAGCGTGTTCATCGCGGGGTCGGCGCCCCGGATCGGCGCGATCGGCGTGGGCGCCTGCTGCACGCGTGGCGCCGGCAGGTTGCCGCCGTACACGCCGTTGTCGACGTAGGCGGGTGTGTTCCCGGCGCGAGCGCCGGGCGCGGCCCCGGTAGGACCGTAGACGGGCGTATAGGCGTTCGGATCGGCATAGGGCGGCTGCGCGGAATACGTGGCGTCCGGAGCCTGCTGTCGCTGCGGTTGCACGGGCGGCGCATACGCATAGCCTTGCACTGGCGGCGGCGCGGGCGCGGCGTACGCCTGTTGCGGCGGCGCGGGCGTCACGTATGCTTGCCGCGGATCGGGCGGCGGGGACGGCGCGGGCACCGGCGCTGTACGCCCCCAGGGCAGCGCGGAGCCGCAGTGCGGGCAGAAGCGGTCAGAGAGCGGGGCATCCTGACCGCAGTTAGGACACGGTCTCATGGTCATACATTCCTACTGAGAGGACCGGGGCGTGGTAGCGCGCGCCCTCACCCGCAGTATGGACCGATAGCCCTATCCGGTCAACTGCGCCGGCTCGATAGAGCGCAGCTTATTCAGGAGCAGCGGGTCAGCAATGCGCGTCCAGTCGGGCGTGAGCAAGCCGTAGGTCTCGGGTTTGCCGTACCGGGCGTTGGCGCCGCCGCTGATGGTGCCATTGATCGCCCAGAAGCTCCACCCGACGCTCGGGTGCGCTTTGAGGTAGTCGACGAGCGCCGTGAACCACTGGCCCTGCGAAGCCGGTTGCGTGTCCTCGACTTGAGCGGGGCCGTAGTGCGGCGTGCCGAACTCTCCTATCCACACCGGGGCGGCGTCCGGTCCGGTGCGGGCGAGCAGGGACCCCCAATGCGCCTCGAACTGGTTGAACCAGTCCTCTTCGCCCATGGTCGGCGTGAACCAGCGCTGCGAGTGCATACGCGGCCCGTACTCATGGGCCGAGTAGACGAGGTGGCCCGGCAGGTCGAGATGGACGGGATAGTCCATGGCCCCGCGCAGGTTGCCGCCCCACCAGTAGATGTCGGGCGCGCCGTCGGGGCGCGGGTAGATCTCGGTCCCCTCCACGATGATGAGCAGGTGTGGGTTGGCGCGCAGGGCGGCGTTGCCGGCCCGCTCGGCCGCCGGCCGCCAGTCGCTCGCCGGATTGCTCACGCCCTGGTAGGGACCCCACGTCGCGCCCTGCCGCAGGTAGCCGAGGCCCAGGATCTCCGTGCCGGGACCGTTGGAGTGCGGCTCGTTACGCAGATCGGCGCCGACCACGGCGGGGTTGTCCCGATAGCGCGTGGCCAGCGCCACCCAATCGGCGATCCAGTGCGACTCGGGGTACTGCTGGGTGTACCACAGGCCGTTACCGAGTGCGCTCCAGCCCGCGTCGGAGCGGTGGTTGTCGAGGATGACCATGATGCCGGCGCGCCGCGCCCCATCCAGGATCACGTCCATGATCTCCAGCGCGCGCAGGCCGACCAAACTCTTGTTGGCCTGCAGGTGCTCGTAGACGCGGGGGTTGCGCTCGACCAGCTCGTCGGAGAAGGGCAGACGGACGCTGTTGAAGCCGAGCGTGCGGATGGTAAGCAGGATATCCATGTACGGGCGCTTATCCAGGCCGCCGGGGATATAGTCGGGACCCTCGGCGCCGTACCAGTTGACGGTCGCTAGCGTGACCGTGCGGCCCTGCGCGTCGACGACGCGGGTACCCTCGGTGTGCAACGCGCCCATGGGCATCGTCGCCGTCGGTAGAGACGTCGCCAGCGCGGGGACCGGCGTATCCGTGGGCGCGATCGGTGTCGCGGTCGGGAGAGACGTCGCCTCGCCGCCGGCGGGCGCATGCGCGGCCGGTGCGGTCGCGGATGCCGCCATGCCGCCGGGGGCGGCCGTGACGATGAATGGAGGCGTGTCCGTCGCCGTGCGCGACGGGGCCGGGGGCGTGTCCGTCGCCGTGCGCGACGGGGCCGGGGGCGTGTCCGTCGCCGTGAGGGGGGGGAGTGTGCTTGCCGGACGCGCGGCCGGCGATTTCTGCCCTGTCGACGACGGCGTGGACAGGTGGGGGGGCGCCGCTGGCTGCTGGGCGTGCGGGCCGCGGATAGTTGGGACGACAAGGGCCACAAAAGCCGCGAGGGTCACGAGGACGAGAAGGGGGCGGAAAAGTCGCGTCGTCTCTGTGCGCACTCTCTCGGGTGTCTTTCTCACTACGTGTCGTTTCAAAGTCAATCGGGACGAATCGCCACCCAACCCCGTCATGCTACCAGGGGTCGGTCTTTGCGGAGAGACCGGCATAGACATTCCATGTTACCGCGCCGGCGCCTATCGCGCCTGATGCAAAACTCACATAGCAGGGCTCGTGAAAAGTCGCCGGCGCCCCTCTTCACCCCCTCCGCCCCTGGCTGACTAGTCCCCCGGACCCTGGCCGCGGGTCCGCCGTTGGGGCGCGCCTCCGGGGGAACGTGGGGAGAGGGCTCCCCCCAGACCCCCGCCAACCACGGTGCGTGCGGGCAAGCGGGCGGGCTATCTCGACAAGCCACCAACCCTACCCGTTCCAGGGCTCGAACAATTCACGAGCCCTGTCTCACGGGCTACAGAGCAGGACGGGTTATGTCAGCTGACGTATACTCATCACTCAGCACTCAATGTGATGCCCTGTGTGGCGAGCCAGGCGGCGACGTCGGCGAAGACATCGGCGCGCTCGATCTCGCGGAAGGGCTCGTGGCGCAGTTCAGGGTAGATCTTGATGGCGCGGCCAGGCGCGCCGTTCGCGCCGTCGTAGACCCGCTGCGAGGCGGTGGGGGACACCAGGGGGTCGGCGCCGCCGTGCAGGATGAGGAACGGCACGCGCAGTTCGCCCACGCGGGAGAGCGCCTCGCGCGGCGCGCGCACGAACATCTCCGTGTAGAGGCGCGCGGTGACGTCTGTGTGGCGCAGGGGGTCCTCGGCCGTCTGTCGCTGCAGCTCGGGGTCGCGCGTGAGCAGGGCCGGGTCGGAGACTCCCCTGTTGGTGTAGGTCGGATAGAGGCGCGACATGGCGTGGCCGAGGGCGCGCCGCGCCGGCGGCACGCGCAGAGCGACGATCAGGGCCGGGGCGGAGTAGACCGCGGCCGAGAGCAGGTCGGGGTAACGCAACGCAAACAGCAGCGCGATAGTCCCGCCCATGGAGTGGCCGACGAGGACGAGCGGCAATCCGGGGTTCTCGATGTGGGCGCGGTCGACGAGCGGGCGCAGGTCTTCGACATAACGGTCGTAGCGCGGCACGTGCCCGCGCCGCCCCTCGCTGCGCCCGAAGCCGCGGTGGTCGTGGGCGTAGATCGCCGCGCCGCGCGGCGCGAAGTGCTCCACGAAAGGCTGGTAGGGTCCGGCGTGCTCGCCGAGTCCGTGCGAGAGCACCAATGCGGCGCGTACGGGCGCGGTGGCAGGGCGCCAGCGTTGCGCGAAGATCCTCTCACCCTCGGCCGTGTACACGTACTCCGTGTCGTGCGCGATGTCCGCGCGGACCGGGCGCTCCGCCGCTGCCACGAGCTAGGTCACCCTGCCGTTGCGCGCGATGACGCCGACGATCAACAAAACCACCACGACCAGGACCAGTGTGCCCAGGCCGGCGCGCAGAAGCCCGCTGAACAGCCACCAATAGAACAGCAGCTTGAAAAAACCGAGCGCGGCGATGCCGCCCCCGACTTTGCCCAGGATGACGAAAAGCGCCACGATACCGGCCCCGACGCCCTGGAATATCCCTTTACCGCCGCCCCCCGTGGCGGGCCGGCCATTGAGCATGGTCCCATTGCTGAACGACGAGGGCGTGTTAGCGAAAGGATTCGGCCCCGGCGTCGACGAGCCCGAGGCCCAATTGGTGTTGGCGCCGGCGCCCCCGTTCTGCGGGGGCGCGCCGCCGAAGGGGGCTTGCCCCCCATACACGGGTCCGGCTTGCGCCTCCGCGCCCGGTCCCGCAGCGTTCGGGTCGTACGACGGGGACGAGGTGGCCGGGTTGTAGGACGCCGTGGTGGCCGGGTTGTAGGACGCCGTGGCGGACGTCGCCTGGCCGCGCTCAGTCGCGCCGCCCGGCTGCATATCGTGACCGCAGCGAATGCAGAACCTATCGTAGGGCTGCACCGCCGCGCCGCATTTCGGACAATTCATAGTCGCGCCTCCATCTACCTTATGTTATACCGCCTCGCGTGTCATAAGGGGATGGCCCCTGGGCTACGCATGGCTCGTGACGAGGCGCACCGCGTTGATGGCCGCGCTCTCGAGAGGGTGAGCGCGATGCCCGCGAGGAGCGGCAGGCCGCCGCCGGCCAGAGTAACGGCCTTGCGCTCGCGGCGCGTGGCCATGGCCACGCGCCGCGCCGTTGATGAGATCCCACCCGGCCAGCACACCCGGGGAGGCTCTCGACAATCTCCTCGGGGGTGCGCGCCACCGGGGGCGTGTGTAGACCGCCGTCAGCTATGCGCTACGCCCCTACGCCTCTCTTCGCACTGGTCGTGGCCGAGAATGACATGGTCCCGCATACCCTGGCGCGGCGTCGCACGATACGAGCATCCTTGCTACACTGGCGTTATCATGCGCGCTTCCTCACGATCTACCGCGACGCCCCGCCTCGCTTGCGTGTTGCTGGTTGCCCTGGCGGTCGCGCAACTACCGCACAGGCTCGCGGTCGCGGTCGCCCGGCAAACGACGCCGGCTGCGGTCGGGTGTAGGGGTGTATCGATAGACGTCTGGCCTTCACGGGGCGTCTATCGATACACCCCTACAGTCGCATCACGCCGGCGTCTCGGGTCCTGCGCCTTGCCACCCAGGGTCCTCTTGGGGGGCGACAGCCGGGGTCCTATCTCCGACCGCGGCCTGGTGGGGACTGCCTCCGCCGTCGCCGCCCTGAGCGCCTATGCCGTCGCCTTCGCGGCCGGCCACTACGCGACGATGTGGGAGCTCCTGACGTCGGGCGCGCGCGCGGGTTGGGGTGGCCCGGCCGGCTATGCCGCGTACTACGCGCGCAAATTCGCCCCGGTGCGGCTGCGGAACATCGCGCTCACCGTCCCGCGCGGCCTCGGCCAGGCCGATCAGGTCTCGGGGATCGCGCACATCCCCCTCACGCTGGATCTGGCCTGGCGTCGCGGCGGCGGCACGGGAATGCTCACGCTGTTGCGCAACCTCGATGCGACGGTCGTGCGCACGGGCGCAGGCTGGCGCGTCGCCGAAGGCGGCCCGCTCGACCCGCGGGCGCCGGTCATCCCGCCTTCCATGCCGTTCATCCGCACAATCCGCGTGCCCATCCTGATGTACCATCACGTGTCGGACCTGCCGCCGCTGGCCCTCTCGCAGGTCGACCTGACGGTGACACGCCGGGCCTTCGCGGCGCAGCTGGCCTACCTGGCCAGCCACGGCTACCATGCGATCGACCTGGTCGACCTGTTCAACAGGCTCTACTACGGGCGCCCGCTCCCGTCACGCCCCGTCATCCTGACCTTCGACGACGGCTACAGGGACAATTATACCGACGCCTTTCCCCTGTTGCGGCGCTACGGCATGGTGGGCGAGTTCAACATCGTCACCGGCCTCGTCGGCGCGACCCTGGGCGTCAACACTTACGTGACATGGCCGCAGGTCGAGATCATGGCCGCCGCGGGGATGGAGATGGAGTCGCACACGGTCAGCCATCCTGACCTCGGGCTCATCGACGCGGGCCGCGCCGACCACGAGCTGCACTTCTCGCGCGCCGTCCTGGCCGGCCACATCCACCGCGCCGTGCAGTTCATGGCCTATCCATCGGGCGAACCCTTCCGCTCCGGCGCTCCGGCGGCGCAGGCGCGCATCCGGGCCATCCTGGCCCGCTACGGTTACGTGGGAGCCCTGCTCGACCCCGTGACGCCGAGCACGCTGCAGGATGCGGCCGCCCCGTACCAATTGACCCGCGTGCGCGTCCGGCGCGCCACCACGCTAGCCCAATTCGCCGCAAGCCTGCAACTGTGAAACGCACCCTCACCGAGTACCAGCCCAGCTCCTTGTTCTGGATGCGTCAGAACTCGGAACACACGCTATCTCCCACCTATAATTCGTCCTGGATTCAAAGCTAACAACAACTCAATTCGAAGGCGGGATAGGCCATTACCGATGTGGCCCCGGTCGTTGCGTGTAGATAGATGTCACGAGGATTAGTGATGGCCGATAGACTGGAGAGGATGATTTTTCTGCATGGCGCGCGCCCCGCGCGGACGCGGCTAGGGCGCGACGATGCGTGAGCAGGATGCGTACGTGTCGCACGAGGCGGGCGCGGCCATCGAGGCGGCGAACAGGAGGATCGAGGCGGCCATCGCGGCGCTGCCCGATCCTGCCAGCCCCGCCTTCTGGCCGCATCTCGCCGCCGGCGATGGGCCGGCGCCCCCGGAGGTGCTCGTCCACGTGCTCAAGCGATTCCGCGCGGAGGGCAGCGCTGCAGGCGTGGAGCGCGCGGCCAATATGCTGATCGACCGCGCCTACCCCATCGTCGAGGGCATCGTGCGGCGAACGTTGCTCTCGCGGCCCCAGGACCGCGAGGACGCCGTGCGCGACGCCATCGCGGCGATGTGGCGCTATATCGTCGACGATAATCCGTTCTGGGAGCGCAATTTCATCGGCGCGTTGAACGCCGTCGCCGTCTCGGCCTGCCGCACCTATATGGCCAGGAAGCGTTCCTACGCCTCTTTCGCGGACCTCGGTGGGCTCGACGACGAGTTCGACGGGGCCAGGGTGCGCGACGGGGCGGCGGAGGTGGAGCAGGAGGCCCTGCTGGGGCGCCTGGTCCTCGAGAAGTTGCTGGCCTCGCTCGACCCGCCCCTGCGCGAGATCGCGGCCCTCGTGGCCTCGGGCGAGCTGACCCAGCGCGAGATCGCCGCCCGCGTGGGCTGCACGGAGAAGACCGTCTACAATCGGCTGGCCAGGATACGCGACCACCTCGGCCGCTTCTACGATGAGGAGAGAGGGTATGAGCACTGACATGGGCGCGGCGGGCGCGGCGGGCGCGGCGGGCGCGGCGAGGGAGTTCGAGCCGATCGCATTCGCGTTCGTCGAGGAGTTGGCGCGGCGCGAGTCCGGCGCGTTGGATCGCTACCTCGCCCGCTATCCAGGCTATGCGCGCGAGTTGAGCGCGCTGGCGTTCGAGTCGGCCGCGGGCGGGGGGCTGGGTGTCGAGCCGATGGCGCCGCCGGTCGCGCTGCGCGAGCGCCTGCGCGAGGACGCGCGGGCGGCGCTGGCCCTGGGCTTGGCCGTGGCGCTGGACAGCCTGCTGGCGCGCGGGCGCGCCCACGCCGGACTCAACCCGCGCGCGCTGGCCGCCAGACTGGATATCGGTGTGGATGTGCTGGCCCTGCTGGAGGAGCGCCACGTCGCGCCCAACACGATCGCCACGCCGTTTCTGTCCCGCCTCTCAGACGTACTCGGAGCCACGGCGGACGCCGTGCGCGCCTACCTGGCGGGGCCGCCGCTCACCGTCGCGCGCGGGGTCGCCTACCACGCCCCCAAGGGCCACACGCCGGCGCGACAGGTGTCGTTCGCCGAGGCCATCGCCGGTAGCAACCTGACGACGGCGGAGCAAAAAGCGCGCTGGCTCGCATCGGAGGAGCGCGGCGAGTGAGAGGGCGCTATCTGCCGGCACGCTATGCTGGCGGTTTGGTGAAGGCGTGAAACTTGGCGCGGGAGGATGGAGGCGATGGCACAGGCAACAGGGTGGAAGACGGCCGCGGGTCCGACGTTGGGGCGCGCCTCCGGGGGAACCCAGGGAGATGCCTCCCCCCAGACCCCCGCCATCCACGGCGCGTGCGGGCAGACAGGCTCGGCCGCCCGACAATGCACAGACCATGGCGGAGGATACCGTTGCCCGGCGCGGTGTGGGAGCACGCGGAACGCACGGAGCAGCGCCTGGGCGAGACTGAACAACAGCTAGCGCGAGAGGCGCGGCGGCGCGCCGAACTCGAGGAGGAGTTGCGCCGGTTGCGCGCGCAACATGGCGAGTCGGACGAGCAGAGCATAGACGGGTAGAGTATTCATGGACCCCTGGCAGGACATCCGGCGACGGGCGCGGGAGACGCGGGCGCTGCTGGGCGTGGGCTACGCCGGCGCCCCGGCCCAGACAGTGCTCGACGCGCTGCTCCGGCACTGGGACATCGCGCTCGACCTCGTCGCGCCGGAGCACCCCTTGCTGCGCGGTGCGCGCGCGGCCTGGCGCGAGGAGTACGGCCTCGTGATCGTCGACGGGACGCTCTCCCCGGCCGAGCGGTCGTTTGCCGTCGCCCACGAGCTCGGACACCGCGTCTGCCACCCCGGTGGTTGCCTGTGCGAACCGGCCGACATCGACGACGAGGCGCTGCCCGTCGCGCTCCCGCTCGGTGAGGGCCGCGTCTGGGGCTACAACCCGCGCCAGGCCCGCGAGGTCGAGGCCAACGTCTTCGCCGCCGAGTTGCTGGCCCCCGCGGCCGGCCTGCGCGCCCTCTTCCTGGCTGGCTCCGACTATCGCACCCTCGCCGACCACTACGGCGTCACAGCGACCTGCGCGCTCAACGGTCTCGCCGGCGCGGTCCTCGGCGGAGAGCCCTCACCCCCAGCCTCTCTCCCACGCCTCCCGCGCGCGGGAGGCGTGGGAGAGAAGAGTTCTCCTATGTACAAAGACGGCCCCGGTTTGGGTGAGGGCCTCGACGAGAGCCAGCGGCGGGCGGCGGAGACCGGGGCGGCGCGCGCGCTGATCGACGCCGGGCCCGGCACCGGCAAGACGCGCACTCTCGTCGCGCGCGTCTTGCGCCTCCTCCAGACCGCTGGCGTCCCGGCGCACGAGATCCTGGCGCTGACCTTCTCCAATCGCGCCACCGACGAGCTGCGCGAGCGTCTAAGGGCGGCGGGGCCCGAGACGGCCGGCGTGGTCGTGAGCACCTTCCACGGCTACGCCCTCGACGCCCTGCGGCGGTTCGCCCCGCAGGCCGGCCTGCCCGATGGCTTCCGGGTCGTCGACGACGTGGACGCGGCCATCATGATGGAGGAGGCGATCCCCGCCCTCGATCTGAAGCGATACACGCACCTGGCGCGGCCGGCCCTATACCTACCCGCGATCCTGCAGGCCGCGGGCCGCATGCGCGACCTGCTGCTGACGCGCGAGGATCTCGCCCTGGTCACCCGGGATACGGACGCGGAGGAGCAGGAGCAGGAGCAGGAGCAGGGGCAGGAGCGGGGAGACAGGGACGAAGACGAGCGCGCCGCCCTGGATGAGACGCTGCGGCTGCTCGCATCGTACGACGAGCTACTCGCCGCGCGTGGGCTCGTCGACTACGGGGGCCTCATCGCCCGCGCCGTCGATTTGATGCAATCCAGTCCGGCCGCCGCGGCGTCGCTGCGCGGCGGCATACGGCACGTCCTCGTCGACGAGTATCAGGATGTGAACCGCGCCAGCGCGGTGCTGCTGCGCGAGCTGGTGGCGGGCGGCGCGCACTTGTGGGCCGTCGGGGACGCGCGCCAATCGATCTACCGATTTCGCGGCGCCGAACCGCGCAACCTCGCGGACTTCGAAAAGGACTTCCCCGGTGGGGTGCGGCTCTCGCTGGAGCGCAACTACCGCGCGACGCCGGCCCTCGTCGACGCCATCGCCACCGTGGCCGCGAGGATTACAGGCTCCAGGCCGGCCTGGCAAGCGTGGCGCGATGGCGCCGTGGACGCGGCCGGCTATCCCGGGGACGGGGAGGTGACGCTGGCCGTCGCGCCAGACGGGGCGTCCGAGGTGGCGGGGATCGTCGACGACATCGCCCGCTCGATCGCCACGGGACGGCCGCCCGATGAGCACGCCGTCCTGTGCCGCACGCATCGCCAGGCCACCAACGTCGCGGCGGCGCTCGAGGCCGCCGGCCTGCCCACCTCCTACCTCGGCAGCCTGTTCCTGCGCCCCGAGATCAAAGACCTGCTGGCGTTCCTCGAGCTCTGCCATGGCCTCGACGGGTCGGCGCTGCTACGACTGGCCATGTGGCCCGAGTACCGCCTGGACCGCGGGCGCGTGGTGGAGCTCGTGGGAGCCGCGCGGGAGCGGGGCGCGCCCTTCCCGGCCGCGCTGGGCGAGGCCGGCGTGACATCCGGCCTGACCGTCGAGGAGCGCGGGAGGCTGGGCCGGCTCGCCGCGCACGTCGAGGCGGCGCGCTACTACCCCGACCCGGCCTCCGTCCTGCTCCATTATCTCTTCAGCGACGCGCCGTACCTGCGCCGCCTGCTGCGCGACGACTCCCCGTCCGCGCGGCAGGCCGCGGCCGCGATCTTCCAGCTGATCGTGCTGGCGCGCGGCTTCATGGCGCGCCCCCTGGCGGGTCCCGCCGATGGCGCGACGCACGCCTTCCTGCGCTATGCGCGTCGCCTGCTCGCCGAGGGCGAGGCCGCGGTATCGCAGGCCGCGGCCGCCGTGCCCGGCGCGGTCAACCTGCTCACGGTCCACGCCAGCAAAGGGCTCGAGTTCCCCGTCGTCTACATGCCTAACCTGGCGCAGGGGCGCTTCCCGCCGCGCGCGCGCGGCGGCGTGCAGGTCGCGCTCCCGGCCGCGCTCGCGCGCGACCCGCGCGCCGACGCCGAGGAGGAACACAACCTATTCTTCGTCGCGGTGAGCCGTGCGCGAGACCGGCTCGTGCTCAGCCGCGCCGAGCGCTACGGCGGGCGCGCCGCGCGGGAGTCCGATCTGCTGGGCGCGATCCGCGGCGCCGCCGCACTGCGGGAGGTAACGTGGCCGGTCGTCGCGGCGGACGGCGATGCGGCCGAAACGCCGGAAGCTGGGCGCCTCGACGGGTGGCGCGAGGGGGCCGGAGCGGCGACCAGCCGCGACATCGCGGTCATGCTGCGCTGCCCGTCCCTGCACTATTATCGGGGGGCCGGCCTGCGCGGCGACGACGACCCGCGCGGCTATCGCCTGTTCGCCCAACTGCTGCGGGACGGCATCGCCACCCTGCGCGCGTCGCGCGGCGGCGTCGCATGGCCCGCCTCGCCGGACGAGGCGGAAAAACAGTTCGCGGACCGATGGGAGGGGCGCTGGCCCGACGGCGACGCCCTCGCCGCCTGGTACGGCGCCGTGGCGCGTCGGGCGCTGCGTCGCGTCTACCACGACATCGCTCGCCAGGGGAATACACTGGAGGGCCAATACGCCCGGGAGCAGGCCGTCGACCTCGACGGGCGCCGGGTGAGCGTGACGATCGACGCCGTGGAGGAGATCGACGGCGTGACGCACGTCATCCTGGAGCGCGCGACGCGGCGCAACGACGACGCCACCGGGACCGCGGTCGCCCTCTACGCCGCGGCGGCGCGCGCCCTAACCACAGCAGGGGCCGAGCCGCCGGTGCTCATCCGCTATCTGGACAGCGGCGAGACCCGCGCCGTCCCGGACCCGGGGCGCGTCCTGACCAAGCACGGCCCGCGCCTGCGCACGGCGCTCGATCAGTTGAAGCGAGGCGAGTACCCCTCCGCGCCCCACGACGACGCGGAGTGCACGCGCTGCCCGCTCGTCTTCGTGTGCCCCCGCTAACCAGGCCGATCCTCCCCTCCACGCCAATTCGGGAGTGCCAAAGGACTAATCAAGATAGTCGACGATTTCGACGCTCCTCTCGATGACTTGAGAGATTACGAGGGGTGAAGCTCCTCCTCGATACGCACAGCTTTCTATGACGGGGTCTCAGTCGAGGGAGCGTTGCCCCACACGGTCACGCGGTGGTCGCCGCGCTGGCCTTCCCACAGCTTGACGGTGCAGGTGCGGCGCAGCAGGTTCTTCCAGAGCTGGGCGTTGGCGAAGGTCTCCTCGTCGGCGCTGAACAGCGAGAAGATCGACTGCGAGGCGACCAGGATCATCTTGCGCTTGGCGCGGCTGAGCGCCACGGTCAGGCGGCGCGGGTCGAGCAAAAAATCGCTCGCGGCCAGCAGGTAGGCGGGCTCGCTCTCCGTCGCCCCCACTACGATGGCGACGCGCTCGCCGCCCTGGAATCGCTCCACCGTGTCGACGGCCGAGAGCGTCACCGCCCCGGTCGTCGGGTCGCGCCGCACCAGCGCCGGCACGGCCTCCTGCAGCGCGGCCCGTTGCGCGCGGTGCGGCGCCACCACGCCCAGCCCGTGCTCCGCGTCGAGGTTGTAGGTGTCGCCGTCGGCCAGCGCCTCGAGCACCGGCGCGATCAAGCTCCCTTCGAAGGGGTTGCGCTGCCCGCTGGACTCCTCGTCGTGCACGACCACGACGATGGGGTGCGCGGGCGCGAGCACGGCGGCGACGAAAGGGTCCTGGTGCGCGAACGGGGGCAAGAGCTCGCGCCTGTGCGAGTGGTAGGCGATGCCGTCCTTGCGGTAGATCTCCTCGCGCAGGAACGCCGCCATGTCCCTGTGCAGCCGGAAGCTCTCCGCGAACTTGATCATAGGAGGCCGCCGCTCCAGCAGGGCCAGGAAGAGCGACTCGTAGGAGCGGTACGAGCGGAAGGTGCGCCGCGGCTCGACGGACCAGTCGTGCTTGACGATGGGCGGCATCTGGCGGTGGTCGCCCACGACGATCAGCGCGCCCGATCCCTTGAGCGGCAGCGCGGCCATGGCCGCCTCGGGCAGGTTCATCTGCGAGGCCTCGTCGAGCGCCAGCAGGTCGCACACGTCGTGGCCGAACAGGTTGTCGGGCCAGCGCTCTTTGACCATCTGATAAATCGCGCCCGGCGTGGCAGCAACGACGCACCAGCGGCCGGCCATGATGGCGTCGACGTTGCGCGGCTCGTCCGGCGCGCGCTCCTCCGCCCGGCGCAGCGCCGCCACGCCGTCCGGCACGCCGCCGCGCGGGCGGGCGCGATAGAGCGGCAGATCGAACAGACGCGGGTCGATGTATCCGGCCACGGCCTCGGGGTGGCGCGCCGCCAGCGTCCGCAGCAGGTCGCGCACGCGCGCGACGTTATCCAAGAGCACGTCGGTGGCCGCGTGCGTCTTGCAAGAGAGCAGGGCGCGGCAGTCCTGGCCTGCGGCCATGGCGCCCTGGAGCCGGGCGAAGAGGGCGAAGGCAGTCGCGTAGCTCTTGCCGGTCCCGGGAGGACCCTGCACCAGCAGCGCGGGCGTGTCGCCGTGACCACCGATGTAGGCGCGCTTGCTCTCCTCGAAAGGGTGCAGCAGGCCGGCCGCGCGCAGGCGGTCGAGCCCCTCCAGGAAGCGCGCCTGGCCCGCGGCCGCCGCGGCCGGCCACTCCACGCGCGCCCCGTCGAGGGAGAGGAGCCGCTCGTAGAGCGCGTTGGGCTTGCCCGCGCGCAACCCCTCGGCGACCTTGGCGCACCAGTAGCCGTACCAGTTGTTGGGGTCGCGGTCGAGCGTGTACTCGCGCTCGCTCAAGGGCTGCGCGACGGAGGGGAACACGAAGCCGCGCGACCACGCGCCCCCGCGCGACTCGCGCAACTCGACCTCCACGAAGCCCGCCGTGGCGCGGCCGCGCGCGTCCCGCTCCACCGTGATGCCCAGGATCTGCCCGCGCACGCCGTAGAGCATCTGCTTGGGCGTCGGCGTGAACAGGGCCTGCTCGTCGGCGGGCAGGCGCGAGTCGACGGTGGCGCGCGGGCACAGGACGACCCCGTCGCCGGCGCGCAGGGTCGAGAGCGCCAGCGCCTCGTCGAGGTCGCAGTCCAGGCCGCCGCACTCCAGGCGGAGCCTCACGCGCAGCCCCTCCTGCGACCACGCGGTCTCCTCGCGCCGCGCGGGGGTCAGCTGGACGCGCCTGGCCGCGGGGTTGTCCGCCCGATACTCCGCGTAGTGGCGCTCCTTGAGGGCCGCGCGCTCGGTGTTCTCGCGGTTACGCTCCGCCACGCCGGGGGCCTGGTCTCTCTCGATGTAGCGCGCGGTCAGTGTTTCGCCGGCGAGGACGCGGCGCTCGGGCGGAGCCAGCCGGGCGCGCTTCCACTCGGCGAGTTCGACATGCCGCTCCACGGTCACGAACTCATCGATGGCCTGCGCCAGCGTCGGCGCGCCCTCGGCGACGTGGTTGAGCGCGGGCAGGTCGAACGATGTCTTCTCGGTCTGCTTGTTGCCCGCGAAGTCGGCCGCGACCCATTCCAGCGCCTCGAGCCGGCGGGCGTGGAAGCCGGCCAGCAGCTCGGGCGTCGCGCCACGGTAGGGCGCGAACAGGTCGGGCTCGCCCAGCCCCGGCGCGCGCAACTCGCCCCAAGCCGCGTAGGCGTACTCCAGCGGGACCCCGCTGTTGAAGCGGGCGCGCGCCGTGTACCAGGACGGCTCGCCCGCGCCCCCGGGCGCGTCGCGGTCGAGCTTGCCCCACCAGTCGAATTGGCGCGCGCGGAAGAGGCTTCGGTAGGGGGCGGGATTGTTCCAGTCGAAACGCAGGTAGGCGGCGACGGCCGGCAGGGATTGGCAGAGCATGGGGTAGTTCTTGAGCTCGCGGATCTCCTCGGAGAGGAACGTGGCGACGGGCGAGTCGAACGCGGCTAGCGCCGTGACGAAGTCGTAGAGCGGCGTGGCCCCGAGCACGGCCTCGGCGTGGCGGCCCAGCCCCTCCAGCAGCGCGCGCTGATCGGAGCGGTCGTAGAAGATTAGGTGGACCGGCGCGCGCGGGCGCCCGTCCTTGTCGGGCGCGGCCAGTTCCACGATGGCCCGGATCGTGTCCGAGGTCCAGCGCAGGAACAACGCGCGCTCCACCTCGTCGCCTTCGGGCGGCCCCTCGGTCAGGCGCACGACAGCCCGCCGGCGCGCGGCCACGGGCGCGCCATCCTCGCAGGCGACGACGAGGGCGCCGAGCATATATACGCGGTCGTGCAGGTAGTCGTGCTGCGCGTCGATGTAAACGCGCACGATGTTGGGGTTGTGCGCGGCGTCGCTGTAGGGCAGCGAGCCATAGCCCTTGCTGGGGATGTAGGAAAGCGCGTCTATATCGTCGCCCTTCCAGCGGCGATAGCGCCGCGCCCGCTGCACCAGCTCGTCGAGCCGCGCCCCCACGGGCGGTGTCGCGGCCAGCCGCGCGACCAGCCCCTCCTGTCCCGGCGCGGCCACGAACTCACGCGGGTCCGCCTCTATCTCGGGCCCTGTCCTCGCAATCCCCGCCGGATCTATGCCCACCGGGACGCTATCCGGCGTGCGACGCCCACCTCCTCTCCCTGCCTCAGTGGGGACGCCGATGCCCGGAGCGGAAACGGGGACGGGGACGGGGACGAGCGCGGCGCGCGGCCCTTTGAGCGCGGCCAGGGCGCGCACGGTGGTCAGGCCGGACGCGCGCAAGACGCTTTTGTCGCGGCTCGAGGTGTGGGGGAGCAGCGAGAGATCGTCGCGCTCGGCGCTCCACTTAGAGCAGAACTCGTTGTAGAGGCAGCCGTCGCACTTGTGGGTGAGGTGATACGGGATGTCCTCGAAGGGGGCTGCGGCGACACGCGCGGCGGTCGACGCGCGATCCGTTACGAGGTCGCGCACCGCATCCCGGTAGCTCTCGCCGTCCTCGACGAGCTCCAGCAACCCCTCGCCCTCGCCCTCGCCCGTCCCCAGGTAGCGATCGGCCTGCGCGCGCTCGACCGCGCGCCGCGCGATGTCCTCCGCGCGCTGTCCGAAAGCCGGCGCCTCCACCGGGTCGGCGCCGGGAGGCCCGTACGCGGGGGCGGGATCGGCGCCGGGGGCGAGGGTGGGTCCGCGGTAGAGCACGCCCATGTCGATCGCGTCGCAGGCGACGCCCTCCCGCGCCAGCAAGCCCGCCAGCATCTCGTGGTAGAACGCGACCTGCAGCCGGTGCTCGACCTTGACCGCCGTAGAGCTCTTGATGTCGGCGACGAGCGCGCGCAGCGCCCCATGCTCGTCGCGCGCCAGACGCAGGATGTCGACGTCGCCGCGGATCAGCCAGCCCGCCACCTCGACCTCGAGCCGGGCCTGGAACAGCACCAGCGTCGCGCCGGGGTCCAGGCGACGCGCCAGCCGCGCGACCCGCTCGTTGTCGTGCGGACGCCCGCCGTTCGCCGCCCCCTGGCCAGCCGCGCCGCCGGAGAAGCCCGCCGCGCCCAGGTCGAGCGCGGCCCCGTGCGCGGCGATGGACTGCTCGACGCGCTCCTCGAAGCGCGCGCCGGAGCGCGTCAGCAGCGGCGGGATGGCCTGGGCCGCCACGCCGTAGTCGGCCAGGAAGCGCCGGCCGCGCGCCCGCTCGTGCAGGCGCAGGCGCAGATAGCGTCCGCACTGCTCCAGGCGGATGTACTGGGCCACGTCGGTGGGGGACATCTTGCGGACGCCCGTGGCCGCGTACTCGTCCCCCGCCGCCGCGCGTCGCGCGACTACCTTGCGCATCCTCGCCCTCTCCGTTCGCCGCCCATACGACTAGCCGTCTCTCCATGATAATGCTGCGCCCGCGTGGATGCGCGCCGTCGTGCACATGTCAAGCCTCGAAGGCGCTACTGACGCAGATGGCCACGCGCGCCGTGGCCGTGGCCGAAGCCCTCGGCCTCGACGCTGCGGAGGTGGGAAGATCGGTCGCAGGGCTACGATGATGTAAGCTACAAAACGTAACCCGCGTCAACGTTCGACGCGGTTAGGAGGAGTATCGATGGCAGAGCTCACCCCCATCACGGTCGCCTACGGCGACGGCATCGGCCCCGAGATTATGGACGCGACTCTCAAGATCATCACCGAGGGCGGCGCGCGCATCGCCCCCGAAACGATCGAGATCGGCGAGAAGGTCTACCTCAACGGCAACAGCGCCGGCATCGAGCCCGCCGCCTGGGAGTCGCTGCGTCGCACCAAGGTTTTCCTAAAGGCCCCGATCACCACGCCGCAGGGGGGAGGCTTCAAGAGCCTCAACGTGACCACGCGCAAGATGCTCGGCCTCTACGCCAATGTGCGCCCCTGCGTCGCCTACGCCCCCTTCGTCAAGACGAAGCATCCCGGCATGGACGTGGTGATCGTGCGCGAGAACGAGGAGGACCTCTACGCCGGCATCGAGTACCGCCAGACTCAGGATGTGATGCTGGGGCTCAAGATCATCAGCCGGCCGGGCTCCGAGAAGATCATCCGCTACGCCTTCGAGTACGCGCGGCGCAACAACCGCAAGAAGGTGACCTGCTTCGTGAAGGACAACATCATGAAGTTCACCGACGGCCTGTTCCACCGCGTGTTCGACGAAGTCGGCGAGGAGTACCCCGACCTGGAGAAGGAGGTCTGGATCGTCGATATCGGCGCGGCCAAGATGGCCGACACGCCCGAGGCCTTCGACGTGATCGTGATGCCCAACCTCTACGGCGACATCCTCTCCGACGTGGCGGCGCAGATCGCTGGCTCGGTGGGTCTGGCCGGCTCGGCCAACATCGGCGAGCACGCCGCCATGTTCGAGGCCATCCACGGCTCGGCGCCGCGGCGCGCGGGTCAGAACCTCGCCAACCCCTCCGGTTTGTTGTTGGGGGCCGTCCTGATGCTGGCCCACATCGGCCAGCCCGACGTGGCCGAGCGCGTGCACAACGCCTGGCTGCGCGCGATCGAGGACGGCATTCACACCTACGACATCTATAAAGAGGGCGTCAGCAAGGAGAAAGTCGGGACCAGAGAGTTCGGCGAGGCCGTGGTGGCGCGCCTGGGCCAGAAACCGCAACAATTGAAGGCGGTGGAGTACCGCTCCGGCGCGGCCCAAACGGCGAGCGATACCACGAGCGACGGGCTCCGAGCCGAGAAGAGGCTGGTCGGCGTCGACGTGTTCCTCGACCGGCCCGGCGCGCGAGCCGACGAGGTCGGCGCGATGCTGCGGCGGCTCGACGGCGATGGCCTTGCCCTGGAGCTCATCAGCAACCGCGGCGTCAAGGTGTGGCCGAACGGCTTCCCCGAGACCTTCGTCTCCGACCAGTGGCGCTGTCGCTTCCTCGGCCAAAACGGGGGCGGGGTGGGCCACACGCAGGTCGTCGGGCTGCTCGGTCGCGTCGCGGAGGCCGGGCTCGACTTTATCCAGGCGCAGAACCTCTACACCTTCGACGGCAAGGAAGGCTACTCGCTGGACCAGGGCCAGTAACGGGGCGCGTCCTACCCCACCCCGCGACACCCCGCGACACCCCGCGGAAAGATGAACAATCCCCCGATCGTGAGGGCGATCCGGGGATTGTCCGCGTGATAGGCCTCGAACAACCGGCTCGCGTCGGCCCGAATCCTGCCTTATCCGTGCCCACAGTCTGGTCATCGCGCCGCGCGCGACCTAGCCGATGGAGAGCAATATGAGTCAGGTCAACATCAACACTACCCCACCGCCGCCGCCACCGCCGCGAATGCCGTCGCGCGCGCCGATCTACGTGTTCATCGGCCTGCTGGCTGTCTTGCTGCTGGGCGGCCTGGGCGTGTACGCCGCCAGGCGGGCGAATCATCAGAGCGGGGCCACGGCCACGGCCACGGCCCCCGCGGCCGCGACGGCCACGGCCCTTGTCCAGGACGCCGGGGGAGCGACCGCGACAACGGCGCCCGTATCGGGGGCGGCCACGAACACGGCCGCGCCAGGCGGCGGCGCGAGCGGCGCCGGCGCCACCGCGACGCCGGCGCCGCGGCAAACGCCCACCAACCCCACCGCCCTGCGCGTCGCGTCGGGCTCCTGCACCGCGCATCGCATCACCTGGACCTGGTCAGGCGCGCAACGCGCCAGTTCCTATGACCTCGTGCTCTACGACCCCGTGTCCGGCAACACCGTCAAGGACACCAGCGCCTCCGCGCCCTCCTACGCGCTCGGCGCCGACCCCGGCGCGACCGTCGCGCTCAAGGTGCGCAGCCGCAATAGCGCGGGGACCGCGCAGGGTTATTTCACGCCCGGCAGCGTCGGCCGCGTGCCGCCGCACCTGGCGAACCCGACCCATGTAACGGCCACCGTTACCGGCCATCAGGTCGAGTGGTCCTGGCCCGCCGTGCCGCATGCCACGGCCTACGACCTTGTGATGTACCACTACGACGGTGGCGCGCCCCGCACGGACATCTCGACCCGCGTGGGTCAGGCTCACTGGGGCACGCCCGTTACACCCGGCGTCACCTACCATCTCAAAGTGCGCGCCTCCGGCCAGTGCGCCCCGTCCACCTACTACAATGCCTCGGCGAGCGCCATCGCGGGCGCGACGCCCACGCCGGCCGCGCGCTAGTCCCCGGGCGCCTGGTGGGAATCGTGGGAATGGCCTCGGCTCCCCATATCGGGTAGGGCCGGGTGGCCCCGGCCCGCGAAGCAGGGGCTATAGCCCGCCGGCCACGACCTTGCCGTCGACGATGGCGCAGATGACGCGGGCCTGTCCCAGCGCCTCCGCGCCCGCGAAGATGTCCGCGGAGAGCGCCACCATGTCCGCCAGCGCGCCGGGGACGAGCGAGCCCCTGGAGGTTTCCTCGCCCGTCGCGGCCGCCCCGCGCGTGTAGGCGCGCACGGCATCCTCGACCGAGAGGGCCAACTCGGGATACCAGGGGTCGCGCCCGTCGCCGCGCCCGTGCCGCGCGACCGCCGCGTAGAGGCCGGCCAGGGGGTCGCACGTCTCGATCGGCGCGTCCGAGCCGAAGGCCAGCGTGGCGCCACCCTCCAGGAGGGGACGCCAGGCGTAGGCGGTGGCGCAGCGGCGCGGCCCCCAGTAGCGCATGGCCGTGTCGCGGTCATCGACGAGGTGGATGGGCTGCATCGAAGCCACGATGCCGTGCGCGGCGAAGATGGGCAGATCGTCGGCGTTCAGCGCCTGGGCATGCTCCACGCGGTGCGGGGCCGCCGCGACGCGCGGGACGGCGGCCAGGGCGCGCAGGGCCGTGCGATTGGCTCCGTCGCCGATGGCGTGGATGGCCGTCGCGATCCCGCCCGCGGCCGCCCGCAACGCGGCGTCGCGCAACTCCTCGCCCGAGAGCGTGGCGATGCCGCGATTGTTCGTCCCCTCGTAGGGCTCGAGCATCGCGGCTGTCTGCGAGCCGAGCGTGCCATCGGCGAAAAGCTTGAGGCTCCCATCGCGCAGCCACTCGTCACCCCTGCCCGTGGCGCGCCCCTCCGCCAATGCGTCGTCCAGCTCGGCGTAGGCGATGTGCGACACCACGCGCAGGGACAACCGGCCCTGATCCCGCAGGCGGCCGAGCGCGCGGTAGACCGCGCTGTCCTCGAAGGTCCCGACGCCGGTGAGCCCCGACGCCAGGGCGTGCGCCATGGCCCGTGCGAGCGCCTCCTCGGCCTCGTCGGGGGTGGGCGGCGGCAGGATGTCGTAGACGGCCTTGGTAGCGTTCTCCTTGAGCACACCGGCCGGCTCGCCGTGCGCGTCGCGCGCGATCTCGCCTCCCGGCGGATCGGGCGTGTCGCGCGCGATGCCCGCCGCGCGCAGGGTCGCCGTGTTGACCCACAGCAGGTGCCCGTCCTTGCTGGCGATGGCGACGAGACGGTCGCCCGTGACCGCGTCCAGGTCCGCGCACGCCGGCCAGCGCCCCTCGGGCCAGCCGTTCTGATTCCAGCCGCGCCCGATAATCGGCTGGCCGGGCGGCAGCTCTCGATGATACAGGGCGACACGGTCCACGCAGGCGGCCAGACTCGGCAGGCCGGCCAGATCGACGCGCCCGAGGGCAAGGCCGAGTCCCAGCAAGTGCAGATGCGCATCGATCAGTCCGGGCACGACGGTATGGCCGCCCAGATCGACGAGGTCGCGCCGCGCGCGGGCCAGCGCCTGCAGCTCATCCGAGCGGCCCACGGCTACGACGCGCCCGCCCGCGCAGGCCACGGCCTCGACGAGCGGCCGCGCCGGGTCCAGCGTATAGACGGCGCCGTTGAGATAGACCGTTACCGTCTCTGCCAATGGATTACGAATGCGTGCGCGCGGCGGCATCGTCGACGGCGCGCCCCCCGACCGGGAAGTCGTGCTCGCCGCCGTGCACCCACTGGCCGTTGCGTTGCAGGCAGTAGTACTCGCGGCCGTCCGAGTCGGTATAGGCGAGGGTCACCTGGGGCTCGCCGAGGGGATCGCGCTGGCCGAGGAACGAGCGGTTGAAGGCGCGCTCCGCGATCGCGGCTTTGCGGCAGGCGAAGAAGTCCATCCAGCAGTTGGCGGCCGAGCTGCCAGGCCGCGCGCAGATCTCCTCGCCCTTCTCGGGGATGCCGCGCGGCGGGCTCACGTTGTACTTGGTGCAGGTCGCCAGGCCATACTGCACGGGCGTCGTGCCGTGCGGCGCGTTCGCCTCCAGACGGGGACAGCCGCCGGTGCGGGTGGGTGGTTCGTGCGCGGACATCAGCGATCCTCCCCGGCGCGCGGGCCGCTCAAGCTCTCCCCGGCGCGGGGCGTCACGATCTCGGTGTGGTCGGTCGTCGGCTCGCCGCGCAATAGGTTGTGGCCGCACCAGCGGTTGGTGCAATGGAAAAAGGGCTGCCGCACCTCCACGTCCGGGCTCGGGTGCAGCACACGCACGTCCGGGACCATCGGCGAGCCGCAGGCCGGGCAGGCCGAGCCGTCGGACGACCGGGCCGGGCGGTTGAACATTTTGGTCAGTAAGCTCATGTAGTCTCCAATAGTCAGTAGTCAGAAGGTTTCGAGACCTGATGGACCTGTTTCGATCCACCGGCCGTTGACTACGTTGACTACATTGTACGGCAGGAGCCTGTCCGTCCGTGCGACACATCCATCTATCCGCCGAGGACGTACTGCATGCCGCCGACCTGGCGCGCGAGGCCCTTGAGCTCCATCATAGACAGCGCGCTGCTGACCTCTGCAACGGGCAGCGCGCTCGCCCGCGTCAGCGCGTCGATGTGCTGAGGCTCCGGCCCCAGCAGGGCTATCAACCGGCCCTCCGTACTGTTCGCCGGCAGGAGCTGCCGCATCTCCAACTGCTGCGGGACCATCTGCAGCTGCAGCTCGGTCAGCACGTCCTCCGCCGAGGTGATGAGCTTGGCCCCGCTGTCGCGGATCAGCCGGTTGGCGCCGATCGAGCCGCGCGCGAAGATGCTGCCGGGCACGGCGAAGACCTCGCGGTTCTGCTCCAGCGCCCGCCGCGCCGTGATCAGGGCACCGCTCTTCTCGCCCGCCTCGATCACGACCGTCCCGAGCGAGAGCCCGCT